>Ga0187781_10001202_pt1 | contig 19527 bp, 19 predicted proteins | sample 0715_SJ02_MP02_2_FD_132447 | JGI IMG/M metagenome (GOLD analysis project Ga0187781, IMG submission 132447) | Tropical peat soil microbial communities from peatlands in Department of Meta, Colombia - 0715_SJ02_MP02_20_MG | ecosystem: Environmental > Terrestrial > Soil > Wetlands > Peat | place... | reverse complement strand
GCACGATCGAGACCGCCTCGATGCTGACCGAGCTGTCCATCTCGGCGCTCGGCGAGCGTCGCCTCGGAGACGCCGCCGGTGCGCTCCGTGGCGGACGGCCCGGCCTCTACTTTCGTACCGCTAAGACGCTCGTCGCGATCGGCATCTCACTTCGGTTGGTCGCGCGCCGCACCGGGCCGCGGGAGAACGAACTCGCGAGCTTCATGTACCTCGCGGCCGGCCTGCTGTTCCGCTTGGCGTGGGTCTATGCAGGAGCAGCCTCGGGGAGGGACGACGCAGCCGTAGCCGCAATGGGCCGCGAGCGACGCGGGTCCCACGGCGACCACGAGCAGGCCTGGGAGAAGCGTGCCCCGTCGATCCGGCGCTCCCCGCTGCCGCTGCCCGAGATCGCGACAAGAACCTACGGAGAGGCGGTAAGGCGCATCAGCCTCGCAATCGAGCGGCGACTACGCCGCTGACGAGCGCTCGCGGACGACGCAGCGGAACCCGATGTGGCTGGTGGAGGTATCGATCGCTTCGGGTTGGCGGGCAGCGGGGCGGTAGCGCAGGCAGTAACTCGGAGCGCAGAGGTGCGAGCCGCCCTTGATCACGCGCCGCGGGATGTGCCCGCCCGGAGCACCGAGGTCGTAGCTTGCGTCCGGGGTCTGCACGCGCGGGTTGGCCGGCGGCGCGCAGCAGGGCGCCGCGGGAGGTTCGCCGGCGGCGCCGCGCGGCGAGTAGTAGTCGGCCGTCCATTCCCAAACGTTTCCTGTGACGTCGTGGAGTCCGTAACCGTTGGGTGGAAACAGGCCGACCGGCGTGGTTCCGCGCCAGCCGCGGGCGCCGGTGTTCCGCCACGGAAAATCGCCCTGCCAGAAGTTGGCCATCAGCTCGCCGCCGGGGTGCATTTCGTTTCCCCATGCGAACGTCGCGCGATCGAGGCCTCCCCGGGCCGCGTACTCCCACTCGGCTTCGGTCGGCAGATCCTTGCCCGCCCATCGCGCGTACGCCTCGGCGTCTCCGTATGCGATGTGGGTCACCGGGTGATCGTCGCGGCCGGCGTTGTCGCTCCGCGGACCCCACGGATGACGCCAATCCGCGCCCGGCACGTAGGCCCACCATCGGCGCGGGTCGTCGAGCGGGACCGGGTGCGGCGTGGGGTGGAAGACGGCCGATCCGGCGACGAGCAGGTCAGGGTCAGCTTCGGGGTACTCGGCGGGGTCGGGTGGCCGCTCGGCGACGGTCACGTAGCCGGTGTTCTCGACGAATCGCGCGAATGCGGCCACCGTAACGGGTCCGCGGTCGATCCGGAACCCGTCCACCGCCACCTCTCGTACCGGCTGTTCCTCGGGGTAGAAGCCCTCGGAGCCCATGAAGAAGGCTCCGGGGGCAACCTTGACCATGTCTTCGTCGGTCATCGGCTTCATGGTCTCAGGTGGTGAGCGCGGTGATGGCGTCGCCGATCAGCTTGGCGGCGATGATTACGCAGATGACGGCCATGATGGTCGCGTTCTCGCGCGCCATCCAGTCGTGCAGTCCGTCGAGAATCTTGGTGGCGCGCGCCCCCATCAGGAAGTAGATCGCGACCGGTGCGCCGACGCCGAGCGTCGCGATCACAATGAACACGGCGAGGGCGACCGCCTGGCTGACGGCGCTGGCTCCGGTCTGGGCAATCGCCGCCGCGGCGCCGACGACCAGGAGCAGGTTCTTGGGGTTCACGGCTGAGAGCGCCACGCCCATCGCCGCCGAGCGCACCGCGGTGAACTTGTCAATGGTTTTCATCCAGGCCGGCAGCCGGGGCGCTCCGTCCCCGCGCGGCCGGCCGCGCCACTGCTTGACCGCCAGCGCCAGCAAGAGCAGTCCGAGAACGATCTTGAGGATGCTCACCCAAGTCGCTGGGGCGCCGTGTTTGCTGGCGGATGCGCCGCTGGCCGCCAACAGCACGATCGTCCCGAGGACGGCGATGCCGAGCACCCAGCCGAGGAGAAACGTGGGCCCGTTCACGCGCCCCTTCGGGGTGGAGAGCATCAGCACCACGGCGATGATCGGCACCGGGCTGAGCGCGACGCCGACTCCAAACGACAGGACCTGTCCGATCGCCTGGCCCATCAACTCAACCCCACGTCCTGGGGATCGGGCGGTGGCGAATCTGCGGTCGTGGCGCTGAGCGCACGCACGGCCGCGTCGACGGTGTGGAAGATGCGCTGCTCGCCGCAGCGAGCGTCACCGACAGCGTGTACAGACCGGCCTGCGGCGGTAGGCCCGCCAGTCCCGCGTACGCAATCGACTCAGGCACGGTCGCGCTCGGGATGTGCCGGGATCTCTCTCGGCAGCGCGAGAGCCACATCACCACTGGGCCAGCGTGTTCGGCGATCCCTGACCGCGTCGCAGGTGCCGCCGCCTCACGGGGTTGGAGCCTCAATGACGCTGTCGATGAACCTCAGAGCAGCGGTCGCGGTCTCAAGTCGCCATTTGAGGAGGGTCTGGTCGAACCCGTGGGCTTCGTTCACCGAGCGCTCGAGTCGCTGAGCGATGGTCTCAAACCGTGCGCGTTGAGCGTCCAGCAATGGTCGGGGGTCCGCGCCCAGGCGCTCGAGGAACAGCAGCTTGAGCAGCAGCAGTGAACGTGCGTCGCGTACGTGCTCGACGGGAGTGCCGAGCCATTCGGTCACCGCTCGGCGGCCGGAGGGCGTGGCGTGCAGGATCGTTCTGTCGGGACCCGTGCGGCTCGCCACGGTCCGGTCAGGTCGCGCGAGGCCTTGCCGGGTGAGCGCCTCGATCGCGTAGTAGACGCGCGGGCGCCGCAGCGACCAGACCCTCCCGATCTCGCCGCCTTCGGCCATGGCCCGGGCGATCGCGAAGCCGTGGGTGGGGCCCTCGGCGAGGAGCGCGAGGACGGCCCATTCGCTCGGGGGCATTTGCTCGTCCATGCTCGGCACCTTGCCCCGAAACGCTAACGCGATGTGAAGCTGGTGAATTGGGTTGCCAGGTAGTCAGGATTGGACTAGTGTGGGCAGGCCGCGATCACGGGATCAACATCGACGCGCGCGGGCGCGGCTCGCGCGGAGAGGAGATGGTCATGGCGGTTGCCGAATCGGTAGAGCAGCAGGCCGACAGCTTCGTTCGCTCACCGCACAAGCTCCTGATCGACGGGGAGTGGGTCGAGGCCGCGTCCGGAGAGACGTTTGCCAGCTTCAACCCGTCGACGGAGGAGACCCTGGCCGAGGTGGCTTACGGCCGAGCCGAGGACATCGAGCGCGCCGTGCGAGCGGCACGCAAGGCGTTCGCAGACGACTCGCCGTGGCGCCGGATGAACGCGTCGGATCGCGGACGTCTGATCTGGCGGATCTCCGAGCTGATCGAAGAAAACGCGGACGAGCTCGCGATGCTCGAGTCGCTGGATAACGGCAAGCCCTATCACATCGCGAAGGCGGCGGACGTGGCGCTCTCAGCGGATCTGTTCCGCTACATGGCGGGCTGGACGACCAAGATCGAGGGCAACACCGTGCCGATCTCGGCGCTGCCCGCCCCGGGGGAGTACCTCGCCTACACGTTGCGTGAGCCGGTCGGCGTGGTCGGCCAGATCATTCCGTGGAACTTCCCGCTGCTGATGGCGGCCTGGAAGCTCGGGCCCGTGCTCGCGTGTGGGTGCACGGTGGTGCTCAAGCCGGCCGAGCAGACACCGCTCTCCGCTTTGCGGCTCGGCGAGTTGCTGCAGGAGGCCGGCCTGCCGGACGGTGTGGTGAACATCGTCACCGGGTTCGGGGACGCCGGGGCCGCGCTGGCCGCGCATCACGACGTTGACAAGGTCGCGTTCACCGGCTCGACCGAAGTGGGTCGGCTCATCGTGCAGGCCGCAGCTGGGAACTTGAAGAAGGTCAGTCTCGAGCTGGGCGGCAAATCGCCGAACGTCGTCTTTGCCGACGCCGACACGGAGGCCGCGATACCGAGCGCAGCGAACGCGATCTTCTTCAACCACGGCCAGTGCTGCAACGCCGGGTCCCGCCTTTATGTGCAGAAGCCGATCTTCGACGACATCGTCTCCGGTGTCTCGGAGATCGCGAAGTCGATCAAGGTTGCTCCCGGTCTCGAGCCCGACGCGGAGATGGGCCCGCTGATCTCCGATGAGCAGTTCGAGAAGGTCCTCGGCTATCTGCAGTCAGGCAGAGAGCAGGGCGCCGAGGCGGTGGTCGGCGGGGACCGGCACGGTCACCGCGGCTATTTCGTGCAGCCGACGATTCTGACCAACACGAACCCGAACATGAAGGTCGAACGCGAGGAGATCTTCGGCCCGGTCGTGTGCGCGATCCCGTTCGACGATCCGGACGAGATCGTGCCGGTCGCGAACGACACCAACTACGGCCTTGCCGCGGGCGTGTTCACGCGCGACATCTCCAAGGCCCACCGAACCGCGAAGCGCCTGCGGGCCGGCACGGTGTGGATCAACACCTACCACGTGTTCGACGCCGCGATGCCGTTCGGCGGCTACAAGGAATCGGGCTGGGGCCGCGAGATGGGCCACCAGGTCCTGAACAACTACCTCGAGACCAAGTCCGTCGTCACGGCCCTCTGATCGAGGCGAGTGACTCAGCGATGGCTAGGACCCGTCCGGCACTGACCCCAGGTTCGGGCCGGACGGGGACGGCCTCCGCTCCAGCCGGATATGTGCCGGTGGCGCACCCGGGCGCACCAGGACGCTGGAGCGATGAGGCGATCCTGCGGGCGCTTCGCGACTGGGCCGCCGAGATGGGCGGGCCACCGCGGCGGCAGGACTGGTCCGGCGAACGTCCTGGAGCCGCGTCGGCGGCCCAACGCAAGTGGATGCGCGAGCATCCGTACTGGCCGAGCAGCTCCTGTGTGGCGGCGCACTTCGGCACCTGGAGCAAGGCGCTGGAAGCCGCCCGACTGCCCGCACGCAAGCTGAGCTTTGAGGACACGGCCGCTGAGCGCATCCAGACGGCGTGCCGGTTGCGGCGCGAGGGCCATCGGATTCGCGCGATCGCCGAGCGGCTGGGCGTGTCGATCTCGACCGTTCACAACTACCTCAGCGCCGGCACATGTCCGCAATGCGGCGGTCCGGTGGCGAGCCCCCGTGCAGAGCGCTGCCTGTCCTGCACGGCGCCCGAACCGACGATCCAGCGCGCCTGGACTCGGGAAGGCGTGCGGAAGGCGATTCGCGACTGGACGGATCAGCACGGGCGAGCGCCGAGTTACCACGAGTGGACACCATCTCGTTCGTTCCCGGGCGTGTGGGAGGCGGAGAGCCCGCGCTGGCCGAGCGCGGCCGTCGTGTGCGACGTTTACGCCGATTACCGCAGCCCTTGGAACGCGGCGCTCGTCGACGCCGGCGCCCCGGTTCGCTTCCGGCGCTGGAGCGATGACGCGATCCGAGCCGCACTGGCCGAGTTCTGGACGCGAACGGGCCGACCGCCCGTCCCCGCAGACCTCCACACGACCAGCTGGCACGGTCCAACCTCGAGGACGCTGCGACGCCGCTACGGAGGGCTCGCGAAAGCCTGGGACACGCTCGGCCCCGTCCCCAGCCCGACCGAAGGAGAGAGATGGCCACAAGCAACATGACCGGGCAGCAACTCCTGATCGGGGGTGAGTGGACCGACGCGCGGTCGGGCGAGACGTACAGCCAGTCGTTCCCGTTTACGGGCGAGGAGGTCGGCGTCGCGGCCGCAGCCGGCCGCGACGATGCCCGTGCCGCGGTCGACGCCGCCCGTCACGCCTTCGGTGACTGGTCGCGGAGCGCGCCCGCGATGCGCCGCGAGGTCCTGAACAAGGCAGCGGACCTGCTGATGGAGCGCCAGCGGGAGATCGCCGGGATCGTCACCGAGGAGACCGGCGGCGTGTTCGGCTGGGGAATGTTCAACGTTCAGCTCGCGGCGGGCATGTTGCGAGAGGCGGCCGCGCAGGCGTACGGGCCGGTCGGCGAGGTGATCCCCTCCGACGTGCCCGGAAAGCTGGCCATGGGCGTCCGGGCTCCGGCCGGGGTCGTCGTCGGCATCGCGCCGTGGAACGCGCCCGTGATCCTCGGCACGCGCGCGGTGGCAACCCCGCTGGCCTACGCCAACACCGTGGTCCTGAAAGCGTCCGAGATATGCCCGCGCACGCACGGGACGATCGTCCAGGCGCTCACCGACGCCGGCCTGCCGCCGGGCGTGATCAACCTGGTCACCAACCGTCCGGAAGATGCCGCGGACGTCGTGGATGAGCTGATCGCACACCCGGCGACGCGGAGGATCAACTTCACCGGCTCGACGAAGGTCGGGCGGATCATCGCCGAGCAGGCGGGTAAGCATCTCAAGCGGGTCCTGCTCGAGCTCGGGGGCAAGGCGCCGATGGTGGTGCTCGCGGACGCCGATCTCGATCGCGCTGCTGCGGCGGCGAGCTTCGGCGCGTTCTTCCACCAAGGGCAGATCTGCATGTCGACCGAACGGATCGTCGTCGACCGGGTTATCGCCGATTCGCTCGCCGAGAAACTGGCTGAGCGCGCGCGGGCGCTCCTCGTCGGCGACCCGCGCGAGCCGAGCACGGCGATTGGCCCGCTCGTCAACCGCGCCGCGATCGAGCGCGTCACCGGCCTCGTCGAGGACGCCGTGCAGAAGGGCGCCAAGGCGCTGAGCGGCGGACGCGCCGAGGGTCCGTGCTTCCCACCAACCGTGCTGGCCGACGTCTCGCCCGACATGCGCCTCTACTCGGAGGAGTCGTTTGGTCCGCTCCTGGCGATCATGCCCGTCGAGGGACCCGATGAGGCCGTGCGGGTCGCGAACGACAGCGAATATGGCCTCTCCGCCGCCGTCTTCAGCGAGGATGTCCCGCGGGCGCTCGAGCTTGCCCAGCGGATCGAGTCGGGCATCTGCCACGTCAATGACACAACGGTCCAAGACGAGCCGCAGATGCCCTTCGGCGGGGTTAAGGCCAGCGGCTTCGGTCGTTTTGGCGGCCGAGCGGCACTCGAAGAATTCACTGAACTGCGCTGGATCACCGTTCAGGAACTGCCACGCCAATATCCAATCTGATGGGGGTGTGAGATGTGCCGCAGGTGGCTGCTGTCGGTGGTGCTAGCGGGAGTCCTCCTCATGGGTCCGGCCGCAGCCGCGGCCCGGTCGTGGCATGCACCGGCGCCGAGCCTTACGGTCACCGGAGCGGTCGCCACCGCCACGACTTACTCGCTGAGCCAATTGCAGGCGCTCCCGCAAACGACGTTCACCGTCACTCGTACCTCGCGGTGGTCGGCCTCGCGAACCGACACCGATCAGGGCGTGCCGGTCGAGACCCTCGTGAACGCGGCTCAGCCCACGCTGCCCGCGGCCAAGAACGCCCTCCTGCGGGTGACTGTCGAGGTCAGCAGCGAATGGGGCCGCTCCGTCACCTTTGCGCTCGGCGAGCTCGACTCGGGCTTTGGGAACCACCCGGCCGATTTGGCGGTGCAAGAGAACGGGCACCGGCTCGCCGCGCCCGAGCTCGTCGTGCCCGGCGACACCGTCCCCGTTCGTACCTTGGACGACGTCGACCGCATCGCGGTGGCGGTCCAGAACCCAAGCCCAACGACGCCGCCCACTCCCGGAGCGCTGACGATCGAGGACGGCCCTCACACCGCGGTCCTGAGTGCGGCCGAACTCGGTGGACTGCCGGCGCAAACGCTCAACGTCACCTTCCAGGCCGGCACGGCGACCCAGCAGCACGTCGAGACCGGTCCCACCCTGCAGGCGGTGCTCCGAGTCGCCCACATCCGCGCCGGACTGGACACCTGGGTCGCGGCGGTCGGGTCCGACGGCTACGTCGCCACCGTCACGCCCGCCGAGGCGTGGGTTGGCGGCCGTCCCCTGCTGATCTCGCTGAGTGAAGACGGAACGGCGCTCACGCAGCCCCGCCTGGTGACCGACGGCGACGTCAAGGGCGGTCGCTACGTTTCGGGTGTGGTCGACCTCGTGGTCGGTCAAAGCCAGAATCCGGGCCGGGCATGGCAAACCGACCGGTAGCATCGGGCCATGACCTCCGAAGCGTCCAACAGCCGGACCGTGACGCGCGAACAGGCAATCGGACGAACGGTCGGCGAGGTGATGATCCGGGCGCCGAAGACGCTTCCCGCTGACGCGACCGTCGCCGACGTGCGACGCGTCTTCGACAAGCCGAACGTGCGGACCGTGCTGCTCGCCGACGGCGGCCGCTTCGCCGGCCTGATCGAGCGCGATGGGCTCCTCAGCGGGGCCCCGGACGACGCGCCGGCCGTCGATTACATCGAGCCTTCTCCGACGGTTGCGACGCCGGCAACCGCGATGATCGATGCCATCAAGCTCCTCGACGCCCGCGGCGAGCCCCGGCTTGTCGTCCTCGATGACGACGGGATCACGCTGCGCGGCCTCCTCTGCGCGAACGCAGACCGCACCGGGTTCTGCATGCGGTAGGGGTCCCCAGCAAGCCGAGCCGAGCACGGGAACTCGGAGCCCAGCGAAATCAACAGGTGCCAATCGTCCTACGGTGACGATCCGGGAGGCAGGCCGATAGGCCCGTAGGGCGACATCCCGCGACGGCTGGACGGGTGGTCTAACGTCTCCGGGCGCAGGGCTCCTGTTGCAATCGACCGGGAAAGGGGTAGTGAGCAATGCCCACCTACGATGACCTCGGGTACGCACCGGGTGGCGCGGTCGCCCGCGAGGACACGCGCACCGTGTTCGGCCAGGTCATGGGTCTCGTCGCGCTGACCGTCGGCTGTGCCGCGCTCGGCGCGTACGTCGGTCGGAATCTCAGCGGCGGCGTCGGCCTGCTGTTCTTCATCGGCGCGTTCGCCTGCATCTTCGGTCTGAACATCGCGACCACGAGGGGACGCGAGCAGCTCGCGATCGGATTCCTGTTCGGGCTGGGGCTGTGTCTCGGGCTCGCCGTCGCACCGGTGATCGCCTACTACGCGCACGCGGACCCCGCCGCGCTTTGGCAGGCGGCCGGTGCCACCGGCGGCTTCGTCGCCGCGCTCGGGGCGGGCGGCTACGCCACCCGGCGCGACCTGTCGGTCTACTACCGCATGCTGTTCTGGGCGCTGCTGGCGCTGATCGTCTTTGGGATCGTCGCGATCTTCGTCTCGATCCCCCAGGCCAACATCATCTACTGCGTGCTCGGGCTGGTGATCTTCGGCGGCTTCACGATCGTCGACTTCAACCGCCTGCGCCGCGCCAACATGGCGAGCGCGGTCCCGATCGCCGCCGGCATCTTCCTCGACATCTTCAACATCTTCCTGTTGTTCCTGCGGCTGTTCGGAAACCAGAGTTAGCCTCGGGCGCGTCCGTGGCGGCGCGGCTAGTCGCGCGCCAGCGCCACCGCCGCGGCCACCAGCTCTGCGTTGCCGGCGGGGACGCGGCCGTCGGGCAAGGTGAGGACGTCCTCCAGTCCGACGCGCACGTCGACGCCCTCCGCCACGGCTGCGGCGAGCACCTCCCAGGTCCGCTCACCGTAGCCGTGCCAGAGTTGCGGCACGCCGGCGGGGATCAGCGCCGCGATCTCGCGCGCATCCTCCGCACCACCGTCGACCTCGACGAGCGCCCGCACGATCTGGTGGGAGAATGGGCTGCGCGCGAGCTCCTCGGCGTCGGCCGGCGACGACAGGCCGGCCTCGACCCCGATCCCGGCGTGCACGGCGGCGCGGATGACGCCCGCCCACCCGAGCTCGGACAGGTTCACCGAGATGAAGTCGGGCGGCCGGCGCCAGGCTCGTACGGCGGCGGCCCGGCCGAACGGGTCGCGGTCGATCGCCTCGGCCGTCGAGAGCCCGATCGGGAGCCCGGGGGACGCCCGGCGGATCGCCGCCACTGCGTCGTCGCAGGCGTCCGGCTTCAGTGTTTCCTTCCCATGCGGGTCGCGCGGGTGAACGTGCACGGCGAACGCGCCGGCCTGCCTGACCGCGACGGCGTCGGCCGCGAGTTCGGCCGGCGTCAGCGGGACCGCCGGGTGCTCCGCCCGGGTGCGGCCGCCGTTCAGGCATGCCTTCACCGCCATGGCCGGCAAGGTAAACCTTTAGCCCTCTGCCACAAAGAGGAGGTCGCGATGGCCGAGTCGTTCTCTTATGAGCTGTCCGTGTCGGGGGCTCCCGCCGAGGCTCTGGCGCGACTCAAGGGAACCGTGACCGAGCGCTTGCGGGTGACGGGCAGGATGCGTCTGGCGGGCGAGGACTCGAGCTCGCTGACATTCCGTCCCAGGTGGACCTTTCCGGTGCTGCTGGCCGCCACGCGAACGATCGGTGGAGAAACGGTCAAGCTCAGCTTTGCCGCCGGCGACGGCGGAACCCGGGTCGCCGTCGTGGGCAAGGTCGGCGGCAGCGCCCGCAAGCTGGCGACGAGGGAGTTCTGGGCGGAGACGTTGCAGGCGACCTGAGCCCCCCTTCGACGACGGATGCAGCTACGCCCGGCGCCCGACCGCCACCGTGGCGCCCCGTCGCTTCCTCGCCGCCTCTGCGCGGGTGTGGTGGTGCTGGACGCGCTCGGGCTCGCCGCCGTCCGGTTGGTAGGGGGCGCCGCGCATCAGCGAGGCCAGCGCCGCCACGATGCAGGCGGTGATCGCGAAGTAGAAGGCCTCGTGCAGGCCGCTCCGGAAGGGCGCAGAGAGGCCTCGAGCACAAACCTGAGCGTTAGCGCGAGTTTTCCGGAGGCAAGTGCGTTGTATGCGCACGTCCAACGACCTCAAGGAATGAGTGCTAATGGTCAACAAACGTTCGATGGGCGGCATGGTGGCCGCCTTCGCGTTCTTCCTGGCGTTCCCGGCGCTGTCTTCGGCGCACATCCTGTCGGTGTCCGCCGGTCCTTCGCATTGCGTCACGCCGCTTAACGGCCAGTACGCCGCCACCGTGACCGTCACCGAAATGTACTTCGGCGGCACCACGGAGAACATCCCGGTCGGCCAGAACGTGCTCGAGCTGGCCTCGAGCACGGACAAGGGCAACACCGGCCGGAACCAGAACTACTTCACTCAGGGCGCGGTTGGCACCCTCGTCGGCCCGGACGATTTCGGACAGCCGACGTCGTTCACCTCGCCCGCGAGCGGGGCCGCGGCCACCCAGCAGTTCACGGTCACGACGTCCGTCCCGGAGACCTATGTGCTGGGCAACAGCTACATGTCCTCCCCGAGCACGGCGACGATCACCGCGCCGGCGAGCGGCTGTGCCTCGCCGCCTCCGCCGTGTCCGAGCGGACAGACGCTGTCCGGTGGCGTGTGCGTCCCGCCGACCAGCTGCCCGGCGGGCCAGACCCCGTCCGGTGGCGTGTGCGTCCCGCCGACGAACTGCCCGAGCGGGGAGACGCTTTCGGGCGGCAAGTGCGTGCCGCCGACCACGTGTCCAAACGGTGAGGTCGTATCGGGTGGCCAGTGCGTGCCGCCGACGACCTGCCCGAGCGGGGAGACGCTGTCGGGTGGTCAGTGCGTGCCGCCGACGAGCTGTCCGAGCGGGGAGACGCTGACCGGAGGCACGTGCACCGTGCCGCCGATCGTGCCGCCACCGACCGTCTACCCGGCGGTGTGTCGGGCCTCGAGCAAGGGCTACAAAGTGCGCGCCGGGCAGGAGGACACGATCGTCGTGTCGGTCGCCCGCCAGGGACAGCCTGTGGCGGGGGCGACGGTGCGCATCACGCTTCCGGGCGGCAAGGTCATCACCAAGGCCACCGGTAGCAACGGCAAGGCGACGTTCAGCGTCGTGCCGGCGCACAGCGGGACCATCACCGTCCGCAGCCCGAGCTGCGACGGGATTGTCAAGGTGAAGGTGTTCGCCGCCAAGGCGGCGACGGCCCAGCGGGCTCCGTCCTTCACCGGGTGACATGAGGGGGCACCTCGCATCCAGCCGCCGCGGCCTTCGGGCCGCGGCGGTCTGCGCCTGCATCGCGGTGACCGCGCTCGCACTGCCGGCCTTCGGGCAGGCTACGAGCCTCACGCGCCAGGTGCTCTCCCACCCCGGGTTCGCCTCGACCTGGGCGTACCTCGAGAGCCCCACCAACGCGTACGCGTCGCCCTCCCGGCACGCCCGCGTGCTCGGCTTCCTCGGCCTCACCACCCAGGATGGCACGAGCGAGCTCATGCTCGAGCAGCAGCGAGTCCTCATCGACGGCGAGTGGTGGGTTCAGGTCCGCCTCCCGCTGAGGCCCGCGGGGCAGATCGGATGGGTGCCCCAGCGCGTCCTCGGCGCGCCGCAGACGGTCCATACCTACCTCGTGGTGTCAACCGAGCGGACGACGCTGACCCTGTACCGAAACGGCAAGGTGATCTTCAAGACGCGCGTGGGCACCGGCGCGCCGAGCACGCCCACCCCCCACGGGCAGTTCTACATCCGCGACCGCCTCGACGGCTTCGGCTCCGGCAGCATCTACGGCCGGATCGCCTTCGGCACCTCCGCGCTCTCCAACGTCGAGACCGATTGGCCCGGCGGCGGCGTGATCGGGATCCACGGCACGAACGAGCCGTGGCTCATTCCCGGCCATCCCTCCCACGGCTGCATCCGCTTGCCGAACTGGGAGATCGTCAAGCTGGCGAGGCTGCTCCCGATCGGGACGCCACTGACGATCGAGTGACGCGCTCGACGCGGTTGTTGGGCCGCGCGCATTCGTCGCGGGTGCCGGCGCCGGCGCGGGTTCGCGCGCGGCATCCGTGGGGCCGGCTACTCCGAGTTATCGTCGCCCGACGCCACCGCCATTTCCCACACCGGCACGCCCCTGGGCCGTGGACCCGACCCGGATCAGGTTGAGCGTGTTCTGCTGAACGCGCTCGAGGGTCATCGTGAAGCTCGGGGAGTAGAGGGAGAGGTGGTCGAAGTCGGCGTCGCGGCGGGCGATGCCGGCGCGCACCTGCTCGGGCGTGCCGGCGACGCCGATGGCGTCGATCATCTCGTCGCTGACGGCGTCGATCATCGCCTCGCGGTCGCCGTCGGCGAACGCCTGCCTGATCCGCTGCGCCTCGGCGGCGAAGCCGCTCGCCTCGAGCATCGGCGCATAGGCCCTCGGCGCCGCGTAGAACGCGAGCTGTGCGGCCAGTTCGCGACGGGCCAGCTCCTCGTCGTCGTTGACCGAGCACAGGAGCATGCCGACGACCTCGACCGACGCCGGATCCCGTCCCGTGCGCTCGGCCCCCCGGGCGATCGCCGGGCGGACGACTTCGTTCACGTAGCGGGAGCTGAACGTCGGATGGCAGACCAGGCCGTCTGACACGCGGCCCGCCGTCTCGATCATCCGTCGGTTCACGCCGGCCGTGAAGATCGGGATCTGTTCGCGGACGGGCGGAAGGACGTCCGCGGTCGCGGTCAGGTTCATCGAGTAGAAGCGACCCTCGTGCCGGACCGGGCCGTCGTGGAGCTTCCAGATTCGCCGCAGCAGCGGGACGAGCTCCTCGAGTCGCAGGGCGGGCGACTCCGGATCCTTGACACCGTGCCAGCCGATCTGCATCCCCTTCGTGCCGGTGCCCAGGCCGAGCACCAGCCGGCCGCCGCTCAACTCGTCCAGGCCGCGCGCATCGTTGGCGAGGATCAGCGGCGAGCGGCCGACGGCGTAGGCGATCGCACTGCCCACTCGGCAGCGGGTCGTGTTCTGCGCCATCGCGGCGAGCGCGACGATCGCCGAGCGGTCGTTGAACTCGCTGGTCCACGCCGCGTCGAACCCGGCCGCGTCGGCCGCCGCGGCAACTTCGACCGTGTCGGCCATCCGGCCGGCAAGCACGCAGACGCCGCGAGTCACCATCGGCGGAACCTACCAGTGTGCAACGCCGCCTTCGTTGCGAGCGCGGCATCGTGCTAGCGTCGAGGCCTCGCTGCACCCGGTCGCCGCAACTCCATCAGGGGTCGTGCGGTTAAGGGATGACTGGCGTCCTCGTGGCAGGGGACACGTCCCGGTCGCCGGCGGCAACGCCACACACGAACTCGAGCGCCTCGATGGGCGGGAAAGTGGAGTTTCCAATGTCCAAACGCATGTTGCGTGTGATTGTCTCGATCGTCTGCGCGGTCTCGTTCGGCGCGGCCGCTTCTGCGGCCTCGGCGTCGGTGGTGATCGGCATCGGCGATTCGAACACGGCCATGTTCTCGAGCCCCCAGTTCGCAGCGCTCGGCATCACGACCGCACGCGATGTCATTCCCTGGGACGTCGTCACGCGCCAGGCCGACAAGGGTGATCTGGCCACCTTCCGCGCGTGGCTGAGCGCCGCCGAGGCCGCGCACGTGACGCCCCTGATCTCGTTCGGCGCCGACTTCACCAATCCGGCCGCGAACTACGTCCCGACCGTGGGTCAGTACGAGACCGCGGTGAAGGCGTTCCTCAAGGACTTCCCGCAGATCAAGGACTACACGGCCTGGAACGAGCCTGATTTCTCCTACCGTACGCTGGCGCGCAACCCCGCGCTTGCGGCGAACTATTTCAACGCGCTCTACGACCTGTGTCACGGCTGCACCGTGCTGGCCGGAGATGTCTACCTTCCGGCGACCGGCACGGCCTACATCGACCACGCCGTCGCCACCCTCCGCCCCTGGCTGCGCGCCTACATCGAGGGCATCCACCACCGGCCGGCGGGCTGGGCGCTGCACGACTACACGGAGATCCGGGCGCACAACACCTCGCAGCTGCAGATCCTCATGTCGATGACCTCGGGTCCGATCTGGCTCGACGAGACGGGTGGTGTGCTCCGTCGCGGGCATTGGCAGTACCGCAACCAAAGCGCGGCCGCCGCGGCCAAGGGCGAGCAGTTCCTCCTGTCGCTGACCAATCGCTATCACCGGATCGCGCGCATCTACCACTACCAGTGGCAGGCCAACCCGGTCGCCGGATGGGACTCCGGCCTGCTCGCGGCGAACGGGAGCCCGCGGCCGGCATACACGGTGCTGCTCAACTGGATCAGATCGCACCACTCCGGCTGAACGGCCGAGGAGCAACGCCGCACCCATCCGCACCTCGTCGAGCTTCAACCGGTCGCCGTCCGGCCCCCGGTCGAACCGGCAAGCCCAGCCCGGAGCGCGCCTGTCAGCGGCGGCTTCGACCGCTACGCGTTCGTAGCCAAGCCCGACGTGTACGCGGTGACGCTGCGGTTGGCGATGCGGTGGTGAGGCGACCTGCCTAACTCGACACACGACACGCTTTCCGGTGCCCGCGACGAGTTGTGCAGCTGGGGAGCCTGTCGCATAACCCCCGGCAACGGGCCGGTCGTTGTGATCAGAGCACAACGATTCCGGCGGCCATGCCACGCCGGGAGGAGGCGGCTCGGGAAACGTGACTATATGGGACGTTTCCCGAGCCGCCTTGGTGTTTCGGCGGCGTGGGCGGGGCAAGGCCGCCCGGCCCTTGTTACCAACTAACAACCGCGATCATTTCTGCGACAGGCCTGGGGCATTCGTAATTCGTCACGCCTCGCGGAGGCGCCACGAAATGTCGTGTTACGCAGGTCGCAGGGGTCGGGCGGAACGGACGGTCGTTCATTCCGGTCCCGTTGGGCGTAGATTCGACTGGATGAGGGCAACGCGGTACTTCGCGGCGGTCGACTCGCACACCGAGGGAATGCCGACGCGCGTGATTACGGGCGGCCTGGGGCCGGTGCCGGGAGCGACGATGCAGGAGCGGAGGCTGTACTTCGAGCGTCATCTCGACGATCTGCGGTTGCTGCTGATGCGCGAGCCGCGCGGCCACTCGGCGATGTCCGGTGCGTTCCTGCAGCCGCCAACCCGCCCTGACGCCGACTGGGGGGTGCTGTTCGTCGAAGTCTCCGGCCTGCTGCCGATGTGCGGCCACGGAACGATCGGCGTGGCCACCGTGCTCGTCGAGACGGGCATGGTCGAGGTCACCGAACCGGAGACGCGGATCCGGCTGGACACGCCGGCCGGGCTGGTGGAGGCGACCGTGACCGTGTCCGGCGGTCGGGCCGAGCGGGTGACGCTGCGCAACGTGCCCGCTTTCGTGACCGCGCTCGACGCCCAGATCGAGGTCGGCGCGCTCGGTGGCGCGGTGAGGTACGACATGGCCTTCGGGGGCAACTTCTACGCGCTCGTGCCGGCGGCCTCGGTGGGTCTCGACCCGTCGCCGGCCAACGCCGACGAGCTGATCGCGCGCGGGCTTGCGATCGCGGCCGCGATCAACGCGAGCGCCGAGCCGGTGCACCCGGTCGACGCCGCGATCCGCGGCTGCAAGCACGTCGTGTTCCATGCCCCGGGGCGGAACGGAGCTCACGCCCGCAACGCCACCGCCATCCATCCGGGCTGGCTGGACCGCTCGCCGTGCGGCACCGGAACCTCCGCGCGGATGGCCGCGCTCCACGCTCGGGGCGAACTCGCCCTGGGTGAGGAGTTCGTCAACGAGTCGGTCATCGGCAGCCGCTTCAGGGGGCGGCTGGTCGAGGAGGTGACGCTCGGGACGACCCCCGCGGTCGTGCCCGAGGTGAGCGGCCGCGCGTGGATCACCGGGATGGGGCAGTACCTACTCGACCCGACCGACCCGTTCCCGACCGGCTTTGACCTGTAAGAGGCGCTCGTGCGCGTGATCGTGATCGGGGGCGGAGCGGTCGGGCTGTGCGTGGCCGAGGCGCTGAGCGCGCGCGATTGCGAGGTCACCGTGATCGAGCGCGACCGTTGCGGCGCAGGTGCGTCGGCCGGCAACGCCGGCTGGATCACGCCCTCGCTGGCGACGCCGGTGCCGGGACCGGGGGTGATCGCGGCATCTTTGCGCTGGCTCGTCGACCCGTCCGGCCCGCTCTGGATCCGGCCCACGCTTTCTCCCGCGATGGTCGAATGGATCGCGAGGTTCATCGTCAACTGCCGGCGGTCGACATACCGGCGCGCGCTCGGCGCGCTCCAGCGCGCGGCCGCGCTCGCCGGTCCCGCGTTCGACGCGCTGGCGGCGCGCGGGGTCGAGTTCGAGGTGCACGATGATCCGCTCCTGTTTCCTGCGTTCGAGCGAGGAGAGCTCGAGCACCTGACGCACGTGGTTGACGAGCTTCACGAAGTGGGATCGACCCAGCGATTCGAGCGGCTGTCGGCCGATGAGCTGCGCACGTTCGAACCCGCCCTTGGGCCGGATCTCCTCGGTGGCGTGCTCGCCCACGGCGAGCGGCGGGTGCGGCCCGAGCTGCTCAGCGCCGGGGTTCACCGCGCGCTGAGCGCGCGTGGGGTCGACGTGCTCGAAGGCCTGCCGGTCACCCGTCTGGCCCGCGACCGCGGCGAATGGCTCCTCGACGTCCCGGGCGCCGTCGCTCGGCGAGCCGAGGCGGTGGTGATCGCGGCCGGCGCGGCGTCCGCCGCGCTGCTGGCGGCGCACGGCGTCCGCGTGCCGATCACGGCGGCCAAGGGCTACAGCCGAACCTATCCGGCTGACCCCACGGGTCCTCGGCAGCCGCTCTACCTGGAGAATCCCAAGGTGTCCATCAGCGTGTTCGACGCCGGCGTGCGCGTATCCGGGACGCTCGAGCTGGGCGCCCGCGGCCTCGCCCTGTCGGGGCGCCGTCTGGCCGCGATCACGGCGGCCGCCCAGCGGGCGCTCCCGGGCTGGCGGATGCCGGCGCGGCGCCGCGACTGGGCCGGGATGCGCCCGCTCTCGCCCGACGGCTTGCCCTTCATCGGGCCGGTGCCGGGCCTCGAGGGCGTTCATCTGGCCACCGGACACGCCACACTCGGGATCACGCTGGCACCTCTGACGGGCGAGCTGATCGCGGGACGGGTGCTGGACGGCGCCCACGACGAGTTGCTCGCCGCGTTCGATCCGGCCCGCGCGCTGCGGCGCAGACACAAGGCAACCATAGGAGGAACGCGATGAAAGGCGTCCACGCGGCGATCGTCACCCACTTCGACGCGGAGCTGAACATCGACCACGACGCCGTGGCCGCGGACGTAAGCCGCCTGATCGGCGCCGGCGTGCACGGGATCGTGGCCAACGGCACCGTGGGCGAGGCCGGTAGCCTCAGTCGCGAGGAGCGCCGGGCGGTGGTCGAGACGTCGGTCGGCGCGGCCGGACCGGCGCCCGTCTGCGCTGGCGTCTCGGCGGCGACGGCCGAACAGGCCTCGGTCTACGCGCGTGACGCACGCAGCGCGGGCGCCGAGGGGGTGATGGTCCTGCCGCCGCTGCTCTACCGGGCCGATCGGCGCGAGCTGGTCGAGTTCTTCGGGTCGGTGGCGCGCAGCGCCGACCTCCCCCTGCTCGTCTACAACAACCCGGCGGGGAGCGGCAGCGACCTCGAGCCCGGGCTCCTCGCCGAACTGGTACGCGAGGTGCCGAGCATCACCGCGATCAAGGAGACATCCGAGGACGCGCGGCGGATCGCCCAGCTCGTGAACCTGTGTCCGGAAGTCGACATCCTGGTGGGCGGCGACGACTGGGCGCTCGAGGGCTTCTGCGCCGGCGCCGCCGGCTGGGTCTCCGGCGTGGTCGACGTATTTCCCGCCGAGTGCGTGCGGCTCTGGGAGCTGTGCCAGGTCGGCGAACTCGCACCGGCGCGCTCGCTGTACGCCGACCTGCTTCCGCTCGCCCGGCTCGACATGACCCCCAAGCTCGTGCAGTACTTCAAGGCGGCGCTCGACGAGGTCGGGATCGGCGGCGGTCCGTGCCGCCCGCCCCGGCTGCCCTTGACCGTCGAGGAGATCGCGGCCGTTCGCCACGCGGTGGCGCAGGCGTCGCGCGCGCGGCTGCCGTCTGCGTGACGCGCGTCAACGGTGCGCGGCGAGGAGGCCCTGGGAGGTGCGGGGCTTCAGCGCGGCGCGCTGATAGCGGAAGATGATCCCGGCGAGGCGCGCGCGATCCGGCTCGGGCATGTCAACGAACCTCAATCCGATGTGGGTGGCTGTCGTGCGCACCGGCTGGGCATGGCAGGTGACCGGCGACGGGTCAGGGTCGAAGCGGATCTCCATCGCGAGTTCCTGTGTCGAGAGACCCAAACGGCGCTCGACGAGGGCGCCCGTGATGCTGATGTCGGCCGTGATCGTGTCGATGCCGGCGTTCGATCGTCCGCGCGCTCGCCGGGCGACAGCCGGACTGCAGCGGCGAGCGGGATGCGCTCCGCCGCGCGACGCTCGGGGAGCACCACGTTGTCGATCACGACGAACTCGATCTTGGGCTCGTCGACCGAGAGGGAGGCGGCGATGCCGCGCAGCGCCACCAGGGTTCCGTGGTGCTCGAACACGAGGTGACCGGTCGTGGCGGGCGGAAGTGACTCCGCCGCCTCGTGCTCGCGGGTAAGCGTCGCGACCGCACCGGTGACCGATGCCACCCGGCAGGTGATCGCTGGTTGGTCGGTCTCGAGATGGATCTCGACGATCTGTTGTTCGTGCAGTCGCCGCATGCCGGATCTACTTTGTGGACTTTTGTTCGGCTGACGCAGGTAAAGCTTTAGTCGCGCCTCCGGAGCGCCCGGCCGCCGATCGGCGGCTCGAGGTCTATCTGCGCCGTCGCCATGATGCGGGCGAGCATCATGTACTGCCCGATCAGCATGAGCAGGTGGACGATCTCGCGCGGGCTGAAGCGGGCGGCCATGGCCGCGAACGTCTCCTCGTCCGGCGCGGCGTCCCGCACCACCTGGGTGGTAAAGCGGACCACGAGCCGCCCGTCGGCGCCG
>Ga0187781_10001201_pt1 | contig 19537 bp, 18 predicted proteins | sample 0715_SJ02_MP02_2_FD_132447 | JGI IMG/M metagenome (GOLD analysis project Ga0187781, IMG submission 132447) | Tropical peat soil microbial communities from peatlands in Department of Meta, Colombia - 0715_SJ02_MP02_20_MG | ecosystem: Environmental > Terrestrial > Soil > Wetlands > Peat | place... | reverse complement strand
CTTAGGATCTGGTCCCGCAAGGGGTGGGGGTTCGAGTCCCCCCTTTCGCACCAAGTTGACTGGAAAAAGGGCCTCTGGGCTGGGTAACCCGAAGGCGGGTGTTCGTCATCTGATGGAAGAGTTACTGGTGTACGGACCTGCTACAAAAAGAGGGTGTGACGACGTTGCAGGGGTGGCACTTGTGGCCACGCTGGAGCACTCACAAGGGTTGCCCCTTTCACGTGGCGGGAGTGGTGATCAATGTTCTCGAGCCACCTTGTAAGGTGCACAAGAGAGGGAGAGAGTCGAGACCGGATGCTCAAACAGACTGGTACGATGGCGTTGGTGGTGGTGCTGGCCGTGGCGTTTCTTACCTCATGTGGATCGTCGAAGCCAAAGGTGACTCTCCCCACGGGTTCGCTGACAACCTTGGTCACTGATATGCCCGGCCCCTGTGACGTTGTATCGTTCCCAATGAATGTCACCGATCTTTCTCTTATCGGTCCTTCTAGCAATGGTCAAACCTTTGTTGCAACGACCCCCATCAACTCGTCCTCCGTTGCCGAGCCCCATATCAGAATAAACCTGACCTGTTTGCGAGACTTTACTACGGTGCTCAACATCAACACTGCGAATGTTGGGACTTACGAGAATGCCTACATCTCGCTCAGCGAACCCCAATTGACTTTCTTTGATCCGACCATCCTTCCTCCAAGCTTTCCTATCAATACCGCCCAACTTACCATGGTCCCCTTGAGGCTCACGCTGGTTCCGATCAACCCGCCTTTAGTCATCAACAAGAGCGCGGCCAGCGTCCTTCAGCTCGATTTTGATATGCTCCACATGATTCAGAGCATCACGAAGGATCCGACGAGCGGAAAGATCTTGGTCAGCGCGACTCCCGAAATCACCTTTACACCCGTGACGGCCGCGGGAAGCCAAGGCCAGGGCTTTGGCGAGATAGACGACCTAGTAGGCTTTGTGCGGTCGGTGACGATACCCCCTCCCGTCAGCCTCACCCTGTATGACGGAAGTTTCACCCTGCAACTGCTCTCAGCCTCCATCAGTTCAGCGCCCGTGTTGACGGTCAATCTCAACAGTTCTTCCCAGCTTTATGGCTTTTCCAACCTGAACCAACTGTACACGGATAGTTTTATGGAAGTGGATGGCTACTTTGACGTGGACGGAAACTTCGTGGCGACCTCTGTGGAAGACGAGTATACGGAATGCATCCCTCCGCAGATTGAATGCATTGAGCTGCCCACACTGGCGATAATCGGGCCGGTCACATCAGTGACCCGGGACACTAGTGGCAATGTTACCAGCTTTAACCTCTGGGCGCGCGATGTGGAGCCCAACGATGCGGCGGCTTTGGAGCTCGATACCATACCTACGGTTAACGTTTCAAGTTCTACCATCTATCAGTACTCCTCGAGGAGCGTCAACTTTGCCAACTTGCCTTTTGGCCCCAGCAATATCAGCGTGGGCCAGGAGGTAATTGTCCACGGGCTGGTTGTGGCGCCGAAGGCATCGAGCGGCTCGGGGGCGCCCACTCTCCCCACCATCGTGACTGCGTACAAGGTTTATGACAAGCTGCAATCCATTCAGGGTGGCTTCTCTTCGCTGATTCAGGCGGCGGGGGATGATAAGACGGGGGCATTTTCATTCAGTCCCTGCCCCGTCATGTTTCAGGGGACACCGGCCATAGTCCTGACCAGCAGCCAGACCGCTTTCGTCAATCTGACCGGCTTATCGGCGCTGACTACGGAAGGCGGAAACCCCACTCTCTTGGTAAAGGGGTTGCCGTTCTACCAGGTACAAGCGCAAACGATCCAGGGTGTGGCTGTACCGGCGGGCACGTTGGTTATTCTCGCCAAACAAGTGCACAAACTCTAGCAGGCGGTCGCGGAGTCCAAGGGTCGAGAAACGAACCACAGCTTGTTAACCTCGCGATTCCGTTAAAGGGCTGGAATACTCCGAGGGCTCTCCTTCTTTTTTCTCTCCTCCGGCAAATGAGTGAACTTCAAGTCCCTTCCACTGAGCATTTTTGTGAGCAGGATGATCTGTCCGGTATGGTGCGAAAAATGCTCGGCAACATGGAAAACTGCACGCAGGCCTGTGACACGAAAGCTTTGAATGGAATAAGTCCGAGCGAGAGCCACATCGTCCAGTTGGCGCATCACGCGGGCAGCGTCAGTGACTGCCTGGCGCAAGCGGGTGAGGAGAGCAGGGCGGGGGATGGGGCCGAGTTCAGAAAACTCCAAGTTGCGCTCGCGGCGGTCCGGGGCGCCACCCAAGCCAGAAACGATCCATTGCCTGACGTTTCCCTCTAGGTGCAGCGCCAGGTTGCCCACGCTGTTCGAGGCGGGATTGGCGCGCCACCAGATTTGTTCGGGGGAAAGCTCGCGCATACAGGCCTCGAGACGCGGAAAATGAACTTGAAGGAGCAAGTGGCAGGCCTGAGCCAAAAATGGCCGGGCAAGGTTTGTCCGTTTCATTGAGATTTCCTGTCTCTCTGGGCACGGATGCTCTCGCGCAGGTTGGTGTTCCACGCCCTGTCTTCCCAGTAAGTCAGCCACAGGTAAAAGGTGGCGTAGCTTCGCCATCCGGCCCAACGCTCGGCCAGTTTCTCGACGCGAGCGGTAGAGGGCGTTTTGCGAAGTCCATAGAGGTTGTGGATGACTTTCCGCAAACCCACGTCAGCGGCGGGGAGGCAATCGAGGTGCCCCAACGCTCGCAGGCCCACATAATGGGCCGTCCAGGTGCCCACCCCTTTTTGTTCCATAAGCCGGGCATGAGCCAGCGCGGGTTCAAGATCGTGGAGGCCTTCCAAGTCCAAGCTGCCGTCCAGCGTGGCGCGCGATATGCCAATCAAATAGCGTGCTTTGGGGCCGGAAATCTTGAGGCGGCGCAACTCCCTGGGCGTGGCGATGGCCAAGGCGGCGGGCTCGGGAAAGGCGTTATAACGGCGACCCTCAAAACCCAGGCGTCCACCATAGGTTTCAACCAAGGCCTTTTTCACTTGATGTGCGAAGCTGAGGTTCACCTGCTGCTCGAGTATGGCGGATATCAATGTTTCAAATACCGTGGGCGCTTGGGGAATACGCATGCCTCGAAAGTGCTCCGAGAGGCATCCGAGCACAGGGTCGGCTTTCACACATTCGTAGAAGGGGGTCAGGTCGAGGCCGGTGGAGAACTGGCCCATGACTTGAGTCACGACTGCACGCCTCACGGTATCATCCTCCGCGCCGGCCAGGATGCGAACGTGCAGTGTAGGTTTCCCTTGCTCGATTTCTTCGCGGACTCCGTAAAGCGCCAACTGCCCATTCACATCCGCCACACGGCGATATTCTTCGTCCTCAAAATAATCGAGCAAAGGAGGGAAGCGCCGCCCGTTCAAAAGCCCAGGCGGGCTGAGGATGAAGCGCAGCGTGCGGGCAAAGCTGAACGGCTCGCGCGGCCTTACGAGCATCGATGCTGAAGGGCTCTCAGCCATGCAGGCTATACAAGCTATTCTGCCTTACCTGCCTATTCGCTGCAAGGTCGGCGTCTGGGAGTGCGGCAGCTCCGCTGCTGCACTCCCAGACCGCACTCCCAGGCTTGCGAAACCTCGTTCGAGGATGTATCTTAGATGAGGCTTTGTGCATCCATAGTTGTGGGACAGTCGAGCGGGTCGCCGGCGCGGTTTGCGCATTGTAGGAGCCGCGAGAGTCTCACACATGAGCGCAGGCCAGGTGGGGCAGGGCGCACCGATGAGCGAATTTCAGGCAGCCACACTGGCTGGAGATGAGTCTGTCCTTGTGAGTGAGGCGAAGGCAGGCAACTACGCCGCCTTTGAGGAGCTCGTCAATCGCTACGAGAAAAAAATCTACCGGCTCGGGATGAACATTACGGGAAGCCCGGAAGATGCCGAGGACGTGCTCCAAGATACCTTTCTGAAAGCTTTTGAGCATCTCGCAGAATTCCGGGAAGATTCACGTTTCTACACCTGGATTGTGCGCATCGCGGTTAATGAAGCGCTGATGAAGCTCCGGAAGCGCCGCTCCAGTAAGGAAGTTCCTTTTGAAGAGACCGAGGACCAGGACGGCGAGGTTCTGGTTCGTGATTACGCGGATTGGAAGCCCAATCCTGAACAAACACTGGCTAGGGAAGAGCTGGAGCAAATCCTGCGCAATGCCATTCAGTCCCTCCCTCCGGGTTTCCGCACCGTCTTTTACTTGCGCGACGTGGAGGGTCTCTCCACGGAGGAGACAGCGCAGTTACTTAACCTCAGTATCGGCGCGGTAAAGGCGCGGCTATTCCGGGGGCGGCTGCGGCTGCGGGAAGAGTTGAGCAAAGTTCTGAAGCGAGGATGACTTTCGTGAAATGTAAGAACGCGGTCAATGAACTTTCCAATTATCTCGATGGTGAGCTGGATGAGGAGCTGAAAATGACCATTCAAGCTCACCTTGGCAAATGCCACCACTGCCACGCGGTGTTTGACACCACACGCAAAACTATCGACCTTTATTGCGACGGCAAGCTCTTTCCTTTGCCGGAGGATGTTCGTGCGCGGCTGCACGAGGCTCTCCGCCGTCGCGCCCAGCGTGTCTGATTCCCCAGTCGAGAAAGTCGAAAGCGGAAAGTACTGCCCCCCTAGCCCCTCCGTCTTCCACCTTGTAGTGCGCAACCACTTCACTCCGAGAGGGGTGTGTTTCTGACTTCAGGCGCTGGTGCGCTGGTGGTGAGATCGGGTGATGGCGAAATCGGTTGTGTCGGGCAAGAGTTTGTGTTAGTAATAGTGCGCCTCTGGGTGGAGGATTCAATCCCTGTTTTGGAAATGGGCGCCGTTCAAAGCGTGTGAACGTAGCTTAGAAGAGCCTAGGCAAGGTGGTACCGGATCGTATCAACTCAAAAAAGGAGGAACGAACCAATGGCATTCTGCGCAAAATGTGGAGCTCAGTTGGCCGAAGGAACAAGTTTCTGTGCATCATGTGGTACCCCTGTCGGTTCAGTCGCAAGTGGTCCGGCAACGCCAGCCGCAACTGGGACGGCGATGGCCTCCAACGTTGCGGGGCTGCTTACTTACATCTTGGGCTTCATCACTGGAATCATCTTTCTGGTGATCGAGCCTTACAAGAATGATAAGTTCGTGCGCTTCCACGCTTTCCAGTCGATCTTCTTCAACGTGGCGCTGGTGGTGTTCTGGATTGCCTACATGATCCTGGCTAGCATCCTGGGTTTTATATCGCTCGGGATTCTCGCCATGCTGATGGGTTTGCTCGGGCTAGTAATCACCCTGGCAATCCTGGCCTACTGGATTTTCCTGATGTATAAGGCCTACAACAACGAACTCTATAAGATCCCCTTTATTGGGGACCTGGCTGCCAAGCAAGTGGGTTAGGTAAACCGTGAGGTGTGGACCCAGGCCGCCATTATTTCCTCGCACATGGGTCGCTGCCTTTCCCTAACTCAAGACGTGCAACCCGCTCCCCTTTTCTTCTCGCCGGTAGTGGCGCCATTCGGCCTGAGCTCCGGCTCGAACCGCAGGTCATTCCCGCGAAAAGCCTGCCCTGAGCTTGGCGGAGGCGGGAATCCAGCATATAGAGTGTAGGGGGTCCCAACCGCCCCTACGAAGGTTTGAGGTGTGGTGCCGGTCGGTTGGCGGGATGAACTCAACTGCGATCGACTGGGCCTCCCAAATCATACCCCTCCCCTCCTTTTCGCTTGACAATTCCCGCCTCTGAATGCAATTTAGCTGGTTTCACGATTCCGGTTCGAGCCTGCCCTCTGCTTGAGCAAGCTCAAACCATGGTGTGTTGTTATGGGCGTTCTGGTTTGCTTTCACGATCGCTGCTTTGACGGCGTCGGCTCCGCGGCCGTCTTCACGCGTTTTTATCGCCAGTGCATCGACCCGGAGGCGCCGTTCCGCTATCACGGGTTACTGCACCGGGCCGGACAATTATTCGACGAGGACCTGTTTGACGAGCAGGAAAACGTCATCGTCGATTTCAAGTATTCGAGCTCTGATCGGCTCACTTGGTGGTTCGACCACCACCAAAGCGCTTTCCTCACGGAAGCTGACGCGGAGCATTTTCGCCATGACCGGAGCGGGAAGAAATTCTACGGGCCCGATTACCGCTCTTGCACCAAGTTCATCGTCGAAACCTGCCGGGCGAAGTTCGGTTTTTTGGCGCCCGAACTGGACGAGTTGGTTTATTGGGCGGACCTGATTGATGGCGCCCAATATCCCGATACCCGAACAGCGGTGGAAATGCGTGACCCACCCACGCAACTCACCCTGGTGATTGAAGGGACGAGCGACCCGCAGTTCTCGGTGGGGCTGATTCCCCGGCTAATTTCCCAGCCAATTCGGGAAATCATGGATCTCCCTGAGGTGAGGCAAACTTTTGAGCGGCTTTATGCCGTTCACCTCGAGACGATTGATGTCATCCGCTCTCGGGGCGAGCTGAAGAACGGAGTGGTGTTCTTCGACGTCACAGACCAGAACTTCGAAGGTTTTAATAAGTTCATTCCTTATTATCTGTTTCCAGGGGCTGTTTACAGTGTGGCTCTAAGCCGCTCTCCAGCGCGAATCAAGATTGGCGTGGGGAGCAACCCGTGGAACACGAGGCCGAAGTTCGCCAATCTCGCCAGCATCTGCGAGCGGTACGGGGGCGGCGGCCACGCCAAGGTTGCAGCCATATCGTTGCCCCCCACGGATCTGGCCCGTGCCAGGAGCATTGCAAACGAGATCGTGAGCGCTTTGCGGTCCGGCTTGGCGGAGAGTCCGGAAAAGGCTATTATTAGGTGATAGGGTCACACACGCGGAATGAAGCAGCCTGACAGAGGGAGAGTGAGCACCTTGGATGAGGCGACGGGGGTAGAGCAAAAAGCAATCAACGTTAAGGTCTTTGGCGCATCAGACATGGGTCGCATCCGCAAGAACAACGAAGACAGCTTTGTGATTTGCAACCTGACCACGGGCGAAGTGGGGCTTACGCCTTCAATTCGTGCCCACACGCTGGGGAATCGCGGCTCGCTATTCATGGTAGCCGACGGTATGGGGGGGGAGGCGAGCGGAGAAGTTGCCAGCCAGATTTGCACTCACACTGTCCCCCAGCGTTTGTATGAGAATCTCAAGTCTCTGGATCAGGTCAGCGAAGTGAACTTTGTGCTCCTGCTCCGGGAATCCATCGAATATGCCAACCAGATCATCCACCAGAAAGCGCTAAGCGATCCCATCCATCGCGGGATGGGAACCACGGCCACGGCGGCTGCTCTGTTCGGGCCTTATCTTTTTGTGGCGCAAGTGGGCGATTCCCGCGCCTACCTCCTTCGCCGGAACGAGTTGACGCAGTTGACTCGCGACCAGACCTTTTTGAACTACCTCAAGGAAATCGGTGTCGAATTGCCCGCCGACCCGGAGATGGACAGCCGCAAGAGCATTCTGACCCAGGCAGTGGGAAGCAGCGAGAACGTGAATGTAAAGGTGACATATACTAAAGTCTGCCAGGGAGATAACCTCCTGCTTTGTAGCGATGGTCTGTATAACATGGTTTCCGCCACCGATATCCTTGCGTCGATGAAGGGGACTGAACCCCACGCCAACAAGTGCCAGTCATTGATCGATAAAGCCAACGCCAAGGGCGGGAACGATAACATAACGGTGGTCATGGCGGAGTTCAGCGGACCCGGGCTTCCTGCCACGGCCTCCACCGCGGTCGTAGAGTTGAAGGAATTTAGGGAGGAGGATTTCACAAGGCGCCCCTAAGGCGCTCCGCCGAAAACTGCCCCTGCCCCACTAACTGATCCGCTTGATTTCTACCCGGAAGAGGTGCTCCCCCAGGAAAAACTCGTCGCCCCCCTGGAGCTCGATCTCATTTCGCACCCGGCGAAAAACGCCATTGCGACTCCTCAAGTCCTGCAGGATGAAGCGGCCTGGCTGTGCCACGATGCGGGCGTGCGTCCCAGACATGTAATGATCGTCTTTGAATACCAAGTTGGCGTTAGTCCGTCCCAAGGTGGTTTCAGGCTTATCCAATCGAAACTCTTCCATGACCTCACCCGTCAGCATGATGTGTTCGAGCTTGGCAGTCACCGGGCCACGTTGCAGCTTGGGTGGTGCAGTCCACACCGCCGTGCCTTCGGTGGGGCTGGAGCTCTCCGCTTCGTCCAGACTTTGCGTGGTGAATCGAAACAGATCCTGTCCCAAGAGAAAGACATCCCCAGGAACAAGTTCGCTATCCTGTCGCTGCTTGATGAACGTCCCGCTCACGCTGCCGAAATCCTCCAAGAACAACTTACCCTCGCGATTCGTCAGCAAGGCATGGCGGTCAGAAAGCCGGGGATCGTCAGGATAATTGATCTGACAATTGGTGCGTCCGACGGAAACCCCGCCGACGATTTGCAGGGGACTCCCCCAGGAGCCATCGTGCTTTTTCTCGGAGATTTGCGCCTCAATACTCGGTGTGCGAAGTCCGCCAAACACCCAGGTCCCTTCCGGCGGGGCGGAAGGCAAAGCTGAATCCGGCATTTCTGAGAGGGGCGGTGGGGTTGGGGGTGTGGGTCTTGATGGTGCAGAGGGAATTTCTGGGGTGGCGACGGGTCCCGCTGCTGGTGGGCTGACTGCCTGCGGCTGAGGGCGGGCGGACGGCGTAGTTGGCGACGGCGTCGCGGGCTTTGGGGGTGGCGGTGGCAAAGCGGCCCACGTGGGGGCATCCGCCGCAGGGGACAGCCGAGCAACACCTGGCGCCGAAACTTGTGGCGCGACTCTTGGTGAGACTGACGGAGCCGCGGGCGGGGGCGCAACAGGCCGCGGCGGCAATTGCGGAAGAGTTGCAGGCCCCGTAGCCAAAAGCGGCGTGCCGCAGAAGCCGCAGAACTTGCTGCCGGCCGGAAACGTCTTATGACATTTGGGGCATTCCAGTTGCGACTGCTGTGCAACATTCGGCTGGGAGACGGGGGGGCTCGCCGCCTGGAGGGGTTTCCCGCAACGCGCGCACGTCGTCGCGCTTGCGGGGTTCCCACTTCCGCAGTTCGCGCATGGGATATAGCGAACAGTTCCTTCGTAGTTTGTTTCCCTAGACATATTTAATGCTCCGGAGGACCGAAGCTACTTGCCGGTGATTGCCAGCCACATCGCATTAGTATAGCAGCGAAACCTGTCGCCGGTGATGTTTTGTGTTCGAGCCTCCAGGTGGACATAGCCCTTGCTGCCTTCATTCTTTCCCGAGATGAGGCGCGGGTCAACTGGAAACAAGGAGCCTTCAGCATCCTACACCATCATTAGTTAGCGCACTATGCCCTGCTCCGTCACAGGGTGTTGCCAGAGAATTTCGTAGACTTCCACCGGGGTAGCTTTGCCTTTCACCTTGATGCTTTCCAAGCGTTGGGCAGGGAGGCCCCCATGGATTTCTTTGAAGGTGGATTCAGAAATCAGAATCTGACCTCCGGCAGCATGGGTGCACAGCCGGGAAGCCAGATTCACGGCGTCGCCGATGACGGTGTAGTCCATGCGCTTTGAGCAGCCGATGTTCCCGGCAGTCACCTGGCCCGTATTGATGCCCAGCCCCATTTGTAAAGGCTCCTGGCCGCGCGCTTGCCATTGACGATTGAGAGCCGTGAGGGCACGTTGCATCTCTCTCGCCGTCTTGACCGATCGCTGCGCATCGTCGGGCTTGGGCCAAGGAGCTCCGAACAGCGCCATGATTCCGTCTCCAAGGTACTTATCCAACGTGCCTCCATTGTCAAAAATAAGGTCCGTCATTTCGCTGAAGTACTCGTTCAGCAGTTCGACGATTTTCTGTACGGCCAAAGATGGTGATCGAAAAAGGTACAACCCGAACTGGTTACGTGAATAAGAACGGTCAGGTCGTGATCCGAAACACTGGATTGCCGGGGACTGTTTACGGACAGCGAATATATCAAATGGGTTGCAGCAAGTGTGGTCACATTTACGGAGCGAATGGCTCAGACATTCATGACCGCAAGTGCCCTAAGTGTGACGGCGGGGCTGAGGGGCTGAAGTACACCGGAGCATGATGCGGAGGGAAAGAATGCGATACTATTACATTTTGCGGGTTGACCCGTCGCGTCGGGATTACGGGCAGCGTGATATTTTGGTTTGTTACCCAAAGGAAATCTATTTTTTCTTGCACGAATCGGGTGCCGTCAAACTTGGTGAAGGCCAGACGCGAAAGGAGGCCATCGCGGACTCTCGAACGCCAGTGTGAGTCCTAAGACCCTTTTTGCTCGCGCCAAAGACTCGGACAACTGGAGTCCTTTCCCCATGAGCTTGGCCCGCAGGCGCACCTATGCCGGCGAGATCAAATGGCAAGAGGCAGGCCCTTTGATGGACTATTACGTCCAGGCCGAAATCGAACTGGGTGGAAGCAAGGAGACCCTCACGTCTCCACCCGAGGCGCCCGCCAGGTTCTATACCGTGACCCTGCTCTGAGGCGACACTGGACGCCGAAGGGGTCCAAATTGAGTAGACGTGGGCAAGGGCGCGGGTTCTGTGCCCGCCGCCCTGCGGCCCGTAGCCCCTTACCGGTTCTGCGAGGCAGGCTCAGCCTACGGGCGGCGGGCCGCCCACGGACCGCGCGCCCCATCGATGACTATCGACCCCGCAGGGGTCGAAAAGGTCACCTTCCAGAGCGGGATCTCCGGTATGAGAATTCTGCGAGTCGTCGCAGAGACCGCCATCAACGCAAAATTTCAGGATGGAACAACTCGTCGAGGAGTTCGCGCTGGGGCGAAGTGGCGAACGCTATAGGCAATCGGCAGTCCGATGACTACCATTTTCCCGGCCAGGCCTTCGAGCAGGTAACGGAGGCTAAGAGGACCCGTGTGATGGAGCCCAGACAGCGGCAGCACTACGAGGTTCATAAACAATTCAACCCAGGCCCCGAAATTCAAGCCGCAGATAAACGGATACTCGATGAGGAATGGCAGCTTGCGGCTCGCCAGGTAATAGACCGTTGCCCAAGAGGATGCGATGAAGAAGTGCAGGAGGACACCAAGGACATAAGTACCGGCTCCGCCGTGGATAGCCTGCCGGCCGAGCAGTCCGGCGGCGATGTACAGGGGAATATCCCAGCCTTCCTCGATGCACGCCCAGAGGATGTCCACAGCCCCTCCAATGAACGCACCCACGGCAATCGCCAGAACAACGTTCTTTTTCACGGTTGGACTTTCGGCTGCTGAATCTTTTATCAGTTCCGACGCCGAGGTCATGGACGACCTCCCATCTACTCGAAAAACAGACGGACCATTTTTCAAAACGTTAGCGGCTTCACCGAATCAATTAACGGGAATCTCCATCATTGGCTCCGGCGACACCCACAACATACAGCTAACCGCACCTGAAGTCAATTGCCGGTTCTCACCCCCCAAGCGGATCTCGTCCGGGCTGGCCAGAATCTTTTCCACGATCACAGATCTCAGGAAGCGCTCGAGGGCCTGGCGTTCGATCGCGCGGCGGGAGAGTTCGGCGTGAGAATGGGCGCGATCGTAGCTGATCGCGGGTTCCGCCGCGACCACGGAGCAGATGTCCAGCTCCTCCTTCGAGAAGGCATAGGGTTTGCTGAGACAATCTACGTAGAAAAGACCAAATATCTTGTCCTTATAGATGAGGGGAGCGCACATTGCAGAGCGAATGCCGGAAATGCGAAGGCTTTGGCTGCTCGAGAATCGTTGGTCCCTCGAAACGTCGCGAATGAGCAGCGGCACTCTCTCAGTCATCATACGGTCGAGGAGTGTTTTCGAAAGTACGGGGCCGGTGGGGTCGGTCTCGTGCCGCTCGTCCTTATAAAGCAAGACGACCGACCGGAACCCCTTCTTTTCGTCCCAGAGCATTACGAACCCGCGTTCCACATTTTCCATCTGGAACACAAGCTGCATCACTTGTTGCAATACTTCCTCAGGGGTCATCACCGACGAGAGAGTCTTGCCCACGGCCAGCAGGAGCTTCAGCAATTCATTTTCTTGCTCCAGAGTTCTTAGCCGATCACGGGTTACGGCTTCCGGCGATACGGCAGCTTCGGTCGCCGGACGCAACCCGGAACTCAGAGCGTCCCGGCTGGCCAGCCCCGTGATATTCCTACCGGCGTCGCGGCCTGCCTCGACATAAAAGGGAAGTAGCGCGGCGGCGTCAAACTTGAGCTCGAAGATGCCGATGTTTATCCGGTCCTGGTCCGCGAGGCGGTGTTCCTGGACCGGTTGGCCGTTCACGAACGTGCCATTCATGCTCCCAAGGTCGATGATTAGGACCGTCTCGCCGGGCAGCACAGTTACGCGGGCGTGACTCCGGGACACACTAGGGTGCTGGAGCACCAGATCATTGGTGTCGGCGCGCCCAATGCTCACCGTTGACCCGCTGATTTCGAAGATCTGAGTCTGGTTCGAAGGGTCGCTTATAAGGAATCGAGCCATGAGAGAATCAAGCCTTGGTCACCCGCGCGCAACGGTGTTCCACCTCACCTGAACGAGCAGTCGGCCGCTTTAACTATTCCATTACCGAGAATCATGATGTTGCCCGGCTTGATACCACGATGAATGATGCCGCTTCTTATCCTCCCATGTTGACCCTGATAGTCATCTGCGCCCCACTCCTCACATTGACGGTGCCTTCATACGGCTCCCACCCCTGCCGCTTGACTGTGTATTTGTGGCTGCCCGCGGCCACGTTAAGGTGCACAGGGCTGGGCCCGATCAATTTCCCGTCAATCAACACGTCCAACCCGGGTGGCGTGGTGATGACAACGACTTCTCCGCCTGCCTCCGGAAGCTGGGAGAGCTGTGCTTTGATCGTGGCGGTTTTCCCCCCTTCGATAGTAACCGACTGCTGGTAATCACCGTACCCGTCTTTTGAAATGACCACAAGGTGAGAGCCGGCGGGGCGGTTGATCGGGGAAGAGTAAGGGGTGATCCATCCTGCATCGCTGGTGCCATCTATAGAAATCTTTGCCCCTGCGACATTCGCCGTGACCAGCAATTGGCCCATCGTGGGAGTCGCGTTAGGCCCCCCTCCACTCGCGGCGGGAACGGAGGTGACGCCAGGCGCTCCGCCACCAGTTGCTGGCAAGGCCGTGGCGGCAGTTGCTCCGCCGCTGGCCGCGGGAGGGGAAGTGACGCTGCGTCCTCCACCCCTGGCAGCGGAGAGGGGGGTGTTGCCAGGAGCTTTACCAGGAGTAGAGGAAACGGGAACAGCTCCGGGCGCCCCGCTGGCTTTTGGTTTACCCCGGGCCGCAGCAGGTTCTTCCGCGAGGGCTGTGCTCGGCGCTTCCGGCCTGTGCGCAGGAAGACTGGCGATGATGCTGTTCGTCTTCCCAGCCTCGATAGTCACCGTCTGCTGGTAATTATCGTAGCCGTCCTTTGAAACCGTCACTTGGTGGGAACCGGGCGAAAGATCGATAATAGTGCAAGGTGCGACCCAACTAGGCCCGCTCTGACCATCGACCGAAACTACCGCCCCAGGTATGTTGGCATCAACGTGCAATTGCCCAACCTGGGGCCTGGCTGCTTGCGGATTCCCTTTATGGAGATAGAAGTATCCTCCTCCGAGGATTGCCAGGAATGCAACGGCCAGCAGCGACACCAGGACCCAAACAATCGGCGAAGTACGCGGTTTTTGGTAGGTCGGCGCCAGCGCAATGACCTGGGTTGGCGCTTGCGCGGGTGAAGGCTGCTGAACCGGCGCTATCTGGACCGGCCCTGCCTGAGCAGCGGGCGGCGCTGGAGGCCTCACAGGCGGGGCCGCCGTATGCTCCATGCCTGCGCTCGGCACAGGCATGGCCTTCAGGAACATAGTGGCGGAGGGCGCCGCCTGACCACCCAGGGACTTGAAATTCTTCAGGTCATCCGCCAACTCCCGGCATGTCTGATAGCGCTCGTCGGGACTCTTGGCCAGAGCTTTGCAAATCACGTAGCTCAGACCCGGATGGATCGTGGCGTCCAATTCACGTGGGGGAATGGGGTTTTCGTTGACGATCTTATAAATGACGGTGGTAACGTTCTGTCCGGCGAAGGGCTTTTCGCCGGTCACCAGGTCGTAAAGAATGATGCCCAAGGAAAAGATGTCGGAGCGGCCGTCAACCTGCCGCCCTTTGACCTGCTCCGGCGACATGTAATTGGGCGTGCCCAGCACCAGGCCCGTCTGCGTCATCCCCATCGACACCATCTTGGCAATGCCGAAGTCGGTCACCTTAACTATTCCGTTATCGAGAATCATGATGTTGGCAGGCTTGATGTCACGATGAACGATGCCGCGCTGGTGGGCGTGGTCCAGCGCGCCGCAGACCTGTTCGCACATGGGGATGATGGTCTCGATAGGGAGGATTTTCTTGCCCTCAATTAGTTTCTCCAGGGATTTCCCTTCCAGGAATTCCATGATCAAGTAGAGGATACCGCTGTCCTCGCCATAATCGAAGACGTTGACGATGTTGGGGTGGCTCAGCACCCCGGCTGCTTGCGCCTCGCGCTGAAACCGGGCCCTGAACTCCTCGAATTCTTGCGGAGAAAGGCCCTGGGTGAGCATGGTCTTGATCGCAACCGTTCGACCGATGACAGGGTCAAAGCCCTGATAAACAACCCCCATCGAGCCGCGTCCCAGCTCACGCACGACCTGGTATCGGCCTGTCTTGGTCAGTGGGCTCGCCATGTAACCCTCACTTTCTACCGCTCGGCGCGTCTAAACAAAGTCCTTCAGCGGACACTCAACCATCGCTGTGTTCTGATTGCCAGCACGGGGGGAGCATCTCGGCCCTGAAAATGCCCACACGCACGCTAGCCTAACCCAATACGATATTAGCGTCAAGGATTGCTCACGGCGTAAACCCGCACGTAGTCCACTAATGTCTCTGACGGGAAGGGCGTGGTACTGTTGGGACTGCCCGGCCAACTGCCGCCCACTGCCAAGTTGAGGATGAAAAACTGGGCGTTGCCCGAATCGAATGGCCACACAGCGCCGGGAAAAGGCGCCAGGCTCGCCGGAGTATAGCTGGCGTAGATGTTGCCGGGGTCGTCGATGTAGAACTGGATCGAGCCCGGCTTCCATATCATTCCATAGGTGTGCCAGCCGGCGGCAGTCTGCCCGGTCGGAAAGTTGTACCGAGTCCCCAGGTTTTCCTCGGTGAACCCCTTGCCGTGAATTGAGCCGTCGTTCCAGTCGGGGTTGCCGGCCGCATTCACGCGCTCCTGGATGTCGATCTCCCCGCAGGCCGGCCAGGAGTCGGTCACGATGTTGTTGCCCAACGACCAGAAGGCCGGCCAGAGCCCTTGCGCCTCGGGCACCATAATGCGCGCCTCGATGCGCCCGTAGAGGATGCTGAACAGACCCTGCGACTTCATGCGCCCGGAGGTGTAAACGCCTGAGGAGGGCTGCTCCGCCACGATGTGCAAATAGCCATCCGTGCCCACATAGACGTTGGGCTTGGCGGGATCGCAGGGGCTGGCTGCGGAGCCCCAGGCGCAGTAGTCTTCCAGTTCCTGGTTGCCCCAGCCGCTCGCTCCCGTGTCGTAAGTCCACACTGCGGGGTTCGGCCGGGCGTTCGCGCCCGTTGTGTTTGTGAACTCGTCGGACCAGACCAGTGCGCCTGGCGACACCGCCGCCGAGGGCGTCCAAGTGGCCACGCTGCTCGAGGTGGCGCCAGGAGCGGTGGCAATGGCATTGATGGTCAGCTTGGTGGAGATGAGCATCGGCGCGTGGTAAGTGGGCGAGGAGGTTGTGGGCGTTGACCCGTCGATGGTGTAATGTACCGTTGCCCCGCTGCTGGCTGAAGATATGGCAACATTCACCGCCCCGTTCTGAGCCGCAGTGGTCGAGAATACAGGAGCCGCGACGGTCGTGCCCGAGGGTGGCGGCGAGGAATTCCCACTCACGGTGCAAGAGACGGCTAAGACGGCCAGCAGCAGTGCGGCGAGATGATAAGTGGCTTTATTCTCAACAATATTCCGGCGTCTGTTGGTTAAGTGCTGTGTTTTCAAGTACATTCTGGCTTTGCCTCCAAGTTTTCTAGACCGACCCTTTGTTTTCATAGACATTCTCGCTTTGTTCCTTCATTTTTGAGAGTCGAGGAGTCGAGAGTCAAGGGTCGAGGGTTGAAGAGTGACAAACCATCGGCGTCCGAACCCCGGCTTTCTAATTTGGCTCCACATCTCCTCAACTCTTCCGACTCCTCGACTTTTTGACTCTTTGTTTTCATAGACATTCCCGGTTCGTTCCTGCATTTTTCAATGGCACAGACCCCGTTTCACGCCAAGGCGCAAAGCACGCCAAGCTCGCAAAGCCCCACAGGCCACCACCGCCGACGCTCCTCAACAGAGGACGGGAGCTGTGAGTTCCCCTCACACGTGACACCTGACACCTCACGTCTGCCACTGACAGTACTATACTAGCCTATCCGATTGGCTTGTCAAGAGGCAGAAAGTCGGCGGGGACCGAATGGGGTTCACGTCACCAGCAGCGGGTTAAACCTACGTTGGCTTGTCGCAATGAAGGCGCAAACGTTCACGGTTGGCTGGGCTTTGTTCCGAATGACTCCCCGCTCGCCGTTCGCGTGGTCAAAGGTCCGGGGATTTTCGCTTTGGAATGCCAGTTTCCGTAGTCCTACCGGCGCAGGTAAGCGTCATTTCCGGTTAACCAATCGGAGCGGATGGGGCTGAACACGTCCAGGGCCATAGAATCTTCCAGGGCCACCACGCGGTGGGGGACATTGGAGGGAATGAGAAGCACCTCCCCCGCTCGCAGCACCATTTCCTTGCCCTCCAGCTCAAACCTGAGCGCTCCCGTCATAACGGAACTGACCTGTTCCTGCTCATGATGGTGGAGCGGCACCACAGCATCCTTGGCGAGGAAAATCTGCGCCATGGTGATTTTCTCGCCCGAGATGACTTTGCGCGCGAGCTTGTCGTTGAGCACTTCTTTCTTCACATTCTCCCAGGAAAAATGCTCCATGCATCGTCCTCCGTAAAATCCGTGCATTCTTTATATTTTACACGGGATTCAGGATTCAGAGCAGTCTGAACCACAGAGGCACAGAGACATGGAGAAAACCTCTTTGCTGTTCAGATCTCAGTGCCTCAGCGCCTCGGTGGTTCAGAATACAGCAGGGGTAAGCATTTTTTGCTGGCAATTCTCCGCGTCTTGTTGTATCAAGTTCTTGCGCTGCTCGGAGAGCCGGAGCTTAGCGAGCAGTACGGCCAACAAGGGGAGGCGTAGGGCCGGGAAGTCCCGCATCCTCGCCCTGCCTGCGGCCTCACACCGGAATGACGCTTCGGACTGGAGGTCTCCATGCGCAAGATGTCTATTTGTTTGTTTGTTTTGGGCTGGTTGGTTTTCGCCGGTCTCCTGCAAGCCCAACAAGTCTGTCCTGGTTTGCCCTATGTGGCGAATACGCCGGAAGATGAGCTGATGCAGGCGGTCAACGGCGCGGACAAGCCAGAAGAGCAGGTTGCGGCCCTGGACAAGTACGCTCAGGAGCACGGCGATGCCAAATTCATGCCATGCGTTGATGAATATTATACGATGGTGTACCTGAAGCTCAACAATTATGACAAAGTTGTGGAATATGGTGAAAAGGGCTTGGCCTCAAATTACAAAGACGTGATGCTGATGCTCAACCTGCTGAAAGGCTACGTAGCCTCCGGCAAGGTGGCCGATTCCACATTCGACGTCATCAATGAGGCCCCGGCAGTGATCACGGCGGAGAGCAAGCCTGCCCGGCCCCCCAGCGTCAGCGACGCGGACTGGCAAAAAGCATTGGAAGACAGCGCGGCGCAGGCCAAGGACGAGCTTGTATATGTGGTTTATGCGTTTCTTCAGCTCGTCCCGCGGGTGAGCGATCCCAACAAACGCATCGAGCAGTTGGACAGGTTTGCGAAAACATTCCCCGAAGATGCCGCCAAGAGCGCGCCTCAGATCAATTACGACTACTTCATCGCGTACAAGATGGCGAATAAGCCTGATAAGGCCCTCGAGTACGGTGAGAAGACTATCGCAACTGATCCGAACAACCTGCTGGCGCACAATCTGCTGGCGTACGACTATGCCATCGGCCGCACCAACCCCGACAAGGCCGCTGATTATGCGAAAAAGGCCATCGAATTGGCGCAGCAAATGAAGAAGCCTGAGGGCGTTTCTGACGCTCAATTCAAGCAGGAGCAGGATAGCCAGCTCGGCATGGCTCACCTTTCGCTCGGATATGTTGACTTCACGCGGGCAGCCACGTCCAAGTCAAAGAAGCTAGGGCCGGCCATTGATGAACTCAAGGCGGCGGCAGACCTGCTGGCGGCCAATCCGGAACTGCAGGGACAGGCCTTGTACTACTTGGGGTACGCATATGAATCCGGATACCCGGCCAACCACCGGGGGGCTATGGACGCGCTCAGCAAGGCAGCGAGCTTGCAAAGCTCATGGAAACCGCAAGCTGAGGAGCTCTTGGGTAAGGTAAAGAAAGCCGCTAGTCAGGCCAGCGAGTGACGCTTCCAAAGCAAGTAGGCAGGAATCCCCAGCGCCACGATGCCGGTGCCGATGCCCGCCTCGAGCGGCCGAGCGAGAATCGTGTTCAGGATGAAAGCGGCGGCTGCAATCACGAAAACCGCTGGAACAACGGGGTAGCCGGAGACTCGATAAGGGCGCCGCAGATGTGGGCGGGTGTGGCGCAGGACGATTACCCCCAGGGCTGCCAGAGCGTAGAAAATCCATCCCGCGAAAATAACGAAAGTAAAGAGCTGCTCGTAAGTGCCCAAAAGCACCAGGAGAACCGCCCACGCAGCCTGGAAAAGCAAGGAAAGGTTCGGGGTTCGGAACGTTGGGTGAACGTTGCCACACCAGCGGAAGAAGAGGCCATCTCGAGCCATCGCATAGTAGACTCTTGCGCCGGCGAGGATCATTCCGTTCACGCAGCCTAACATTGCCACGATGATGGCGAGCGACACCCAGTGGGCGCCAGCCCGTCCGAAAAGACGCATTCCGGCCTCTGCGGCGACGCGAGGAGAATGAGCCACGGTCGAAAGCGGCAACACGTGATAGTAGACGAGGTTGAGGAGAACGTAGATCACTACCACCGCGCCCGTCCCCAGGATAAGGCCCAAGGGAATGTTGCGTTCGGGGTTTTTGACTTCGTCGCCGGCAAACGTGCCGTTGTTCCAGCCATCGTAAGCCCAGAGCGCCGCCACCATGGCCACGCCAAAGGAGGAGAGAAAGCCCCACCCCGCCGGCACTGGCAGTTTCACTGTGCCGCTCGCAGGCCCGTGGACCAGCGCATAGCCCAGTGCAACGAGGGCGACCATGGCGCCCACCTTGGCCCCGGTGAGAACGGACTGTAGCCAACCGGCCTCGCGCACACCGCGATAGTTTATGGCCGTCAGAACCACGATAGCCAAGCTGGCCGCCAACTTCTGCTGACCGGGGCTAATGGAGAAGAAATCGGCAAGATACTGCGCGAATCCCACGGCGACGGTTGATATGCCGCCCGACTGCACTGCCAGGAAGAACGTCCAGCCGCACAGGAAGCTCACCAAATGCCCGTAAGCCTCGCGAAGATAAACGTACTGGCCGCCGGCCTGGGGAAACATG
>Ga0187781_10001198_pt1 | contig 19565 bp, 17 predicted proteins | sample 0715_SJ02_MP02_2_FD_132447 | JGI IMG/M metagenome (GOLD analysis project Ga0187781, IMG submission 132447) | Tropical peat soil microbial communities from peatlands in Department of Meta, Colombia - 0715_SJ02_MP02_20_MG | ecosystem: Environmental > Terrestrial > Soil > Wetlands > Peat | place... | reverse complement strand
CGCTATTTGGTCGAACACGAGCGCACGGGACTGTTATCCGAGCCTGGCGATGCCACCACCTTGGCTCAAAACGTGATACGGCTCTTGCGCAATCCCGGTTTGGCTTCCCGCATCGCCTTGAATGCGCACGAACAGTGCCGCCACTACTCCTGGGCGAGGGTACGAGGACAGTGGCTTGAGATTTATCGATCGATGGCGCCGACCAGGCTCGCCTTTGATGGCCGGCTTGAGGAGTTGAAAGCGAATTCAGCACACTGAGGAACGCATCGGAATGGCAGCTGGCGCGCCCCCCGGGAGCAGCCGGGCGAGACGGTTCGGGCACGCTCTCTGGATGTTCACTGTTGCAGCCGCGGTCATCGCAAGTTTTCTGCGATGGGGCGGGTATCTTCTGATTTCGGACGATCCCTTGCCTCCTCACGTGGATGGTGCGGTGGTACTGCAGGGTTCCGTCCCCGGCGAGAGAGCCCGTGTAGCCGGGGCGGTAAAGGTTTTGCAACAAGGAACAACATCACGAATTCTTATTAGCATCCCCAAGGAATCTTACTGGGGCCAAGCAGTCGCTCCAACCGCCTATGCCGATATCAAGAAGATCTACGGTCAGGAAACTGCTGGTCACATCGAGTTCTGCGAAATCGGCGACGTCGACTCCACGGAGGAAGAAGCTGCAGCACTCGCCCCATGTATCGAGGAACGAGGGTTGAATTCGATCGCGGTCGTAACCTCGGATTATCACACGCGCCGCGCGGGAATCATCTGGAGAAGAATGCTCGGGCGGCGGCATTCATCTGTCCATCTCTGGATTCACGCCGTTCCAGACCCGGAATTTCATGCCTCGCGATGGTGGCGCGAACGGCGCTCGGCAAAAACCTGGCTCTTGGAATCTAGCAAACTCCTTACGGTGCTGGCAGGGCAATGACGTTCTCCCGAAGAAAATGGTCCAGCAATGAGTTCTCTCGAGGGAGTGCAAGATTGAGAGTAAATTCCCCAGCCGTGCTACTCGATGTGCGTCGTGGTTTTAGATTGCCGGGTAAGCGCAGTGCCCGCTGGTTGTCATGCATTTTCTTCAAGAGCATTTTCTTCAAGAGGAGTTCTTGGTCGTCTCGGGATTGGATTTATGCGCGTCCTTGACTTAGGTTGCGGAGCGGGAGAGGACTTGGCTCAATGGGGAGTCACCGCGTCGGATGAGGTGACCGGGGTCGACATAACCAATGCGTGCCTCCTGCTTGCCAAGGCGCGATTTTGCGACCGAAAGTTTGTACAGGCCAAAGGGGAATCCTTACCCTTCAAGAACGAGAGCTTCGAACGCGTGATTTCCGCCGTTGCTCTTCCTTACATGAACATCCCAGCAGCGCTCCAGGAGATTCACCGAGTGCTTGTGCCGGGTGGACACCTCACCCTAAGCCTGCATCTTCCGAGTTTTACGATCTGGGAGCTTCGCCACTGCGCGATTCCAAAACCGATTCCAACCCTCTTCCGGCTGTACGTTATCGCGGACGGAATTTTCTTCCATGTGACTGGCAAAACCGTTGGCCTTCCAGGCGGAAGGATGGAGTCATTTCAAACCGAGCGCGGAATTCGGATCGCTCTGGCTCGTGCCAAATTCGCCAATTTTGAATTCCAACGTGGAACGGGGCCGGTGTGGGAAACCTTTTCCGTGGAGGCACGGAAGCTCGAGATCGACAGGCACGCTTGAGTTTGAGCAGGTTAGAGATCCTGCAGCGCACCAACCACTGCTCACAATCTGCTCCTCCTGTCCAGTTAAGGACCAGACCTCGGCGGTGTGTCAGTGAGCGAATTCCCCGTTAAGTTGAGGATGAACACGTCACTGCGGCAGGTTCCTACCAACAGCAGGCAGGTCGAATGAACCCCATCCGCGTTACCCAGTGTGCCCTCCCCGTCCGTTGTGAAAGCATAGAACTTTCCCGTGCTTGACACTGCCCCAACCGCAATTTTGGCTTGAAAATTAGCCGACTGCCCCGAGCTAAATGTGTGTCCGAAGCGCAAGACCTTCCCGGGTGCCTGGGGCCAGGCGACGACTTCATTTGAATAGGGCTTCGATGTAGAAGGAGCATTCGTGCTGGCGAAGATTGGGTAACTATGCGTGCCGAGGGGGTCATTCTTGGCTGACGGGTGAGTTTCCAGAGACTCATCAACCGATGCGTTTCCTGTGTTCAACTGCAGAATCGTGGAAGTTGAGAAATTAGCAGACGTGCGGAACAGCATGGACGGACTGTGGGTGGCGCCCGCCCGATCATCATTGAACCAACCGCTCGCAGTTTCAGTCCAGTGACCGCTACACCAAGTGACACAGTCGTTTACCGTCGTTGTGCCGATCTGCCAAGCGTGATAGATGGCACAACTTGGGCAACTCGTCCCGCCCCTGGTGACCAATACCCAATTGCCCTCGCCATATCCATGGGCACCGTGGATCGTGAAACGATCTTTGCTTGTTACCGAACCAAGCGAAGTTCCGCCGGGATACTCCGTCACCGTCCCTGCTGCTGTGTCGTAGAGATAGCACGTGTTGCTTGAGGAATTAAAGGCTGCAACTTTTGTGCCAGTCTCGTGGTGACCGAAGGTGGCAGTGAAGACGGAATCGCTTCCGCCAATCCCGCCGAAATTCTGCAGAGTCACACTCCTAACTCCGCAATTCGCCGCGAAATCATATACCAGCATAGCTTTTGGCGACCCTGGCGATGCGGTCGACAAGCCCGAAAAGTCTAGCCTCCATAGTTTGTCGTCGCGGGTCATGGTGTAGAAAATGTTACGGTTGATTTGCGACCATTGGCCATTGCAGCAGTACGTTTCCACGGCCAGCTGCGATACTAAGCCTACCTGCATGGTTGCTGGCACCAGACCAAACACGAAGATGGCATTGCCATTATTGGCCAGCCACAATAAGGTGTCATCAAGGTTGAAGTGTGAGTCGTCGCCGTTTCCATCTCCGACGCTGAAAGAGTCTCCGTTGTGAGTACTGGCGTCGGTGACTCGAACGTACTTCGGCGGATAGCTGGAGTTGAAGGAAGGGTCGGTGAAGATGGTTCCGGCGCCTCTGAGTCCTTTCCAGTCCGGCAGCGGGTCCAATGGGATTACCGCGCTGTCAGTCCTCGCACATCCATAATTTGGCGCGGCGCACTGAGCAACCGGAGAGGTGGCCGAATCTACAGGCATCTGCGCCATGCCATCCAGCGTAGAAACCCAAGTTGTTAAGCACAGCGGGATCAGTACCGCCAAGGCTCTCGCAGCCCTTTTCTTTCGGTCCTCTTTGATTTCAGGATTGGTCGAGGTTGGGGCGGCAGGCATCAATGGAGATCTCAGGGAGTCTGGGAACTGTGCATCATACTACAGCACGTGGAGCGAAGACCCAGCGCAAAGATTTCACCTTTTTATTCACCTGCCTGTCACCAACTGGTGCGTGACGCGGCTTACCATGGCTCGGCTCCTGAGATGTGAGTCTTCTGGAGGGCAATGTGTTCGCCATCCGCTTCGTAAGTTTCTGGTTTGTAGTCCTTGCTGGCTCTATCGTGCTCGGGCAGTCCACGTCTTTGGCGTCAAGCAAAAAGCCCTTCGAGTCGGATATTTTTGAATGTGGCGTTGAAGCGTTCTTCACGCGGGGTTCTCGTTCTCCGTTGAGTGCTGACATCACCTCTGGGCACATCAGAGTTTTTCTTTCTCGACAGATAAACGCGAGGATGACGAACGCACTTCTGTAAAATGCTAAATATGGTCTCAAAGGAACTGTTGCGAGTACTGGTTTGTCCCGCATGCAAACAGGCGCTGGAGTATCGGCAGAACCCCCAAAGCCTCAAATGCACGCTGTGTCACCGCGTGTATCCCGTCAGAGATGACATTCCAATCATGCTCGTGGACGAGGCGATGGTCGAGCACACCTAGGCCCGGGACGTCGACTTTGGACCGTCAGATCATCGCTATAGGATGACACCCTGATCGGTGAGAGCGCGAAGTGCGAACACAGGAATCAGACCCAGAACGTCAGGGGACATGCGGCACCGCCGAAGCCATGACAGCGCAAGCGAACAGGGACGATTCGCATGCTGAAGGGAACTGGCATCGACCGATTCCGCTGCCGGGCGTTATAACCCTGTCTGTGCTTCTCGCAAGCGTCGCACTTTTCTACACTGCGACCATTCGCGACGGCAACTACTGGTCCGACGACTACGCACTGTATGTTCACCACGCACAAAATATCGCGGAAGGGCGGTCGTACGCTGACACGGGGCACGTCTATAATCGCGACGTCATCGACTATAGTCCTAGTGCATATCCCCCACTGTTCCCGCTTTTCCTTGCGCCAATCTACCGCGCCTACGGGCTCAACCTGCACGCAATGAAAATCGAGGAAGTGGGATTTCTGCTTTTGACGTTGCTGGCAGTTGCGGCCTATTGGAAGCACGACTTACGCTGGCCCTACCTCGTGGCGCTGATAGGCATCCTCGGCTTCAATCCCTACTTTTGGGAGCTTAAAGACTCTGTCATCTCGGATTTCCTCTTTCTGTTGTTCTTCTACCTGACGGCGTTGGTGGCGGCCCGCGCTCCTCGCCAGGGACCTCGGTGGCCTTTGTGGGCAGCGGGGAGCGGAGTCCTGCTTTATTGCTGCGTTGGGACGCGTATCGTCGGGCTCACCCTCGTTGCCGGCCTCGTGCTCTATGAGGTGGTGAAACACCGCAAACTGACCCGATTCGCTGCGACCGCGGTTCTCGTTTGCTTTTTGTTGTTCCTGGTGCAACTCCGGATCTTCGGATCGGGGGAGCAGAGCTATACGGATCAACTTCACACTACGCTTCGCAACATTTGGGTAAACGGTAAGGAATTAATACGGGCGTTCATAACGCTATGGGGTCGACCCTGGGGACGGACTGCGTCGCTCGTGCTGTTCGCCGTTACAACGGGTCTGGCCGTTGTCGGGGCATTTAAATATAAAGAGAAAGGCCTGACAACCGTAGCAGCATTTCTCTGCTTTTATCTTCCGGTGGTCTTAATCCCGGGTCCGCAGGGTCTGCGCTACTTGCTGCCCTTGATTCCGTTTTATGTGTTTCTGATGTTGATGGGCTTGCAGCAGTTCGCCACGTACGAGAAGCAGGCTTGGGCGAGAGCGGTCGTATTACTTCCCTTGCTACTGGTTGCTCTGTCGTATGGCGAGTACTTTCGCCACGCCCATTACGGACTCATCCGGCAAAGCGACGGGCGCCCTTCCTTCAACGAGTTGTGCGTGTTCCTTAAGGCCAATACGAAGCCCAGCGACGTTATTATCTTCCGTCGTTGCCGGGCACTTTCGCTATTTACCTCAAGACCCGCCGCTTTGTACGACTACGCCCATCCCGAAAAACTGCCAACTGATTTTGCGCGATTCGGCGCTTCTTATGTTGTGGCAAGCCCAATTTTTGAAGAGGATCGCGAGTTTCTGATCCCCTTCATCGATAAGAATCGATCCCACTTTGATGAAGTGTACGAAAATTCGGATTTCAAGGTCTATCGCGTAAGGGTTAATTAGCCCCCAGGCTTAGTTCAGTCGTGGCGCGGGTGGAGTCCGGACGCTGTAATTTCAGGGCACTCGTCCCCCGCTCGGTCAAAGACTCGAATCCCACTTACTCGGGAGAAAGACCTTCATCTGATTTTTCGAACCTTTTAGGGGAACCTGGTCCAAATGAGAACCCTCCGCCCCGTCATCGGAGCTCTGAACGAGTAACCTGGCTTCCCGGTCCCTGCGCGGGCGGTTTCACCTTCCCCAAACGCGTCTTGAGATCTCGGGCGAGCGCTTCGGTGAACAATGCGGCACCCTGCGGGTTCAGATGAAAGCCATCAAGGAAGTACTTTCGGTCCAAGCTCCCCAAGGGTACGGGAACATCGACCGGAACGTTCTCCAAAGTGCCTGCCTTGGATAATGTTTCGTCGCGGAACTTTAAAGACGGAGGTACCACGAAAACGAAATCCACATGGTACGCCTGGCATAGTTGCATGATCGCGCGCAGCCGCAAGCGAGTCTCGCTCAGTGCTTCTTGGTCTGGCGGGAAGATTGGCGGTACTTGAGCCAGGGTATTCATCGTCTCTGCGTAGCCTGGATCCGAGACGTGCAAGATGTAATTGCGGACGTGGGCTCGATCTGCATAAAACGCGCTCCAGTGCGCAAAGAACAGTCCGCTGATCTTGGTATTGTCCAGTCCAGCATCCCGTCCAACGGCGAGAAGATCTCGCGCCAGAAAAAGATGACGCGCAGTATATTCACCCAAGACTCCCCTGTCTAAGGTCTGTCCGAGATTCAAACAGACTACAATCGTGGATGGCCGCACGCCCTCAGAGAACAGGGCTTTAAGGCCGTAGTACCAGTCCAGGTAACTGGTATTTTCAATCGCGTAGCGAACCGGCCTGACATTCGGAGCTAGTGCCGCAGTGAACCTGGGATAGTCGAGGGCGTAGAGCAACAGTGAGTTACCCACAACCAGCAGCGTTTCTGAGCCGTTGCCGACGGGTGCTCCCAACGCTCTCGCCTCCCTCTCATCCCCTACGATCCTGCGCTGGATACGGCTGATACGCGGGAACAGAATGCGGGAGGCGAATTCGGCTATGCCGAACACCCCAGCTAACACGATGAGAAGGGCGATGGTTGCCCGGCGTATGTCAGCATTCGTCAAATGCGACTCCGATTCCGGAAGACGCACTGGTCCCGAGATGCGACCCTCTGCGCGCTCAGAACTGGAAGTAGATAAATGCACTGGTCTCGCTCGCTGCGTAAGCCACCATCAGAATAGCCATTGCTGCCGCCGCGCCGATGGGCCATGTCAAACTCCAACGCTCGAACAGATATTCCTCGTGGCAACGCTCGAGGCGCAGGTCAACAAGGAGCATAATCCCCGAAACCATCGCCAAGAACGCCAGTTGGGGCGCATACTGAGCCTGCCACTCGAAATGGCGCAGGCTGGCAAGCATGTGCACAGCCGCATGAACGGAGCGGGCGCGAAAAAATATCCAGCTTAGCGCAACCACGGCAAGCGCCACACAGCGGACGGGCCAACCAAGCTTTGCCCCACCCCGCGTGAGCATACGTTCAACAGAAAGCCAAGCCCCGTGAATGCCACCCCAGATCACGAACGTCCAGTTCGCCCCGTGCCATAGGCCTCCCAGCAACATCGTAATCATGAGATTGATGTAGGTACGTCCTGAGCCCAGACGGTTCCCGCCCAACGGAATGTAGAGATAATCCCGAAGCCATGTGCTCAGGCTGATGTGCCAGCGCCGCCAAAAATCCTGCAAACTATCCGCCAGATAGGGCTGTCGGAAATTCAGCATGAAATGGAAGCCTAGCAACTGCGCGCTGCCTCGGGCCAAGTCGCTGTATCCACTGAAATCGCCGTAAATTTGCCAGGAAAGGCATACACTCCGATCAAGACCGCAACCAAGTTCCACCCCAGACGACCGTCAAAAGCCAAGTTCGCAAGGTTGGCGCAACTGTCGGCGATCACCGTCTTGCGAAAGAGTCCAGAGACGATCAGCATGCAACCATCAAAGAAAGCACGCTCGTTGAAGCGTCTTGGAGATTGTGTCTGTGGAAGAAGGTGAGAAGGCCGCTGAATTGGCCCCGCGATTAAGTGAGGAAAGAGGCTGACGAAAAGACCGTAGTCCACCAGCGAACGCGCAGGTTTTAATTCACCTTTATAAACGTCCACAACGTAAGCAACTTCTTGAAACGTGTAGAAGGAAATACCCGGAGGCAAAATGACGTTCAACAAGCCAACGGGTATATGGTGTACATTCAGCGCCGTTAGCAAAGAGGAGAGTGAGCCTACAAAGAAATTGCAGTACTTGAAAAATCCCAGAAGGCCAAAATTGACGCACAAGGAAAAGATCAGCAGCGCTCGGCGTTGTGGTCCCGGAGGAATTGCCGCAATTCGCCGTGCGATGACGTAGTCTACGACCGTCGACGCCATCATCAGTAGCATGAAGCGCCAGTCCCACCATCCGTAAAAGAAGTAACTGGCGCAAAGCAATAGAACATTCTGCCGGCGCCAACTAAGGCGCCAATACAACAGAACCACAGTGATTAAGAAAATCAAATAAGCAGGCGAGTCGAAAAGCATGTTGGGGGTCTCAGCTCGGAGAGCCGCCACTCTCGGGGTTCACGAAAAGCTCCATCTTCATAGCCGGGCGGTTGCTCCGAATCCTTTTCAACGCCACGTGCGATTCTCGCGGCAGCATCCTCTCGCAGGCCAAATTGCTTTCTGGAGGTTCTTGAGCATCGGGTGTGAAATCCTCTGTTGACACTCTCGCCCTAGCACAGACGATGGCAACTGCTGGTTAGGCACGGTAACAGCGCTTTGTGAACCGAGTGTTAAAATCAGACGAAGTTTACAGGAACCGCTGGAGTCCATTCCCATGCCTTTCAGCTAGCACAAGATAGCGGGCATCTCCCTCTCGAAGGTATCAAACGAGTTCTGGGCAGGTCACCTGGTTCTCTCCGAACGGCGGCAGCGCGCGGGATGGAACACTCCTCGGTTGCTAGCCGGGTCTGCGCCAGCATTATTCTCGGACGCTAGTCTTGTGAAGGATACCAAGCCAATCCCCGCAAGTGGCGGCTGACCTGCTGAACGACCAAAAATTATTCAAGTTTTAACTTTGCTCGGCTGGTATCTGTTAAGTTAATTGTTTCTGAGGTCCGGGTCCACGACCTAAAGGGTCTATCGGACCGCATGGTGTCGTCCCCGCAAGCAGATGCAATTTCTTGGCTGGCGTGGGTTTGGGTGCTTGTTCCGAATTCGGGCGCCATACAGTGCTTGGATTGCAGACTTTGAATGCGAGGATCTCCATCCTAGGGTTAATTTTCAAGCCTGCGACCGATGGACCTCCTGCACGAGTGACTCTGGAGATGAGGCCGTAGGGTGAAGATTCTGTGGGTCAAGCCGGGGAAACTGTTTCCGCTCGATTCCGGTGGAAAGGTTCGCACATACAACATCTTGCGACGTCTTTGCGCAACTCAAGACGTTACCTTTTTGTCATACTACGGTGGAGCTCGCGATGAAGGCTACGAGCGCGAAATTGTGCAGCAGTTGCCAGGTGCTGTTTGCGTCTGTACGCAACTTCCGGGCAGCACCGGCATCGCTCGTTACTTCGAATATGTTCGTCGGCTGCATGTCCCCGCTCCATATTCGGTTAGCAAATTCGCGGCAGCAAGTGTTCGGGAAATGGTCGCGCATTGGATCTCGCAGCGCCGTTTCGAGATCGCGATCTGTGACTTTCTGGCCAGCACGTTGAATTTTCCTCGGAGCCTCGCGATACCAACCGTTCTTTTTCAGCACAATGTAGAATCTTCGCTGTGGAAGCGGAGAGCCTGGTATGAAACGAATTGGCTGGACCGCTGGATCGCAAGGATCGAGTACGCCAAGATGGCTCGCTTCGAACCGGCGCAAGTCCGTCGTTTTCATCAGGTATTCGCGGTGTCTGATCAAGATCGCTGCGCCATGGTTGAAATGGTCGATCCTGCGCGGGTGACAGTCATTCCCACGGGTGTAGACCTCGACACCTATCGTTATGATCGAGGAGTGCAACCCACGATCCCGCTTGTGGTTTTCGCTGGCTCCATGGATTGGGTTCCAAACATCGACGGGGTCGAGTACTTCTGTAGGGATATTTGGCCGCAAGTCTTGAAGCGAGTTCCTGAAGCCCGGTTCCGCATTGTGGGACGTGATCCCCATGTTCGGGTTCGAAATCTGACTTCCGCATCGGTTGAGGTGACCGGAACAGTGCCTTCGGTTATGGACCATCTCCGCGATGCCGCTGTTCTAGTGGTACCGCTTCGCATGGGCGGAGGAACGCGGATCAAGATCTATGAAGGCATGGCCATGGGAAAAGCTACGGTTTCGACCCGCCTGGGAGCCGAAGGGTTAGACGTCCATCATGGTCACGACATTTTGCTTGCCGACGATCCGCAGCTGTTTGCGGACTACGTCGTCAAGTTTCTTTGCGATCAGAAGACGCGGCGCGAATACGAAGCAGCAGCTGCGGCGACAGCTCTACAGTATGACTGGTCTGTAATCACCGAGGGCTTTTTGGAGGCATTGCAAAGAACCGTAAGTTCTTTCCCCGCGAACGTATTTTCTGCGCAGCTTCCCGCCAACGGTTTCCTCGTTAAGGGTATGCATGAAGACACTCGCCCTTAGGGTCCTGCAGGGCTGCGGCACTTTCGCGCTCGCTCGAGCCATGTCGGCCAACATGGGGCGGATTCTCGCATACCACAATTTTTCCGATCTCGGTAAGACACTTCCCAATGAGGTCGGGATCGCTGCAGCGCGCAATCAACTTGAGTATTTGCGTCGCCATTTCCACGTCATTCCGCTGAGCCGCTTAATCGAGCAACTGACATCCGCTGTGCCCCTGGACCCTCACGCCGTCGTATTGACGATCGATGATGGTCGTCGCAACTGCTATGATTTCTTCTTTCCTCTCCTTAAAGAGTTCGGGATGCCGGCGACGTTTTTTGTGGTCAGTTCGTTCATACGCCGTGATGACTGGGTGTGGACAGACAAGGTGTTATGGCTGGCCGAGCAGCCGCACGCCCCTGGGGAACTCGCCGCCGACAGAATAGCCGGCTTTTTTAGGACGGTTAACCAAATGCGGCCGCAAGCCCGCAATTCCCATATCGACAGCATTGCCCAGGCGATGGGTGTCTCGATCCCGCGGGATCCGCCCCCGAAGTATGCGCCTTGCTCATGGAGTGAATTGCGCGAGATGGCCGATTCTGGACTGGTAGAAATCGGTTCCCACACCGTAACCCACCCGGTCCTTGCCAGTGTTTCGGATCGAGAAGCTTGGCAGGAACTCACCCTGTCTCGTGCTCAGATTGAAGAGGGTCTGGGCCGGGAGGTAAGAAGCTTTTGCTTCCCCAATGGAAAACCGTCCGACTACCGGCCCAGTCATCTGCGGCAGGTCAAAGATGCGGGATACACCAGCGCAGTGGTCACCCGTTTTGGAATGGCCTTCAGCGGATCGGATCCTTACGAATTGCCGCGGATGGGCGTGAGCGCTACCACTGACACCCTCTCTTTTTACAAGTATCTTGATGGAGTGGAATACTATCAGGACAAACTGAGGAGTTCACTCGGTCGGTGATAACTGAAACTCAGTCAGCCGCAGACTAAGCCGTTCTGGCGCCAGAGACGTTGGAATGTGCCCGCATCTATCGGAGCACACGGGATGGTAGTTCATTCAGATGCTGGGGCGTCAGGAAGAAGTAGTTTTGACTACGCTCGCCACTTTTCCGCTGGTGTAAAGCCGTGCCATCAAACCAAAAGGCTTGGTAGTTCTCCTGTTCCAAGAGCTCAAAGACCAACGCGGCTGGGATTCCAGGCTGGTCGGGATCGGCAAGAATCTCGATTAGCATGGCTGGTTTGGAACGGCGGATAGTTTGCAGACCGCCGCGGAGAAAGGACAACTCATGGTTATTCACATCACACTTAATGAATGCGATCCTTTCACATCGATCAGCGAAGAATGAATCCAAAGTATCGACTGCAATTTCGATTCGCCGACAGTCTGCATCGGCGATTTCCTGCTCAAGGGTCGCGTCGTAATGACATTCACTTCCCCACCTGTAGCGAGGGATCACGATACTCGCGCTGCCCTGCTTGTCAGACAGCGCAGTTTCGAACAACTCAACATTAGGCAGCCCGAGCTGCCTGACGTTATGCGATAGAAAGTCAAAAATGGGCGGATTTGGTTCGAAACTGTAGACACGGCCAATAGGTCCGACGATCTCCGAGAGAAACTTGGTGTAGCCTCCAATTGAGGCTCCGATGTCCATCACGACGTCACCTGCACGCACCAAGGACTTCACAAAAACTTTGTCATTTTCTGCCCAGTCCTCTGGAGTATGGCTCACAAGGTAGGCGTAATAGGCCTTCTTTAATCGGTGAAGGCTTTCTTCGGGAAGCACCGCCACAATTGCTCGACCGAGCATAACCTTAGGATTCCATTCGGATTCGGTCAGCATGATCTTCCGGCTAATAGCATCGATGGCTTTATGCATCTTCGTCTCTCTCTGAACTTTCCCCCGTTCTACGACAAGTCCGACGCGCGCTCATTGTACGACGCAAAGGCTACAGAGGAGTTACAATGCGGTCTTCGGCGCCTGAGCACTCTCTCTAGTGTCTGGACTAGGGCTTCGAAGCAGTAGAACACGAATTGTTAATCTCTGATTAAAAATTCCGAGCGTGGCGAGGGACGGGTAGACGATCGCAACAACCTTTATTAGGATTACCCCGGGGGTGACTGGGCGTATCGCCTAGGAAACATTTGGACTCAGTTCTCTCCTTGCCTGACTGTTCCGCTTGACCATCCCGAGGTCGCCCCCAGGAGGAGTTGAGATGCCAGACCTAGACACGCAGCTTCATCTCGACATGCTGCGCAGTTATAAGGGGCAGAACAGTTTCGTTCAACGAATACGTCGAGCCGTTCGAGAAATGGCGTCACCCGCGAAGTTATATGGTCTCCAGTGGGGGGATCCGGAAACCCAGGGACCGCAAGTGTATATGCGAGATCATTTTATTGTTCCTTATGTGAAGTCGGATCAAGTTGCGTTGGAAATTGGGCCGGGCGGTGGACGGTGGACCAAGTATTTGCTTGGTTTCAGACGACTCTATGTCGTCGATTACCACGCTGAACTACTGCAGGAACTCCGCCAGCGCTTCAACAAACCCAACATGGAGTTCATTGTTAACAACGGCACCGATTTTCCAGGAGTTCCGGAACATTCTGTTGACTACGTCTTAAGCATTGCTTGTTTCGTCCATCTCGAAGTGCATCTGATTGCGGCCTACCTGAAGAACATCGCCCGTATCCTTAAGCCTGGGGGCACAGTCCTTCTATCCTATTCCGACAAGACAAAGGTGGGAGGCCAGATCAATCCAACGTTCGCTGACAACACACCACAACGTATGCGAGAGATGGTGAGGGAGGCGGGCTTCCATATCCTGGAAGAAGAACTCACAATACTGTGGAACAGCGCTTTGATTCGGATTGGCCTCTGAAAATAGGAGTCAGCCGCGTGCAGACACGGGCATCCGGCAGCCTCTCAACATTTGGTCTCCAAGATTCCTGCGGACGGCACGTTGATCTTGCGGCAGAGCCGCGAATCTTAGGGATTCAAACGCCAGCCGGAACTTTATTTAGTACAACTCCCAGGAGACGCTCATAGGGGAATCTTTGACGTGCCTTGCGCACGATGTCAAACGGCGTTGAATTGGAGCGCACAACCATCAGTATTCCCTCGCAAAACGTCGCCATCAGGCTCGAGTCCGAGACCATTGCCGAGGGCGAATCGATAATGATCCAGTCGAAGATCGGTTCTAACCGCTCGAGCAGGAACTTCAAACGGCCGTTGCCGACGACTTCGGCTTGGCCAGAGACAGAGCGTCCGGACGCTATGAAGAAGAGACTTCCCATCTGGCCCCTCTGGATGATGTCGAATTCCTCAGTTTCATCGAGAAGGTATTCTGAAAGACCCGGAGTAGCGGAAGTTCCTAGGGCCGAATGCAGACTTGGGTGCCGTAGGTCTGCGTCAATGAGCAGGACCCGACAACCGGCCTGGCGTGCCATCGCCAGTGCCAGGTTCGCGGCAACGAACGATCTTCCTTCCTTGGGTACCGAACTCGTCACTAAGATTCGCCGAAGTGGCTGCTTTTCCCGCAGGTGAAAGAGCTGCGTGCGTAAGGTCCTGAATTCCTCGGCACCGCCGAGCGGTTCATCTGAGCCGAAGAACAGCATCGTTTTGGTGTTTGGCATCCAGTCGGTCGCGCGGCAACGTGCCAGCAGGGCGTCCAGTGCTATGGGATCCGGGGTCGCTGAGATCGGCGACATTGCCTCAGGCGCAACTGAGTCCTCGCCTGGTGCCTCTGCAATCTGTGTTTCCGGCGCTTCTACTTCTTCCTCTATGCCGATCACCTTATAAGCAGACCGCTCTTTTTCAGTTTTTTTCAGGACATCGTACATTCGGCTCATGAGTTTGCTTTCTTGCATCGGCTGGAACCAGGTCCCCTTAACCCGTTGGCCAAATTCCGAAAATACAAAAGGACTCTACCAGCTCAAGCTCACCAAGATGTAGTCGTTCCACGCTTACCGCTGTCTAACCAGCCTCAGACGTGAAGCACCCCTCATGGGATAAGAACAAATAGCAGCGGGTCCACGTTGCATCGGTCCGCTTGAAGTGCAAAGGATTCTCCATATCCGATTCGTTACGTTCCGATCGCGTTCTTGTTCCTCCACGGGTCTTTGAAGTGACGCTCGATAGCCAGCGCGTTCACCGACGGGATCGACGCCAGCATCGGCAATTCCACCCCCGCCAGCACATCTGCTTCATTGCGGAGCGCTTTGTCGCGGAATTCCAGCCAAAATGCAATACAGATGCCCAACGTCAACCCTCCGCCAAGCCCGACCCCCGCGTATTTCCACCGTTCAACAAAACCAGGCGGACTTGGAAGGCTGGCAGGATTGAGTAACCGCAGCTTCTCCCCCTCTTGGTGGCGTTCCATGTCCACGTGTATCTCGGTCTCGCTCTGAGTGCTTAGCAAGCCGTCATATACCTGGTGAGCCGTCTGACTGTCACGCGTCAGTCGATTGTATTCTTCTTCCACTCCTGGACTCAGCGTCAACCGGCCCTGATAAGCAGCGATCGTTTGCTGAAGTAGCTTCTGTTCCTGCGTGGCCCGATCAATGAGGCCCTCACTTTGATTGACCTGCTGGCGCAATTGCAAGATCTCCGGAGGCTCGGCTTTGACCACCGTCTGATCGGCGGCAGTCTTCTGGTCTGCGGATTCGGCCAAGCCCTTCTTTCGCGCTTCCAGTCCAGCGATGTCATGTTTCATTTTGATGACTTCGGGATGGTTGTCGGTATAGCGAGTTTCGAGCGCAACCAGTTGTGTCTGTAGGGTTGCCAACTGCCTTTCGATCGAGTCCGAGGTCAAAGAAGTCTGGGAAGACTTCCACGCGTCGAGTTGCTGGGCCAAAATGGACTCTGCGTATGCCTTGTCCTGCTGCGCCCGGTTTAGCGCTTGGGTGGCTGCTTCCAGTTGGGTATTGAGCTCCGATAATACCCTCAGGTTTTCTTCCACATCTGTCGGTAATTGGCCCAGGTGGTGCCCCTTAAAGACGGCGAGTCTCTTGTCCTGCTCGTCAAGATTGAGTCTGGCATCCGCAACCTGACGGGAAAGAAATCCCGTCGTCTCTGCCGCTTGTTGTTCGCGGGCTTTGATATCCTCGGTCAATAAATTTGACGTGAGTTCGGCGCAGATCCGCTGCGCATCGTGCGGATTGGCCGCGGTGAAGCTTATGGAGTAGCCAGGAGTGGTGTAAGAGAAAGGCACCGCAGGTGATTGCCCGGTTGAACTGGACGATGCCGTGGGCAGTGTCGGTGTACCGATGGAAGCGGCGAGATCCGTCTCGGTGAGGGAGAATCTAGCTTGGATCTCGTCAATAATGGTATCTATGCTCTTCCCATTCCTCGCCAATCCCAGGCGACTGACGACCTCTTGTAAATGGCTCCGGCTGAGCACCTGCTGCTCCAGGGCCATGATGCGCTCGCGTCGTTCGCCTATCTCGCGGAAGTTGATCTGCAAGTACGTCGGAGCGAGGGGCTTCACGATGCCGGAAGGAAGAACAGTCGGTTTTTCTACCATTATGGTAGCCGTTGAGGTGTACTTTGGAGCGAGGCTAAAAGAAATCAAAAAACCGACTACAAGCGCCGCCAGCGCCACAAGGAGAATCACCTTCAAGCGCCGGACAGCCATGGCCAGGTAGTCATCCACTTCCATGACGCGGTTAGGGATCATCTGTGTCTCTTAATCTCGAGTTGGCGCAACTTAATCACTCCGGCTTTCACGCCGACGCAAACCCAACAGAACTTCCACGCATTCTTCGTTGCTCGAAACGGTGCGAATGATAAAAAGGAGCAATCGATTTATGGCACAACAATCACGTCCCCGGGTTGCAGAAGGATGTTCTCCGACGCCGCTTGACCCTTTATCACTCGTCTGTAGTGGAAGGGGATCTTCTGCTCCTGACCGTTGCTCGTACGCAAAATATAGATACCCTTTTCGTTGGCAAATTCGTTGAACCCTGCCGTCGCTAATGCCTGAAGCACTGTCATGTTATGGAGCAGAGTAATTGGGCCGGTATGCAACACCTCACCGAGCACGTAAATGCGATGGGAATTGGTCTGGGTTACGACCACGGTAACGCGCGGAGCGGTGACATAACTTTTTAATTTCCGATTAAGCACGGCGGCCAGTTGCATCGGTGTCAGACCTGCCGCTCGCACATCATCCAGCAGAGGTAGCGAGATCATGCCATCGGAGCGGACCGGCAGAGTAGCGGTCAGGTCGGGCTCTTTCCAGACCGAGACGAGAAGCACGTCATCCGCACCGATCACATAGCTCGGTTCAGGGAGAACTGTTGCCGTCGTCACCGATACTTTTTCATCGTTCGCCGTTGAGGCGGTTGCACTGCTGTCGCCATCTGCACGGTTTGGTCCCGCCTGCCCTTGCTGTGCGCGTCCACCAATCGCAGTAAGCCCCATCAAAGTCGCAAGAACGAAGTACCGCATGGCTCGTATGCTGCAGGAGGTGACGCAAGGTCCTTGCCAGCCATCTACGTCGAAAGCATGGCTCGGAGCTTTCCTCCCGGAATCAGTCGACCCATTCACAGACGGGTATTTTAGGTCCGCCGTCACAATGTGATTGTTAAATGAATAAGAATTTTTTCGGGGAAAGGCAGCAAAGGCTTGAACTGGATTTCCCCATTCCCCCAATGTCCCGAGGAGAATCAGAATAGGGAGGGAAGCGAAAAGGAAGGCAACTTTTCTGCACTTATGCGGGATTGCCATGCAATCGGCGAATTAATTTTTTGTTAACATCGATGGACTTCGAATTGCGCTTTAAGGAAGTTTTGCGTAAGCTTGCTTGGCGTCGCGACAGTATGAGTCATTTTGTCCAAGTGGGAACGCTTCCACCGCGGATCTCCCTCTCTCGATGGAAAGCGCAGATTTGCAAGGCCGGGGTTCTTGGCGTATTGATTGCTTGGCTTTACTCCCCAATCATCTTCCGTCTGGCGAAACAATGTTGGAATGACCCGAACTGTTCCCACGGCTTCCTCGTTCCCGTTTTTTCGGGATTTGTGCTCTGGCGCGAACGCTCTCGACTGTTCGCATTAGTACCTCATCCATCATCGTGGGGGTTGCCTCTCCTCATTTTCTCATTGTGTGTACTTGTCGCCGGAGTTTTAGGGGCCGAGCTCTTTTTATCGCGTCTCTCTTTGCTTCTGCTGGTCGCGAGCCTGATCATTTACTTGCTGGGCTGGGAACATTTTCGGATTGCTCTGTTTCCATTGGCTTTTCTCGCGCTGATGATCCCACTGCCGGATATCTTGCTGAGCCAAATCACGTTTCCGCTGCAGATTCTGGCCTCCAAGTTCGCCGCGGGGTTACTGCCTTTTATGGGCGTTCCGGTTTTGCGGGAAGGCAATCTCATTACGATTCCTGCAATGCTTCTGGAAGTGGCGGAAGCTTGCAGCGGTATTCGCTCCCTTGTTTCGTTGGTAACGCTGGCAATTATCTACGGATTCTTTCTTGAAGGCCGCCAATCGATTCGCGTCGTGCTAGCCGTGGCAGCGATTCCAATTGCGGTGGTGGCTAACGGACTGCGCGTCGTAGGCACGGGTCTGCTGGCGCAGTATGTCGACCCGAGTAAAGCGAAAGGCTTTTACCACAGCCTGTCTGGCGTGTTCATATTTCTGTTGAGCCTAGGTCTTCTCTCGTTATTGCACGGGGTACTCCGGGGAGTATGGCGGGCGTGGGAGGCGCGGCGGGATGCGCCTTGATTTCAGATTTGCCTTCGCCGCCGTGATGCTGGCTTGTACAGCATTTGTTCTCGACCTTCGTCGTACCTATGAGGTGCATCCGCCACGGTAGCCGTTGGACTCACTGCCGCATCAGCTGGGCGTTTGGCGCGGACTCGACGTGCCTATTTCCAGCGATGTGCGTGACGTGCTGGGCCAAGGGGATTTTCTCGCGCGCAGGTATCAGGACGCTGCTTACGCACTGCCCTACGTGGAGTTGTTCATGGCTTATTTCCCCAGCCAGCGCGACGGTGAGACCATCCACTCTCCTCGGCACTGTCTTCCTGGAGATGGCTGGTTTCCACTGGAATCGAGCCGAGTTATGCTGGCATGGCCCGGCCACGTGCCATTCCCTGCGAATCGGTATCTCATCGTCAAGGGGGACGATCGTGCTCTCGTACTTTACTGGTATTTTGCTCAGGGTCGTGCGTTAGCAAATGAGTACTGGGCTAAGTACTACCTGATCGCCGACGCGATCCGATTGAACCGTACCGACGGGGCGATGATTCGAGTTTCCACACCGATTCGCGGCGAAACCGTCGACACCGCCGAACGAAGGCTGCTCGCTTTTACCGATGAACTTGTTCCGATCATCCGCCATTACGCGTCCCCCTAACGCAGACGGAGAGACGCCGGTTCAGGCAAGGGCCTATGCGGGGAGGATGGAATGAAGCGTATCTCAATTCTTGTCACGTTGACAATCTTAGCACTCACGGAAGGCTTTTTGACCGGCTGTTCTCGCGACCCTAACGTGCGCAAGCAAAAATATTTTGAGAGTGGTGAGCGGTACTTCGCGAAGGCAAAGTATTCGGCCGCCGCCATACAGTTCGCCAACGCCATTCGGGTCGATTCGCATTTTGCCCCGGCGCACTACCAGTTGGCACGTACGTACCTTCAGCAGCAGGACTGGCCAAACGCGTACAAAGAACTCGACCGCACCATCGAATTCGATCCTCAGAATTACTCTGCTCGGCTCGATTTGGCAAGCTTGCTGATTGCAGGCGGCGAATTGAAAAAGGCCAAAGAACAGGTCGACCTGCTCTTGCTCACTCAGCCCGACGGATCGGGTGCACACATAGTCAAAGCCAGCCTGAGTGCCGCGCAACACGATTTTCTCACTGCCGTGCAGGAAATGCAGACAGCTATCGCCCGCGACCCCGGTCGAGGAGAACTCTATCTGAATTTAGCCCTGCTTCAGATCAAAACCAACCAGCCTGATGCCGCCGAGGTTAGCTTCAAGAAGGCGATCGAATTGGCGCCCAATGCAATGAATGGCTATTTGGAGTTGGGTAGCTATTACCAGTCGCGTCAGCGTTTCACGGAAGCAGAACAGCAATTTGACATGGCCATGAAAGTCGACCGCCAGAGGCCCGAGCCGCAAATCGCCCTTGCCCGTCTCTTCGTGGCAGAAGGCAAGCCAAGCGCTGCGGAAGACTTTCTCAAGGAAAGCAAGAAAGACTTTTCCACTGACTCGGTGGGCTACCGACTTCTGGGCGACTTCTACTTTGCCGCTGGCGACTTTGACAAGGCCACTGCGGAATACAGCAACCTTAACCGAGAGCACCCCGATGACCTGCAGGTAAGGAACAACTACGTCCAACTTCTCATCATCAAGAATCGATGGGATGAAGCACAAAAGCTGAACGACGCAGTGCTCAAGAAGAGACGATATG
>Ga0187781_10001197_pt1 | contig 19565 bp, 17 predicted proteins | sample 0715_SJ02_MP02_2_FD_132447 | JGI IMG/M metagenome (GOLD analysis project Ga0187781, IMG submission 132447) | Tropical peat soil microbial communities from peatlands in Department of Meta, Colombia - 0715_SJ02_MP02_20_MG | ecosystem: Environmental > Terrestrial > Soil > Wetlands > Peat | place... | reverse complement strand
ATGCTCTGCTCGCTTCTGCCTGCTTGCCGCAGCTCTTTCCAGCCGTTGAGATTGACGGAGAGCCGTATTGGGACGGAGGGTTTTCGGGAAACCCAGCGCTAACTCCGCTCCTCCTTAAAATGGCGGAATGCGATCTGATTATCGTGAGGACCGATCCCATCAATCGTCCGGAAACGCCGCGCAGCTTGCATGACATTTATGGCCGCTCAACGGAGATCAGCCAAAATTCGGCGTTTTGGCTGGAACTCGCAGCGGTCGCAGCGGTGGAGCGTTTTGTTGAAAAGGGCCTGCTTGATCAGCCGCAATTCAGACTTATACGATTTCACGTTATTGAGGCCAGCGCAATCATGGAAAGATTTCCGATGTCGAGCAAGCTTAACAACTACCTGCCCCTGATCGAGTACTTATTTGATTTAGGCCGCCAAACTGGTGACGCTTGGATCGGGCGACATGAACGTGATCTTGGCCAACGCTCCACCCTTGACTTGCACCAGCTGTTAATGACGGGGCTCTGGGATTCCTGAACGGCCGCCGCTGGTGGCGGTATTTAACTGACATGTGCGCGGGCGAGGGGCCGCTTTGGCAAAGTCCAATCGCCGTTCAGCAATTCCACCCGTCAAGTGAGAATCTTCAGAGTAAGCTGAACCAGTTATATCCCTAGTTTTCGCAATAGCTGCCGGCGTCGAGCCCTTATGTGCGTCATACGAGCAGCCGCCGGCGAGCGCTCCGTCAGTCTGGAACATGGCAATACCCGCCTTGGCGAAATAGGCCAAAAGCCGCCTGACCTCTGCCATCACTTCCGGACCGATGCCGTCGCCGGCAAGAAGAAGGAGTTTGTGCGTGGGCATAAATTTCGTCTCGCGTCGAAATGAGGGCGAATTGCTGATAGGCGACACCGGCCTTGGCAAGCGACACTGGGGCTGGAAGGACGCTAGTGGAGCGGATTTGACATTCGCTACCCACTCAGCCGCAAACTCGCGAAGCGAATGTCAAATCCAAAAGCTCCACTAGAAACGTATATTTGCTAGTGGTCCTTTGATTCTAACATTCGCATGATAGCGAACCGAAAAGGGATGCGAATGTTAGAATCGGACCACTAGCACGTGGACTTACAGACGCCCGGACGCACGGGCATACATGCAGATCAGCGTGAGACCTCAGCCGCGCGTTACCGCGAAGAGTTCGAGCTCGGCTTCCTTCCCGCGCAGCGCCACCATGCCGAGGCTTTCGGCGCGCACGCCCGCCGGCAGCGCCAGCAGGCGAAGCGTCGGCGCTGACGCGATCACGTCCTTATCGAAGGTGCGGCAGGCATTCTCAATGCGCGCCGCCGTGTTCATGGTGTCGCCCAGCAGCACGATTTCGCGCTTTAGGTCGCCCATCTCGCCGACGATCAGCGGTCCCGCATGCAGCGCCGTGCGCAAGCGAGGTTCGGCACCGTACTCGGCGAGGTAACGCCGGCGCCGAGCAGAGAGCGCATCCTCGATGGCGAAAACGCATTGTAGGCAGCGGGTCTCGCGCGCACCGCCTTTGACCAGCCACGTGACGATAATTTCGTCCCCAACATAACGATAGATTTCGCCGCCCGCTTCCAGCACCGGATCGGCGATGTCGGAGAAGACCTGATTGAGGAAACGGTGGAAGCGCTCGTCGCCCAGCCTTTCCGCGATCTGAGTGGAGCCGCGCAAGTCCATGAACAGCACAATGCGCACTTCCTTGCGCGGCTGGCGATAGCGGCCGGTGATCAGCGATATGGCCACGCGCGAGCCTAAGAGGCGCCCGAGCAGCACGGTGAAATTGACGGCAAAGGCGAAGGCAAATGACAAAAACAGCGTGCCGTTGCTGACAAGACGTGTGGGATTTAGGATCGGGTCAAACGAGCGCAATACCAACGCATTAGCCACATGCACCATGACGATGAAGGCGGCGCCGTAGAGCGCCGTACGTAGTAGCAGCACTGCGATGAGCGGCCAGCGCCGTACCGCGGCGGCCCACCGTCCCTGCAGCAGATTTTCCAGCGTCGAGATAAACGACCCGATCAGCACGCCGGCAAGCGCGCCAGTAGCCGGATCGCTGCCGCTCAGGAGCGCAGCGCCGAGGCCGAAAGCGGAGGAGACCGCAATGATAACGACTTCACTGCGGGCCCAGATCCAAGTCCTTGCGCGCAAGGGCTATTCCCCTGACGTGAGTGGCATCCCGACCGATGGCATCGAGGCGAGGCGCTTCGCCTTTATTTCCATCGTAGCCGCATGATTCCGGCAATGACCAGTGGCGCGGGAAGGCGGTGGGATGACGCAACCAAGCCGACTACAGCGCAATCGATGGCGATGTCGGAGTCTGGGTACTTAACCGGCAGGGTCCGAGCGCGGTGGAGTGTCTGCTTTGAGGGCGGCGGACATTGTCTAATCATTGCCTGTCAGGCTCGTAAATGAGCTCTGCCGTCGGGAGGCATCAATCCTTAGAGTCCGCTGAACCAGTTGTATCCCTTATTTTCCCAATAGCCGCCGGCATCGTTGTTCTGCACCCACATTGCGGTGACGTATTTCGGATTTTTGAAACCGAGCTTGGTGGGGATGCGGATCTTGACTGGGAAACCGTAGGCGCGCGGCAAAACCTGGTGATCGAATTTCAACGTCAGTTGCGTCTGCGGATGCAGCGCGGTCGGCATGTCGATGGTGTTCGAGTAGCCCTCGGCGCACTGGAACCAGACATATTTGGCGCGGGTGTCGGCGCCGATCAGCTCGAGGAAGTAGGAGAGCTGCACGCCCTGCCATGATCCGATGGCGCTCCAGCCTTCGACGCAGACGTGGCGGGTAATCTGCGAGACTTCCGGCAACTTGTTGAGTTCCGCCAAGGTCCACGCCTTCTTGTTGTCGACGCGTCCGCCGATTTCCAGCTGCCATTTGTCGCCGTCGATGTCCGGGGCTTCGTCCTCGCTGTAATAGGCGTTGAACGGGAACGGTCGCGTGATCATGCTTTCCGGATATTCCGGCGCCAGCCTATTGCGATTGAACAGAAAGGCCTGGACGCCATCGTTGAAGTCGGAGATGACACGCAGCACGTTCTCCGAGGTGTCGCCATCGATAATCTCGCAACCGCTGAGCATGGCGAGCGCGCCGAGGCTTGCGGCGCCGCGCAGGAAGAACCGCCGCGACGGCTCCGGCAAAAGTTTGGCCGCGTCCTTGATCAAGAGCGCCTTATCCACGCCTGACTTGCTTTTGCTTGGGCCGGACATTGATCTTTCTTTGGTTTAGCGGCCGAATATCATTGCGCGTAAACTCTTCGGCACCAGCACGGCGAGAAGCACATGCACCACCAAAAACGTCACGATCGCGGTCATGGCGGCGAAATGCACATAGCGGGCGGTGTTGTAGCCGCCGAAAAAGCTGGTCAACACCTGAAACTGCACCGGCTTCCAGATCGATAGCCCGGAGGCCACGATGATGACGCCGGTGACGAGAATGCCGAGATAAAGAAGCTTCTGTACGGCGTTGTACATCGAAAGATCGTCATGCGAGAGCTGTCCGCGCAGCGCCGCCAAGAGGTCGCGCAGCACTTCGCGCGGATAGATTGGAAACAGCTTGCGGCGGAAGCGGCCGGACACGATGCCAAGCGTGATGTAAACCACGCCGTTGATCACCAAAAGCCACATGGCCGCAAAGTGCCACAGCAAGGCGCCAGCGAGCCAATTGCCAAGCGCGATCTGATGCGGAAAAGTAAAACCGAACAGCGGCGAGGCGTCGTAAATCTGCCAGCCAGAACCGATCATCATCAGCATCGCCAGCGCATTAATCCAGTGCGTCACCCGCACCCAGACCGGGTGGATCAGGCCGGACCTGGCCTCAATACCCATCGCGGGATGCTCGGCGGCTTGGACGCTCATCGGATCGCTGCGTGTGCTCTGTAAAGTGCTCGCTTCGTCAACGACATTTAACACTCTCGGTGTGCCGGATTCGTGGAAGCGAACCCGGCACACGCGAATGTGACTATTGCTTCATTTGCTCATGCTGTCCTTCGACATGCTGTCCTTCGACATGCTGTCTTTGGACATGTTGTCCTTGGACATGGTGCCTTTTGACATCGTGTCCTTGGACATTGTGTCCTTTTTCATGGTGTCTTTCTTCATGGTGTCGGTCTTGCTCATATTGTCCTTCGACATGTCGTCGGCGAAGGCGGCGGGCGCGAAAGCGAGCGCAAAACCTAGCGTCGCCGCGGCAAGGGACAGGATGGTACGGGAAGTCTTCATTGCGTAGTCCTCCTTAAGGGGTTCGATGACGCTTGCCGGCGCCATCTCCCCTAGTTCGCGCTGGCCTAGCCTGCGGTTACATCGCCGCGGAGGAAATGCCGTCCGAAAAACCTGCCGGCAAGCGCGCTGTTGGCACCAATCACGATCGCGACTGCCACTGCATGTACGGCGAGATCGGTCGCCGCTGCATCGTAGGGATGAAAGAAATTGAGGAGCGTGGCCGCTGCGGCGGCAACCGCGAGACCGCCCACGGCCGCGGTGAGGCCGAGGTAGAGCGGATAAGCGCGCCGCAGCATCAAAAATAGCAGCGCCGACAGCGGCACTGACAGCGCCACGACGAAAATAAGGCAGTCGCGCGCTTCGCCGAGCGTTGCCACGTGCGTTTGCGGCGCGATCCAAGTCCGCAGGCAGCCCAAACCACTGGCAGCGATCCATAATATCGCCGCGGGCAGCGGAAGCGCCGCCCAAGCGCGAGGCGCATCAGGCAAACTCAGCTCGAAGGCGGCAATCGCAGCGAAAATGGCCGTCCCGGCCGAGCCGATCACAGCGAGCCACAAGTCCGGCGCCGCGCTGATGCGTTGCCACGTGGCGTTGATGTCGGCGAAGGCGGCAAAACCGACCGCGATGGCGCCAACGACGGCAAGCCACGCGAGCGCGCGCAGCAGCGGCGGCTGCAGCTGCGCGACCGGCTTGAGCTCGGCGGCGAGTCCGCGGATTAAGCGATCATGAGACGTGGAGGTCATAACTTCCTCAGTTTTTCTCCGCAAACATGCCGCGCAGCGCTTTGAGCGCCCGGTGCAGATTGACTTTCAGCGCGCCTTTGCTCCGGCGCGTAACCATTGCGGCCTCAGCCAGCGACTGTTCTTGCAATACCAGAACCCGAACTGCCTCGCGTTGGCGTTCCGGCAACATCGCCAGCGCCGTGTGCACACGGCTCGAACCAGCCGCGTCGCGCCCTGAACGGGTCGGGTCCGCGCTCTCGTCGGCGTAGGATTCGAAAGCCAACGGAGAATGAATCTCGCGCGCCCGCTGCCGGCCGATCCGGCGCAGAAGATCGATCGCTCGGCGCTCGGCGATAATCCGCAGCCATCCGGTGAAGGAACGTGCCGGATCGTAGGTTTGCCGCGCCCGATGGATGGTCAGGAGAACATCCTGGACGACGTCGTCGATGTGGTCGGGAGACACTCCCTGCCGGCTGGCGATCGCTTTGATGAGGGGAACACAGTCCCGCAACAGCGCTTCATAAGCCGCCCGATCGCCGGCCTGCGCAGCCGCCATCTGCGCCGAACGGCGCAAATCGTCGACGCTGCGCTTCTGTGGTTCGGCCTTTACCATGTGCAACTTCCCAACACGGCCGTTGCCTGTGGCCATGGCGGGAAATTGTGGCGGAAGCAACCACCCGCGGCGCGGAAGCGCCATCACGTTCGATTGAACCCGCGGTGTCATTAACTTTTCTCGATTTGCGCCCTGCGTTGCTTCCGATCTTTCGTATCTTTCGTCGCCATGACGCAAATGGTTACAGCGCAACGGCGGGCCGGCCCATACCGGCCCGCCGCAAAGACTTCCATTCACATCGGCAGCAGCACAGTATCGACGACGTGGATCACGCCGTTCGATTGCAACACGTCGGGGATGGTCACCATCGCCACGTCGCCCTTGGCGTCGGTGACGCTGAGCTTGCCCGGGCCGGCCTGTTTGACGATGAGCCACTCACCGGCAACGGTTTTGAGCTTCGCTTCGCCTTCGCCGTCCTTGACCGCCTTCATCAAGTTGACTGCCGTCATCCGGCCCGGCACGACGTGATAGGTCAGCACCTTGGTCAAGGTGTCTTTGTTCTCCGGCTTGAGCAAAGTGTCGACCGTGCCCGCCGGCAATTTCGCAAAAGCGGCGTTGGTCGGCGCGAACACGGTAAACGGGCCGGGGCCTTGAAGAGTATCGACCAGCCCGGCGGCCTTGACCGCTGCGACCAGGGTTGTGTGATCCTTCGAATTCACCGCGTTCTGGATGATGTTCTTCGACGGATACATCGGCGCGCCGCCGACATTGACCGTTTTCTCCGACATTTCCGCCGACACCGGAGCTGCGGCACCGGCAGTCAGCGCGAGAATGGCGGCCGCAGTCATCAGTGCGAAACGCTTGGACATTGGGGGCTCCCATTGTTGCTAAGGTTAATCGCCATAGAACGTTGCCGGCATAGCGCCGGCCTGACGCAAAACATCGCGCCATGGATCGAGATACGGGGGCGGCGCGCGATGGTTTCAGCCGTGCGGTCACGGGCGCGTGAAAAATAGGCCGCGCGGGCTGGCCGCGTCCGTCAGAAAATATCCGCACACCGAGCGGGCCGGTTTTGCGCACGCCGCGGCGCTGCGTTATGACCGTGCCGAAACGATGTGACACAAAGTCAAAAAATGTCGAAAACCAGCCCCGGCAATTTTTTTGAAGATTTCCGCGTCGGCCAAGTCATCCGGCACGCAACGCCGCGCACACTCACCAGCGGTGACGTCGCGCTTTACAATGGCCTGTTCGGACCGCGCTTTGCTGTCCAATCATCCGACGTCTTTGCCAAGGCCATCGGCTACCCTCGCGCTCCGATCGACGATCTGCTGGTCTTTCATATCGTCTTCGGCAAGACCGTTCCCGACGTATCTCTCAACGCGGTTGCCAATCTCGGCTATGCCGGTTGTTATTTCCGTCTGCCGGTCTATCCGGGCGATACGCTCACCGCCCTATCCGAAGTCATCGGGTTAAAGGAGAATTCGAGCCGCAAGACCGGCATTGTCTATGTGCGCACCACCGGGCAAAAGCAGGACGGCAGTCCTGTCCTGGAATACGTGCGTTGGGTAATGGTGCGCAAACGCGACGAGCGCGCGCCCGCGCCAGGCGATCACGTCCCGCGTCTGCCGACCGTGCTGGATCCGAAGGTCTTGGGCGAAGCCTGCCCGCCGATTGATGTTTCCGCTTACGATACCGTGCTGTCCGGCAGCGCATATCGTTTTGGCGATTATCAGGTCGGCGAACGCATCGACCATGTCGACGGGATCACCGTCGAAGAGGCCGAGCATATGATCGCAACCCGGCTCTATCAGAATACCGCGCGCATCCATTTCAATCAGTTTGTCGAGGGCAAAGGCCGGTTCGGGCGGCGGCTGATTTATGGGGGACACGTCATTTCGCTGGCACGCACCCTGTCCTTCAACGGACTGGCCAATGCCTTCCACGTCGCCGCCATCAATGGCGGCCGTCATGTGGCGCCGCTCTTTGCCGGTGGGACCGTCTTCGCCTGGTCGGAAGTGCTGGCCAAATCGGAATTGCCGGGGCGCAGCGATGTCGGCGCGTTGCGGCTACGCACCATCGCGACGCGTGACCGACCCTGCGAGGACTTTCCCTTGAAATCGGGCGACGACTACGACCCCGCAGTCCTGCTCGATCTTGATTACTGGGTGCTGATGCCGATCTGAGTTCATTTTCGCGTTTGTGGCAGGCGAACGCAGACCGGCAGGCCGAGCAGAGGACCATTCACATCCGTTTGATCCTGCGTGGAGAATTGCAACAAGCGGTTGCACCCAAAACGGCGGCCTTCGGCGCGGCAATTCAACGTCGCCAAGACCCGCGCGGGCGTTTAAACTTGTCGGAGGAATTGCCAACCGCAAGGCAAAGGGCTGAACGGCCATGTCCCTGTCTCTGATGACAACGCGGCGTTTCGCGCCGCTGTTCTGGTGCCAATTCTTTTCGGCGTTTGGCGACAACTTTCTCAAGACTGCGCTTGTCTTCCTCATCCTGTTCCAGATCGGGGGCGCCGATTCGGCAGCGCTGATCACGCTTGCCGGCGCGACATTGATCTTTCCGTTCTTTCTGCTTTCGGGCCTTGGCGGCGAACTCGCCGACCGCTTTGACAAGGCGCTGGTGGCACGGCGTCTGAAATTCGCCGAGATCGGCGTTGCCGCGCTAGCGGTGGCCGGCTTCGCCATACACTCGATCTCGCTGTTGTTCGTAGCCGTGGGCTTGTACGGAACGATCGCTTCGCTGTTCGGCCCGATCAAATACGGCATCCTGCCCGACCATCTTGCGCGCGCCGAACTGCCATCGGGCAACGCGCTGGTCGAAGGCGGCACCTTCCTCGCCATCCTCATCGGCACCATCGTCGCCGGATTAGCCGCCAAGGACGGCGGCGATCCGATTCACTTCGCCTGGTTGATGATGGTGTCGTCGGTAGCGTGCTGGGTGGCGAGCAGATTTATTCCGCCGACGGGCGAAGGCGCCCCGCATCTTGCCATCAGGCGCAACATTTTTGCCTCCACCGGCACGCTGATCAAATACGTGCGCGGCGAGAAGCGGCTGTGGTGGGGCGCCATGGTGACGAGCTGGTTCTGGCTCGTCGGCGCGCTGGTGATGTCGCTGTTGCCGCCCATGGTCACCTTCCATATCGGCGGCAGCGAAAGCGTGGTGACCGTCTTCCTGACCATATTTTCGGTCGCCGTGGCGGTCGGCTCCGCCCTTGCTGCTTGGTTCGCCCACGGTCGCATTATCCTGTTCCCGACGCTGTTTGCCGCTGTGCTTTTGGGTTTGTTCTCGCTCGACCTTGGCTGGACCACTTCGGCGATGGCGCCGGCCGCGCACCCACTCAGCATCGGCGAATTCTTCTCCGCGCGCTACAGCATCCATGTCGCCATCGATCTCGCCGGGCTCGCCATGTCCGGCGGCTTGTTCATTGTGCCGGCCTTCAGCGCCGTGCAGGCATGGGCGGGCGCCGACCACCGCGCCCGCGTCGTCGCCGCGGTCAACGTGCTCAACGCCGCGTTCATGGTCGTCGGCGCGATCATACTGGCATTGCTGCAAAAGCTCGGCCTCGGCGATTCGCTGCTGTTCGCGCTGATCGGCCTGGCTAACCTCGTGGCGGCTGTAATCATCGCCCGCACACTACCAACAAATTGGCTCATCGATCTTCTCTCCATCATCTTCCGCACCTTCTACCGGCTCGAAGTCACCGGCCTGGAGAATGTCGCCAAGGCCGGCGACAACGCCATCGTCGCCATGAATCACGTAAGCTTCCTCGACGCGCCGATCGCTATGTCGCTTTTGCCCAAGCGTCCGGTCTTCGCCGTCGATGTGGGGATTTCGCAGCGCTGGTGGATTCAGCCATTCCTGCCGTTCGTGCGTACGATGGCGCTCGATCCGCTCAAGCCGATGGCGTTGCGCACCATCATCAACGCCGTGCGCGACGGCAACATGCTGGTGATTTTCCCTGAGGGGCGGATCACGCTCACCGGCAGTCTGATGAAGGTTTACGACGGCGCGGCGATGATCGCCGACAAATCCAACGCGATGGTCGTCCCGGTCCGCATCGAAGGGCCGGAGAGAACGATTTTCAGCCGTTTGCGGGATACGCAAGTGCGCCGCCGCTGGTTCCCGAAATTCAAGGTCACCATTCTCGAGCCGGTGAAGATGAGCGTCGACCCGGCGCTGGTCGGGCGCAAACGCCGCCTCGCCGCCGGCGCCGCGCTCTACGACATCATGTCGAACATGATGTTCCAGACCACCTCCACCGACCGCACCATTGCCGAGGCGGTGATCGAGGCGGCGCATATCAACGGCGGCAAGTGGCTCGCCTGCGAGGACCCGACCAGCGGACGCCTTACCTACAAGCGACTTTTACAGGCCACGCGCATTCTCGGCGCCAAACTGATGCCGCTTGCGCCGGAAGGCCGCGCCATCGGCGTCATGCTGCCGACCTCGAACGGCGCCGCGGTCACCGTTCTCGCGGTGCTCTCCGGCGGCCGCGTTCCCGCCATGATCAATTTCACCGCCGGTGCCGCCAACATCCTCGGCGCCTGCCGCGCCGCGCAGGTCGATACGATCCTGACCGCCCACGCCTTCGTCGAGAAGGCGCGGCTCGACAAGCTCATCGCGGCGCTCGAAGGCAAGGTGCGCATCCTCTATCTGGAAGATATTCGCAAGACAGTGACATTCGCCGACAAACTCTCCGGCGCGCTGCGGGCGAAGAAGCCCTTGGTCGAGCGCAAGCCGGACGACTGGGCGGTGATCCTGTTCACCTCCGGCACCGAAGGCGCGCCCAAGGGCGTGGTGCTCTCGCATCGCAACGTGCTCGCCAACGTGGCACAGGCCGAAGCGCGCATCGATTTCGGCCGCGAGGACCGCCTCTTCATGGCGCTGCCAGCGTTCCACTCCTTCGGTTTCATGGGCGGTATCGTGCTGCCGCTCATTTCCGGCGTGCCGACCTATTTCTATCCCTCGCCGCTGCATTACCGCACGGTGCCGGAATTGGTCTATGGCATCTGCGCGACTTATCTGTTCGGCACCGACACCTTCCTCGCCGGTTACGGCCGCATGGCCAACCCCTACGACTTCCGTTCGCTGCGTTGCGTGATTGCGGGCGGTGAACCGGTGAAGGATTCCACGCGGCAGGTCTGGATGGAAAAGTTCGGTCTGCGCATTCTCGAAGGCTACGGCGTGACCGAAACCTCGCCGGTGCTCGCGTTCAACACGCCGATGTTCAACAAATACGGGACCGTCGGCCGCCTCTTCCCCGGCATCGAGGTGAGGCTGGATAAGGTCGAAGGCGTCGATGAGGGCGGCCGGATGTTCGTCAAGGGGCCAAACGTGATGCTCGGCTATCTGCACGCCGACCATCCCGGCGTGCTCGAGCGGCCGCCTGAAGGCTGGCACGACACCGGCGATATCGTCGCCATCGACGCACAGGGCTTCATCGCCATCAAGGGCCGCGCCAAGCGCTTTGCCAAAGTCGGCGGCGAGATGATTTCGCTTGCTGCCGTGGAGATGCTGGCGTCCGAGCTCTGGCCGAATTACATCACCGCGGTGGTGGCGATCCCCGATCCCCGCAAGGGCGAGCGGCTGGTCATGGTCACCGACAAGAAAGGCGCAACGCGCTCCGACTTCCACGCTTATGCGCGTTCAAAGCACGCCTCCGAACTGATGCTGCCCTCCGAGATCATCATCCTCGACAAGCTGCCACTACTCGGCTCGGGCAAGCCCGATCTGGTGGCGCTGCAGAAATTCGTCAGCGAGCAGGCGGCGGCGAAGGCTGCCGCAGCGGAATGAAGCTTGATTGATCAAACTCGCGGAGCGGCATGCGCTCGCGGTTGGCTAAACACGACCGCGGCTAAAATATAATGCCGTGAAGCTGCAGGTCGCAGGATTATCGTAGTACGCCAAGAACCGTTTTACGAGACGATCGGCGTTCAATTCCGATCCCAGCATTTTAACGAGGTGAGGACGCATGGCCTGCAGCTGCGTTTCCCAATTCCGTCGCCGATCCGCATCGATGCTGCCGATTACCGTGAACAAGGTGTCGGTTTCCATCTGCACCTGCACGTCGCGAAAGCCGAGCGCGATCATGAACGGTGCCACCTTGCGGCCGATATTGCTGTCGGCCATGGTCGCGGCGACGTCGCGAACCAGACGCTCGAATTCGGGATCGATCGGGAAATGTTCGGTCGCGAAACCGGCATAATCGCAGGAAACAACGAAGCCCCCGGGCTTAGTGACGCGTTTCAGCTCTGCCAGCGCCCGCTTCGGCTCCTTAAGCCATTGCAGCAAATACTTGGCCCATACGACGTTGAATGTGTTGTCGGCAAAAGGCAATGCACAAACGTCACCGCGCCGAAAGATGACGTTGCGCAGGCCCTCATTGCGTGCGCGCTCTTCGGCAAAATTTAGGTACTGATCGCGGACGTCGACGCCGATCACTTTTGCGCGCGGGAACGAACGCCCGATCAGCCTGGCCATCGAACCGGAGCCGCAGCCGACGTCTAAAACGCAATCGGTCGGCGCGATCGGCAGATGGCGCAAATGGCCTTCAATATTCGCGAGCCGGGCCTGCAACTCGAGCCGCTCGCACTCACCGTCACTATGAATGACGTACGGCAACGAAGCCGCCATGGCGGCTTGTCCAAGCGGGCGCGAATCGCCCGCACGCAGCACGGCGGCCATCGGCATTGTTCTACTTGCTCCCCAGCTGCGCGTTTGCGCAAACAAATAATTTAGGCGCGATTGTTCCTCGACCCGCTTACGTTCCGGTAAAGGCCGTTTGTTTCGTCGCGGTGCCGTCAATGTCCGGCTTCCGGGAACGATCGTTTTTGTCGTTGCACAGAAATAGGTTGTAAACCAAGCTCGTCGCGGCCGAATGGGCATGCGCGAGCCGCAAACCGCGGACGCGCAAAAACGCTACACGGCTCAGTTAATTTCCGCGTTAACCTCGCGCCGCCACTAAGAGGCTAGATCGCGCTGGCGCATCAAGGCTGTTTGCCGCGAGCCCGCAACACCCGGTCGACCATCGCACCGGCTTCCCCAAGATAATTCGCTGGATCGGAGAGCTGTGCCAGCCCCGCACGATCGATGTGCGCTGCAATCTCGTCGTCCTCCGCGAGTAACTCAGACAACGGACGGCCGGCCGCGAGCGCCCGGCGGCAGATATCGTAGACTAAATCGTGGGCGCGCTGGCGGCCGAGATGCCGACCGAGTTCCATCATCACCGCCTCGGAGACGATCAGGCCTTTGGTCGCGTCGAGGTTCTCGCGCATCTTCTTCTCGTCGATTTGCGGGTCGTCAAGCACGGTGCGCATGTGCGCGAGCGCTCCGGCAGTGAGACAAAAAATCTCCGGCAGCACGATCCATTCGATCTCCCAAGGGCCGCTCGAGCGCTCGTGATCCTCGACCATGGCGTCGAGCAGCGCGGCGACCTGTTGGCGCACGACCGAATTGAGTGCCGTGATATAGACCGAGGAAATCGGATTTCGCTTCTGCGGCATAGTGCTCGAAGAGCCGCGGCCCGAATGGAACGGTTCGAAAATCTCCGCAACTTCGGTCTGCATCGATAGCTTCACGTCGAGCGCAAACTTGCCGCAGGTGCCGGCGAGGAGACCGAGAAAACAGCCGATCTCGGCGATGGTGTCGCGCATGGTGTGCCAAGCGATCGCCGGCGCGGCGAGCTGCAATTCCTTCATCAGCTCGGCCTGCACTTCAAGCCCGCGCCCCCCCGAGCGAAGCGAGCGTGCCGGCCGCGCCGCCGAATTCCCCCACCAGCACGCGTTCCCGCAGCTGATTAAGACGCTGCCGGTGGCGCCCGAATCCGGCAAGCAGCGTGGCCATCTTGTAACCGAAGGTGATCGGCACCGCTTGCTGCAAATTGCTCCGACCGGCCATCGGAGTGTCGCGGTATTTGCGCGCCAGATTTTCGAGGGCGGCGCTGATCCAATCGATGTCGGCCTCGATCAGCATGAGCGCTTCGCGGATTTGAAGTACGGTTGCGGTGTCGGTAACGTCTTGCGTGGTGGCGCCCCAATGGCACCATTGGCCCAGCCCGTCGCGGCAGAACGATACGATTTGTTGCACGACCGGCAGTACCGGATAACCGATGCGCACGGTCTCCGCTTCGAGCTTGGCGAAATCGATTTCGGCAACGCGGCAATGGCGTGCGATCTCGTCAGCGGCGTGCTGCGGGATGATGCCGAGCCGCGCTTCGGCGCGCGCCAGTGCCGCCTCGAAGTCGAGGTACTTTTGCACGCGGTTCTCGTCGGAAAACACCCGCCGCATCGCCGCGGTGGAGAAAATGTTGCGGAAGATGACGGAATCGATGACGGTCGCGGACATGTGGGTCAGCATGACTCTTCTCCCGAAAACACGAACGAGCGGATCCAAATAGCAGCGCGTTCAAATGGCGAACGCCGGCGGCAGTGTAACGCGCGTATGTGCGAAGATCAGGGGAAACGACCGTAGGGCGTCACCGACACGGACGCGGCGCTTGTACTTTCATGCTGCGGGTTGCCAGCGCGAGCGGGAGGTTGCGGCGGTAGCGGACTCAGAGGCGGCGGCAATCTGTGCCGTGGGATCGGTACACCTGATCTCATCCGAGTCGATTTCCAAGGTGTAACAAAGTCCGTCCTCGGTATAAGAGGCGTTGACCTTGCGGCAAAAACTTTTGGCGAACGTCCCGAGAATGCGGCTGCCGAATCCGGAGCCCGCTTGCTCGGCCGCCGCGGACGGTCCGCCGCGTTCCCGCCAGGTCAGGTTTAGCACCGAAGCCGCCCAATCCACGCGCACGCTGACCCGGCCTTGCGGGGTGGACAAGGCGCCGTGCTTGAGCGCGTTGGTGAGAAGCTCGTGCAGGATGAGCGACATGTTTTGGGTCATCTGCGGCGCTAATACCAAGCCCGCCGCGCCGCTGATCTCGAACCGCGACTCAAACCCGTGGATTTCCGCGGCGATCAGATCGATGAGACCGACCCCGTCGCCCATCGAATCGGTAATCGCCCGATTGGCCGCGGACATGGATTGCAGCCGATCCATCAAGCGCTGCCTGACCGCGGACGCTTGCACCGTGCCTTCGCCGGGCAGGCTGAAGCGAATGACCGCTTGAATCACCGTCAACAGATTCTGAATCCGATGATGTAATTCGGTAGCCAAAAGATATTGGTGCTGTTTGGCCTGTTTCTCGAGATCGATATCGATGAGTAAGAGGTCAAGCGTCCGATTGATGAAAACGATCAGTAGGACGCAGACCACGGCGTCGAACGCATAGGACGCGACAGCCGCCCAGTGCAGTACGGGAATGAACAAACCCCATTGCGTGGCGCCGGCGAGCGCCGCGGCGAGGAATCCCGGCCCGAGTCCCCCGATCAGAGTCGTTAAGATAACCGCCGGGTAAATCGTCAAGAACGGAGCACCGTCATACTGGGCGGGGAAGAGCCATTGCAGGACCGAGGCCGAACCGACGCTGACGATTGCGGTCGCATAACCAATGCTCGGAAGCTGCCGCAGCTTCTTCGATATTTGCAGGATGCGCGCGACCGCCGAAGAGCCGGATTTGCCGGGTGATGGTGGCAGCATCTGTGACCCGTCGCCGCTTTGAAAGTTTCAGTCGCGCGTTATTAGCTTGAAACGCTTAAGGATTGCTGTTGCTGGGACCAAGGGCCGCGCCCGGCCATATATCCTAGTCGAAAGGGTGTCCCGCGCCAAATCAAAGAACGGTTGCGTGTCGTGCAAGTTCCGGTAGCGGGCGGCTCTTTTCGCTCAACGCACACAGGTCTAGTCCATCGCAACGGCCTCAAATAGCTTGAACCGCGCGGCTTTCTTCGCGATATGAAAAGCGGGGCGGCGCGCGTTTTTACCGGGAAGGATTTATGTTCGAAGCGTTTAGGAACTTCGTCGCCGAATTTGTCGACGGCGGCAAACATCCGAGCCAATTTGCCGATAATGACTACCGTTTGGCGGCGGCGGCGCTGCTCGTTCATGCCGCCGCGATCGACGGCGACGTGTCGGCGAGCGAGCGCGACAAGCTTCACGCCGTGGTCAAACGCCGCTTTGCCCTCGACGATGCTTCGACGGACGAGCTGATCGACAAGGCAACAGCAGCGGAACACGAAGCCGTCGACCTTTATCACTTCACCAGCCTCCTTAACCGCATGCTGGACGAGGAGGGCCGCGCCAAAATCATCGAAATGATGTGGGAAATCGTTTACGCCGACGGCAAGCGCGATGAGCTCGAGGATAATCTGTTATGGCGCGCCGCCGATCTGCTCGGGGTCTCCCCGCGGGAGCGGATCGATCTGCGCCGGCGCATTGCCGGAGAGGCAAAGGGAGCCGGCGAAAGCCGTGACGAATGAGACCGATCACGCTGATCACCGGCGCCTCCTCCGGCATCGGCGCCGAGCTTGCGCGCGTGTTCGCCGCGCATGGCCATGACCTCCTGCTGATTGCCCGCCGCGCGGACAAGCTCAACGCGCTGGCCGAGGAGATTGCGGCGCAAGGCCGGCGGCGGCCGGAGGTGATCAGCATCGATCTAAGCCGGCGCGACGCGACATCGACAATCTGCGCGGAACTCAAGTCGCGAGATCTGGAGCCGGACATCATCGTCAACAATGCCGGGTTCGGTTTGGCCGGGCCAGCTGCCGCGCTCAGCCTTGAGGAACAGATCGCGATGATCGATGTCAACGCGCGGGCGCTCACCGAGCTGTCGCTCGCGTTCGTGCAAAGTCTGCAGCGCCGCCGCGGCGGCATCTTGAATGTGGCTTCGGTCGCCGCGTTCATGCCCGGCCCCGGGCTCGCGGTCTACTATGCCAGCAAAGCCTATGTGCTCTCTTTCAGCCAAGCCCTGCACCAAGAGTTGCGCCACCGCGGCATTCGCGTCACCGCGCTCTGCCCTGGACCGGTGCCAACCGGTTTCCAGGCGCGCGCGGGCTTGCGTGGCGAACGCGCGCAAAGCGCGCTGATGTCGCTTCCGGCCGAGCGCGTCGCCCAGATCGGTTATCATGGCTTCATGCGCGGCAGGCGCGTTGTGGTCCCCGGCATGGGCAATCGGGTCGGCCTCTTCGTGTTGCGCTTTGTACCTAACGCCGTGCTGCTGCCGTTGCTCGATTGGGGCACCCGCTGGGCGGTACGCGCGACCTGACAATTGGTCTCGTTCCAGAAGCTTGAATTTGCGAGCGAACGCGATACCAAAGGGCGGGCGCCCGATTCCTTTGAGACGATGCGACAGCCAGTCCTGATCGTTCTCCACCAGGAGCACTCCACACCCGGCCGCGTCGGCCACGTCCTTCGCCAATTCGGTTTCGGCTTGGACGTGCGCCGCCCGCGCTTCGACGACGCACTGCCACAGACATTGCGCGAGCATTCAGGCGCCATCATCTTCGGCGGGCCGATGAGCGCCAACGATGCGGATGAATTCATCCGCCGCGAGATCGACTGGATTTCCGTCCCGCTCAAGGAGCAAAAGCCTTTTCTCGGCATTTGCCTCGGCGCGCAGATGTGTGCGCGCGCTCTCGGCGGCCGCGTGTTCCGGCACCCCCAAGGCCACGCTGAGATCGGTTATTACCCGATTCGGCCGACCACAGCCGGATTGGCCGTGGTCGATCCGTGGCCGGAGCAAGTCTATCAGTGGCACCGCGAAGGCTTCGATCTGCCCGCCGGCGCCGAACTATTGGCCGAAGGCGATCTGTTCGAGGTGCAGGCGTTCCGCTTCGGGCGAAGCTTCGCGCTGCAATTTCATCCCGACGTCACGCACATGACCATGTACAAGTGGACCACGCGCGGCCACGAGCGCATGGCGATGCCGGGCGCGCGGCCGCGCCACACGCATTTTGCCGATCGCGCGGTCTACGATTACAGCGCGCGCGCCTGGCTCGGCGCCTTCCTCGAACGCTGGATCGGAGCATGATGCCGAAAAGTGCAGTTGCGGTTTTCGGAAAAGATCATGCTCCAATAAAAAGTGATCATCCGCCGGCCAATCTCTCGGCGAAATAAGCGACGGTCTTGGTGTAGACTTCCGACGCGTTCCACTGCAGCAGCACTTGGAAATTCGCGGTGCCTTCGCCCCAGGGCTGGCCCGCCTTCCAGCCGTAGCCCTTCAAATAATTGGCGGTGGACGCGAGCACGTCGGGCACGCTGTGAATGAGATCGCGGCGGCCGTTGCCGTCATAGTCGACGGCGTATTTCAGATACGACGACGGCAGAAACTGCGTTTGTCCGATTTCGCCGGCCCAGGCGCCGCGCATCTCGCTCGGGCTCATGTCGCCACGGTCGACAATGCGCAAGGCGGCGAGCAATTCGCCGCGGAATTTTTCCGGTCGCCGGCAATCATAGGCAAGCGTCGCCAGCGCGCGGATGGTGGGAAATTTGCCGGAATTGGCGCCGAAATCGGTCTCCAGCCCCCAGATGGCGACAATGACCGCACCGGGCACGCCGTACTGCGTTTCGATGCGGCTGAACACGGCCGAGTATTGCTGGAGAAGTTTTGCGCCGCGCGACAGCCGCGGCGGCACCATGCGGCCGGAGAATTGCTCGAAGCTTTGATGAAAGACGCCTTGGGCGTGATCGCGCGCAATAATGCCGGGATCGTAGGTCACGCCGCCAAGCGCGGATTCGATGGTGCGCGCGGAGACCCCTTGCGCGGCCGCCTCTTGCTTAAAACCGTCGAGCCAGGAATTGAAATCGCCGCCGCACGGCGGCGCCGCAGCAAGCGCCGGCGCCGGCGCCATCAAGCTGCCAAGGCAGAGCACAACAAAGGCCATTCCGGCCGCTCTCGGTCTCATGCCTTCCTTCCCTTAATCTCGGGAGCGCTTAAGGTGCCCTAGGTTGCGAATGTGAACAAGGCAAGGCTTACGCGCAGGATGCAAAGACGAGTGCGACAACGCGGCTTTATTCTTTCAGCTTCGCCCATTGCCCTCCTAGCGTGCCGCGCCGGCGCCAACAAGCGGACCGGTGGGCCGCCGATCCTTGACACTCGGAAAGCCGCGCCCTAAATGCGCTTGCTCGCCGTTAGCCGGCAATCCAGCCGTCCGGCTCTTTTTTATGGCGGGGCCGTAGCTCAGTTGGGAGAGCGCCTCGTTCGCAATGAGGAGGTCAGGGGTTCAACTCCCCTCGGCTCCACCAGCCTTCGCGCATTAGCTTTAAGTGAATCGATTGGCGCTCTTTTAATGCAGCATGATCTTTTCGGAAAACCGGCTTCCACCCTCGGATCAATCCAAGGGCAAGCTTTTCGGGATCATGCATTTTGACGGAGCGTGATCTTTCCGGAAAGCCGGCTTCCACCCTCGGATCAAGTCCAAGGGCAAGCTTTTCGGGATCATGCGTGTTAATGGAGCATGATCTTTCCGGAAAACCGGCTTCCACTTTTCCGGATCATGCTCTAGGTTGCGCATCATTTTTCGCGAAAGCCGTCCATGCGCGCTCTTTTCCTCGTCATTGATCTTGCCCTCGAACTTTATATTTGGATCGTCATTGCGGCGGCGATTTTCTCCTGGCTGATCGCCTTTCACGTCGTCAATACGCGCAACCAGGTCGTCGGCATGGTCGGCGAATTCCTCTTCCGCATCACCGAGCCGGCTTTGCGCCCGATCCGGAACGTCATGCCGAATCTCGGCGGCATCGACATTTCGCCGGTCATTCTTTTTCTCATCATCATTTTCATCCGCTACGTCATCGCGCTCTACATCATCCCGAACGTTTATTAGCCCCTCCCCTCGTCACCACCGGGCTTGACCCGGTGGTCCATGCTGACACGCGGCGGAAAAGGTCGTCGCGGTGAACTCGAGCCGGCCCTCCGCATGGATTGCCGGGTCAAGCCCGGCAATGACGGACAAGAAATGGGTGAAGCGCAGGCGAAAGCCGGGTGGCTAACGCCCCGTTACCGGCCAGCTGGCGCAGCCAAAAACATCATAATATTTAGCGACTTACCCCGAATCCGCGGTTTTGTGCTCCGGGTCACATCGCCCCGCCCGCCCTTAGGGTTAACTAAGACTTAATAAGGGGACATGGTCATGAATCATTCGATGTACAATGCCGATCGACT
>Ga0187781_10001196_pt1 | contig 19570 bp, 21 predicted proteins | sample 0715_SJ02_MP02_2_FD_132447 | JGI IMG/M metagenome (GOLD analysis project Ga0187781, IMG submission 132447) | Tropical peat soil microbial communities from peatlands in Department of Meta, Colombia - 0715_SJ02_MP02_20_MG | ecosystem: Environmental > Terrestrial > Soil > Wetlands > Peat | place... | reverse complement strand
TCTGGCGCATCACGTTCACGGCGAGCGACGCGGGGTTGTAGGCGGTGACGCTCTGCAGCCAGGCGGGCATCGTCGACTGCGGGAAGAGGGCGTTCGACGTGAAGAGGATCGGAAGGTTCAGCAATGTCACGATGCCGAAGTACGCTTCGTTCGAGTTGAGGGCGTAGCCGAACGAGAGGAAGAGCGCCGTGAACATGAGGGCCAGCAGCGCCTCCGCGAGGAGGATCTCGGCGATCCCGACGATCCCCACGGAGGCGCTGACCGAGAGGCCCGTGAGGCCGGGCACGTGGACGAGGGCGATCGCGACGCCGAGGCTCAGGAACGCCGGCCAGGCCGCGCTGAACGCGCGGAAGGTGAGCGTGCCGGCGAAAAGCGCGGACCGCGGCGCGGGGGTCGCCATCAGGCGCTGGTGGGCGCCGAGCTGCTTGTCGAACAGCACGCCGGTGCCGGCGTAGAGGGACATCGAGAGCGTGACGAACGCGATCATCCCGACCGCGAAGTACGAGAAGTAGTCCGGGGCACCGAGGAGCGCCTCCCGGACGTAGTAGTCGCCCCCTCCGCCCGTCGGGAAGAGGGCGTTCAGGTCGAACGCCTGACCGAAGAGGACGAGGTACAGGACCGGGACGACGAACGCCGCGGCGACCCAGATCGGGACGCGGACGAACTTCAGGACCTCGCGGCGAAGGACCGTGACGAACTCGCGATACATCAACGACCCCCTGCCGGGGCTCCGGATTCGTGGGGCGGCCCGTTTGGGGTGGGACCCTCCATGTCCCGAACGGGCCGTCCGGTCATCGTCAGGAATACCTCCTCGAGGGTCGGGGAGCGCGTCGAGAGCCCGTCGAGCCCGATGCCCGCCGCATCGCACGCTCGCACGATCGACGGGACCACCGAAGCCAGGTGGCGCACGCCGAGTCGGTAGACGCCGTCGTTCCCGAGCCGGTCGATCACGACGACGCCATCGAGGCGGCCGAGGGCCTGGGCCACCTCCGGCCCATCCCCGTGGGTCCGCAGGTCGACGACCCCGCCGCCGAGCGCATCCTTGAGCTCGGCCGGGGTCCCGGTGCGCAGGATCGAACCGTGATCGATGATCGAGATGCGGTCGGAGAGTTGGTCGGCCTCGTCGAGGTAGTGGGTCGTCAGGAAGACGGTCATCTGCTGGTGCGCGCGCAGGTCCCGGATGTACTCCCAGAACTGCGCGCGGCCCTGCGGGTCGAGGCCGAGCGTCGGCTCGTCCAGGAACAGGATCTCGGGCGAGTGGATGATCCCTGCGGCGATCTCGAGCCGCCGGCGCATGCCGCCGGAGTAGCCCCGGACGAGCCGGTCCGCGGCCTCCGTCAGGTCGAGGCGTCCGAGGATCTCCCGGATGCGGGAGCGGGATTCGGCCGGGGCGAGGCCGTAGAGCCCCGCCGCGATCTCGAGATTCTCCCGTCCGGTGAGGGTCTCATCGGCCGAGGACTTCTGGAACACGAGGCCGATCTTCCGGCGGATCCGATCGGGATGGCGGTCGACATCGATCCCGTCGATCTCGGCGTAGCCGTTCGTCGACCGGAGGACGGTCGTCAGGATCGAGATGGTCGTCGTTTTGCCGGCGCCATTCGGACCGAGGAAGCCGAAGATCTCCCCGCGGCGAACGTTCAGGTTGACGTCACGGACCGCCGCCGTGCCGTCGCCATACGTCTTGGAGAGCGACTCGGTGCGGATCACGTCGACCATCGTCCGTCCCTATCGGGGAATCGGGCGGCGGTCCCATCACCCGGGCGCACCGGGGGCGCTCACATCGGGCGCTCACCGCCGGTGACCGGGGCCGCCGGGCGCAAGCGTATTCGGGGCGGCGGCGTGGCGACCCCGCCATGGCCGAATTCCCGCCCCTGCCCGCTCCCCACACCCGGGTCGGCGTCGGGGGGGTCCTGATCCGCGAGGGACGGGCGCTCGTCAACCGGGCGGTGTACCGGGAGCGGTTCACCGTCCCGAGCGGGTACGTTGAGGCCGGCGAGAGCCTCGAGACCGCCTTGCTCCGGGAGTTCGAGGAGGAGACGGGCGTGAAGGCTCGGATCGGCCGGCTCCTCCTTGTCCGGCACAAGGTCGTCCGCGCGGAAGAGAGCGATGTCTACTTCGCGTTCGCCGTCGAGCATCTCGCCGGCGAACCATCCGCCCGCCCGCCCGAGATCGCGGAGGTCCGCGAGGTGCCGCTCGCCGAAGTCCCGCGGGCAACCTGGATCTCCCAGCTGTCCCGCAAGGTGATCGGGCTCGCGGCGGACGGGGAGGGAAGCTGGCCCCGGTCGTCGTGGCCCGGCGGGGAGGCCCCCGGCCTTTCGAGCGAATCGTACCACCGGGACGGGGAGTAAGCGCCCGCCCTCGGGCCCCCCCAGATCCCGCGACCCACGAAAGGTTACAATCGGTAGCGGCGTGCGGGGCGTATGCCCGGAAAGCCAACGCCCTCGGACGAGAGCCCCTTCGTGCTCGACATCAAGGAGATCCGCCGACGCGCGCGGGAGCACATGGAGCAGGGCGCGGTCACCCGAAGCAACACGACGGACACGAAGAACGTCGTCCGGGTGCTGAACGAGGCACTCGCGACCGAGATCGTCTGCGTGCTGCGCTACAAGCGCCACCAGTACATGGCCGCCGGGATCCACGCAAAGTCGATCGCCGCGGAGTTCAAGGAGCACGCCGAGGAGGAGCAGCAGCACGCCGACATGATCGCCGAGCGGATCACGCAGCTCGACGGCGAACCGAACTTCGATCCCAAGGGCCTCGCGACGCGCTCGCACACGGAGTACGTGGAGGGCCGGACGCTCGTCGAGATGCTCCGCGAAGACCTTGTCGCGGAGCGGATCGCGATCGAGAGCTACACCGAGATCATCCGGTACCTGGCGAACAAGGACCCGACGAGCCGGCTGATGATGGAGAAGATCAACGCGATGGAGGAGGAGCACGCCGAGGACATCAAGACCCTCCTTGAGCGGGTCGACTCCGACGAGCTCGTCCGCGAAGCGCGGAACTAGGCCCGGCGCGCCCGGCCGGGCGGCTAGCGTTCGCCCGTCAGCTCCTTCAGGAGCGGCAGAAACTCGTACGAGCCGGTGCTGAGCCTTCCGTTGACGAAGAGCGTCGGCGTCTCCTCGACCCCGGCTTCCTGCGCGCTCTCGACGTCCTCGGCGACGCGTCGGGTGGGCACGCCCGAGGCGAGATCCCTCGCGAACGTGTCCATCTCGAGCGGGAGATCGGAGGCGATGTCCCGGATGATCGCGTCCGAGAGCTCGATCTGGTTGCCGAAGAGCCGCTCGTGCATCAGCCAGAACTTCGCCTGCAGATCGGCGGCCTCCGCGGCCTCGGCGGCGCGCTGGGCGTTGGGGTGCTCGTCGGACACGGGAAAGTTCCGGAAGGCGTAGCAGAGGTCGTCCCCGAGCTCCCGGATCAGCTCGCCTACGACCGGTTCGAGATGCGCGCAGTGCTCGCTCTCGTAGTCGCCGTACTCGACGAGCGAATATTTCGCTCCCAGCCGGCCGCGACGGTGGTCGCGCTCCTCGATCGGCAGGATGAGATCGGGCAGATCCGTTTCCGTCGTCCGCGGCTTCCGTGACGGCATGTGGGGCACCTCTCGGCTCGGCGCAATCCCTCCGGGGAGATAATCGATGCGTGGCGGTCCGAGAGGAACGATGCGGGACCGAGCGAAGCCGACCCACTGTGACCGAGCTAGGTTCACCTCGCGACCGGCGCCCCGCGGTGCAAGGCGAGGTACGCGCCGAGCAAGCTCACCTCGGGGTTCCTACCGCGCCGGTGACTGAGCGTCACGCTCGTCACGGGCTGACCCGTCGTGGACCGCCGGTGCGCGCGGGACGTACCCTCCCGGATTCCGCCATAGCCAGACGACCAGGGCGAGGAGGAGCGCCGTGAAGGCGAGGACGCCCACATCCCCGAGCACCTCGAGGAGCACATCCCACGCCAGGAACGCCGCGGCGAACCCGCCGGCGAACGCCACCTGCTGGGGCCGGTTTTCCCGCCATCCCGTGCGGGTGAGGAGGAAGTAGATCACCGCCGCCGCGGCCCCGAGGAAGAAGAGCACCAGGATGCCCGCCCACGGAACGAGGTGGGAGCCCAGCTGGTAGACGACGAGCAGCGAGAGGAGCCACCCGAATCCGACCAGGCAGAATGTCCGAGGACGCGCGGTGGGCCGCGGGGACCGCATGAGCGAGGAGAGGAAGCCGTCGGGGAGTCGCCAGGCCGCAAAGATCAGAGCGATCGCGAGGGTCGAAACGAACACCAATGGCACGCCCAACGGTGCGATCGGGTCGGTGTCTGTGGTAAAGAACATCAGCGTCACCACGGCGGCGAACGCGATTCCGACGAGGGGGAGCCCTCGATTCGAAACGATCGACCGGCCCTTGAGGTCGGGGAAGATCAACGCGACGAGGAGGAGCATCAACCCGATGCTCACCGCGGTGTGGAACAGACCGATGCCGGTCAGGGTGACCCACTCGACGCCGCCCCAGCTCCCGTACGCCCCCGGAATGCCGGTGATCACGAACTGCTGGTGCGGATCGGTGAACGTCTTGGTGCCGAGCCCCTCCTCGGCGATCCCGTAGGCGAAGCCGAGGGGGAGCACGGCCAGCCACCCCTTCCCCCATCGGGCGAGCGCTTCCCAGGTGAGTACCGCGCCGCAGCCGTAGAGCCCGAGAAGCAGGAGGAAACCCTCCGGGTGCGTCACCAAGACCGGTACGGGCGTCGAACCCGAGAGCACCTCGGGAAACGTTGCTGCGAAGACGAGCAGGAGGGTGAGGGGGAAGTACCGCGTCACGGGTCGCGGAGGCGGCCCGGAGCCTCCGATAGTCGAGCGGTCCGTCGAAGGGGAATCTCCGTCCACGGGGGCCTGAGGTTGTCTCGGGGGGGCCTCGCCGGGACGCTAGGCGGGGTGGCCCTACTTGAACGGCTCGCCCGAGCCGAGCGAGATGGCTTCGAGAATCGGACACGGCACTAATCCGCGCGCATCGAGTCGGGCCGGTATGAGCGCGAACAAGAAGGTCGTCGAGACGTACCTGACAAGCGCCGACAAATCGAAGCTCGGCTCGCTCCTGGCCGACAAGATCGAGTGGGTGGAGTGGGTCGACGGGGTGCCCGCGTCGGGAGCCGTCACGCGGGGCAAGGAGGCGCACATCCGCAACTACGGCGACGACCAGCTCCGAAGCGAGATCCATCGGCTGACCGAAGAAGGCAACGTGGTGGTGGCCGAGGGCACGGCCCACGTGACCAAGAAGGACGGCAGTACCCTATCGGTCCGGTTCGTCGATATCTTCGAGCTGGAGGAGGGCAAGATCCTGCGCAAATCCTCCTTCGGTGCGCTCATCAAGGACGCCGCCTAGCCAGCGCCGCGTTGGACCCACGCGCCCTGGATCCGACCACCATCAAACTGCCCGGCGGTCGCTCGGGGGGATTTCGAGACGGCCGGGGGCGATGCCCCGCGGACTCACCGGGGACGGTGCCGCCTTGTCAATCCCGGTTCGACCGAGGGCTCTCCGACGTGCCCCGAGACCCACGGTATGTAGGCCGAGTCGATGTCGCCGATACGGACATGGATGAAGCGAAGGCCCTGAGGTACCTCAAACTCGCCGACGAGGCGAGCCAGAAGCTCGACGAACCCGAGGGAAACCGATGGGCCGATCGGTTGGAGCGGGAACACGCCGACCTGCAAGAGACCTTCGAATGGTTCACGACCCATAGGAGAAACGCCGAGGCTCTTCGACTCGCCGCGGACCTTTGGACATTCCAGTTCGACCGCGGATACGCGGACGAGGGCCGCCGCTGGCTGTCGCTCGCGCTCGAGGCACATGAGGGCCAGAATCCGAGCGCGGTCCTGGCAACCGCGCTCTATGGCGCCGGCATGTTCGCGTTCAGGGCCCTGGATCAGGAGCGCGCGCAACGCTACTTCGAAGAACTGCTCGAGGTCGGCCGTGCCCTCGGGGACGAGAGCTCCGTCGGCCGAGCCTACGGCGGACTTTCCCGAGTGGCGCTACGCCGGGGAGACACGCGGGAGATACGGCGATGGAGCCAGCAAGGCCTGGAGCTTGCCCGCCGGCGAGGCAGCGAAGCGGAGACCGCAACCCCCCTCCACATGTTCGCCGAGGCGGCGCGAGTGGACGGGAATCTCGAGGAGGCCCGGAGATTCTACACCGAGAACCTAGAATTGAACCGGCGGCTGGGCCGCGAGCACTGGATCCGGGCCGAAACGTTGAACCTGGGGGCGATCGAGGTGTTGGCGGGAAATCCGGAAGCTGCCGTTCCCCGGCTTCGGGAAAGCCTGCGCATGACGCGGGAGAGCACCGATCGTTTCCTGACACCGTACGTATTGGCGTGGACGGCTCGAGTGGCGCTCGCGCGACATGACTCGGCGTTAGCGACGAGACTGCTCGCAGCCGCCCAAGCTCAGTCGGAACGTACCGGCCTTGCGATGGACCCCGACGAGGAACCGGAGTTCCGGAAGGGCGTGGCGGCCTGTCGATCCGCCCTGAGCGCCGCCGAGTTCCAGAAGAATTGGAACGACGGCCTTCGAATTCCAGACGAGGAGTCTCTCGGGCTCGCCGAAAAATTGCTCATGGCGCCCGGATCCCCCCCAGGTGGTCGATAGCGCCCCGCTTCACCTCGCTCTGGATGGGCCGGACGTCGTGTCGGGCACCGCGGAGATCCCCGAGTCTGCCGTCGGCCCCTCTCGAGGGGAGATTCCGAGGGTCCTTCGGATGTACCCTTCGTCGAAGATCTCGTTCAAAGGACGAGCGGTCCGGTCCACAAAGACCTCATCGGCGTACCACTTCGCGCCAAATTGAACCATGGTCAGCAGAATCGGGACGACGTCCGCGCCCTTCGCCGTCAACTCCCACCGCACGTAGCCCCTCCGCGTCTCGGCCCTCACGATGAACCCGGCCCGCTCGAGCTCGGTGAGGCGCATCGTGAGCACCCGTTTCGACAGGCCCGGCATCGCGCGGAGCATGTCGTTGAAGCGGTTCGCCCGAAACAACGCAATGGCCGTCAGGACGAGAAACGCCCACTCTCGACCGAGGGTCTTGAGACTCGCTTGGACCGGGCACGAGAGGAATTCGACCCGCATCGGAGCCGCGTGGTAGCGGAATTTTCTCGTGGCCATCGTTGCCCCACTTTCACTCCCCTACGCGATTAAATGTCTCTCGACCACTTCCCGAAGCGGAGAGGAGTGCCTTGCCCACCAAGACCGGGAGATCCGTAAGCCACCAGTATTTCATCCGAGCGTCCCCCGACACCGTATTTCGAGCGCTCACCGAGCCAAAGTGGCTGACCCGGTGGCTCTGCGACCGAGCGGAGCTCTCCCGGAAGAAGGGTGGAGCGTACCTACTCGCGTGGAACGGCGGCCCGACCCATACGGGGACGGTCGTGGATTTCCGGGCGGGTCAACGGATCGCCCTCGCATGGACGTGGCCGGGAGTTGAGCTCCAGGGCACGGTCTTCGCGCTCTCGGTCGAGCCCCAGGACGACGGGACGCTGCTCACCATCGAGCATACCGGATTCCCTCGGCTGGAGCGATGGGCGGAGCTCTACGGCGGGGCCGAATGGGGTTGGACCTACTTCGCGATGAATCTCAAATCGGTTCTCGAGCAGGGGCACGATCTTCGGTCGAAGTACGACGGGTGAGGCTCAGGCCCGTGTGGGCCAGCTGCCCGCCCGAGGTGCACCGTTCGTTGGTCTCGACATCGACGGGCCCCGAGGTCATCTCACCGTCACGACCGGACCGAAACCAGCCGGAGCGGGGTGGGTGCGGGGAGAGGGCATCACGGAAGAGCTTCAATCCGCGGATTCGCCAGGACACCGCGGGTGCTGATCGCGGCTACCGGTAGACACGACGCCGATGGTCGACACGCTCGACGAGAATGGTTCGCGAAGCGGGGTCCAGGACGGCGAGTAGTCGATAGTCCCCGATTCGGAGCTTCCGCTCGTCGGCCCCGACCAGTCCCTCGAAGAACCGGTCAGGGTCCGTCGTCGTCTGCTCCAACTTCCTAACGATCCGTCTCGCGATCGGGCGATCCATTCGCCCGAGATCCCGTGCCGCGGTTTCGGACCACCGGAGGGTCCAGGCGGTCAGAGCCCCAACCGCCGCTTCAGGTCGTCATGCTCCACGGTGCGACCCCGGAGAATATCGAGGCGTGCGTTGAGCAGGCCAACTCGGAACGCCGCGGTGTACCGACCCTCGGCGTCGCCGCTGGGGACGAGATCGAGCAGCTTGTTCAGTACTTCGTCGTAAGTTTCCCGCGGGCTCGCCTTAAGCGCGGCCAGTCGTGCGCGAGTTGCGGGGGCCAGTTGCACCGTAGTGATCATCGAACCGAGGATACCAATAGCAGGCATATAGCTTGCTGTGTGGCGGGAAGATGGCGACGACTTGGTGCGGGAAGAGGGCGGTACAAGGAAGCTCCAACCCCATCTCAAGCTGAACATCCACGCTGGCCGGCAGGGCGAAGAGGGCTCGACCCCTACCCACTCTGACGGAGGCCCACGTTGGGGCTCGTGGCGGGATCATAGCTCCCTTTCGATGTTCCCCGCCCGGAACGAACATTCCGAGCGGGCCATCCTCCGCGAGTTTTCGCAACTTCGGACGACCGCGCGTACTCGTAGAGCTGGCCGAGCATGTATTCACGGTCCTGCGGGAAGAGCAGTTCAAACTCGCGAGGGGTCTTGTCCTTGAAGACCTCCTTGGCGCGGTGCTTCGCACCGTACTGGATGAACGCGGAGAGAATGGGCACCACGTCCTGGCCCTTCTCCGTAATGTTGTACCACACTTCCCGGTGATCGTCGGGATTCGTCATTCGCTCGATCAGACCCTCCCGCTGCAGCTCCTTCAAGCGGATCGAGAGAAGACGGGCGTTCAGGCCGGGGTTATTCCGCAAGATATCACTGAAACGAACCTTTCGGAAGAACGAGACATCTCGAAGGACGAGGAGCGACCAACGGCGACCCAGGACGCCAAGGCTGGACCGGATCGGGCAGGTCTTCCACATGACCGTAGGAAGATTGTGCGGCTCCATCGGCGACGTGAGACCGGTGTGGCCAGAAAAGGGAATTGGTTACCTTTCGTACCGTTATCCCCTCATTTGAGACGCCGCTATCCCGATTTCGAGCCAAGCAACGGCTCGAGGAAGGAATGAAGATGGCGAAGAGTCAGCCCGCCGGAGCGTTCAGCCACGTCGAATTGATATCGAAGGACACGGGAAAGAGCGTGAAGTTCTACGAGAAGGTCTTCGGATGGAGATTCGATGACATGGGGCAAAGTTACATGTTCACCTCGCCCCCGGCCCTCCCTACGGGTGCGGTCCGCCCTCCGCAGAAGGGGGAGTCCGTCGGCTCGCTGTCCTACATCGAGGTCAAGGACGTGGCGAGAACGCTGAAGGAGGCCGAAGCGGCCGGTGCCCAGGTCCTCGTTCCCAAAACGGAGATTCCGAACATGGGCCACTTCGCCGTGATTCTCGCCCCCGGCGAGATCCCCCAAGGGATCTACCAGAGCGCCTAGGATACCGAGCATGGTCTTCTCGTATCAGGCCCGAGCCGAGCCCAAGCCGGGGATGGATAAGTTGGTCGAAGGGGCGATGCAGATGTTCGCCGAGTGGGTTCTGACCCAACCCGGGATTCTGCACATTCATCAACTCAAGGACCTCGAAACCGGCGCGCTGGTGGGTATCTCCTTCTGGGAGCGCAAGGAGGACTGTGAGAGGGCGCTCACGCTCTCGGCGCAAGCACCGGAGGCAAACGCCAAACAGAAGGCCCTCACAGATGCCCTTCAGAAACCTCTCGTTACGTGTTCCTACGACGTCATCTGGCAAGCGGAACGACGGCCACCTTAGCGCTTCGGTCCGACCGCCACATCCCGAAGACAGTGCGGGCAGCGACCGGCCCCTCCCGGGGGGCCGGCGCGCAGACAACCGATGCGGCACCGGGCGGGTTCGTCCTCGCGAGGAAACCCGAAGGTAGGAGAATCCTCAGCCTCCGAGGCCTATCGACTCGAGGATCGCGCGGAAGCGTGGCTCCTTCTGCAGAGGGTCGTAGATGGGTTCACACTTGAAGTGGACCACCTCGGGGACGCGATCGTCGCGCGCCCTCTCCAGCCACTCGAGCGCCGGATCGTGTTCCCCGAGCCCCACGTACACGAGCGCGATGTCGAGGGATGCGTAGGGCGTGGGCGACAGGAACGGATTTCCCGGGGTCGCGGAAGCGAAGCCCTTCTTGAGCTTCTCGACCAGATGTAGTGCCTCGGTCCGGCGACCCGCGAGCGCAAGCGCGTGGCCGAGACGCCCCATGAGGGCCTGAGCCCCCAGAAGCCGTCCCCCCTCCTCGAATTCTCGGATGGCGCGGTCGAGGAGGCCTTGCTCGACCAATGCCTCGCCGATGTAGGCATGCGCTGCACCGAACGCGGGCTCCAACTCCAACGCTCGCTCGGCGGATTGGATGGCGTCATCGTACTTTCGTGCGAAGATGAACTCCTCCGCGCCGGCGGCCAAGATACGGTGGGAGAGGGGGTCGAGCTGTCGGGCGCGCGCGGCCTCGTCCACGGACTGTGCGAATCGGCCGACGTGGCCAAGGAACAGGGCGTACCAGCTGTGGGCCGTGGAGTAGCTGGGATTCAGCGCGAGGGCCCGGGTGAACTCGGATTCGGACTCCTCCCACTTCCATTCGTACTCCTGTCGGATCGAGCCGAGGGCCGCGTGCGGCTCCGCCAGTTCCGGATCGAGCCGGAGCGCCGTCAACGCGTGCTCGACCGCTTGGGGATAGGCCGTCCGCGGGCTTTCGTCGCCCCTCCGGCCGAGAAGGAGATAGGCGTCCGCGATTCCTGCGTGGGCCGCGCCGTACGAGGGTTCGAGTTCGATCGCCCGCCGGAACTGATCGAGGGAGGTCAGTAGCGACTCGCGAGTGCCCTTGTTCCAGAAGAATCGCCCCTTGAGGTAGAACGTGTAGGCGTCCGGGTTACGAACCGGAGAGACCCCCCCGCCGGCCGAGGAAACCGGGAGTAGACGTAACCGCAACGCCTGGGCCACCCGCTCCGAGATTTCCCGCTGGATGGCGAAGACATCGCTCAGCTCGCGATCGAAATCTTCGGACCAGAGTTGCCGATCCCGCTCGACCTCGACCAGCCGCGCCGAGACACGAACTCGGTTGCCCGCTTTTCGAACGCTCCCCTCCAGAACATTGCCGACCCGCAACTCGCGGCCGATCTCTCCCAGTCGCTTGTTCGCCCCCTTGTAACGCATGGCGGAAGTCCGAGAGATCACGCTCAGTCCCGGCGTCCGGGCGATGACCCCGATCAGTTCGTCGGTGAGTCCATCCGCGAAGTACTCGTCCTTCGAATCCGCGCTCACGCTGGCGAACGGCAGGATGACCATACGGATGCCATCGGTCGCGGCGTGGGGCGGGGTACTCGTCAACCCTACCTGCGACGCATCGACCACCCGGTAGAGCACCACCGGGGGTCCGAGGTTCTTCAGCTCGGTCGGCGGCATCGCCTCCAGTCGGTACGACGCATGGTTGCGTATCTGGTCGGCCACCTGAGCGGAGAGCCAGATCTCCCCCTCTCCCGCGGCGGCTTCGATCCGAGAAGCGACATTCACCGCATCGCCGACCACATCGTCCCCCTCACTGACGACATCCCCGACATGGATGCCGATCCGTAGCTCGAACGTGTCGTCCGGAGGCTTGCCGACGTTCCGGCGGGCGATGTGAGACTGGATCCGGGCGGCGCACCGGACCGATTCCAGGGCACTCGGAAACTCGATCAGCAAGCCGTCGCCGAGGGTCTTGATTTCTCGACCGCCGTACTCCGCGAGGTGGGAACGCACGATCTGTTGCTGCTCGGCCCGCAAGCGGAGTCCGAGCTCCTCGTCGTGCCGGGTGATGCGGGAGAACCCCGCCATGTCCGTGAACATGATCGCGGCGAGACGGCGGCGGTTGCTCACGGCCCGAGGATGAACTCGGGAGATTAAGGCGCGCGCCTCGTACTGCGCCCGGAGCCGGATGCCGGCCCGCCGCGGTACGTCGCGTAGAAAGGGGCCGCTCTACGCCGACTCCTTGAGGTCGACACCGTGCGTCGATATCCGCGAGAATTTTCCGTCCTTGATTTCGTAGACATCGCAGAAGTGGACGGTCCAGGTCCCGCCTTCTTTTTTCGCTCCCCGGGCGAAACCCTCCACAACTACCACGTTGTTTTCCTCGGTCATCCGCGTGATTTCGGATTCGAACTCGCGATTCCGACGATTGCGAACATAGGCTGCCTTTCCCTTCGTAACGGCTCCCGTCAAAGGCGCGCCAATGTCCCAATCAATCAACACTACGTCGTCGGCCAAGAGCCGCGCGTAATCCGTTCCCTTGCTCGCATAGTAGCTCGCCACGAGCTTCTTGTTTGGGCTCTGGACCGCCATGGCGGGCCGAACGCCCGGGGCGGAGTTTCTACTTTTCGCCCCCGGTGCGGACACCGTTCGTCGCTCGAGCGCTTCAAGCACTATCTTCGCCCTTGGGACGCGACCCCATGGCGGGAATCTCGCTCGCTCGTGGAGGATCGGGTGGTTCAGGTGCGGGGAGAGGGATTTGAACCCACGAACCCCTACGGGACCAGACCCTGAATCTGGCGCCTTTGGCCAAGCTTGGCAATCCCCGCGCGGCGGGGCCTAGACGGTCCCCCGTATATCGCCGGCGGTCCGTGCGGTCCGAGGATCGGTCCTCCATGACGCAGCGCGATGCCGAGCGATTTGTGCGCGATATCGAGCGTCGATTGGAGCCGCTCGACCGCGCGATCCTTCTCTCGGAGTGGCGTCTCGCCACCGGCCGTTCCCGCGACGGCGCCGGCCGCTGGCAATCCCGACGCCGCCGGCTGCTCGGCGCGCCCGGCATGCTCGAGTCGATCCGCACGCATCAGAGGTCGGAATACGGGGGCCTTCTCGGCCGACGCCTCGACCTTCTCGCCCGCGCGACCCTCGAGTCCCGGATCGAGCAGGACCCCGAGATCGTGCGACGCCGCGATCGGCTCCAGTCCCGCGCGGCGGCCTTCCGTCCGACGTGGCACGGGCGAAAGGTCAACCGGAGCGTCGTCCGCCGCGCCTTCCGCACGAGCGCCGACCGGGAGGAGCGCCGTCGAGCGTTCTACGCGGAGGACCCGGTCTACGGACCGATGGAGGATGACCTGCGCTCGCTCGTGGCCGCGCGGAACGATCGGGCCCGAGCGTTCGGGTACCGCTCGTATCCGGAATTCCGGCTGAGTTTCGACCGGTTATCCGTGGATCGACTGGAGGCGCTGCCCCGCGAGTCGTTGCGACGAGTTCCCGCGGAGATGCGTCGGCGCCGCGACGCGTTCGCGGAGGCGACCGGCGAGAGCGGTTGGTACCCCTGGGATATCGGATACGCCCAGCAGATCGCCGGTGGCCTCCCTGAGTCTGCGTTCCCCGCGGACGAGGCGCTGCGCGCGGTGTACGAGGGGATCCAGGGTTGGGGGTTTCCCCGATCCCTCCTGCGATTTCGAGTCGATCACCACGACATACCGTCCGGTGGCCTCTGCCTCGCTCCCGATCCGCCGCGCGATGTCCGGATCGTCGTCCATCCGGGTCGGGGCGGCTGGGAGGATTACATGGTCCTCTTCCACGAGGTGGGCCATGCTGTTCACTCGTCCTCGATCCGCGGGCCGACGCATCTGCTCCGCTGGCACGAGGGCCTTCCTGGCTTCGGGGGTTTCCACGAGGGGATCGGGGAGTTCTTCGCTGAGATCGCGGAAAAGGACGCGTGGCTCCGTACCCGGAAGGGGCTTTCGTCGACGCAGATTCGCGACTACGTGGCCGAACACCGTCGCGCCCCGTTGCGGGTGATCGCGTACCTCGCCGGGTGGATCCAACGCGAGCTCGACCTCTATCTGCGACCTCAGCGGGATCCCCGCGAGGCGGAGCGGCGGTATGGTCGCTCGGTGATGGCGTTCGACGATTTTACCCCGCGATCGTTCGCCGATTCGTTCTACATCCACGGTCCGATCTACGCGACCAGCTACTTCGTCGCGACGTTGCTTCGACCCCAACTGTTCGAGTCCGTACGGAACGACGTCGGCGGAGAGGCATGGCCGAACGCGAAGATCGGGCCGTGGCTCACCCGCCACTGGTTCCGAGAGGGTTCGGCGTTCGACTGGTTGCCCCGCGTCCGTGAGGTGACCGGTCGACCGTTCGGGACCCGGGCGTTCAACGAAGCGATGCGATAGATTCCGTGGCCCGATCGCTCACGCGGTCGCGGCACGCGACGGCCGTGTCGGGTGAGCCTTCTCCTGCGCGAGGACTTCGAGTGCTTCCGCCACGGACGCCTTTTCGTGGACGATCGAGCGCAGCGCCTTCAGCATCGCGACAGGGTGATCAGACTGCCAGATGTTCCGGCCCATGTCGATCCCGTGGGCTCCCTGGTCGATCGCGTTGCGCGCGAGCTCGAGGGCGGCGCGGTCGCTGTCGAGCTTGGGGCCCCCGGCGACGACGAGCGGCACGGGGCAGCCTTCGACGACCTTCGCGAAGTCGTCGCAGTAGTAGGTCTTGACCAGGTGGGCGCCGAGCTCCGCGGAGACCCGGCAGGCGAGTGCGAGGTAGCGCGCGTCCCGCTTCTCGAGCTCCTTCCCCACCGCGGTGATGGCCATGACGGGGATCCCGCACTCCTCGCCCTCGTCGACCAGCTGCGAGAGGTGGGTCAGCGACTCATGCTCGTGCGGCGCGCCCACGAAGACGCTGAGCGCGATGGCGCTCACGTTGAGGCGGACGGCTTCGCGCATCGACGTCGTGATCGCCTCGTGCGAGAGGTCCTCCTTCAGGATCGTCGCGCCGCCCGAGACGCGCAGCACGATCGGGGTCGTGGCCGTCGGGTCGACGCAGCGGCGGAGGATCCCGCGCGTCAGCGCCAGCGCGTCGGCGTGGGGCAGCAGCGGGGTGATCGTGGACCGGGCGTCTTCGAGGTGGTGGGTGGGTCCCATGAAGTAACCGTGATCCACGGCGAGCATCACCGTGTTCGAGCTCGCCGGCGAGAACATCCGGTGGATACGGTTCTGGAGCCCCCAATCCATGGTCGTCCCTCGACCGACGCACGAACGGTCGGCCGTAAAAGGTGTTCCGACGGGTCGCTCGCGGGGCGCGCTACGCCGTATCGGCCGCGTCCGCAATGCGACGGGAGACCGGCACGCGGCGCTCCTCCTTCACGCGGTTCAGCACGACCTGCGTGTTCGTCCGCTCGATGTGGGGGTCCTGGAGCGCGTGCTTGACGAACCGATCGAGGTCCCGGCGGTCCCGGAACCGGCCGATCAGGAGCGCGTCGTTGTCGCCGGTGACATCGTAGATCGCGTACGCCCGAGAGTCGTGCGAGAGCCGCTCCTCGACCTCCCGGAGGCGGCCCTTCGAGATCCGGATCCCGATGGCGGCCCAGAGGTCCCAGCCGAGCTGCTCGTCGTCGAGGACTGGGATGTAGCCGCGGATGATCCCCTGCTCCTCCATCCGCGCGACGCGCGTGCTCACCGTGGTCGGGGAGATCTTCAGCCGATGCGCGATCGCCCGGTGGCTGTGGCGCGCGTCCGTGTTCAGCTCCTCGAGGATCAGTCGGTCCGTGTCGTCCAGGGTGGACGCTCGCCCCATGTTACACCATTTCTCTCATCGGAATTAAACTCTGCGCGATGGACTCTGGACACTCGTCCAATTTTTCCCCAACAGCATTGAAGTACGCGGCGATGGTCGGAGGAACCGGGGGCGTACTTTTGCCGAGCAAGAAAGGGGCGAAGGCGGACGATGGAGCGAGCGCGATCCTCGAGCAGCTGCAGCGGGAGAAGGTCCGGTGGGTCCAGCTGTTCTACACCGACGTCTTCGGCGGCTACAACTTCGTCTCGGTGCCCCTTTCGGCGGTCGAGGCCGAGATGTTCTCGGGCGGCGTCCCGAAGCTCGACGGCTCCTCCGTCCGCGGATTCCGGGAGATCTTCGACTCCGACATGCTCCTCATCCCGGACGCGCGGACGCTCGCGCGCATCCCGTGGAACCCGGATTCCGGCGGCACGGTCCGGTTCATCTGCGACGTGCGGATCGGCGGCTCCAGCGAGCCGTACGACCACGACCCCCGCGGCGTCGCCCGCAAGACCGAGCGCGTTCTGGCCGACGCCGGCTTCGACCACTCCTACTGGGGTCCCGAGATCGAGTTCTTCGTCTTCGACTCGATCGAGCTCGTCCCGTCCTACCAGGGCGTCCGCGACGCCTGGGGGGGATCCGGCTACCTGCTGCGCCACGGCGAGGCGCCGTGGCAGGGCGGCCCCCTGCAACCGACGGTCCGGTTCAAGGAAGGGTACCACCGCGCGCCGCCCTACGATACGCTCGTCGGACTGCGCGACGAGATGTGCAACATCCTGGTCGACGATTTCCATCTGACGCTCGACGCCCACCACCACGAGGTGGCGACGGCGAGCCAGTCGGAGATCAACATCCGGTTCGACGACCTCGTGCTCATGGCGGACCACGTCCAGGACGTCCGGTACGTCATCCGGAACGTCGCCGCGCAGCACGGAAAGGTCGGCTGCCTGATGCCGAAGCCGCTCTACGGCGACAACGGCATCGGCATGCACACGAACCAGTCGCTCTGGACGAAGGGCGAGAACCGGTTCTACGACGCGTCCGACAAGTACGCCGAGGTCAGCCAGGTCTGCCGATACTACATCGGCGGGCTCCTCGAGCATGCCCGCGCGCTCTGCGCCATCACGAACCCGATCACGAACTCCTACCGTCGGCTCGTGCCGGGGTACGAGGCGCCGGTCTTCATCGCGTGGAGCAAGGCGAACCGCTCGGCGAACGTCCGGATCCCGTTCTACCACCGGGGCCGGCCCGGCGCGAAGCGGATCGAGTACCGGACGCCGGACTCCTCCGCGAACATCTACCTTACCGAGGCCGCGCTGGCGCTCGCGGGCCTCGACGGGATCCGCAAGAAGATCGAGCCGCCCGCCCCCGTCGACGAGAACATCTACAAGCTCTCGCCCACGAAGCGGCGCCAGCTCCAGATCCGGGAGCTTCCGGGCTCGCTCGGCGAGGCGCTCGATTGCCTCGAATCGGACCGGGACTTCCTGAAGCCCGCGTTCCCCGAGTCGCTGCTCGACACGTATGTCGAGCTGAAGCGCGAGGAGCAGCTCGAGCTGAACCTGCGCCCGCACCCCTACGAGTTCTACCGATACCTCGACGTATAACGGGCTCTCCGTAAACGAACCCTTTCTACCCTTGCGCCTTCGTCGCGGGGGCCGATGAGCGGCGCGCGCCTCTGGCACAACGGCCGCGTCTTCACCGGACGGCGTTTCGCGGAGGCGATCCTGATCGACGACGGGCGGGTCGTCTCGGTGGGGACCACCGCCCAGGTGAGGCGCTCCGCGCCGACCGGGACCGAATCCGAGGACTTGGGCGGCCACCTGATCATCCCCGGCCTGATCGATGCCCATCTCCACCTCGCTCGCGTCACGCTGACGCGGGAGAGCCTCGACATCGGGCCCGCGCGATCCCTCGGAGAGCTCATCGCGCGTTCGCGCGACTGGGCGGTTCGGCACCCGGTCGGAACGGTGGTCGGACATGGATGGAGGGCCGACCAGTTTGACCACGACGCGGTCCCGTCCCGTACGGAACTCGACGAGGCGGTCCCGGACCGCCCGTTCGTGATCTACCACTCGAGCGGCCACGCGGTCGTGGTGAACAGTCCGGCCCTCGCGCGGATCGGGATCGACCGCGCGACGCCCGATCCCCGCGGAGGTCGCATCGGCAGGGACCCGGAGGGCCAGCCCAGCGGCGTGCTCTACGAATCCGCGATCCGGTCGGTCGAGCCCGTGGTGTCGGAGGTGTCCCAGGTCGACCCGGAAGCGCTCCTGCGGACGCTCGAGAGCCTCGCCGCTTTCGGCCTCACGACCGTGGCCTCGATGAACGTGGGCGCGGGCGAAGCGGGCGCGCTGCGCCGCTTGCGCGACGACCAGCGCCTGCCGATCCGCGTGCGGCTCTATACTCATCTCGAGGCGATCCGGGACCACACTCGGGCCGATTTCGACGCCTACTCCGACCCGGAGTATCTCGCCGTCACCGGCATCAAGGGGTTCACGGACGGCGCCTTCGGTCCCCGGACCGCATGGTTGTCCGCACCCTACGCGGATGCGCCGGACCAGGTCGGGCTCCCGGCCGAGAACGACGCTGAACTCGCGGACGCCCTCCAGTCCGCCGCCGCGCTCGGCCTCGCGCCGGCGCTCCACGCGATCGGGGACCGCGCCGTCCAGCGCGCCCTCAAGCTTCTGCGGACGTCGGTCGGCGCCACCGCGGCGCCGCCCCGCATCGAGCACGCCGCGCTGACGCCCCCCGAACTGTTCCCGCACCTGGAAGACGTCGGGCCCGCGCTCGTCGTCCAGCCGGGGTTCGTCTGGAGCGATCACTGGCTCGCCGAGCGGCTCGGGCGCGAACGGGCCCGCTGGGCGTACGCGTTCCGCTCGCTCACCGACCGCGGGCTCCTGCTCGCCGGCTCGAGCGACGCTCCGTACGACCCGGTCGATCCGTGGCGGGGGCTGCAGGCGTGCGTCGCCCGTCGCGACCCGGAGGGACGGTCGGCGAATCCCGAGACCGCCGAGGCGGTCCCGGTGGAGGAAGCGCTGCAGATGTACACGGTCAACGGCGGCCGGGTCCTCGGCGAGCCGGAGCTGGGACTCCTCGAGGCCGGCGGGCGGGCCGATCTCTCGATCCTCGATACCGCGGACCTCGGCGAGGCGTTCCGGCGGGGAGCGGCCGGTATCCGGGAAACGCGGGTCGGGGGCGAGGTCGTGGCGGCCGGGAAGCCGGCGATCGCCGCCAACGGTTAACGCTCCGGAAAACTCGGGGGAACGTGGCGACCCCGGCACCGGTCCCGGCGATGCGCGAATTCTCGCCGTCGATGCGCGTCGACGTGATCGTGTCCGACTGGAAGGCGGCCGAGGAGCCCGAGCACCCCGAGGAGGAACGGGAGCGCGAGCTGTACACGAAGGCCTGGGACGCCTACCTCGAGGGCGACTACGGCTTCGGCCTCTGGTGCTGGCACGAGTGCGACCGGCTCACCAACAACATGAACGGAAACCTTCGCGAAGTCACGCGGATCCTTGGGCCGGGGCACTTCTTCGGGTTCTCCCACCGCCGGGCCGTCGCGGAGAAGCTCCCGATCGAGCGAATCTATCGGCCGCGCAAGGGCGACATGAGCACCCCGCGGACCGACGCGTTCGTACTGCCGCACTACCAGGTGTTGTGCGTCTACCTCGCGCACGCGGCCACGGGCGATCCCAAGGCGAAGGCGCTGCTCGAGATCGCGCTCGGCGAGCTCGAGGACCGTCGGCGCGCCGACCCGTTCCTCCGCCATTTCGAGACGTTCCGGGAACTGATCAACCGGACCACTCCGAACGGAGGTACAGCAGCCCCGGCGGCTCCGACGGCCGCCCCCGCTCCCGGGACCGCTCCGGCGGATTCCCCGCGGACGAAGCCAGCCTCGGGGGGCACCCGACCTCGCACTCAGCGCTCGAAGTCGTCCTAGGTCGCGTCGGAATCATCGT
>Ga0187781_10001195_pt1 | contig 19572 bp, 18 predicted proteins | sample 0715_SJ02_MP02_2_FD_132447 | JGI IMG/M metagenome (GOLD analysis project Ga0187781, IMG submission 132447) | Tropical peat soil microbial communities from peatlands in Department of Meta, Colombia - 0715_SJ02_MP02_20_MG | ecosystem: Environmental > Terrestrial > Soil > Wetlands > Peat | place... | reverse complement strand
CGTCGGCGGCTTGTTCCAGTTGCTCGGCTGGTTGGCGCTCGCACTGGCAGCGTATCGCCAAGCGCCATAAGGGGGTCCGTGTTTGCCGGTGCTTGGTGCCGTCATGCGCTGCACCGACGCAATAGCGGGCACGGGGACAGCGAGATTCGGGATTTGACTGCCGTCAACGTAAAATCGCTGCATGACCTACGGTTTTGCTCTCAGCATCGGCTGGCACGCCAAGCGTGCGTTGCAGCCGTTCATCATCGCATTGCTACTAACGGCGTTAACGATTTGCGGCGCACCCGCACGCGCCGCGGCATCAGTTTCTTCAGTGTTTCTTGAGGACTTTACCTGGACAGAGCTGCGCGACGCGGTTTCCCAGGGGATGACGACCGCGATCGTGCCCGTTGGAGGCACAGAGCAAAGCGGCCCGGCACTGACCTTAGGTAAACACAATGTGCGGGTTCGACTGCTATCGGAACGCATCGCGCGCGAGTTGGGCAACGCGGTCGTGGCACCGGTTCTTGCCTACGTGCCCGAAGGCTCCATCACGCCGCCGAGCTCGCACATGCGCTTTGCCGGAACCCTCTCGATTCCAACAAGTGTGTTTGACGCGACGCTCGAGGCGATCGCCGGCAGCCTGCGCGCGCACGGCCTTCGCAATATCGTCCTGTTGGGTGATCACGGCGGCTATCAGCGCGAGCTCGGCAAAGTCGCTGAGCGACTAAATCGGCAATGGGCAGGCGGACCGGCACGGGTCTTTGCGCCCCCGGAATATTTTCGAGCATCAACCGAAGGTTTTGCTGCCTTGCTGCGAGAGCGCGGCTTTCGCGACGACGAAATTGGAACGCATGCCGCGCTCGCCGACACCTCCTTGCAGCTGGCCCTTGCCCCGGCCACCGTGCGAAAGGACGTGTTGCAATCGAGCACGCGGCTGGACCAAAGTGTTGGTATTTACGGTGGGTTTCCGCAACACGCAAGTGCTGAGCTTGGGCAGCTCGGTGTGGATGAAATTGTTCGGCGAACGGTTGCCGCGATTCGGCAGCAAATACAAACGGCAGATCGCGGCAGGGCCACCGCGCAATAGTGAAGAAAGCGCCAGATGCACCACCGGCCTTCTTATCGCCAATTGGGTACCAGAGGCTTTATGCAACTTCGTAGACCGACTTCTCAACGCTTTCTTTGCGGCCTGCTATTAGCCTGTAGTGCTCTGGCGATACCGCACGCGGCGGCGGCAAAGCCCGGTGCGAGTTCGTTGCCCGCTGCCGCGGGCTACCCGGGCATGCCACCGGTGCTGGATGCGAACAATCTTTACAGCGCGGCGGGGCCGGATCAATTGAGCCCCAGCGTCCGCTCCGCGTTGCCGCGCGTGTACGTGCCCGAGCTGCAGTCCAACGACGTGGTGGTCATCGACCCACAAACGCGTACGGTGCTGACGCGTTTTGGCGTCGGAATCAATCCGCAGCACGTGGTTCCTGCGTGGGACCTACAAACGCTGTGGGTGACCAACAACGCCGAACGACGCAAGGACGGCAGTTTGACGCCCATCGACCCGAATACGGGCAAACCTGGCAAGCCGATCGTCGTTGACGATCCGTACAACATGTACTTTGTGCCCGACGGCAGCGAGGCGATCGTGGTTGCCGAGGCCCACGAACGCTTGGACTTTCGCGACCCGCACACCATGGCGCTGCACTCCTCCTTGCACGTGCCCGGATGCAAAGGCATCAATCATGCGGATTTCGCAATTGATGGGCGCTACGCTATCTTCACCTGTGAATTCACCGGCGCACTGGCGAAGATCGATATGCTGGAGCGCAAAGTCCTTGCGCTGCTCAAGCTCAAGGGCGGTGCGATGCCACAGGACATACGCATCTCACCTGACGGTAAAGTGTTTTACGTCGCCGACATGATGGCCGATGGCGTGTTCCTGGTCGATGGCGAGCGTTTTGCACAGGTCGGATTCATCCCCACAGGAGTCGGTGCTCACGGCTTGTATCCGAGCCGCGATGGCACCGAGCTGTACGTCGCCAACCGTGGCTCAAACAAGATCCACGGTGCACGCCACGGCAAGGGAAGCGTCGCCGTGATCGACTTTGCGAGCCGCAACGTCGTGAAGACTTGGCCGATCCCTGGCGGTGGTAGCCCCGATATGGGAAATGTGAGTGCGGACGGCAAACAGCTGTGGCTTTCCGGACGTTTTGATGACGAGGTCTACGTGTTCGATACGGCCAGCGGTGCCGTCGAAAAGATTCCCGTCGGGCGCGAACCACACGGTCTAACCGTATGGCCCCAGCCCGGCCGCTATTCGCTGGGACACACGGGCAACATGCGCTAGCGCTTAACGTCAGCCTTTGCAACTCGCGCTCCAGGTCTTCGCACGATGCCCTTGCGCAAACGCAACGCGCCTTTTTGCGCGGTTTTTTTTCTGGCGTGCCTGCAGTACGGCGCGGCGCATGCCGCATTACCCGACGAGATCCAGGTCTACGTCGATGACATCCACGACCCGGGACGCTACGGTTTGGAACTGCACGTTAATACGACCCCCGATGGCATTTCCACCCCCAGCTACCCAGGAGAGATCGTCGCCGCAGGAGGCACGCGAGTAACACCGGAATTCGCTTACGGGCTGCCGGATGATTTAGAGGCAGGTGCCTATTTGCCGCTCGTGCACGAATCCAATGGCGACGTTCGAGCTACCGGCGCCAAGCTGCGGCTAAAGTGGGTGCCAATCAAGCAACCCGACGAAGGCCCAGGAGTTTTTGCCGGGCTCAATGGGGAACTATCGCAAGTGCGGTACGAATTCGAGTCTCAACGGCGCGGGTTTGAATTGCGCCCGATCATTGGTTGGCGCAACACCGAATGGCTCGTGGCGGCCAATCCGGTTCTGGATTTCGCATTGCAAGGTCCGCAGCGGCACGAAGCGCCGGACTTCGCGCCATCCGTGAAGGTCGCCCGGACCGTCGCGCCGGGAATTGCCACTGGGGTGGAGTACTACACGCAAGCCGGAAGCATCAACGACATCCGTCCGTGGTCCGAGACCCAGGAGACGTTGTACTGGGCCGTTGACATCGACCGCCCGCCCTGGGGCCTCAATTTTGGCGTCGGCCGCGGTCTTACGGCCATAACAGACCGCTGGACGGTCAAGATGATCATCGAAATTCCCCTCGGCCGCTAAACACCGGGGCCTGCAGGAGCCGCTGGCAAACGGCCGACCTGCACCGGTTCAGACGCGGTTCATGCTACAAAGGCAAAATTGCGCTGCGCCTTTTGCGGTCTCGCATCCTGGCGACACGCCCGCGAGAACTGTTGATTGCCGCGGACAACCAAGCCGCTGGACGCGGCTTGTAGCGCACCATCGCGTCTTGCCCTCCGTCAATGCGGCTGCACGGGCAGCAACCAGTGCCCGTGCTGATTGCGCGTTTGCACCCAAGTGGCGCCGAGGCAGGCCGCGCATTGAACCGACGTGGCACGATTGCATCCATGAACGTTTTATTACTGGAAGACGATATCGATCTGGGGCAGGCCGTTGCTGATCATCTTGAGGCGGCAGGCCACAGTGTGCATTGGTGCAAATTGATCGCGCAGGCTCGCCTTGGGGCCGAGCCGGAGCTGGCACTGCTGGACCTGAATCTGCCCGACGGCGACGCGCTTGCACTGCTGCGCGAATGGCGCACGGGCGGCCGTAATCTTCCCATCATCGTCCTTACCGCGCGCGATCAGGTCAGCGACCGCATTCGCGGCCTGCAAGCCGGCGCGGATGATTACCTAGTCAAACCGTTTGATCTGAACGAATTGCTTGCGCGCATGGAGGCGGTCTGCCGCCGCGGTGCGCCGCCGCCCAAGGTAATGCTGGGCGATATTGCGCTGGACCTTGACGCCCGCGCCGCGCTGCGCGGTAGCGAGCGCATCGAATTCACCGCGATGGAATGGGCCGTGCTCTCGTCGCTGGCGCGCCACCCCGGGAGGATTTACAGCCGATCGGATATCGAGGCCTATCTGAGCAAAGAGGGTATCGGTGACTCGGATAGCAATTCCCTGGAGGTAATAGTGAGCCGTCTGCGCAAAAAGCTCGGTCCCTTGGCCATCAGCACGCATCGGGGCTTAGGGTATCGGCTCGATGTCTGAAGGCGAACAAAGATCCTCGTGGAGCCTCGAGCAGCGCATCACGCGACGCTTGATGCTCGTGCTGGGCTTTTTGTGGCTGTCGGGCACCGCGATTGCGCTTGCGGGTGTTTGGCACGAAACCGCGGAAGTGCTGGACAGCTCGCTAAACGAGACAGCCGAGCGATTTCTTGTCCTGCCGGAAATCGCACTCGGAGATGTCAATGGGGAGCGCCTCTTCGCGGAAATCGGACCCCATGAAGAGCACGTGATCTACCAGATCTTCGATGCCAAGGGTCGCTTGCGCCTGCGTTCCCACTCCGCGCCCGATAGCCCGCTTGACGCTCAGGGGCAGGACGGCGTTCGCGATGTCAACGGCTGGCACGTGCTCACCTTGACGCGACAAGACGGCAGGCGGCGCGTCGAGGTTGCGGAGACGATCGAACACCGCTTTGAGGTCCTCTGGGCAAGCTTGGGTTGGCTCGCCGGCGCCCTGATTTTCGTGTTGCCGGCAGTCTCGATAGCCCTGGCATTGATCCTGCGCCGGGGATTTCGGGCGCTCGAAGGCGCGCGCGCCGAGCTGGCTCGCCGCAGCGCCGATGACTTGCGGCCGATCGCAAGCTCCGAGGCGCCATTGGAACTACAGCCCTGGCTAGCCAGCGTCAACGCGCTCATTACGCGCGTGCGCGTTTTGATCGAAGACGAGCGCAACCTTGCCGCCCACACCGCGCACGAGCTGCGCACACCGCTGGCGGCAGCGCGTGCCAAGGCCCAGCGGCTTGCGCAAATCGCTACCGATGCCACCTCCCGACAGAACGCCCAGTCCTTGGTTCGGCAACTCGACCGGCTCACGCGCCTTGCCTCGCGCCTGCTCCAACTGGCGCGCATCCAATCGGGCGCAACGCTGCAGCGCGAACCCGTTGATCTTGCGATGCTGGCGCGCGTTATCGTCGGCGAGTTCGCCGAGGCCGTCAGCCGCGAGCGCCTGCGGATCGAGGTTGCCGCGACGCCCGCTCGTGTCGTCGGTGATATCGACGCGATCGGGATTGCACTACGCAACCTCATCGATAACGCACTCAAGCATGGGGGCGAAGACGCCTGGGTCACGGTGCTCGTTGAACCCACGGCGGTGTTCGTCTTCGATGACGGCCCCGGCGTTGCGCCCGAGACCCTGAGCAAGCTCATTCGGCCCTTTGAGCGCGGTATCACCGCCGCCGAGGGTTCGGGGCTGGGATTGTCCATTACCAACGCAATCGTGCAGCAGGCCGGGGGCAGCCTCGAGCTGCGATCGCCGATCCTCGCTGGTCGCGGTTTTGCCGCCGTGCTTCGTTTCGCTTGGGCGTTTGGCGATTAGTACTTAATTCAAACGCCGAGCGCTCGCCCGAGAGCGTCAGGTCGCTCGCGTCCGGCGTGCTCCTTTTGACCAATGAGCAGAGCAGCGTCGCGATGCACGCGCGCCGCAGTTAGCAAGAGGCGCGCTGGCAAACCTCAAGGCGCTTATTCGGCCTGTAAGCGCCTTAGCGCCGCTTGCAATTTGGGAGCTGCGCTGCGCTCGAACAGATCAAATTCGTTCCAGAACTCTTCTTTTGTCAGCACTACGGCTTCCTCCCCCGCAGCGCTTCGGACCCGAACCGTATGACTTGTCCGAATCAACGCAGGCCCTTCGCCGTCGATCTCAACGGAAAATTCCGAATGCGCGAGGCCCCGTGCCACCTCCTCAATCCAGGATCGGATCGTAACCAGCCGCAGCACATATTCGCCCCGCTCTGCCTCGATCAAATGCATCGTATCCCTTCGTTGCTTGCGCGCTACATCAACGCGCCGGTGCAAAAGTATTCGAGTACAGATTTTAACGTTGGTTCCATCGGCACAACTCGCCCCGATACGATGCACCGTCCTGTAGGCAAGCGCTCATCCGAACAGCTTCCCATCGTAACCGTGCGCGGCTGAACCGGCGCTTAAGCAAGCGCAAGCTGCACTCTCAAGGCCGCCCCATGACATCGACTTGCAATCTTCGTCTGAGCGCAGACCTTGCTATCGCATTACGGACAGTCGCCAAGTAATGGTCCTCGCGAACGCGCGAAACTTCCTCATACGGTTCGCTTGTGTTTTAAGAGACTGCGCGATCGTTGCATCCGTGCACTTTGCGTTTGAGCAATTGCCGAGAACCGTGATCGCGCTGCGTTGGTTTGCGGCGTTTGTCTTGGCAAAGGCAAAAATGCGGGGCGGTAGAGCCCGCCGGATTCGACCAGGAGACCTCGAGATATCGAGCCGCGCTGTTTGCTAGCGTTGCGACGGTTCGCCGCTTCGATCGTTTGCAAGATGCGTTTCGGCCGCTCCGTCATGCGCAACGGCCCGTGCAGCAGTTGGGGCCGCGCTTACGCGGTTGCGTCCTTCGCGCTTGGCGCGGTACAGAGCCTCGTCGGCCCGCCGCAAGAATTCCGCGCTGCCCTCCGGCGCGCAATATGCGGCCACCCCGAGCGATATCGTTACGCGGTCCAATACGTTTTCATCGCCGATGCGCCGCACGCATCCGCGTTCCACGGCGCTTCGCAAGGCATCGGCCAATGCGATCGCACCCGGCAATCGCGTGTCGGGTAACAGCACCGCAAACTCCTCGCCCCCATAGCGCGCTACGATGTCACGACCTTTGGTGTTGGCTTTGAGGATCTGCCCGACGGAGCGCAACACTTTGTCGCCAAATAGATGCCCGTACGTGTCGTTGACCTGCTTGAAGCGGTCGATGTCGGCGATGATTAAGCTCAATCCGCTTCTCGTGCCCCCAGATTGTCCCGCCGAGCAGACCATATTTGCCAAATGGACCTCAAAGGCGCGGCGGTTGGACAGGCCGGTGAGCATGTCGCTCATGGCTTCTTCGCGCACCCGTGCGACCTCTGCTCGCAGGGTTTCGATCTCCGCATGACTTTCGTCCAGGCGGCCTTTCAACTCTACGAGCGTGTCCTGGATTCGCCGCGTGACGCCCATGACGTGCTGGAACTTATCGCCCTGGATCATTGCCCGCGTTTCGGGCGCCAATTCGCTGAACCAGCGACTTAACGTCGCTCCGAAGTCGGCTGCTTCGTCGCCAGCAACCGAGGTGCTGCGCATAATCCGGTGCATGACTTGCTGCAGTTCGGAACCGATTCGCTGGGCGCTTTCGTCGTCGAGTTCGGCAACGAAATCGCTGTAGAGCTTTTGGGTTTCCTCATCCGTAAGCCGCGCATCGTTTCCTGTGAACTGATGCAGCCGCTCGGCCAGGGCCGTGTTGCGGCCCGAAACATACTCATACCAGATGGCGTAGGAAATGGGATGCAGGGGTGCGTTCTGGCGCGACATCAGGGGCAGCGCCAGTCGCAGGAATTCGACGCTTCGTTCCTTGCTGTGATCGTATTTCATTGCACGCCAGTGTTTTAGGTTCGGCGACGATGGAAGATGCGCAGCTCGGCGACCGTATTTCTTTGTTTTGCGACCGCCCGCGCAACCGCTCAAGGCACCGGCATACCTTAGCGAGGAATTGTTTACTGGGTTTGCGTGAAAGGTGCCGACTTGGGCTTTTAATTTCCCGCTTCACCTTCGCCCGCGGGAGCGGAGCGCTCCGGGGCTTGGGCAGCTCGACTGGCCTGCCAGCGTCGCCAGCCGGCGCTACGCAATTCGCAGGCAGGACATTGTCCGCAGCCATAGCCCCACGCGTGACGCTGTTCGCGCTGGCCCAGATAACAGGTGTGCGTGTGCTCGACGATGACATCAACGAGAGTCGGGCCGCCCAGCGTCTGCGCCAGTGCCCAGATCTGCGCCTTGTCGCTCCACATCAATGGGGTCTCGATTAGCATTTCCTCGTTCAATCCCAGCGTCAGCGCCGCCTGCTGCGCCCGGATGGTCGCATCACGGCAATCGGGATAACCCGAAAAGTCGGTCTGGCACATGCCACCCACCAGGATGCGAATCGACCGGCGATAGGCGAGGGCAGCGGCGAGCGTCAAAAAGACAAGATTGCGCGCAGGAACGAAGGTGTTGGGAAGGCCATCCTGTTGCAGCTCGATGGTGCGCTCTTGCGTCAGCGCCGATGCGCTGATGCTGCCAAGCACCGATATGTCCAAGGTGTGATCGGGGCCCAGCCGGGCCCGCCACTCGGGAAAACCCAGCGCCAGCTGCTCGCGCACGATCTGGCGCTGAGCTAATTCGACGCGGTGCCGCTGACCGTAGTCAAAGCCCACGGTCTCCACATGTGTGTAGTGCGACAGCGCCCAAGCCAGGCAGGTGGTCGAGTCCTGTCCTCCCGAGAACAGTACGAGCGCAGGCTGCGCTCGGATGCTACGTTGCTGTTCGAACAATTCCATCGTCGATGAGCGTGCCCGCGACATCCTAGTTGCAAGAGCGCGGCCGCAGAAGTTCCTCTGCATGGCCACGATCGAGCGCGGCCAAGTCGGCGCGGTCGCTCAATAGGAAAAAGCCGCCGACACCGTCACCGGTAATTGCCAGCGTCAAGCGCGCGCGCTCATCCAATGTGCGCGCGTCCCATTCGCGTGCTGCCCGGGCAAATGGGCTTTGGGTCAAGGTATCAAGATGGTCGACCCGATACCGGTGTCCCATAAGTTCCAAGTACGTTTCCGCGCCGATCGGCAGGGTCAGCCCACGCAGCGCCGCGCGCACCTCTGGGCGCAAGCGGTCAATGTGGATGTGCAGTTGCGACTGCGACCGTCCGTAGCGCGAGTTAATCGCCAAGCCGATGTCGGCATCCCCGGGCGCTGCGTTCAGCGTTTTGGCGCGCTGTTCCCAGGCGAGCGCAAAGTAATTCGGTTCGCCGGTTGTCTGCAGCTCCGGACTCTCCACACCGGTGCGTCGCGCCGTGGGTATCAAAAGAAAATGCGTTGGGCCGCAGCGATCCTTCAGGACTGCGTAGCCCTGGCGGGTATCGCACGTAAGGTCGTTGGGTGCATACGATTGCGCCGGATCATGCTGTCCTGCATTGCACCCCTGGTCAACGATGCGCCAGATCGCCAGGTCCGCCGACTCCGCGTTGCGCGCGCATCCTCCAAGGCCAGCCAACAGGCAAAGCATCGCGCACGCGCCAAACGCTGTCGCACAAGCGGCATTCGTCAAAGAGCGGCTCACGCACACTGTTGTCTTTCCAGAAGCCCCCACTTCGTTCTCGTGCGCCTCTTTGCCGTAGCCGACGCGATACGTCATCGCTGACGCAGACCATTTATCGACTTGCGGGCCGCGTTGGCCGATCGGCGTGGTCCGTCGATGCCCTTCACGAAGAATCCAGCGTTTGCGCCGCGCAAGGACTCGCCATCGTAGCGCAACGACAAAGATCCTTTGCCAGTTCGCTGCCTGTCGATAAAAAGCAAGCAAATGCTAGGAGCCACCTGATCGGGCATCTCAACCGTGACTTGCGCGCTGCGCCGGATGAGGCACGGTCTCGCGGCTGGCGTCTTCGTTTTGCGTCGCTAAGCCCGGCGCGATTTGGGGTGCAAGCTTGCGACTAAGAGCCACCACTTCCCCGACGATGATAAGTGTGGGTGCGTGCAGCTGTGCCCGCGCCACCCGTGCGGGCAGGTCCGCCAGCGTGCCCTCGATCACACGCTGCTTGCGCGTGGTTGCGCGCTCAATAATGGCGATCGGCGTGGAGGGGTGCCGCCCATGCTCGATAAGCTTTGCACAAAGCAGCGGCAATCCAAGCAACCCCATATAGACCGCGACCGTCTGTCGTGCGCGCGCGAGCATCGGCCAGTCCAAGTCCATGCTGCCATCTTGCAGGTGTCCGGTCACGAACGTGCACGATTGCGCGAGACGACGATGTGTAAGCGGTATTCCCGCGTACGCGGACGCCCCCACCGCGGCGGTGATCCCGGGTACCACGCGAAACGCCACGCCCGCCTCGCAAAGAAACTCGAGCTCCTCGCCGCCGCGCCCGAAGATAAACGGATCGCCGCCCTTGAGGCGCAGCACGCATCTTCCCTTGCGCGCGAGCTCCACCATCAACTGATTAATATCGTCTTGCTGCAGGGCGTGTTTGTTACGCCGCTTGCCTACGTAGATACGCTCGGCAGTCGGGGGCAGCAATTGCAGTATTTCTTCGGAAACTAGGTTGTCGTACAACGCGACGTCGGCACACTGCAGCAGCCGAGCGGCGCGCACAGTGAGCAACTCCGGGTCTCCCGGACCGGTGCCAACGAGGTAGACCTCTCCGGGGCCACGGGAAGACGCGTTGACCGTGGGTCTATGGCTGGCATCGCTCATACTTTGCTCGCACAGACTTGTCGTCGCCGATTACGCCTGCGCGGCCGGCAGCAGTTCCTTGTCGATCGCCGATACCCGTTTCGTATCTCGCATGAAGACGGCAACCAGCAAAGTGCATGCGATCACGCCCGTAGCGTACCAGTAGAAACCCGACTCGCGGCCGATGCTCTTGAACCAGAACGCGACGTACTCGGCCGAGCCACCGAATAGGGAAACCGCGATCGCGTACGGCAAGCCGACACCCGTGGCACGGATCTTGGCCGGAAACAGCTCTGCCTTCACGACGGCGTTGATCGACGTATAGCCCGAAACGATGAGCCAGGCGACCGCAATCAGTGCCAGCGCCTCCCACGGTCCGCGGGCGCGGGAGATGGCAGTCAAAAGCGGCACCGTAAACATTGTCCCCAGAATTCCAAATCCGATCAGCAACGGCCTGCGTCCAATCCGGTCCGAAAGCGCGCCATAAATCGGCTGCAGAAGCATCGCAAAGATCAACGAAGCTGCGGATACCGCCGTGCTTTGACCGTCCGTCAGTCCGACGGATAGCCGCAGAAATTTCTGCATGTAGGTCGTGTAAACATAAAATGCCAGGGTGCCACCCATGGTCAGGCCAACGACAATCAAGGCTTCCTTAGGATGGGCGAGCAGCTCTCGTAACTTTCCGCGCTCGCGGCCGCTGTCGGAGCGCGCCTGCTGCTGAAAGATCGCGGTTTCAAAGAGCCCGCGGCGCATGATGAGCGCGATCAAAGCAAGCAAGGCGCCGACGAAAAATGCCACGCGCCAGCCCCACGCGCGAAGCTGCTGGTCGGAGAGCAGGAAATTTTGCAGTATCAGCAGTACAAGCAAGGCCGTGAGTTGGCCGCCGATCAGCGTTACATACTGGAAACTCGCATAAAAACCACGACGCGCGCCAGTTGCCATCTCCGACAGGTAGGTCGCACTTGCGCCGTATTCGCCGCCAAGACTCAGGCCCTGCAGCAAGCGTGCGACCATCAGCAACGTGGGTGCGGCCGAACCAATCCTCTCATAAGTCGGCGTCACAGCAATCATCAGCGAACCAAAGCACATCAAGAGGACGGATAGCATCAGCGCCTTGCGTCGCCCCGCCACGTCCCCGATATGGCCAAAGAGCCAGCCTCCGACCGGCCGTATGAAAAAGCCCAATGCAAAGATGCCGGCCGTCGAGAGCATCTGGGCGGTCGTGTCCTGGCTGGGAAAAAAAGACTGGGCAAAATACAGCGCGAAGGCCGAGTAGCAATAAAAGTCGTACCACTCGACAAGGTTGCCAGCCGAACCGATAAAGATTGCTTTGAGCCGTCCGAAGGGTTGGGCTGCAAAGGGCCCGGGTGCGTGCGGCCCTTCGTGGATTTGCGACAGCGTATTTGTTTGATCGGATGCCCGGCTCTGATCCATATAGATGTCGATCACGCTGACCCCCAATTGCGATCTTGGGTTTTGCGCTCGCTCAGCACGCCAATTGCTCTGCGCGCGAAGCTCTTGCGCGCGCTCCTACCCTGCTCGGTTCGGCGCCGTGACAGCACGCGCGAGGACTTGCGTCAGCTGCCAGGGCCTGCCTTCTTGCTGGCAGGCAGCGCTTCCCAGCCCGGAGCCAAGCGCCCCGAATGGGCCCAAAATAGTATGCAAGAGCGCCAGCAAGTCGCGAATCGGTGAACGGAGTATCGTGAGCTCCTTAACGAAGAGGAAACTATGCGAAAGATTGCCAGGATCACTTCGTTTGCGCCTTGCGGATCGACCCAGGCTGCAGCGCCTGCCCTGAGCTTCGCAGCTGGGATGGGCACAGCCCGCATGCTTTTTGCCGCCGTATCGCTCTTTGCCGCGGCGGCCAACAGTTTGGCAGCGGCTGAGATGCAGTCTGGCAGCCAGGCGTCGGCGCCTTTGCCCGACTACAGCGCCGTGCTGTCCGATCCCATTCGAAGCGATAGCGATCGGCGAACCGATGAGCGACGTCGACCTCTGGAGTTTCTGCGCTTTGCCCAAGTGCGTCCCGGTATGAACGTTCTGGATGTTTCGGCCGGAGGCGGTTACACGACCCAGCTGCTGGCGCTGGCCGTGGGTCCCACGGGAAACGTCTGGGCGCAGACGCCAAAGGTGCGCGAATCTTTCGAAAAGCGCCTCACAGCCCACCCGCAAACCAACATCCACGAGCTGGTTCGCTCCTTTGAGGACCCCTACCCGGCTGACGCCCCTCGGCTGGACCTCATCACCTTCATCCTGAACTACCACGACGTCGCCAACGAAGCGGTCGACCGCTCCGTGATGAACAAGCGGCTCTATGATGCGCTCAAGCCGGGAGGGCATCTTATCTTGATCGACCACGCGGCCGCGGCCGGTTCGGGATTGCGGGATACCAAAACGCTGCACCGCATAGACGAGCAGACCGTTCTTGCCGAACTAAGGCGCGCGGGCTTTGCGCTCGAAGAGCGCTCGGCCTTCCTGAGCAATCCCGACGATCCGCGTACCGAGGCGTTCTTCGACATGAAGACGCCATCGGATCGCTTCGCACTGCGACTGCTGCGGCCGTAAGGCCCGCGCTCCTAAGCGCCGGGCCAGCATCGGCATCCTACTTTGCGGACTTGGCGTTTGCCTCGCATTTTTTCATGAACGATTCCTTCGCCGCGCCGGCGAGCTTTTTGCCGTTCTTATCAACGGCCTTGTCCTCGCAGGACGGTGCAGGCTTGGCATTGGCCTCGCACTTTTTCAGAAAGGATGCCTTGGCCGCACCCACGAGCTTTTTGCCGTTCTTATCCACCGCCTTGTCTTCGCACGAGCTGGAAGATGTGGTTGCCGACGACGGGTTGGTCGCGGTATCGGCCGCGGCAACGTAGGACGAAAAACTCGGGCTCAACAACACGAAAGCCGCAAAACAAAGGTACTTTTTCATTTTCGACAAACTCCTCCGGTCCGATTTGGCCAAGGTCCTCATCATAGCGGCACGACGCTGGTACAGGGCACTTGTTTACCGTGACTCGCGATCGACCTGCTCGTCCGCGCCACGCACACGATCTTGATCAGCCTGCTGCATCTGCTGGATCTGGGTTTGGATTTGCGCCTTTTGCTCGTTGGCCTGCTTGGCGGCAGCCGCCGCACCGGACGCACTACCGGGCGCGGCCGTAAGTGCGTCCAGTCCGCAACCGCTCAGCGGCACGCTAACAAGGGCGGCGACGACAAAACAACTCGGGCAGAAAAATCGGTGCATAGCATCTCCTTGAAACACAACAACCCTTTGTCACTCGTTCAGGGCGCGAGGCCCCGAAGATCCCCCAGGCGGCTACCGCTGCGCAGCGCCTCGGCCTCATGCGCCGGTTCGCGCCATGGCTCCCGCAAGGCCTCCTCGTACCACTGGCGCATTGACGCAAGTCCCAACAGGCGTTGACAATAGCTTGCGGCCGCTGCGTCCAGTGGCAATTCGTAGGTTTGTACGCGAAAGGCCACCGGGGCGAAGAAGGCATCGACCACTGTGAAGGATGCCCCAGCGAGAAAGGGGCCCCCATAGCGGGCAATCCCCTCGCCAAAAAGCTCACCGACGCGCTCCAGGTCCTGTGCCAATGCGTTGCTAATCGTGTGCAGGCGCACGCGAAGCCCGCAGTTCATGGAACACATCTCGCGCAAAGCGCTAAAGCCGGAGTGCATTTCGGCCGTCGCACAGCGGGCCCACGCACGCGCGTCCGGATCGGCGGACCACATACCCTCGTGCCGCTCCGCCAAATATTCCGCAATCGCCAGCGAATCCCAGACGGTTCGATCCGCGTCAACAAGGCAGGGCACCTTGCCGTTGGGTGAGAAGCGTCGAAACAGCGTACGGTTGGATGGACCTTCGAAGGCGACCAAGCGCTCCTGAAACGCGATCGCATGCTCGCGCAACAGCACCCAAGGTCGAAGCGACCAGGAAGAGTAGTTTTTATTAGCAATGTATAGCGTGTACATGGCCGATTCAGCGCGCCAAGTCACCTAGGCGCTTGGGATGGAAGCCAAAAACGATACGCTCGTCGGGACGGCCTAGGTGGGGATCCTTTCCCGGGCGCTCGATGCGCGTTACGAGGTCGCGAATGATGTTTAGCCGTGCCATTTTCTTATCGTCCGCACGAACAATGACCCACGGTGCAGTCGTGGAGTGCGTGTGCCGCAACATCGTATCGCGCGCTCGCGTGTAGTCGTCCCAATGCGCCAAGGCTGCCTCATCGACCGCGCTCGTCTTCCATTGGGTTAGAGGATCTCGTGCACGCGCCTTCAATCGACGCCGCTGCTCATCTCGACTGATGTCCAAGTAATACTTGAAGAGCCCAACGCCTGCCCCTACCAACATGTGTTCAAACGGTACCACTGCTCGCAAAAATTCGTCGGATTGGGTTTCACTACAAAAGTGCATGACGCGTTCAACCCCCGCGCGGTTGTACCAGCTGCGATTAAAAAGGACGAACTCGCCGGCACTAGGCAAGTGCACGACGTAGCGCTGGAAATACCATTGTCCTTGCTCTTTGTCCGACGCCTTGCCAAGGGCGACCACCCGCGTGTCGCGCGGACTAAGGTGCTCGACAATGCGCTTTATCGAGCCGTCCTTGCCCGAGGCGTCACGCCCCTCAAAAATCACCAGCACGCGCCGCCCATGGCCAATAATGTGGCGGTGCGCCTTGACGAGCTCGATTTGCAGCTGGCGTAACTCGGACTTGTACGACTGCGCTCTTTTCTGTGCCATTGCCTCACCGCCTCGCCACCAAAGGGGCCTGCAATATCGGACCGCGCATACATGCTTTGCCACGACTGCACGCATGCCGCCGCGCTGCAGCCTTTGCCAGGCAACGTGGCATTGGCCGCACGCTGGGCAGCGCAGCCTGCTTGACAAGGCTGCCGCCGGCAAGTTCTCGCGGCACAATAGCCCGGCTCGCTGTGTGCGATCCGCGCGGCTCGTTGCTGTCAACCGCGTGGGCCAGCGCCGCGCGATAGTGCCTCAACGCTCGGCGCAATATTTGCGCTGCAACCACAAGCATTCCTCGACTTACCGCTTGGCGCAAACGCCGCCATGCACTCGACCGATTGGCTGACGCGTACATCGGTTGTGCGACCCTACAACGCGCGGCAATCGAGCCCAATAATCTGCAACGTGCGTAAGCTGCGGCCCGGCGCAAGATCGCGCCAGATGGTCGAGCCTCTTTGGAAGTTTCCGTTCATTTTTGCCGTTGACGATTATGCGCTCACACACCGTCCCGCGTTCGGGTCATGGTCGATGCCGTGCAAGCGGGCGGCTGGTTGCGCAAGAACGCAAGTACGATCGTGCGCCAGCGGCTCGCAATGACGCAGCTCGAACGCACGAAGCAACGACATCTTTTCGGATCCCGTTGTGATGGAGGTCTCAGTATGGCTCATCGGCCCTTGCGCGGCAGCGAACGCGAAGTAGTTGAGGGAGCGCGATCTTTGGGCAAGGCAGATCCTGCCCAGCGTCTGCAGGTTACGATCGTATTAAAGCGCCAGTCCAGTGCAGTGTTGATGGACCACATCGCTCGAGTCGAACGCGGCGATCGCCGGGCGCGTCCGATGACACGGGAGGATTTCGCGCATCAGTTCGGAATGCGCCCGGAACACCTGGCGGCGATTCGAAAATTTGCAGCGGCCTACGGCCTGACCGTTCGCCACGAGAACGCCGCTCGCCGTACCGTGGTGTTGGAGGGAACGGTCGCGCAATGCAATGCAGCCTTTGGCGTCGACTTGCAGCAGTTCGATGCGCCGGCTGGCCCCTTCCGGGGCCGCACTGGTGCCGTCCAGCTTCCGGAGGAACTGCACGAAATCGTCGATGCGGTGCTCGGGCTCGACAATCGTCCGCAGGCAAAACCGCATTTTCGCCACCGGCCGGCGGGCCCGGCATCGGCCGCTGCTCAAGCAAGCGCATCGTTTACGCCACCGCAGTTAGCGCAGCTTTACGATTTTCCCGCCGGCAACGGCCAGGGCCAAACGATTGGCCTCATTGAGCTGGGGGGAGGCTATCGTGCGCAGGACGTTGCGGCGTATTTTGGCGAGCTCGGAATCGCGCAACCACCGCTGCTTGCCGTCGCGGTTGACGGAGCCAGCAACGAGCCGTCGGGAGATCCCAATGGTCCCGATGGAGAGGTAGAGCTCGACATCGAGGTCGCTGGCGCGATCGCACCCGGCGCATCGATCGTCGTGTACTTTGCGCCGAACACGGACGCGGGTTTTCTGGATGCGGTAAGTACGGCGGTCCACGACACGACAAATAAGCCGTCAGTCGTCTCAATCAGCTGGGGTGGACCCGAATCAAGCTGGACGCAGCAGGCGATGATGGCCATCGACCAGGTCTTGCAGGAGGCCGCGGTGCTCGGTGTAACGGTCTGCGTTGCCTCAGGCGATAGTGGTTCAAGCGACGGAGTAGCCGATGGCTCTGCACACGTCGATTTCCCCGCCTCGAGCAGCTATGCGCTCGCATGCGGCGGTACGTCGTTGCGGGCAAGTGGCCAGCAAATTGCAAGCGAGACCGTATGGAACGATGGCACTCAGGGAGGCGCCTCCGGAGGCGGGATAAGCGCCTTCTTTGCTTTGCCAAAATGGCAAACCGGTCTTCAAGTGCACAGCGCGCAAGGTGGCATTTCCTCTTTAACGCGTCGCGGCGTGCCCGACGTTGCCGGCGACGCTGATCCAAGGACGGGCTATGACGTGCGGGTCGATGGTTCCGACGCCGTGATCGGCGGAACTAGTGCAGTCGCGCCCCTTTGGGCAGCACTGATTGCCCGGATTAACTCCACACGCGGCACGCCGGCGGGTTTGGTCCAACCGCTGCTCTATTCGACTGCGGGTCTGTTTAATGACATTACGTCAGGCAACAACGGAATGTACGCCGCGGCGGTTGGATGGGACGCATGCACGGGTCTTGGCTCACCCAAGGGCAAGGCGATTGCTACGGCGCTTGCTGCGCCAGCGGGGTCCTGACGGCAGGCCCTAAGCGCTTCAGTAACCCAGCGCAAGGCCGCTGTTGCCCCTAGGATCGTTGGCCCCATAGTAACGATTCGCGCCGACAGCGACGCCGCCAAATGATGGTGCTCCGACGAGGATGGCCGTGACATGATTGGCCGGCCGCGAGCGCATCAGTTTGTGACCCATGGCAAGCAGGATCTTTTGCGTGTCCGGGCTCAGAGCGAAGTTCTCCATCAAAGTCGAATCGGGCTGCCATTGCTGATGCAGACGCGGAGCGTCGACGGCTTCTTGGACGTTCATTCCGTAGTCGACTAGGTTCAGAATTACCTGAACCATCGCGCTGATGATGCGGCTTCCGCCCGGCGTTCCGGCAACCATTACGAGCTTGCCGTCTCGGGTGATGATGGTTGGGCACATCGATGATAGCGGGCGCTTACCGGGCGCAATAGCATTTGCCGATCCTTGTACCAGCGCGAAGAGGTTGGGCACCCCTTCCTTGACGGTGAAATCGTCCATTTCGTTGTTTAACAACACGCCGGTGCCGGGGGCCACCACCTTGGCACCGAACCAGCCATTGAGCGTGTAGGTGACGGACACTGCATTGCCGAACTGGTCGACGATCGAGTAATGCGTGGTGTTGCTGCCCTCGTGCGGTGCGACGCCTGGCTGTAAGTCGTCGGAGACGCCGGCTTTGGCCGGGTCGATCGCGGCGCGCAGGCGCTGCGCGTACGCTTTGTCCAGCAGGTGCTCGACGGGGTTGCGCACGAAATCCGGATCGCCCAAATAGTTATTGCGATCAAGATAGGCGTGACGCATGGCCTCGATTTCATAGTGCACAGCCTGCGCCGAACCAAAGCCGAGGTCCTTTAGCGGGTAGCCCTCTAGAACGTTAAGAATCTCGCAGAGAATGACTCCACCGGCGCTGGGGGGCGGAGCCGAAATGATGTGATAGCCACGATAGTCACACTCGATCGGTGCGCGCTCGCGTGTCTCATACTGGTCCAAATCTGACTGGGTAAGGACGCCCTTGCCCTCCTTGCTCGCGGCGACGATCGCTGCGCCAACAGGGCCCTGATAAAACCCTTTGGTGCCCTGATTGCTGATTTGCCGCAGCGTCCTTGCCAGGTCCTTCTGCACCAGGCGCTTACCGGGTAAATAGGCTTCACCGTGATCCAGAAAAATTGCCGCCGCCGCGGCGTCCTTGCGAAATGGCTCTGTGGCCACGCGCAACATGTCGGCGTCGCCTTGTTCGAGCACGAATCCCTGCTCGGCATAGCGGATCGCTGGCATCAATAACGCCGCGCGCTTCATGGTGCCGTAACGGTTCAATGCCGTCTCAAGACCCGAAACGGTTCCTGGCACTGCCACCGCCAAAAAGCCGCGCCTGCTCAAGTTCTCGGTGACGCGCCCGTCCGAACCTAGATACATGTCGGGCCCCGCGGCCAGCGGGGCTTTCTCGCGAAAATCCAACACGGTTTTGCGGCCGTCGGCCAACAAGATCGTCATGAAGCCGCCGCCACCGAGGTTGCCCGCAGCCGGATAGACCACCGCAAGGGCATAGCCAACGGCAACGGCCGCGTCGACTGCGTTGCCGCCTTGCTGAAGTACCTGAATCCCCACCTGCGTTGCTAAGTGCTGCGCGCTCACAACCATGCCGTGCTCGCCCGCAACGGGCGCAACCGATGCTGCCTGCGCCGCCGAGCAACAGCAGGCAAGAATGAGGCAGGCAGTTGTTTGGCGCAATCGGACGTACATGGGAAAATGGCCCGCAAGTGTACCCCTCCGGTGGCTGGTGTCTTGTGGAGCCTTTTTCCCACGCATCTCCGACGAAATGAGCGCGCGCCCGAATTTGGCGTTTTCCGATCCGACGCAGACATGGAACCAGCGCTTTGCGGGCGAGCAGTTTTTTTGGCACCGCACCGAACATCTGGTTTCGGCAGCACGCACACGTCTGGCAATTGGGTGATCGCGTCTTGTGCGTCGCCGACGGGGAGACACGTAACAGCGTATGGCTTGCCGGCCGGGGCCTCGCAGTCAATGCGTTGGACATTGCGTGCGCTGGCGCGCACAAGGCGCGGCGACTCGCTACCGCCCATGGCGCATTCGTCAGCTACGCGGTCATGGACTGTGACGCCTGCCTCTGGCCCGAGACGCTTTAGGACCGCGTGGCAGCAATCTTTGTGCAGTTTGCGGATTCGGCAATGCGAGAACGACTCTTTGCAAACATGGCAAGAACGCTCAAACCCAGCGGCACGCTGGTGCTGCAGGGCTACACTGCCAAGCAGCTCCAGTCTCGCACCGGGG
>Ga0187781_10001194_pt1 | contig 19572 bp, 19 predicted proteins | sample 0715_SJ02_MP02_2_FD_132447 | JGI IMG/M metagenome (GOLD analysis project Ga0187781, IMG submission 132447) | Tropical peat soil microbial communities from peatlands in Department of Meta, Colombia - 0715_SJ02_MP02_20_MG | ecosystem: Environmental > Terrestrial > Soil > Wetlands > Peat | place... | reverse complement strand
CGAAAGGTCGTCTCGGACAGAGCCCGCGTCGGGGGTTCGTGCGGCGGTCAGATCACGGGGCCGCACCTGAGTTGGCCTCGGCGTCCTGTAGGAACTGCTGCAGGCTGATCACCTCGCTCGCTGGAGGCGCCGCCACCGTTACCGGGGTCCCGTAGTCAGAGAACTCGAGCGTCTCTGCCAACGACATCGACGTCGAGCCCACCGACAGGCTCGTCGACACGCTCTCACTTTGCAGAAGGCCCTGACCGTCGACGTAGACCTTGAAATTCAAGGCTTCGAAGTTCAGGTACGAGAGCGCTTGACGCATCCAGCTCGGGAGGTTGGCGGCCGCCAGGTCGGAGCGCAGCTTTGATGGACTCACCGACACCGAGAAGCCCTGGACGGCGGTGCCGTCAACGGTGGACGGTCCGAGCGCGACCACACTGTTGCCTTCCTCCGAAAGCAGCCGCAGCATCGTGGTCGGGTCCGTCTCGCTGGCAAGCCCGTCAGTCGAGCCGTTGCCCCCGGCGTGGGCGATGGCCGCCATGTCGAGCGAGATCCAGGACTTGCCTGGCGTGACGCGTTCCATGCCCGGAACGGCTTCGTAGATCGTGCCGCCGACATAGATCTCGTTCACTGTCTCTTGCTGCCCGGCGGACTCCAGCAGCATGTCCATCTGCATGGCGTTCTGGGTGAAGTCAATGCTCCCGCTACCAGATGACGTGATGGCAGAGCTACCGACGGTCCCAGTCAGGCTAAGGGTGACGTCGGCCGTTCTGCCCGTCAGGGTGCTGTTGACGGCCTTCAGCACCGCAGCTTGGGCGTCGGCCTTGGCGCCCCCGCCGAGAGCGATCACGAGACTCGCCGCCAGCAGTGTGGCGCCGCCCACGGCGGCCAGCGCCGTGGCGAGCCCACGGCGTCGGCGCCGCGGGGGAGCCGAAGGGTTCACATGGAGGGTGAAGTCGTCATCGGCCGCCAGCGACGGAGGTGGCGCGGCTGACGGGCTGGCGAGGAGCTGGAGATCCCGGATCCACGCATCCGTCTCGGGCGCAGGCGACACCCAGCCCGCCGCCGGGGCCACCCCGGCGGCCGAGGATGGGGAAGTCTCGGTGGTCGGTGGCAGCGTTGTCTCGGCCTCTTTGAGAGACACGCTGGAGGCGGCGTCGGGGTGCGACTCCGGTGGGTACCACTTGTAGTCCGAGGCCTGCCACCACCCGGGGCCTTGCGACACGTCACTCATCGGAACCTCGCTTTGCTCGTTGGGCATGTCATCGGCATCGAGACGTCGTGGCTTGAGAGAACCCACCATGAGCTTGAACCCCTACGGAGGTTCGACTCCTCTCGCCCGCACCAGTTGTCTGGCCTGGATGGTGATCCCGACGCAGAGCTCGGGGCCTTGGACGACCCCAGGGTCGTGAGCGCGTCGCCCTCTCAGGTCTCCTCCGCTGGCCGGGCTGGGAGGGCTTCCGCTGCGGTTGCCTCCTCCATCCGCCCGGACCGCCGCCGCGCCTCGACATCCACGAAGAAGGGCGACGTCGGCGCGGCTCGCCACACGACGAGGACCCCGATCGCGAAGGCCAAGGCGACCCCGGCTAGCGACACCCAGGCCACGATCGCCGTCTGCGTCGTGAGTCCGTAGAAGAAGATGACCCCCATGAAGAGCCCACCCAAGAGAGGGAGCAGACCCAGGCCCAAGAGGTGGGCGGTGCTCTTGCGGAGGTGGCTCTTGTAGAACCACACGCTGCTGACGGCGATCACGAAGTACATGAAGAGGCCGAACATGCCGTCCGCGCTGATGATGTCGCCGATGGCATGGTTGGCCGACGTGTTCTCCAGGTACGGGATGAGGAGCACGGGCGGTATCGCCGCGAGGATGAGGAGCCCGGCCCAGGGTGTGTGGTGCGCCCGGTTGATGAAGGCGAACACACGGGGAATGAGCCGGTCCCGCGCCAAGGCGAAGAGGATCCTGCTCGGCTCGGTCATCTGGATCTGGCACGTACCGATCACGGCCACGAGAACGGCGAGGGGGAGCGCCCGCCCGAGAAACCCGGGGACGAGCAGCGGGCCCGCCCAGGCGAGCACGTCGGTGCCGTTCTTGAGCACGGCCGCCTGGTTGGACACGCCTTCGAAGACCACGATGAGGAACGTGTACCACACGGTCAAAAAGCCCGTTCCGAGTAGCATCGCTCTTCCGGGGTTGATCTCTCGCCGCGTCGACTCCTCCCCGAGCACGGCCGTGGCTTCCCAGCCGAGGTAGAGGAAACCACACGGCACCGCCGCCTCGGCGAGACCCTTGAAGCCGCCCACGCCGGCGACGGCGCGGGAGATCGTGAAGTCCGAGAGCGACGGCAGGGTAGCACCGCCCGCTCCGGAGGCCTCGTGTATGAGGGCGAGGATCACGAACGAGATCATCGCCGTGTACTCGATGACGATCAGGCCGGTCTGCACCTGCACCGAGGGTCGGATGCCGCGGATCGAGAGCCACACCAGTATTCCCATGACGGCTGTGGCGACCAGCCAGGTCACAGGGTTCGAGAACGTGCGGGTCGGGAACAGCACGAAGAGGAGGTATGCGCCCGCGAGGGTGATGTTGCCGACGTTGGCGAACGTCGAGACGAACACGTTGAGGAACCCGGTACCGACTCCGACCGTCGGAGAGATCGCCTCGCCCACCCACACGTACGGGGCGCCTGCGTGCGCCTTCCACTTGTTGAGGCTCGCGTAGCCCATCGCCACAAGGAACATCGCCACGCCCGTCACGAGCACGGCGAGCGGGGAGATGCGGCCCGCGAACCCCACGAGCAGGGCCAGTGTGTAGGCGACGCTGCTCGACGGCGCCACGTTCGCAATCGAGACGACAAAGTCACCCCACAACCCGACCGCATTCTCTTTAAGACCCAGGGGGCGCAGGGCTGCATCGCTCGCCACGGAAACCACTTCCTCTCTCTTGTTTGGGACAATGTGTCAAGACCACTTGGATGCGCATGGTTCAGGGGTCATAGGGTCACGTGCTCACTGGGTCACAGGTCCACGGCGGCGCCTGGACCAACCCGTTCGAGCGTGAAGGAAATCCAGTCGGACACGTGGTACTCGACCGAGCAGAGGATTGGGTTGCCTCTGCCGTCGTAGTCCACCTGCTTGATGCACAGGAGGGGCGCTCTTCGCCTCACCTCCAGCCGCTCGGCGAGGGAGGCGGTCGCGGCTACCGGACTGAGCTCGGCCACCCCGCGGCAGATGGTCACTTGGCGAAGTTTGTGCAAAAGGCCGTAGATGGAGACGTCGTCCCCCGACAGCTCTTTGAGGTCAGTGACGTCGAGGAGATCGCGCCGTATGGCGTCGCGTGACCACACGACCGGTCGGTCATCAGCGAGGCGAACCCTCTCGATGACCGTGAGGGGGTCTCCCGGTGTCAGCCCCAGGCTCTGGGCCAGCTCCCGGTCCGCCGCCTCTTCGCGAACCTCCAGTCCGCGAACCCCCGGGCGGTAACCCCCGGAGCGGATCATGGCCGTGATCCCAAAGTTGCGGTTCAGGTCCTTTCTGATGGGACGCTTGGCCACGAACGTCCCCCGGCCGTGGCGGCGGATGATCAGACCGCGGTCTTGCAGCTGGCGCAACGCCTCCCGCAGGGTGGCCCGCGACACCCCGAGGTTTGCTGCAAGCTGGGCTTCGGCGGGGAGCTGGGTCCCAGCTGAGTACGCCCCGGCGGCGATCGCCCCGGCTATGGCGTCCGCACAGGACTCAGTCAAAGAGACGCGCGGACTCTTCAAGTCTGACAAGACACCCAGGAATTCAGGGCTGTTCATGTGACGTCCGGGCTCGCCATCGAGGACGGTCCGAACGCCGTTCCTCTGCGTGACCATTCAGCCCTCCGGCTGCCTCTCGCCGGCTCCCCCCCGGCACGTGGCGAAGTATATAGTCGTCTGACGACTAGAAGTCAAAGGATTCGATGGGCCGAGCCCTTTGGCCTGCGGGCAGTTGCTGGCCAAGGGCAGCAGCCCAGGCACGCCTGGATAACCTGTTGCCAGACGTCAGAGATGAGACGTACGGTTCGACGCGTGATCTGCGGCGGGAGGGACCGCTGATGAGCGGCGGGCATCTCATCGGCATCGACGTCGGATCACAAAGCGTCAAAGGCGTGCTGTGCTCCCCCGACGGCAGGCCGCTCCTGGCGGCGTCGCATCCGTGCCGGATGACGCACCCTGCGAGCGGCTGGGCTGAGCAGGATCCGGCTGAATGGCGCACCGGCTTGTGCGCGGTGGTCCACCGCCTGCTTGCCGAGCTGCCGGTCTCGGCCGCGGACGTGTCGCACATCGGCCTCGCCTGCCAAGTGGACGGCGTCGTGCCGGTGGACCGCAAGCTGTCGCCGCTGCGGCCGGCCATCATCTGGCTCGACAAGCGGGCGGTCGCACAGGCCGGCCGCCTCGTGGACGCTTTGAGCGCAGACGGCATCTTCGAGACCACGGGACTGGTCCCGGACGCTTCCCACACCGCTCCCAAGATGATGTGGCTGCGGGATGAGGAGCCGCACATCTTCCATGCGGCCAACCTGCTACCGCCTCCCGCCGCCTATCTGCTCGCCTGGTTAACCGGCCGCCCGCTCCAGGATCACGCCAACGCGTCGTCCAGCCTTCTCTACGACGTGACCGAACGGTGCTGGTCCGAGCCGCTCCTCGAGGCAGCCGCGCTCGAGGTAGAGCGTCTCGCTCCTATCGCCGCCTCGCACGAAGTCGCTGGACCGCTTCTGGCGCAGGCAGCCGTCGAGCTTGGGCTCACCACCCGCTGCCTGGCGGTGGTCGGAACCGGCGATGACCATGGAGCAGCCCTCGGCGCCGGCGTGGTCGAGCCCGGGTTGATCGTCGATGTCTCGGGGACGGCTGAACCTGTCGGGACCGTGGCACCGCGGTTGGTCTTCGACAGCGAGCGCCTGCTGGAGACGCACGCCCACGCCGTCGATGGAGCGATCCTGTTGGAGAACCCGGGATTCGTCTCCGGCGGCAGCATCCTGTGGCTGGCGTCGGTGCTCGGCAGCGAGCAGGCGGAGATCCTGTCCTGGGCGGCCGAGGCGCCGGCCGGCGCCGACGGGGTCACGTTCCTGCCCAACCTCTCGGGGGCGACCGCTCCACGCTGGAACGACCGGATGCGGGCGACGTTCCACGGCTTGTCCGTGAACCACGACCGCCGCCATCTCAGTCGGGCGGTCGTCGAGGGCTGCGTGTACGCCCTGCGCGACATCACCACTCGGCTCCAGGCCATGGGATTGCCCGGCGACGAGATTCGGGTGGTCGGCGGCGGCACCCGCACCCCGTTCTGGCTCCAGGCGAAGGCCGACGCATGCAAGGTGCCGGTGCGGCCCGTCCTCGGGCCGGAGCCCACAGCGCTCGGTGCCGCCATCCTGGCCGCGGTCGGTGCGGGTATGTACCCGGACGCCGCCTCGGCTTCTTCGCAGATGGCCGTGCTCGGAGATGAACGTTACGAGCCCGATGCTGAGACCTCGGCGTCCTACGACGACAGCTACGTGCGCTACCGGCGCCTCTTCGACGCCGTGGAGGAGATCACGTGATGGGCGGCGCCCTGCGAGGGTTCTTCGACGTGCAGCGTTATGCAACTCCCTCGCGTCCGATTGCGCTGCGCCGAGTGGAGATCGGCTTCGACGCCCTGCATCGCCTGCCCGATGTGATCATGGCCGTGGGAGGGGAGCGTCGCACCGGCGGCATCGTGGTGTTGTCGGACACCGTGCCCAAGAAACGCCTCGGCTCCGAGGTGACCGAGCTCGCCGCCTCACTCGCCTCGTCGGTGGGCCCGGTGGAGCGGGTGACGGCCGTGGAAGATGCCAGCGGCGTGCATGCTGACGATCACACCGTGTCGTCGGCGGCGGCTGCAAGCGCGAGTGCATCGGTCATCGTCACGGTCGGATCCGGGACGATGGCGGACATCGGCAAAGCGGTCGCCGCCCGGCTTCGAGAGCCTGCGCACGTTGTCGTCCAGACCGCCCTGAGCGTGAACGGGTACGCTGACGACCAGTCCGTGCTGCTCGTGGACGGGGTGAAGCGGACCACGCCGACGCGCTGGCCGGACGCACTCCTTGCCGACACTCAGGTACTGGCGGAGGCGCCCCTCGAGATGAACTTGGCAGGGGTCGGGGATCTGCTGGCCATGTTCACCGCCCCGGCCGATTGGGGGCTCGCCCACCTCCTTGGCATGGACGACCTCTACTCCGACGACGTCGTGGCGATGGTGAGGGAACATGGGCCGGCGTTGTTGGACGCCGCGCCACTGTTGCGGAACTACGACGTCGAGGCGATCGAGCTGACTGCCAAGGTCCTGACGCTGAGCGGCCTCAGCATGGGTCTGGCGGGAACGACGGCGCCCGCCTCGGGAGCCGAGCACACGGTCAGCCACCTGATCGAGATGGCGATCACCCGTCAGCGCCGACCAACCGCCCTCCACGGTGCCCAGGTGGGCGTGGCGACCGTGCTTGCCTCCCTCGTATGGCAGCACGTCGAGAATCACGTGCGGGCCGGAGCACGAGACATGCGGTGCCCATCCGACGCGAAGATGCGGCCGGCCGTTCTTCGGGCGTTCGGGCACCTCGACGAGTCGGGTGCCATGGCCGAGGAGTGCTGGCGTGCCTACCGGCACAAGCTCTCGAGGTGGCGAGAACTTCACGGCGACGTGGACGAGCTCGATGGACAGCACCTGCAGCGGGCGACTCGCTGGCTCGGGCAACCGGCCGCGCTGCTCGCTGCGCTGCGGAGCAGCGGAGCGCCGACACGGATGTCGCAGCTCGATCCTCCCGTCGACGCCGAGACGGCGAGATGGGCGCTTGCGAACTGCCATCTGATGCGCGACCGGTTCACCGTGATCGACCTTGCGTTCTTGCTCGGTATCTGGGAAGCCGCCGACGTCGACGCCATCCTGGCGCAGGCAGCCGCCATGGAGGGCGGGCTGTGACCAAAGGGAACCTCCTCCGACCGGAAACCCTCTTCGACGGCTACGCGTTCGACCTCGACGGAACCGTCTACCTCGGCGACGTCCCGTTGCCGGGCGCGATCGAGACCGTCGCCCGCATTCGCCAGGCCGGTCGCCCGGTCGTGTTCGTCACCAACAACCCCCTGTACAGCGCCGAGGAGTACGCCCGCAAGCTCCGCGACTGCGGGATCGATGCGACGACGTCTGATCTGGTCACCGCCACCGACGCGCTGGTGTCGTACCTGAGTTCGACGCACCCGACGGCGCAGCTGCTGGTCGTCGGCGAGGGGTTGCTTCGGCGAACCTTGGCGGCTGCCGGGTTCCTGCTGACCGACGAGCCGAGCACGGCCGACGCGGTCGTGGTGTCGTTCGACCGAACCTTTGACTACGCCAAGCTGCACGCCGCCTACCAAGCCGTCCGGCTCCATGGGGCCTATCTGGTGGCAACGAACCCCGACCCGTACTGCCCCACTCCGGAGGGGGGCTTACCCGACTGCGCGGCCATGCTGGCAGCTATCGAGGCGTGCACGAACACCACAGCTGAGGCGATCGTCGGAAAGCCGAGCCACCACATGGCCGCCGCCGTGCTGGAGCGTCTCGGGGTCAGCGCGCCCGGAGCCGTCATGGTGGGTGACCGTCTTGCGACCGACATGGTGATGGCGCGGGACGCGGGGATGATGAGCGTGCTGGTGCTGACCGGGGCTACCAGCCCGAGTGACCTCGAGGCTTGCGACCCGCACCTGTTGCCCGACTACGTCATCCAAACCTTGGCCGACCTGCTGCCCGAAGTATCCACCCGAGAGGACGCCGGCCCGGCGCCGCAAGTGAGGAATCTGGAACGTGCCTGAGTTCGTCTTCATGCTCACCCACCACGACACCACCGTCGCCAACGCTCGTCAGGTCTACGACGAGGTGCGCGGCACGGGACTGCGGTACGTCGGCTTCAAGGACGTTGGCGCCACCATCGACGAGCTCGCCGCGGTCACCGGGGCGGCGCACGCCGACGGCCTGCAGGTCATGCTCGAGGTGGTGTCGACGAGTGAGGACGACGAAGTCAAGAGCATTTCTGCGGCCGCGGACATCGGCGCCGACTGGGTGTTGGGCGGCACCCATCCGGACCGAGGCCGCGAGATCCTCTCTGGGACCGGAATCAAGTACTGCCCGTTCCCGGGGATGGTCGAAGGCCACCCGAGTGTGCTCAAGGGCGAGATCTCCGAGATCGCCGAGGACGCCCGCCGCCTCACGGCCACGAAGGGGATCCACGGGCTCGACCTGCTGGCCTACCGGCACGTTTCGGTGGACCCGCTGTCGCTCGTCCGCGCCGTCGTCGAGGCGGCGTCGGGACCGGTGATCGTTGCCGGTTCAGTGGCCTCGTTGGACCAGATCCGGGCGGTGGGAGAGGCCGGCGCGTGGGGGTTCACGATCGGCGGCGCCGTCTTCGAGGGTCTCCTCCCAGGGGGACCGGACGTGGCCCGAGAGGTTCGAGCCGTGCTGGCCGCCTGTGGCGACTCCGAATAGGCAGAAGGCAGAGCATTTGCGACGGCCTGCTACACGTGACAGAGCAGGCCCCCGTCCACCACCAAGGTCTGACCTGTGATGTAAGAGGCGTCCTCTGAGGCCAGGAACGCCACAGCGGCAGCCATCTCCTCCGGAGTCCCCTGGCGCCGCATGGGAACCGTCCGCTCGATCAGCGTCGCGACATCGTGATCAGACAGTCCGTCGTGAGCGAACTGTGGATCGTTGAAGCCCGTGTCAACCCAACCTGGGCACACGCAGTTCACTCGAATACCCTCGCTGGCGAAGTCGACAGCAAGCTGGCGCGTGAGATTGACGACGGCCGCCTTCGATGCCGTATACGCAGCCAGGGCCGGCTCACCGAAGAGGCCGCTGATCGAGCCGGTCGTGACTATGGCTCCCCCGCCCCTCGCCTGCATGCTCGGCACCACCGACCGTGCCATCAGAAACATCGACGTGACGTTGACAGCGAACGTGAGGTTCCATTCCTCTAAGTCCACCTCGCGGACTGTTCCCGCCCTTAGCCGTCCCGCGTTCGAGTGAAGAACGTCGATGCCGCCTAGGTCATCCACGATCCGCTGGACGACGTCAGCCACCTCCGCTGCCTCGGACACGTCGGTTCGGTAAGCAATGCCTCTGCCTCCGGCGCGGCCACACTCCTCGGCTACACGACGGCCTTCTTCTTCGCGCACGTCCACGACGGCGACGCTCGCGCCCTCGGAGGCGAATCGCAGCGCGCTCGCGCGCCCAATGCCGTGAGCCCCGCCGGTTATGACCACTGTCTTGTCATCAAATCGGGCCACAGCTTCTCCTTCGCCTTCACGTGCGTGCTAGCGCTTCCCAGTCGAGACCGGACATGGAGCCGAGGGCGCGTATGAGCGCTTGCATGCCATCGCGCCCACCTCCTTGGGCCTGCAGGGCCACGTAGAGCTGATGGGCGAGCGCCAAACCGGGCAGGCAGAGCCGCATCCGGCTCGCCTCGGCCAAAGCGATGCCCATGTCTTTCACGAAGTGGTCGACGAGGAACCCTGGGGCTGTGTCGCCGGCGATCATCCGGGGTGCCAGATTCGAAAGCGACCAGCTGCCCGCGGCACCCCCGCTCACCGAAGGGAGCACGCTCTCGAAATTGAGGCCCGCCCGATAGGCGTAGAGCAAGGCCTCACAGACGGCCACCATATTGCCGGCGATCAGCACCTGGTTCACCATTTTCGTGTGCTGTCCAGCACCGTGCTCGCCCTGGCGCACGACGGTGGTCCCCATCACCTCGAAGCACGGTCTCACGGCGTCAAAGACCTCGGCCGGACCGCCGACCATGATCGACAGGGCGGCGTTTCGGGCGCCCACGTCCCCACCTGACACGGGCGCGTCGAGTGCAAACACACCGCGCTCCGCTGCTAGCGCGGCGACCTCTTCGGCCAGCGCCGGCTCACTCGTCGACATATCTACCAGCACCGTGCCGGCCCGAGCCCCCTCCAGCGCGCCCTGCGGCCCCAGTACCACCTCGCGCACGTCGGCCGGGAACCCCACCATGGTGAAGACGATGTCACTGACTGCCGCCACCTCGGCGGGTGTGTCGGCCCACTGGGCGCCTGCCCCCATGAGCGCGCCGGCTTTAGACCGAGTCCGTGTGGATACCGTCACCGCGTAGCCGTTTGTCAGCAGGTGTCCGCACATAGCCGAACCCATGACCCCGGTCCCGATCCAGCCAATATGTGTCGACTGCGGGGACGCGGTAGCTATGTTCGTCATCGGCATATCCTTAGCCCGTCGTCTCGGGCCGAGGCAAGGTCCTGGCGTCGCCTCACGATGCGGGCACGCACCCTTCGACAGACGGGTCTGGGAGCTACGGGAGGTCGTACGGCGTACGAGGCGTCGTATATCGCGCCGGCCGAACTGCTCGACGCTCCGCTGGCGACCCTGGACGCCAAGCTCAGCCGAGCCCCTGGAACCCTGTGTCGGTTTCTGACTCCCTCCCGGCGAGACCGACGAGGAAGTCCGTCCACCGTGATCGCGCCGGCACATCGACCCCACCAGGAGATCAGTGTGAGTACGAGCTCGAAGTCCTCTGCGCGCTCAGGACCCGGTCCCCTCGGGGGTGGAGGTTCGACTCCTCTCGCCCGCACTCATCACCCGGACCGGTGGCTTGGGAGTCCGCGGGGACTGGAGAGCGACGGCGATCTCAGCGAGGAAGTCCCGCACCGAGGCTTCCGCCACTCGGTGCATCGCCGAGCGGTCGACGCCGGCGTGCAACGGCGCCACGGGTGGGCGGTACCGCCCGCTGAGGGAGAGGCGGCAGTGGTCGGCGCCCAGGCTGGAGAGCTCGATGTCGGCGTCGAGGGCCGGCACGAGCCGCTCGAGGGCCATCGGCTCCCAGTGCATGGGGACGATGACGACGGTGCCGAACTGCCGCGGCTCGCCCGCCGTCACGGTGAAGCGCTGCTGAGCGGCCGAGCGCTGCGCAGCCGCGAGCCACGGACCGCCCGGATCGAGCAGCGACGCCGCCAGCTGCGGGAAGGGCAGACCGAGATGGATGAAGTCGCTGATGAACACGGCGTGCCGGCGCCCGGACCCCCCCGGCTCGGGCCCCCGCACACCTCCAAACGGCTCGCCCGCCACTGCGCCGCTCACGGCTTTGCCTCGCCCGTCTTCGGCCGGACGATCAGCACTGGACAGTGAGCGTGGTGCACACATGCCTGACCAACCGAACCCAGCGCCAGGCTGGCGAATCCGCCGTGCCCGCGGCTGCCCACTACCAAGAGGTCGGCGCCCTCGCTCGCCTCGATGAGAGTCTTTGCCGCCGCCCCTTCGCAGATCGAGTGCCGGATGTCAAGCGTGCAGTTGTCGCCGAGGACCTCCTTCTCGGCGTCGTGGACGGTCCTGGTCGCAACGTCGGCTTCCGCCGCCATCATGTCGGCGACCTCGAGGCCCGCGAAGGGCGACAGCGGGTAGCTGATGTACCACGTATGCACGATGTGGAGCGTCCAGTGCTGCCAGCCTGCGACCGCAGCCGCGTACCGCAACGCCTCATGAGCGGAGGGAGACCCGTCGACCCCGACGACCACTCTGCCCTTGCAGGGCATCTCGTTCGACCGGAGGACTTGGGACCGTTCTTCACTTGCCTCCATCGTCGTCACCTCCTGCAGTTCCATCGTGCTGCTTACATACGCAGGCTCCCAGGGCCGAAGGTCACCACGTGAAGGGGCAGGGGACACTTCTGAGACGTGTGACGGAGGACGGGTCCCCGTGTGAAGGGCCCTTCGGCCCTAGCCTGGTTGCCTGAGCTGAGGCATCCTCATCGTCAGGGGAGGTCGATTAATGATTTACGTCCTATCTGCGCTCGTGAACCTGAACCACCGGGGGCACTACCTGCATTGGGGTGCCGTCCAGATCTCGGTGGCGAATCTGATCGTCATCGTCCTCATGCTCGTGACCTTCGTGCTGGCCTTGGTCCTGCCCTTCCACGGGCAGGCGGTGAGCCGCCATGAGGCCGAGCGCCCAACCGTCACCCCCAGCGAGCAGGCGGGCGGCGCTGAGCCATGACCACCACCGCCAGCGAGGCCGATGTCGCCGTCTCGCCGGACGACCGGCCGACGTGGACCGGACGTTTCCGCGCCCGAGCTGTTGGGTCGTTTCCGCCCGAAAGGCTGCTGCCGGACCGCCAGCCTGCTTACGTCGCCTCGTGGATCTACGTCTTCGGAGCCCTGACTCTGGCGGCCTTCGCCGTCGTACTCCTCTCGGGCGCCGTCCTCGCCATCGAGGGCCCCGCCTGGTACCACAGCTCGAGCGTGGGGCTCTACTTCAACTCCATGCACCTGTGGGGCACGGAGCTCTTCTTCTTCTTCATGGTCGTCCACCTCTGGGGCAAGTTCTTCATGGCGGCCTGGCGGGGTCGTCGGCGGGCGACATGGATCACGGGGGTTCTCGCGTTTGTCATCTCGATCGCGAATGCCTTCACCGGATACCTCTCACAGCAGAACTTCGACTCCGAGTGGATCGGCACGCAGGCCAAGGACGGGATCAACTCCACAGGCGCCGGAGCGTTCTGGAATGTCCTCAACTTCGGCCAGATGCTGCTGTGGCACGTCCTCCTTCTTCCCCTCGTCGTGGCCGTCGTCGTCGGCATTCACGTCCTTCTCGTGCGCCGTCGGGGTGTCGTCCCGCCGTTCTCGAGGCCCGAGCCGGCCCTCGCCTCCACCCGCGCTCTGCCCGCAGGCGACATCGGCTTCGCCGATGACACCACGACCACTGAGATCTCTTCGCCCGACGGTTCCGCGGCTGCCGTCGGGACAGCTGCCGGAGGGGGCGGACCCACCGTGACCGGCCCCTCCCCGACGGGAAATCCGGAGGACGGTGAGGGGCGGTGAAGCACAAGACCTTCAACCCCGACCGGGACGTCGTCGAATGGGACGGCCCCAGCGTTCGCTACGACGTGTTCAAAGAGGTCACCGTCTGCTTCGTCGTCGTCCTCATTCTCGTGGCAGCCCTGTCGGCGATCTTCTCCTCCCCCGACGAGCATCCCGTCACGGTGAAGTCGTGGTCGACGGCCGATCCGGCCGACTTCCTGCAGACGGCCATCACCGAGCTGGCCGGCACGAGCGCCACAGGGTCCTACGGTCCCCCGTACACAACGACACCTGGAGTCAGCCAGAAGCTCGGTCCCATCTCGTTGGAGTCGCTCGCCGGTACTCGCATCCCGATCAACACGGCGCAGGACTTCGTGATCGGCCCACTCCTCACGCTCCCGAATGCACCCGCGCTGGACGCCGCCATCGCCACGTTCAAGGCGGCCTCGGCCAAACAGCAGGCGAGCTGGGAATCGGCCTACGCCACCATCGCCGCGAGCCCTTCGTTCACGGGCTTCAATGTGAAACCCGGCGCCTACGGTCCTGTGGGCCTCATGATGAGCCAGCTGCTCAGCATGGCCCGCAGCGGTGCGCTCGACGGTGCCCTCCTGGCTTCGCCGCAGCTGTACGACACCAACTACACCAAGCCCCTCTTGTTTATTCAAGACGGCGGCTACCTGCCGAACCTTGCCAGCGCCCAGAACCTGACCGGCAACCAGTGGGGCATGATGAACGAGACCGGGAGCTACCCCGGGCAGGCGTGGCTCTGGCTCTACACGTTGTGGTACCAGGTGCCCCCTATGAACACGTCGGCCAACGGAGACGTCGAGGTCTGGGCGATCATGATGGTCCTCACCGTGCTGCTCGCCCTCGTGCCCTTCATACCGGGCCTTCGCTCCATCCCCCGCTGGACGGGTCTCTACCGCCTCGTGTGGCGAAGGTATTACCGTTCTCTCCGCTAACGCCCCGGCCGATCGCAACAAGGACGCCGCCACATGCTGAAGGTCTTTCTGCTCGACGATCACGAAGTCGTCCGCGCCGGTATCCGGGGCCTCCTCGAGGCCGAGGGCGACATTGAGGTCGTGGGTGAGGCGGCAACGGCCGAGGAGGCGATCAACCGCGTGCCGGCGCTGCGGCCTGATGTGGCCGTGCTCGACGTCCGCCTGCCCGATGGCGACGGCGTCGAGGTCTGCCGGGAGTTGCGCAGCCGCATGCCCGAGCTGCGCTGCTTGATGCTGACGTCCTTCGCCGATGACGACGCCCTCTTCGCCGCCATCATGGGCGGGGCCTCCGGCTACGTGCTCAAGCAGATCCGGGGCACCGATCTCGTGTCGGCCATCACCCGCGTCGGGCAGGGCGAGTCCCTCATCGACCCGATCCTCACCAAGCGCGTCCTCGATCGTCTCCGTAGCGGACCCGAGCAAGACGAGCGCCTCGCCCGCCTCTCGGACCAGGAGCGACGGATCCTCGACCTGTTAGCCGAAGGCTTGACGAACCGGCAGATCGCCGCCCGACTGTTCCTCGCCGAGAAGACGGTCAAGAACTACGTGTCGAATCTGCTCACCAAGCTCGGCATGTCGAGACGGACGGAGGCAGCCGCCTTCGCGGCGCGCATCTCGGAGCGCGAAGCCGGTCGACGACCCGGACTGAGCGGCTGAGCGCCACCGGCCTTTCGAGGCACGCCGCGGGCGCTGAGTCCGGGCGCGCCGCTCCGATCCGTCCCGGTACCCTCCACCGAGGTATGAGCCCACGGTCGCCCTCCCACCGGCGCCCCCTCCTGTTGGCGGCCGCCGGGGCTGCCTGCATCTCGTCGTCGGCGGTCCTCGTGCAACTCGCCGACGTCGGCGCTGTCACGACGGCGTTCTTCCGATGCGTGCTGGCGCTGCCCGCTCTCTGCGGGGTGGCCGTGATCGAGCAGCGTCGTCACGGGCGCCGGAGCGTGGCTCAACGCGCCAAGGCCGCGGCAGCCGGCATCGCCTTCGCCGTCGACCTCGTGCTCTGGAATCACGCCATAGCCGACGTCGGCGCGGGCGTGGCCACGGTGCTCGGGAACCTGCAGGTGCTCTTCGTCGCCGTGGCTGCGTGGGCGGTCTTCCATGAGCGACCCTCCGGGCGCTTTCTCGCAGCCCTCCCCGTCGTGGCCATCGGCGTCGTCCTCGCCGCCGGCGCGGTCGGGGGCAGCTCCTACGGCCGCCACCCCGTTGCCGGCATCCTTTACGGCGTCGGCACCTCCATCGCCTACGCCGTGTTCCTCCTCGTCTTGCGGACCGTCTCCGGCAGCTCGCCTCATGTCGCCGGTCCGCTCAGCGACGCCACGGCCGGCGCCGCCGTCTCCGCCCTTGCCATCGGGCTCGTCGCCGGAACCCTGCAGTTCGCTCCAGCCTGGCCGGCGCTCGGATGGTTGCTGGCTCTGGCAATCCTCTCCCAGACCTTGGGTTGGCTCCTCATCACCTCGCCACTGCCCCGCTTGCCGGCTGCCGTCTCGTCGCTCATGCTGCTGCTGCAGCCGGCCGTGGCCGTGCTGCTGGCCGCCGTCGTGCTCTCGCAGCACCCGGGTCTGTGGCAGCTCACCGGGGCGGCGCTCGTCTGCACAGGCGTTCTCCTGGCAGCCTCTAGGTCCGTCGCCCCGACCGCCGAGCTCACCGTTCACTCGCTCGGCGAGCCCAACGCGGCGACTTAGCAACATTGCGGTCGATCCCGGTAAAGCGCCTGTCGGCTCCACCGCCAACACCGGCTGCTCGAGCCGGGAAGCCCAGGGCGCTGCCAGCGCCAAGCTAGCCTCGGCGGGATGCAGGGCCTCACGTCTCGTTGCCGGGTCCGAGTGCCCATTGGCTGCCTCCTTGCAGTTGGGTTGACAACGCTCGCCGCAGGAGCCTGTTCGTCCACGGGCACTTCGACCGGGACCTCGGCCGGCGGCGCGAGCACGACGACGACTGCATCGGCGACGACGACACCGCCGGCAGCCACCGTCTGGCTCTGCCGGCCAGGCGCCCCCGTCGACCCGTGCACGGGGAACCTGAGCACGACCGTCGTGGTGGCAGATGGCTCGCAGACCCGTCAGCGCGTCGTGCCGGCAACCTCGCCATCGGTCGACTGCTTCTACCTCTACCCGACGGTGAGCCCGCAAACGAGCATGAACGCCAACCTCAAAATCCAGCCAGCCGAGGTGGCGACAGCGATCGCCCAGGCGGAGCGCTTCTCCCAGGTCTGCCGGGTGTGGGCGCCGATCTACCGGCAAGAGACCCTGGCAGGCCTCGAAGAGGAAGGCCTCTCGAGCAATCAGTACGTTCAGATCGCCTACGAGAGCGTGCTCTCGGCCTGGCGGGACTATCTCGACCACGACAACGACGGCCGCCCGATCGTCTTCATCGGTCACTCACAGGGCGCGGCCATGCTCATCGACCTTCTCCGCACGCAGGTGGACCCGAACCCGGCGCTGAGAAAGCGCCTCGTCTCGGCCATCATCCTCGGGGGCAACGTAGAAGTGCCGACGGGCGAGCTCGTCGGCGGCACCTTCCAGCACATTCCCGCCTGTCGCTCGACACAGGAGACCGGCTGTGTGATCGCCTATTCGTCCTTCATGGGCGCACCCCCCGCCGACAGCCTGTTCGCCCGCCCAGGACAGGGCGTCTCCCTGCAATCCGGACAGACCGCTACGGCCGGCCTACAGGTCGTGTGCGTCAACCCGGCCGCGCCGTCCGGCGGGACGGGGGCGCTCCAGCCGATCTTCCCGGCTCCCCGTCGCGTGCTCGCGCCCTGGGTGGAGTACCCCGACCTCTACACGGCTACCTGTGAGTCCGCCGGGGGCGCGACCTGGTTGAACATCCAGGTCGTCAAGGTGCCGGGTGATCGCCGACCCATCGTGAGCGACGTGCCCCTCGGGCCACGATGGGGTCTTCACGAGTACGACGTCAACCTGGCTCTCGGGAACCTCGTCCAGATGGTGGCATCGGAAGTGGCTTCACTGCGGGGCGCCTGAGGACACCCCGGACGCGACGGCCCGCCCGGCCGGCCCCGCGATGAGGCGCAACCGGGCGACCGTCGGCTTCAGCTGGCGAGCACCGCCTCGATCTCGATGTGCAGGTTGATCTTGTCGCCTACGACGACGCCGCCCGTCTCGAGCGCGGCGTTGAAGTCGACGTGGAAGTCGCTGCGCAGGATCTCGCCGGTGGCCGTGAAACCGGCACGCGTGCCCCCGTAGGGGTCCGGCCCAAAGCCACCGAGCTCGAGGTGGAGCGAGACGGGCTTCGTCACGCCCTTCAGCGTGAGCTCACCGTCGAGGATGAAGTCGTCGCCGTTCGGCCGGATACCGGTCGAGCGGTACGTCAGGGTGGGGTACTTCGTCACTTCGAAGAAGTCAGCCGACCGGAGGTGGTTGTCCCGGTCCGGCTGTCCCGTGTCGATCGAGTCCAGGTCGATGCTGGCGGTGACGCTCGAATCGAGCGGGTTGTCCGCCGTGATGAGCTCGAGCTCGTATTTCGTGAACTTGCCACGTACCTTGCTCACCATCATGTGGCGCACGCTGAAGCCCACCTCGGAGTGCACCGGGTCGACGTTCCATCGGCCTACCACGTAGCCGGGCAGGTCGAGGGCCGTGCTCACTTCGGTCATGTCGTTGTTTCCCTTCGTCCTTAGTTGATGTAACAACTCTAAGGTACGTCAACCGGGATGACAGATCAACTATTCCTGGCGGCGTTCATGCCCGCCGCTCGGCCCAGACCAGGAGCGGGGCGCACCGGCCGCTCGATCGGTCGGCCGACGGCTACCAACGGTCGCGATGGATGACGTCCTGAGGCGGCCGCCGGCGGGCACGAAGATCTCGCCGAGGGGCCGCCGGGTCCTCGTGACCGAGGGCGACGCACCCGACGGGATCGTGGTCGGGGGGGACGCCGAACTCCGACCGGAAAGCGGGGATGTCGGCGGGGATCAGCCCGAACAAGAGGGCGCCAAGCCCTTCGTCGACGGCCGCCAGCAGCATCAGCAGGCAGAGGAAGCCCGTATCGACGTACCAGTACGGCACGGGCCAACGGGACTCGTCACGATCGACCCAGCCCTTGTCCGGCTGGGCGTAGCGCTCGAGATAGGCGTCCTTCCACGCCAGGGCCACGACGATCACGGGTGCCCGTTCGATGGAGGCTCGCACGGACGGGTCCCATCCGCCCCCGCCCTCGGTCGGCCGTTGCGAGGCCCAGAACCGGGCGCGATCCTCCGCAGCCGTGAGCAGCAGGAGGGCGTAGCCCTGGCTGTAGCCCGCAGATGGTGCTCTCAAGGCAGCCCGCAGGATCCGCTCGACGGCATCGTCGGCGACGGGCTGCGGTGTGAAGTGGCGAACCATTCGGCGGCGCCGAAGGACCTCCTCGAATTCCATCTGCGCCTAGTCGGGCGTGAACCGGATCGAGACGTCGTGAGCGCCTGTGCCGCTTGCCTCTGTCCCGAGCCCGCTGTCGGCCATGGGGCCGCAGCATACCGAGCCCGCGGCCGGCAACCAGGCCGAGCGCGCCGACAGGCCGAGATCGCCGTCATCCCGTGAACTGCTCGAGGGACGCAACGAACTGGGCGGTGTCCTCGAACATCGAGGCGTACCCCGCATCTGGCAGCTCGACGCGTTCCGAGCCGGCGATCGACCTGTGCAGCAGGAGTCCGTCCGGTGCGGGAAAGACGGAGTCGTCGCTGCCGGAGACGACGAGCGTCGGCACGACCACCGAGCCGGTCGCATCGGCGAGGGCCATGCTCGACCAGAGGCCGAGCTGGAGAGCACGCTCATCCACGAGAGCGGTTCGAGTGACGTCGTCAGGCACGGTGGACTCGACGCCGTCAAGCCAAGCGGCCTCAGCCGCCGCAGTTCCGGAGAGCGCCGACGGCGGCGAGGAGGAGTTGGGTGACGACGAAAGGGGCGGCGCTGACGACCCGGCAAAGAACGTCTCCGCCAGGGAGGCGGCCGTCGCCGTGGGCGATCCGAGGAGCGCCGAGACGCTGGCATCCGGTCGCTTGGCTTCCGGGCCTCCGGCGGACGAGTCGACGAGCACGAGCGAGCGCTCGCTGGCCGGATGACGCTCGGCGAGGGCGAGGGCGACCTCGCCGCCGAGACCCCAGCCGAGCACCGTCGGCTGCACGAGCCCGAGCGCCTGGATCAAGCCGGCCGTCTCGTCTGCGAGCCAGTCGAGCGTCATGGGCACGAGCGCCGGCGCCGAGTAGCCGACGCCGGGAAAGTCGAACTCGGTGACGCGGTAATGCGCTGCCAGCGTCGAGAGGAGGCTCGGCTCCCACCAGGCCATCGAGCCGTCCTGGCCCATGATGAGGAGGAGGTCCGGTCCGGAGCCGAACTGTCGGAAGGCCAGTTGCTCGACAGAGAGGTAACCCGGTTGGCCCGGAAGCGGCAGCGGTGCCGTCGTCTGACCCGGAGGGATGGCCACGACGGGCACCCGGTTCACGGCCCCGAGGAAGGCCTCACCGGAGACCGACGTTCCCGCGAGGGCCACCGGGAGGGGCAGCGTGGAGGTCGTCGTGGTGGTCGAGCTGGAGCCGCCCGGAGGGGCACTCGTGGAAGCACTGGACGGCGGCGCCGCCCCTGGCGTGCAACCCGTGAGTGCCAGCACCACGCAGAAGAGCACGGCCGCGAACGACGCCCAGGACTGGCGCACGCTCGTGCAGGTCCGCCCGAGTGTGGCATCGTGTCGGCCGCGCCAGAGACGCCGGCTCCAGAGGGTGCCGCGGGTCCGGCGGGGTGAAAGTGGGGTCGCGCAGTGGGATGTCTCGAGGGAAAGGT
>Ga0187781_10001193_pt1 | contig 19612 bp, 11 predicted proteins | sample 0715_SJ02_MP02_2_FD_132447 | JGI IMG/M metagenome (GOLD analysis project Ga0187781, IMG submission 132447) | Tropical peat soil microbial communities from peatlands in Department of Meta, Colombia - 0715_SJ02_MP02_20_MG | ecosystem: Environmental > Terrestrial > Soil > Wetlands > Peat | place... | reverse complement strand
GAAGACGAGCCATTGCGAGCTGATCACAGACGTACGGGATCACGGATGAGCTGATCCCGACACCAATGCCCGCGCCGATCAGGAGGGGATGACCCAGGGCCGGTACCACGGACGCGGCCGTTAGCGGGCTGACGGCCGCGAGCGCTATCAGCATGGAAACCCCGAGACGATCGATCCCGCTGGCGCCGCCGTCCTGGGCAAGCCGGTGGCCGAGGACCACGTACGGTACGAAAAGCGCGCAGTTGGCGAAGGCGAACAGGAAGCCGATCGGCTCGCCGGCGATGCGCACATCGGTCAGCGTATAGACGCCCACGGCCGCCAGGCCGAGCGCCGCGATGTTTCGGGGTGTGCGCGCGCCCGCGGCGGCGAGAGCAATCGGCCCCAGGAACTCGATCGCCCCCACCGTCCCCAGCGGCACGCGATCGATCGCAAGGTAGAAGCACGTGTTCATGGCGGCGAGAACGATGCCGAGAGCGACCAGGGCGGCTCGTTGCGACGGCGACAACCCGCCGAGAATCCGCCACGGCCGCCTCCACACCGCAAACGCGGCGGCCGCGCTGGCGATCCGAAGCCACACCACCCCGAACACATCCACGTGGTCCATGAGCAGCACCGCGAAGGAGGGTCCCAGGTAGTGAAAGACCGCGCTCGCGAGGAAGAACGCGTGAGGCGGCACGCCGGTCCCGAGAGTCGGCGCCCGGGCGGTGCGAGGTTGTGCGGTCGTTCCCATGCGCCAATATTCGCAACCGAGAGCAGCGACGTCCATGGTATAATCCAGACGAGGTGGCGATCATGCCTGGAAAACGACTGAAGGAACGCGGCAATACCTTGCAACACATAAGTCCGCTGCTCGACCGGGTGAACGTTCATCTTTTGCGGGAGCTGCAGCGCGATCCTCGCCTCGGGATGTCCGCGCTCGCGCGTCGAGTGAAGATGTCCGCGCCCGCCGTGACGGAGCGCGTGAAGCGTCTGGAGGAAGCCGGGGTGATCGCCGGCTACCGCGTGGATGTCGACCCCGGGGCGCTGGGACTACCCGTCATGGCGTACGTGCGTATCCGGCCTGCGCCGGGTCAGTTGGGGAAGATCGCCGATCTCGCTCAGCGCATCCCCGAGGTTGTCGAATGCCATCGCATCACCGGCGAGGACTGTTTTCTCCTCAAGGTCCACGTGTCGAACGTGGATCGGCTCGAAACGGTGCTCGACCGCTTTCTCGCGTTCGGGCAGACCACGACCTCGATCGTGCAGTCCTCGCCTGTGCCGCCCCGCCCGCTCCCGCTGCCGGCGGATTGAGAAGACCCCCGTCGACCGACCCGGTACTCCGTCCATTTCGTAAGGAACGTGCTTGGGTATGAAGTAGAATGGATCGCGGAACTCTCGTCGAAAGCCCCGGGGCGATGTTCGGGAACGGGGAAATGTGCAGGAGCGGGTGACAACAGTGGACAACGCGTCTCGCGTCGTCATCGAGCACGTGGAGCCTGAGGTGGACGGGGGCCGCTTTGCGATCAAGCGGGTGTCCGGCGAGCGTGTCGTTGTCGAGGCCGACATTTTCGCGGACGGGCACGGCGTGCTCGCCGCCGTCTTGCAACACCGCCGGGAGGAAGCGCAGGAGTGGACGGAGACGGCGATGGCGCCGCTCGGCAACGACCGCTGGCGGGGCGAATTCGTGGTCGCGGCCCTCGGTCGGTACCGGTACACGATCCTGGGGTGGGTGGATCGGTTCGCATCGTGGGTGCGGGATCTCGGGCGCTGGGTCGAGGCCGGGCAGGACGTTGCGGTCGATCTGGAGATAGGTGCGGCTCTGGTCCAGGCGGCCGGACGTCGCGCGGACGGCGCCGACGCGGCCGCGCTCATGGCGCACGCAAGAGTGTTGGGCCGAGGCGGGGATGCGGCGATCGGTCTTGCGCTGTCCGACGATCTCGCGGCCATGATGGCGAGACATCCCGACCGCGAGCATGCGGCGAGCTACGGCAGGCAGCTGGTCGTCCAGGTGGACCGGGAGCGAGCCCGGTGCGGTGCATGGTACGAGATGTTTCCGCGCTCGTGCGCCCCGGTGCCCGGAAGGCACGGCACGTTCGCCGACGTGGAGGCCCGCCTGCCCTACGTCGCTTCCATGGGATTCGACGTCCTGTACCTGCCGCCGATTCACCCGATCGCCCGCAACTTCCGGAAGGGCAGGAACAATTCCGAGGCGACGCAGCCCGGTGATCCCGGAAGCCCCTGGGCGATCGGGGCGTCGGAGGGAGGGCACAAGGCGGTGCACCCCGGGCTTGGAACGCTTGCGGACTTCGACCGGCTGGTCGGCGCGGCGCGTACGCACGGGCTCGAGATTGCGCTCGACCTGGCCTTTCACTGTTCGCCGGATCACCCGTACGTGACCGAGCATCCCGAATGGTTTCGCCGGCGGCCGGACGGGGCCATCCAGTACGCCGAGAACCCGCCGAAGAAGTATCAGGACATCTATCCGTTCGACTTCGACACCGCGGAATGGTGCTCGCTGTGGGAGGAGCTCCTGAGCGTGGTCCGGTTTTGGATCGGGCACGGCGTGCGCATCTTTCGCGTGGACAACCCTCACACCAAGCCGTTTGCGTTTTGGGAGTGGCTGATCGGTGAAACGCTGCGTGAGTATCCGGACGTCATCTTCTTGTCGGAAGCCTTCACCCGGCCGAAGGTGATGTACCGACTGGCGAAGCTCGGATTTACCCAGTCGTACACGTATTTCACATGGCGCACCACCCGGGCGGAGCTCGAGGCGTACTTCACGGAGCTTACCGCGACGCCCGTTCGAGAGTACTTCCGGCCCAACCTCTTCATCAACACGCCGGACATCCTCCACGCCTATCTTCAACAGGGCGGGCGCCAGGCGTTTATCGCGCGACTGGTGCTCGCCGCGACACTCGGCGCAAGCTACGGGATCTACGGGCCCCCGTTCGAGCTGTGCGAGCGGTGGCCGGCCGTTGTTGGCAGCGAGGAGTATCTCGACTCGGAAAAGTATCAGCTCCGCCACTGGGAGATCGACCGACCCGACAGTCTGAGGGACGTAATCGCCCGGGTCAACGGCATCCGGCGCGCGCACCCGGCGCTGTCCGGGGACCGGAACCTGCGTTTCCACGGCATGGACAACCCGGAGCTCATCTGTTACAGCAAGACCGGCGATGCCGATGCACTACTCGTGATCGTCAATCTGGACCCACATCACGTCCAGATCGGATGGACTGCGCTGGATCTCCACGCCCTGGGGCTGAGTCCGGACGCCCCGTACGCCGTGCACGACCTTCTGAGCGGCGCCCGGTTCGAGTGGCGCGGGGCGCGCAACTACGTCGAGCTGAATCCCGGCACGCTGCCGGCCCATGTCCTGCACGTTCGCCGGGGAGAGGTGTCGTGACGTCGCGTGCCCGGGACCGCCGGCGGTCGGGGGTGGAGCGGCCCCCCGACCCGACCTGGTACAAGGACGCGATCATCTACGAGGCCCATGTCCGGGCGTTTTGCGACAGCAATGGCGACGGCATTGGGGACTTCGCCGGGCTGGTGGAGAAGCTGGACTACGTACAGGACCTCGGCGTGACGGCGTTGTGGGTCCTGCCGTTCTACCCCTCGCCGCTGCGTGACGACGGCTACGACATTGCGGACTATGTCTCGATCCATCCCGCGTACGGCACGCTGCGCACGTTCCGCACGTTCCTGCACGAAGCGCACCGCCGCGGGCTCCGCGTCATCACGGAGCTCGTGCTCAACCACACGTCGGACCGGCACCCGTGGTTCCAGCGCGCCCGCACGGCGCCGCCGGGCAGCCGGTGGCGCAACTTCTACGTGTGGAGCGATACCACCGACCGTTACCGGGACGCACGGGTGATCTTCAAGGACTTCGAGGCCGCCAATTGGACGTTCGACCCCGTCGCGGGCGCCCACTACTGGCACCGGTTCTACTCGCACCAGCCGGATCTCAACTACGATTCACCGGACGTTCGGCGCGAGATGCTGCGCGTGGTCACGTTTTGGCTCGACCAGGGGGTGGACGGCCTCAGGCTGGACGCCGTGCCGTATCTCTACGAGCGCGAGGGTACGACCTGCGAGAACCTTCCCGAGACCCACGCGTTCCTCAGGGAGCTGCGCGGGTACGTCGACGGGCGCTACAGCGACCGCATGCTGCTCGCGGAGGCGAACCAGTGGCCGGAGGATGCGATCGCCTACTTCGGCGCCGGCGACGAATGCCACATGGCCTATCACTTTCCCCTGATGCCGAGGCTCTTCATGGCGATCCGCATGGAGGACCGGTTCCCAATCATCGATATCCTGACCCAGACGCCGGCGATCGCAGACACGTGCCAGTGGGCGTTGTTCCTGCGCAACCATGACGAGCTCACGCTGGAGATGGTGACGGATGAGGACCGGGACTACATGTACCGCGTGTACGCGCAGGATCCCCACGCGCGGATCAACCTCGGCATCCGCCGCCGCCTGGCGCCGCTGCTCGGCAACCACCGGCGCCGCGTGGAGCTGATGAACGGCCTCCTGTTCTCGATCCCGGGAACCCCGCTGGTGTACTACGGCGACGAGATCGGTATGGGCGACAATATCTACCTCGGCGACCGCAACGCCGTGCGCACGCCGATGCAGTGGAGCGCCGACCGCAACGCCGGCTTCTCGCGGGCCAATCCCCAGCAGCTCTACCTTCCGGTCGTGATCGACTCGGAGTACCATTACGAGACCGTCAACGTCGCCGCGCAGCAGGGCAATCCTCACTCCCTGCTGTGGTGGATGAAGCGGCTGATCGCGCTCCGCAAGCGTTACAACTGCTTCGGGCGCGGGACGCTCGAGATGCTCGCGCCGGACAACCGCAAGGTCCTCGCGTTTCTGCGGCGGCACGAGGACCAGCGTGTGCTCGTCGTCGCAAACCTGTCGCGGTTCGTGCAGCCGGTGGAGCTCGGCCTCTCGGAGTTCCGGGGCATGGTGCCCGTGGAGCTGTTTGGGCGGACGGAGTTTCCCCCGGTCGGTGAACTCCCCTACTTCCTCACACTCGGTCCTCACGCGTTCTACTGGTTCTCGCTCGAGCCGCAGCGCGCCGCGGGCGTGGCCGGCGCCGCGGTGACCGGGTCCGAGGCGGGCGAGGCGTCCCTCCCGGAGCTGAGTGCGGTCAACACTCGGGGCTGGGCAGGCGTGTTCGAAGGCCCGGCCCGGTCCCTCCTCGAGGATGCGCTGGCCGCGTACCTGCGCGCGCGCCGCTGGTTCGGGGGAAAGGCGCGCCGGGCCCGCTCGGCTCTGATCCTAGATACCGTCCGGATTCCCTACGGCGGTGAGACGGCGTACCTGACCCTCATCCAGGTTCAGTACGCGGAGGGCGATCCCGACGTGTACGCCCTGCCGCTGACGTTTGGGACCCGCGACCGGGTGCCGCAACTGCGGCGCGACCCCGCGCAGGCGGCGGTTGCCCGTCTCCGTGTCGGCGGCGATGACACAGACGGCGTTCTCTTCGATGCGTTCCTCGACACGGCGTTCTGCGCAGCGCTGCTCGACATGATCCGGCGCAGGCAGCGTCTCCGGGGCGCCGCGGGGGAGTTGGTCGCGACTCCCACGCAGGCGCTGCGGCGCGTCATCGGCCTCGTGCCGGTGCCCGAGCCGATGCCGGTCAAGGCCGAGCAGAGCAACACCTCTGTGTTCTACGGGGACCGGTGCATCCTCAAGCTATTCCGCCGCCTGGAGCCCGGACAGAATCCCGAGCTCGAAATCGGCCGATTTCTCACCGAGCGCGCGGCATTTCCAAACGTGCCGGCCGTGGCGGGGGCGCTCGAGTACCGCCCGCCCCGCGGCGAGACGGTGACGGTCGCGGTGCTGCAGGAGTTTGTTCCGAACGAGGGCGACGCCTGGGCGTACACGCTGGACGCGCTCGACCGGTACTGCGAGCGGGCGATGGCCGAGCATGCAGAGGGAGCAGCGGACGATTGGCCCTCCCCGCACTCGCCGCTCGCGCTGGCGGCACGGCCGCTGCCGGAGGCCGTTTACGAGCGCGTCGGAGAGTATCTGCACCGGGCCGACCTGCTGGGGCAGCGCACCGCCGAGTTGCACCGGGCCCTCGCTTCCGACGCCGCCGATCCGGCCTTCGCGCCGGAACCGATCACGGCCTCGTATCAGCGGTCCCTGTATCAGGCGGCACGCGCCCTGACCCAGCAGACGCTGCCCGTGCTGCGCAAGGCCCTGCGCACGCTCCCCGGCGATGCGCGTGCGTCCGCGGAGCGCGTGCTGGAGGCGGAGAACGAGCTGCTCCGCCGGTTCCAGTCCGTGCTGAACCGGAAGATCACCGGTACGCGCATCCGCTGCCACGGGGACTACCACCTCGGCCAGGTCCTGTACACCGGGAAGGACTTTGTCATCATCGACTTCGAGGGGGAGCCGGCCCGCACGCTCACGGAGCGCCGGATCAAACGGCCGGCGCTGCGCGACGTTGCCGGAATGCTGCGGTCCTTCCACTATGCGGCGTACAGCGCGCTGCGCGCCCAGATCGAGCGGGGGGCGATCTCGCAACACCCCGCGGCGGCTCCGTTCCTCGACGCACGCCTCGCGCATTGGCGGCGCTGGGCGTGCGCGTCGTTTCTGCGCGGGTACCTTCGGGCGGCGGGGGATGCGCCGTTCCTGCCTCGCACGCGGGAGGAGATCGAAGTACTGCTCAACGTGCACCTTCTGGAAAAGGCCGTGTACGAGCTCGGCTACGAGCTGAACAACCGGCCCGGATGGGTGAGGATCCCGCTCGAGGGCATTCTCGAGCTGCTGGCGGCCGGTGGATGACGGTCCCGGGTCGCGGCCCTCAGCCGCCACTCGGGGCCGCACACCTCGGCGATGGGAGGACGCGCTTCCTGGTGTGGGCGCCGGGCGCGCAGGCGGTGCTGCTTCGTATGGCCGGGCCGCGGGCCCGCGAAGTTCGGATGACCCCCCGGAGTTGCGGGTATCACGAGATCGTCGTCGAGGACGCAGGGCCGGGCACGCGCTACTGGTACCGGCTCGACGGCGGGCCGGCCCGGCCAGACCCCGCGTCGCACTTCCAGCCGGAGGGGGTTCATGGGCCGTCCCAGGTAGTCGCGACGGAGTTCCCGTGGAGCGACGGCGTCTGGCGCGGCCGCCCGCTCGCCGAGTACGTGACATACGAGCTTCACGTCGGCGCATTTACGCCCGACGGGACGTTCGACGCGGCGATCCCCCGCCTCGATGCGCTGGCAGATCTCGGCGTGACCGCCGTCGAGCTGATGCCGGTGGCCCAGTTTCCGGGGACGCGCAACTGGGGATACGACAGCGCCTATCCCTTCGCCGTCCACGCCGCGTACGGGGGCCCGGGAGGGCTCAAGCGGTTCGTCGACGCCTGCCACGTGCGCGGACTTGCGGTGGTGCTCGATGTTGTGTACAACCACTTCGGTCCAGAGGGCAGCTATCTCGGCGAGTTCGGGCCGTACTTCACCGACCGTCACCGCACGCCGTGGGGATCCGCCGTCAACATGGACGGGCCGGACAGCGACGAGGTCCGCCGGTTTTTCGTCGAGAACGCGCTGCGCTGGATCACCGAATTCCACGTCGACGCGCTGCGTCTCGACGCGGTGCACGCCATCGTGGATCAATCCGCGCGTCCGTTCCTGGAGCAACTGGCGGACGCCGTGCATGCCGAGGCGGCGCGGAGCGGCCGGCTGGTGCATGTGATTGCGGAAAGCAACTTGAACGAACCGCGTCTCGTTCGGCCGAAGGCACGCGGAGGATACGGACTGGACGCGCAGTGGAGCGACGACCTGCATCACGCGCTGCATGCGCTCCTGACGGAGGAGCGCGGGAGGTACTACGCGGACTACGGGAGGCTCGCCGATGTCGCCCGTGCGCTGGCGGACGGTTTTGTCTACGCCGGCCAGTACTCGGCGTACCGCCGCCGGAGGTACGGAGCGCCATGCGTCGATCTTGCCGGCCAACAGTTCGTGGTGTGCGCGCAGAACCACGATCAGGTCGGCAACCGCGCCCACGGCGAACGCCTGACGCGGTTGGTGCCGTTCGACGCGCTCAAGGTCGCGGCCGGCATCGCTCTCCTGTCGCCGTATCTCCCGCTTCTATTCATGGGCGAGGAATACGGCGAGCCGGCGCCCTTCCTCTATTTCACGAGTCACTCCAACCCCGCGCTGGGGGAGGCCGTCCGCGTGGGACGCCTTGCAGAGCTCGGCGCATGGGGAGGCGTCGCGCCGCCACCCGATCCGCAGGACGAGTCCACGTTTCTCCGCTCGAAGCTCGCATGGGAGCTTCGGACGCGAGCGAGGCACCGGGCTCTGCTCGAGTTCTACACGGAGTTGATCCGGTTGCGGAACACGTTGCCGGCCCTCGCGGCATTGAGCCGGGAGACGATGCGCGTGCACGTCTGGGAGGATCGGCGTGTGCTTGCGCTGCACCGGTGGCACGGTACGAGCCAGGTGGTCGCCGCGTTCAACTTCGGCGGAGCGCGCGTGGACGCGTCGGTGCCGGCGCCGCCTGGGGTCTGGACGGTCTTGCTGGATTCCGCGGAGTCCCGCTGGGGAGGATCCGGCCGTGCGGCACCGCCGGCGGTTGCGTCCGACGGCGAGGCGGTGTTGTCCATCGGCGCCACATCGCTGGTGTTGCTCGCCCGCGATGGGCAGGCGTGACGAGCGCCGGCCTATACTCTGAGTCGCGGATCGAGCACGTCTCGGAGACCGTCCCCAAGGAGGTTCACGCCGAGGACCACGAGCGTGATGGCCAGCCCGGGAAATACCGCGGTCCACCACGCATCCCGGAGATACTGGCGCGCGCTCAGCATCGCTCCCCACTCCGGGATCGGCGGTTGGGCGCCCAGCCCGACGTAGGAGAGTCCGGCCGCGATCAGAATGTTGATCCCGACCCAAGCGTCGCCAGCACCAGGATGGGCGCGGTGATGTTTCGCAGCACGTGGCGCCAGAGGAGCCGGCTGATCGTGGCGCCGGCCGCGCGGGCCGCCTCCACGTACTCCATCCGGCGCACGGAGAGCGTCGACCCCCGCACGGTTCTCGCGTACACCGGGATCGCACCGATCCCGACGGCGATCATGACGTTCGTGAGGTTGGGGCCGAGCGTGGCCACGATCGCGATGGCCAGCAGGATTCCCGGAAACGCGAGCAAGATGTCGGTGCCCCGCATGACGAGCGTGTCCCACGCGCCTCCGCTGAATCCGGCCAGCAGCCCGCAGGAGGTCCCAACCACCGCCGCGAGCCCGACCGCGGCGAGGCCGCCCTCGAGCGAGATCCGCCTCCCGTAGATCACGCGGCTCAATACGTCGCGGCCGAGGTCGTCGGTGCCGAACGGATGGACCGGGGAAGGCGGCTTGAGGACCGCCTCGATCGACGGCGCCATCGGATCGTACGGCGTGATCCACGGGGCCGCGATCGCCGTCGCGAGGAACAGCCCGGTGACGACGGCGCTAGCGCCACGCCCTCGCGCACGCCGAGTTCGACGTGGGCCGCATCCGACTGCCCGGAGTCAACCCGGCCTGATCCCGCATGAAGCTCGGGGTTTGCCAAATGCCCAGTCTCCGTCGGGCTTACGTCGCCACCCTGAACAAGACACCGAGCCCGTAGGTCGCGCCGCCCACGATGATGCCGGCCGCGGTCATCTCCAATCCCGACGCCCACCAACTTCGGAGCGTGAACAGCGATTTGGCGGCGCCCACGAGAAAATGCGCGACCATGGACACGACGGTGGCCCAGATCACGGCCGTGGTGCCGCTGAGCCAGAAGAACGGCACAACGGGGATGAACGCGCCGACCGCGGTGCTGAGACCCGCGGCGATGCCTGCCTGAAATGGGTTCCCCGCCGTGTTCATCCCCCCGAGCTCCTCGGTAACGAGTGCCTGCAGGAACGTCTCCGCGTTGCCGCTGAGCCGGGTGGCCAGCTCGTCGGCCTGCGTCCTGTCGAGTCCCTTGAGCTGGTAGAACAGCGACAGTTCCTCCTGCTCCTCCTTGGGGTTCTCGGCCACTTCCTTTCGTTCTGCCTCGACGTTGGCCGCCGCGACTTCGGCCGCGGACCGCTCAGCGAGAAATGCGCCGACCGCCATCGAGAGTGCGGATGCGATGGCGCCGGCGAGTCCCGCGGTCAGGACGAAGCTCGAGCCCCCCGTGGCGCCGGACACCCCGGCGACGATCCCGAAGACGGCGCCGAGCCCATCGTTCGCCCCATACACGGCCCCGGAGATCCAGCTGGATCCAGTCTGGTGCCACCGCTCCCGGCCCAGGATGCGCCTGAGGCGCCCCTCGGGCGTTTCGGCGCCCACGGCGGCGGGCGCACCCGACCGCATGTCCTGGTCGGCTAGCGCGTGAGAGCGCTCCTCCTTTCGAAGTTGTGTCAGGAGCTCGTCGGTTCCGGTGTCGCCCGTCGGAGTCCCGTACACTCCCTCCACCTCTTCGTCCTCCAGGGACTCCCGCCATGCGAGCACTTTTTCCACCGGCGCGAGCCTGATCTGCAGGCGCGACCAGAAGGGGAGGTGCACGGACGCTGGGTCCGGCACGGTCGCCCCCAGCTCTTGCAGGCGCGCCTCGATGCGGGCGCGGTGCCCGCCCTCGGCGTCCGCCATGCGCCGGAGAATTTCCGCGCGCTTGGGGTCGCGTTCGCGCGCCGCGAGGACTTCGTACGCAGCGCGGGCTTGAATCTCGCCCCGCCACGCGTGAAGGAGGCGGGCGATGGCTTGCTGTGAGCTCGGTTGTCCATCGCTCGGATGCATCGCGCTCATCCCCTCCGGAAAGTCAGACCGGGCATTCTCACGGGTACCGGTCATGCGACGTTGCCAACGGCTGATTCGTCGGGCGGATGTTGCGTTCCTCGACTTCTGCTCGTCCTGCCACCGATCCGAGACGACCGCATGCGTCGAACTCGCAGCATCGGCCACAGGGCCTTTGACGCGACCAGGCTAGGAGGTTTCGGCGCCTGTGACTTCGGCGCGCGTGGCGTGCGCCCAGGCCTGTCCGGGAGCAAGCGTGAGAGGCCAGTACAGGTGCAGCGCCACGCCCTGGAAGTTCTTTTGCAGGCCGCTCTCGGAGTTGTTGATCGTGAACAGCGGTACCGTCCACACCGCGGCCTGTGTGGAGACGCGCAGGGTGACCGAGAGGCCGGAGTGCCCCTCGAAGACCCGCACCACGTCGCGGGGCGGCAGGGTCGCGGGCGTATAGAGCGAGCGCGGCGTCCCTCCGTCGTCGAGTACGACCTCGTCGGGTGAACCGAAGATGCCGAGGTCCCACTCCTCGGCCAGGACCGCGCGGATCGCCGCTTCACCCGTCCAGCGCGCACGTACCGTGTGAACCAGTGCTCGGTGCCCGGAGACGATCTCGATCGTGCGCTCGATGGTGGCCTCACCGCCCGCAAGCGAGGCCGTGCGCGCGAGCGCGATGCAGACCCTCTCGGGTGCTGGCTCCAGCCGCCAGTCGTATTCGCCCCACGCGAATCCGCCGAGCTCCTCCTGCGTGTCGTGACAGACCTGTTCGGCCGTCGTGGCGGAGGGCATCAGGTGCACGCGCAGCGTGGCCCGCTGCACGCGATCGTAGGCGAGCCACCGCGCGAGGTCGGGATCCGTGCCCTCGGCCGTGCGACGGAGCGCGTCGTGATACAATTCCGGGCGTCGCGTCATGACGTTCCCGAGGTGACGGCGCGAGGGCCGGTCGTGCCACTCGACCATCTCTCCGCCTCTCGAGGGGGTGATGGTGCACACGGTCATGTCGGTCGCGAGGCGGACGTCCGGACGCCCGTCGCCGTCCAAGTCCTCACACTCGCCTTGCGCGTAACGTCCGTGGTGTGCGTCGGCATCCGCGAGCGCCTCGGCGGCGACGAGATGCCCGAACGTGGCGGCACGAATATGCGGTAGGTAGACGCCGCCGAAGACCCCGTGCCAGTACGGGCAGTTGCACTCGCCGGCCCACAATTCGTCCAGCGCGCGCGTTCGCGCTTCTCCGGGGGACATGGCGTGAATCTTGCGGCCGGCGCGAAGACCGAGGTGGTGCATCGTGTTGGCCTCGCCGTACTTCACGAGAAAGTGCCGCCAGAATCCTCCCCGAACGAAAGGTGCGAGGTTCGCGCGACCGGTCGCGTCGAGCTCGTTTCGCAGCGATGCGAAACGGGCGGCGGGCCCGGGAGCGAGCGCCCATTCCGCCATCTCGTCGTACGTGCCCGCGGGAAGGTAGATGCGGCCGGCCGACGGACGCGTGCGCCGGTATTCGCCGGGCGGGACTAGATCGAGCCACGGTGCCGCTTCCAGCGCGTCGAAGAAACGCTCCACCCACCCGCGCGTCCAGCACAATTCGTGCGTCGTCGGCCACAACCCGAACTTTTCGCCGTCGTCGGCCATCAGCGCGAGGTCGAGGGGCGCATCGCGCCCTTCCGTCATCACCTCGGATTCGGCGAGCGTGCGGAGGTAGGAGATGACTTCCTCGGGATCCGCCCAGGGAATCAGGTAGCGCAGACGGCGGAGGCTCGCGAACACCGCCAGCGGCGCGCCTTCTTCTTCTGTCACGTAGTACCCTAGCAGTTGGGCGTCCTCAAGCCCCACCGCATGGAAATGAGCGTCGTCCACGATCGTGTAGCGCGCGCCCGCTTCGCTGATCGGACGCGCCAGATGCGGCTCCCATACCCGCTCGGCAAGCCAGAGGCCCTCCGGCGCGCTTCCAAACTCCTCGGCGACGGCGCGCGTGAGCTTCTCGATCTGTCCCCGCTTGTCGGCATCGGGGATGATCGCCAGCATCGGCTCGTAGTAGCCGCCGGTCAGCACTTCGACCTGTCCCCGCGACGTCAGTCCGCGGACGCGACGCAACAGGTCTGGGTGGTGCGAGGTGAGCCACTGCAGGACCGGGCCGGTATAGTGCAGCGCCAGCCGGATTCTGGGATGGCGCTCGAGGGCCGCGACCATCGGCTCGTACGCCAGGTCGGTCGCGCGGGCGAAGACGTGGTCGAAGTTGCCGACCGGTTGGTGGTTGTGGATCACGAGTGCGAGCGCGAGACGATGCACCCTGGTGGTATTGTCGGCGGCGCCGGTGATCCCTGCCGGGTCCTCGTTTGCCGGTAGCGTTCAGCGAGAGTGGGGGTGTGAGGGGCTGCCTCCGTCCGCCTACGGCATGGACCCAACCGCCGTAGGCCGCGACGCTCGGGCAGATCCGCCACGTCCCATTCTCCAACTTCGGTGAAGATCCATTAGCCGGGCCCGACGGTGTACAGCACCTGCCATGCGAGAGGTGCATTCCCCGGCACGATCTCGGCGACGAGGTCGTACGATTTCCCGCTCAGCGCGTCGGTCCAACGCCGCGCGGTCAGGCTCCCGGGAAGCGGGACGCGCGTGTCCGCCCACCCTCCGAGGCGCTCCAGCGTGTACGGGAACCGCGGCACGATCACGACCAACGCTTCGCCGTCCCACTCCCGCGCAAAGGCGATCACGTGATCGGCCCTGGCCCCCGCGGCTTCCATCGCCCGGTAACTTCCGGCGAAGAGGGCCGGGTGGTCGCGCCGGAATCGCAGCAGGCGGGCGGTCACGTAGAGCTTCGCCCGTTCGTCCGCAGCCTCGATCCAGCCGGAGAGCACTGACGCGTCCGGCGTGTCCAAGAGCGGCTCGAGCGAGTTCAGCAGCCGCGCGCGAAGCTCAAAATCCACCGGGCGCCTGTTGTCGGGGTCGACCAGGGACCCGTCCAACAGTTCGGTCCCCTGGTAGAAATCCGCAACGCCGGGCATCGTCACCTTGAGGACGAGCTGGCTCACAGCGTTGGCGAGTCCGACCCGCGCCGCCGATCGGGCGAGTGGCTCGATGGCGCGGGCGACACGGGGATCCTCCGTCACGCCGCGAACGAAGCGTTCGAGATCCGCTTCGTACGCGAGGTCGGGATTGATCCAGCTGGTCCGCCGTTTGGCCTCACGCGATGCCTTGAGCAGGTATGCGACGAGCCGGTCCGCGAGCGTCGCCCGATCGGCCCCCGCCGACAGAGCCACGAGCGTTTGATACAGCAGGTACTCGTCCGCGCGGGATGGGCCGCGGCGCCCACGGTGACGCCGGGCTGCGCGAGACAGCGCGCCAACGGTGCGCCGCCATTCCTCTGGCATCTCCGCCAGCGCGATCATCCGCATGCGCGTGTCCTCGCCACGCTTGTGATCGTGCGTCGCGGTGCAGAGCAGCGTCCGCGGATAGCGCAGCGCCCGGGAGCGCGCCCGCGCATGAAACGCCTGAAGCGTCAGGCCGAACCGGCCAGGATCGCCTCCCACCTCGTTCAGCGCGGCGAGCGGGAGATACCGGTAGAACGCCGTGTCTTCAACGCCCTTGGCCGTGACCGGCGCGGTGTACTGCTGGAACCGTCCGATCCATTCCGACCACATCGGTCCGCGCTCCGGCGAGGTCGGGTCCGTCAGTACCTGCGCCACGAACGCGTAGACCGTCGGCTCCGAGCCGGGGTTTCGCTGGCGCGCGGTTTGCGCGGCCTCGCGGATCACCGCCGCCGCCTCTTCGCGGTTGTACGGAAGATAGGTGCGGTACCGTGGGAACACGGCGACGATTTCCGCTAGCGCATCGCGCAGCGCTTCGAAGGTGAAATCCCGGGTGTGATAGTCGGCCTCCGAGATGCGGTCGAGAACGTGGGCGAGGCGTGACAGCTCGCCGGCGAGGGTGGTTTCCATGACCAAGCGCTTCGCTTCGTGGACCACCGACCGATACGGCTGTCTCACGCCGGTAAATACGTGGTAGGTACGTTCGATTCCGGCCCGTCCGCCCGGGTACGTGAGCGTCTGGAGCACGTCGTTGAGGAAGTCGTACCCGACCGTTCCTTCGACCGGCCACTCCTCCGGCAGCGTCTCGCCGTACGCCAGGATCTTCTCCACCCAGATCGCGCGCACGCCGAGCGCTTTCAATGCCGCCAGGTACCGATGAGGATCGTAGAGGCCGTCGATGTGATCCACGCGCACGCCGTCTATTCCCGGGTGCGACACGAGTTGCGCCAGCAACCGGTGGCCTTCCTCGAACACGTCCGGCCGCTCGACCCGGAGGCCGACCAGTTCATTGACGTCGAAGAACCGGCGGTAGTTGATCTCGTGCGACGCCGTCTGCCAGTATGAGAGGCGCCAGTACTGACGTTCCAGGACCGCGTGGAGCTCAGCCCCGCGTAGCTCCTCGATCGGAAGACGGCAGACGGCCATGAGTTCGGCAAAGCGCGCCCGCGCCGCGTCGGCTCCGGAACGGTCATCGGGGGCGAGCCGCCGGAACTCCTCGGCGAGCGCGTCGAGAGCACTCCTTGCGTCCGGGCGCTCGAGTCGAGGCAGAACCGCGGTCAAGACGTCCGCGTACGTCGCGGCGGCCAGGGCGAAGCGGTTGCCGCCGTACTCCGCCCAGAGCGCGCCGTTGCTACCGCCGAGCCTGATCTCGCCGTGGTCCAGCGCGTCGCCGTAGGGGCTTCCCAGGCACGGCAAGAGGATCTTCCCGCGCAGTTCGGGCTTGAGCGGATCCCAGTCGATGTCGAACTGGGGCGCGTAGGGCGAGTGCGGGCCGTATGCCAGGACGTCTTGCCAGCGGGCGTTCCCCGGCCCGGTGTGGGCGTGGTTCGGGACAACGTCGAGGATCACCCCGAGCCCCGCGCTCCGGGCGGCGTCGACCATGGGCCAGAACTCATCCGCCCCCCCCAACTCGCTCCGGATCCGGTTGTGATCGACCACGTCGTAGCCGTGCGGACTCCCCGGCCGGGCCTCGGCGATGGGCGAGAGGTACAGATGGCTGATACCGAGCCTTCGGAGATACTCGAGCGGCACGCGGACGTCGTCGAATCCGAAATTCGGGCCGAGCTGCAGCCGGTACGTCGCGACCATGGAGAGCGGACGGTCCTCGCTGGAGGTCACGGATTCACGTTCTCCTTAGCAGTACCCGGCGGTGACGTCCCCCGGATGAGCGCGATTACCCGAAGAATCTGGGGCACCCTCACCCTGGTCTTGGTCGTATTGTTCCCCGATCGTATGGGACCACGATGCGTATCGGCCGAACGCGGTGATCGGGGGTGCACCGGGCGTGTCCTACGGCGTCAGTCGGCTGGTGCACTGCCGGAAGCCTGCGTGGCGGTGTGGGCGTACACGCTTCCCCCTGGCATGAACATCAGGACCGCCGCGAGGCCGAGCCCGATCATCACGAGTCCGAGCACGAACGTCCCGTGCACTGCTTGGGCGAGGGCCGTACGCAGCGCTTCATGCGCCGCCGCTCCGAGGTGCCGCTCGAGCGTCGGATCCAGTACCAGCCCTGGATCTCCGATGCGATCCAGCCCGAGATGCGTTTCGGTCGCGAGGCCGCGGAGGCGTGCGTCCAGGATCCCGACAAGGACCGCGCCCTGTGCGCTGACACCGATCGCACTGCCGATGTTGCGACCAAAGACGTTGATCGACGTGACGAGCCCGCGGAGCGGCTTGTCCACTGCGTTCTGCATCGCGATGATGAACATGGTGGCGCTCAACCCCATGCCCGCGCCGAGAATCACCATGTCGACGAACACGGTGACGGTGGAGGCATGGTCACCGAGGAGCGCGAGCAGCGCAAACCCCGCGGTGAGCAGGGTCATGCCACCGACCGTGACGGGCCGGAATCCCGTGTGGAGCGCGAGCCGGCCGCCCACGATGCTCCCGCAGGTCCACACCACCATGAACGGCATCAGCGCCGCACCGGCAGTGGTGGCGTTCGTGCCGATGACCCCCTGCACGTACAGCGGGATGTAGGCTACCGCCCCGAACATGCTGACGCCGATCAGGAAACCGCCGACCGCGCACACGGTGACGATCCGGTTGTCGAAGAGGCTGAACGGGAGAAACGGCTGCTCGCTTCGCATCTCGACGCGCAGGAACAGGAGCAGGAGGAGGGCGCTCGACGCCGCCAGCGCCGCGCTCTGTGTCGATGCCCACGGGAACTCGCGTCCGCCCCAGAACAGCAGCAGGAGCAACACGACAGCGCTCCCGGACAGGAGGCCGATACCGGCGTAGTCGATCGTCCCCTCCCGCGACACGGGCGGCTCGTGGAAGGCGAACGCGATGATCAACGTGGCAACCAATCCCGCGGGTACGTTCAAGAAGAAGATCCAACGCCACGTGGCGTGGTCGGACAAGAACCCGCCGAGCAGAGGGCCGACGATCGCCGCAAGCCCCCACACCCCGCTGAAGACCCCTTGGATCTTGAGGCGCTGCTCGATGGGGAAGAGGTCGGCGATGATGGTGAGCGCGATCGGCAGGACCGCGCCGCCGCCGATCCCCTGGAGCAGCCTGAACAGGACGAGCTCATCCATCGACCGCGACAGGCCGCACAGCACCGAGGCCCCGATGAACGTGAGGATCCCGGTCAGGTAGATGCGCTTTCGACCGTACAGGTCGGCGAGCCGTCCAAAGATCGGCGTCATGACGACGAACGAGATCTGGTAGGCGGAGAACACCCACGAGTAGAGTGCAAAGCCGCCGAGCGCGCCCACGATCGTGGGCATCGCGGTGCCGACGGCCGTCTGGTCAATGGCGGCAAGGAACATCCCGAGCATCGCCGCCACGACGATGATCGTGCGTCGCCTCAAGACAGGTCCCACCCCAGCCGGCCGGGCACCATGATACCCTTGGGGTCGTACGCGGTCCGGAGCCGGCGCATCAGCTCGATGGCACCTGGCTCGGCTCCCCAGATCGGCAGGCGTGCCTTGAGCGCCCGTGGTGCCGCTTCCACCACGGCGTATCCTCCCACCTCGCGGGCGACCCGCCCGAGCGCTTCCGCGAGCGTCGGTCCTACGGACTCGGCCGCGGCGGCCACATACACCAAGCCTACGCCCACGTGCGCGAGGATCTGGTGAGGGTATCCGTCGTCGCTTCCCGCAGGCTCGAGCGCCCGGGCGAACTCCCCCCAGCGCGCGATCGGACCGCCGGCCCGGCAGATGACCGCCCCGGGGTGGGTCTCCGGCGAGGGGAACTCGCCGACCGCGGTCCACAGGGCGCGGTGACCTTCGCCCTCGATCACGTCCATCCCGTCGCACCCGCCGACGAGCGACCGCATCTCGTTGACGTGGCGCGTGCGGCTCTCCTCCATGCCTTCAGCGAGCAGCAGCACGCCCCAGGCTCCGGCGGGGGGCGAGGGTAGACCCGTCACGTCCGAGAGACGGCGGAACGCCGCCGGATTCACCACTTCCAGCGCCGAGGGTAACAGGTAGGATCGCATCACCGCCGCCGTCAGCGCGTGCGCCGCGGCGGCCTCGGGTACCGGCACGAGCACCGTCAGCCCGTCCTCCGGCAGCGGCGAGATCTTGAATGTCACCTCGGTGATCACCCCCACCGCCCCGAGGCTGCCGATGAAGAGCTTCACGAGGTCGTACCCTGCGACGTTCTTGACGACCTTGCCGCCGGTCTTGATGACCTCGCCCGTCGGGAGCGCGGCGCGGATCCCGATGACAAGGTCTCGAATCGATCCCCAGAGGAGCCTCCGGGGTCCGTTGCGGTTCGCGGCAACGGGACCGCCCACGGTGGCACGCGCCGCCCCGGGCGGGTCGATCGGCAACCACTGGTTGTGCTTGGCGAGCTCGGCCTGGAGATCGCGAAACGGAGTGCCCGCGCGAACGGCGACCACGTAGTCCGCGGGCGTATAGTCGGTGATTCCGGTGAGCCTGGTCGTCTCGATTGCCAGGTCGGCGCGGGTCGGGGTGCCGCCAAGATGCTGATGCGCACCCGCGCCCCATGGGAGCACCCCTGCGCCGGCCTCCCCGGCGGCCGCCAGCAGGGCCCCGGCTTCTTCGGGCGTGCCCGGCCGCGCGACGGCGGTGACGGGCACGCCGTCTACCGCGTACGCCGCGCCGATATCGGGTCCGGCGAGAACGTGGTCATGTCCGGCGACCTCGCGTGCGCGGTCGATCAGCGAGGCGTTCATGTCCGGGACGCGCTCTGCGCCCGCCGTTCCTCGGCGGCCGCGTACGCGCGGTCGAGCAGGTCGATGAGATGGTGGACCGTGGTCGGTAGGCCGTGCGCGCGTACGCCGGCGGCGAGCTGGAGCATGCATCCGGGGTTCGGTGCGACGACCATCTCCGCCCGCGTCCGGGCCACCGCGTTCATCTTCTCGTCGAGGAGCCGGCGCGAATAGCCGGGTTGGACGAGATTGTAGATGCCCCCGCTGCCGCAGCAGCGATCCGCCCCCTCCATCTCCGCCAGGTCGAGTCCCGGGATGCTGCGCAGCAACTCACGAGGCTGCCGGCGGACGCCCTGCCCGTGGGCGAGATGGCACGGGTCCTGGTAGGTGACCCGCGCCCGCACCTCGCCGAGTCGGCCCACCAGCCCGAGCTCCACGAGGAACTCGCTCAAATCCCGGCACAGGCGGCCGTACGCTTCGGCGCGCTTCGCATACGCCGGATCGTCGTCCCGAAACAGGAGATGATGCTCCTTGCTCGCGGCACCGCACCCGGCCGCGTTGATGATGACAGCGTCCACCCCCGCGGCGAGGAACGTTTCGATGTTCCGCCGAGCCATCCGCTGTGCGGCGGCGCGCTCGCCGTTGTGGATATTGAGCGCAGCACAGCATCCCTGGTTGCGGGGCACGACGACGTCGCATCCGTTGCGCTGCAGCACGCGGATCGTGGCCTCGTTCAGGTCGGCGAACAGCAGGCTCATGACG
>Ga0187781_10001192_pt1 | contig 19620 bp, 14 predicted proteins | sample 0715_SJ02_MP02_2_FD_132447 | JGI IMG/M metagenome (GOLD analysis project Ga0187781, IMG submission 132447) | Tropical peat soil microbial communities from peatlands in Department of Meta, Colombia - 0715_SJ02_MP02_20_MG | ecosystem: Environmental > Terrestrial > Soil > Wetlands > Peat | place... | reverse complement strand
TGCGCGGGAAGCGCATTGCGGTGGCTGCGGGCAGCCGCGGCATCGCCAGCTTGCACGAAATCGTGGGCGCGGTCTGCGGGTGGCTGAGGGCGCAAGGGGCGTTGCCTTTTGTCTTTCCTGCGATGGGCAGCCACGGCGGAGGAACCGCTGAGGGGCAGCGCAAGATCCTGGAAGGGTACGGAGTTACAGAAGCGGCTATGGGGGTTGAGATCCGATCCTCCATGGAGGCCGTGCTTCTGGGAACAACCGGGGAAGGGTTCCGTGTTTACATGGACCGGAACGCTTGGGAATCCGACGGTGTGGTGGTCGTGAACCGCATTAAGCCGCACACTGACTTTTCCGGGAAGATTGAAAGCGGCTTGTTAAAGATGATGACCATCGGCATGGGCAAGCTGAACGGCGCCAGCGAGGGTCATAAGAATAGTTGGAAGTACGGGTTTGAGACCACCATTCGCAGCGTTGCGGCCAAGGTGCTCGCCAGCGGCAAGATACTCTGCGGCGTGGGAGTGGTGGAGAACGAACTGCACCAGATCGCGGCAGTGCGCGCCGGCCTGCCAGAGAGCCTGATCGCACTGGAGGAAGCGACGCTCCAGTTGGCTCGCACTCTGGTGCCGCGCATTCCATTCTCTGCCTTTCAGATGCTGGTGGTGGACGAGATGGGCAAGAACGTTAGCGGAACAGGAATGGATACGAAAGTGATCGGGCGGGGGGTGGAACTTCCGCCCGGAGAAGCGCCCGACATCTCCATGATCTATGTTCGTGACCTGACTCCCGAAAGCGGCGGCAACGCGGTGGGTATGGGCTCTGCGGACGTCATCCACGAACGGCTTTACCGCAAGATCGACTTCCAGAAAACCTACCTGAACGCGCGCACAGCTTTGAATCCCAGGGGTGGCTGCCTGCCGATCTATATGCCGTCGGACCGCGAAGCCTTGGACCTTACCCTTGGCCACCTGGGAAGTCCGGAGCCTGCGGCACAGCGCATCGTTTGGATTCGTAACACCCTGAGCCTCGACCGGATTGCCATCTCAACCGCCCTGGCGCGCGAGGCCGCGGGACTCGAGCGCTGGGCATTGCTCGAAGGTACTCACTCCGCTGAGTTCGATTCTGCCGGGGATCTCAAGCTGCTTTGGTAGTGCCAGCCTGCCTCTGATTCTGAGTGGACGTGCGCGGAGGGAATGGTCCATGCACAGAACGCCGATGTCGGTAGTGTTTGCGTTGCTTGTCTTGCCAATCATCTGTGTTGGCGCGCCCGGCGCGGCGGTCCAAGCCGCAGGCGCCGGCCAGATTCGCGAGGCCGCGCAGACTCCTCCGCCCGATGCGCGCTTCAAAGCCGACATCCTGGTGATCGTGGCGCATCCGGACGATGAAACGATGGTTACCGGCTATCTGGCGCGCGCCATTTTCGACGAGCACAAGCGGGTGGCCGCAATCTTCGGGACGCCGGGCAACGGCGGCGGCGACGCGGTCAGCAACGCCCAGGCGGATGCTCTCGGCGAGGTGCGCATCACCGAAGCGCGCGAGGCGCTGGCGTCGTTCGGTGTGCTGCACGTCTGGTGCTTGGGCGGTCCCGACACCCCGGGGCAGAACGTGCTGCGTTCTCTCGAGACCTGGAATCATGGCAACGCGCTGTGGCAGACGGTGCGCCTGGTGCGTCTGACGCGCCCGGAAGTGATTCTGACTTGGCTTCCTGACTTTGTGGTGGGCGAGAATCATGACGATCACCAAGCCGCGGCGGTCATCGCCACAGAGGCTTTCGACATGGCGGGCGACCCGACAGTCTTCCCGGAGCAAGTGGCGGCGCCGGAGAACCGCCTTGGCATTTCGAACCTCACGGAAGGGCTCGAGCCATGGCAGCCCAAGAAGATCTACTATTTCAGCGACGCCGACAGCACCGACTTCCTCATCGGCAAAGGGCCTGAGTACAACACCACGGACATTTCACGCAGCAAGAACGTTCCCTATTACAAGCTGGCGGCCCAGGAAATGGCTTATCACCTCACCCAGGACGATTCGGGCCAACTGGCGACGCAGGCGCTCGCCACGGGCGATTTTACTTATTTCAAACAGCCCGTTCGCCTGGCTCTCGGTAAATCGCTGGTGGGCGGCAGCGCCACAGGAGATATCTTCGAAGGAATCACCCCGGGCGCCATCGCCTACGCTCCCGTGCGCGGCTATCATCCGGCGATTCAAAAGGGAATCTCAGTTAGGCTGGGAGGGCCTTGGGCCTTTTATCAGGAGTTCTGGCGCGCCCATAATCTCGACCAGTTGCCTGAGCTGATTAAAACCCCGGAAATGTCGGCGGGAAACGGCGAGCAGATTCGCGTTCCCATCCTGATCTGTAACCACACCGATGAGGCAGCGGAAGTGACCCTGACCTCCACGCTGCCCGCCGGCTGGAAGGAACTCCGCGGTACGGCGCGTTACCCGGTGCGTCCCCACGAAGTCTATCCGGTGCAAGCCGCGTACGAAGCTGCGTCCACCGCGAAGCCGGAATGGCAGACACTCCACTGGAATGCGGAGTCGCAGGGCGAAGCGGTGGGCGAGGTCACGTTGCGCGTGCGAACTGCCAGCTCAGGTCTGCCACAGTAGGGTTGCAAGTGAAAACGTGTAGGGGTAGTGATTCCCTACCCGGTTCGATATGGGACGGCAAGCCGTCCTCCTACAAGCATGTAAATGCGCGAAGCGCCTTGGAGTGCGGCGGCTTGACGCCGCCTTGGGATCCACGCGGCCCGCTGAGTACGTACACCTAGCGGAAAGGCGGCGTCAAGCCGCCGCACTCCAAGGCGCCTTCGGCGCAATCATTTTCAAGAGCAGGGAGGAGGAATTCAATCATGCGTTTTCGTGCAATCCCCGTGCTACTTTTTTCGGGAATGTTGCTGGGATGGGCGCTCGTCGCATTCGCCCTGCCCACCGGTGAGGAAGATCGCTACCTGGGCAGATGGGATATCACCGCCACAGGCTCGCCCTCGGGGCTACCCAGGAACTGCTGGCTCGAACTGAGGCGGGAAGACGGGGTGCTGAAAGGGCGCTTCAATCAGGGCGGCGGCGCGGTGTTCGATCTGCCGCAGGTTGCGATCGAGCACGGCGAGCTCAGGTTTCAATACCCACGATGGAGGTCGGGGACTCCGCAAGTGTGGCAAGGCGTCCTGAAGGGCGAAAGCTTATCAGGATCGGCACAGGTCGATGGAGTGACACTTTCCTGGCGCGGAGAGCGCGGGCCCGTATGGCCAACCACGCCGCCCGCGAGGAAACCCGGGAAGCCGATTGATCTGTTCAACGGCCAGGATGTATCGAACTGGCTTTGCCAAGATCCTCGGCGACCGATGGGGTGGTTCGTCAAGGACGGCATCTTGATGAACGAGGGCAAAGAGGCCAACAATATCTACACGCAGCAAAAGTTCAACGACTTCCAACTGGAAGTCGAGTTCAACGTCGATCCCGAGAGCAATAGCGGCGTCTACCTGCGCGGCCGATATGAAATCCAAATCCTGGACGGCTACCACCGCCCCCTCGATGTGCACAGCCAAGGCGCGCTTTACGGGTTCATTGTTCCGGCCGTCAAGGCGGACAAGCCGGCGGGCGAGTGGCAGCGCTTTGATATCACCCTGATTGCCAACCGCGTGACCGTCCTCATGAATGGCACTAAAGTAATCGACAACGGGGAAGTGCCGGGGATCACCGGCGGCGCCCTCGACGCCGATGAAAAAGCGCCGGGCCCTCTTCTGCTCCAGGGCGACCACGGCAGGGTGCAGTTTCGCAAGGTGCGCATCACGCCCTTGATGTAGCTGAGCAACCCGTGCCGGTGCTGCTTCGCGCTGGGCCCTATGCTTCGGAAAAGCCGAGAGCGCCTGCGCACGGGCTTGATCACATTCTCTGAGGCCGCGAATGAACACTCTCCAATTCCTTTGGAAGAATCAAGCTCAGGTGTACACGCTGACCGTCGAACACCTGTGGCTGGTAGGGATTTCAATGCTGCTGGCGGTCCTGATAGGCCTGCCATTGGGCATCCTGGTAACGCGCCGCCCCGCTTTCGGGAGGGTCGTTCTAGGCGCCTCGACCATCGTGCAGACGATTCCGTCGCTCGCCTTGTTCGGTTTTCTGCTGTCGTCGGCGTGGCTTGGGGAGCGCGCGGATCGGCTGGCCATCACTGCCCTGACTCTCTATGCATTGCTCCCCATCATCCAAAACACCTACGCGGGAATTTCGGGCGTGAACCCAAGCGTGCGCGAAGCCGCGCTAGGCATGGGCATGACCGACTTGCAGATTCTCGTGCGAGTTGAGCTGCCCTTGGCCACGGGGGTGATTCTGGCGGGCGTCCGCGTTGCCACAGTGATTACCATCGGCGTGGCTACGATAGCCGCGGCGATCGGTGCGGGGGGCCTGGGCGAATTCATCTTCCGCGGCTTGGCGATGGTTGACAATCGAGTCATCCTCGCCGGCGCCGTCCCGGCGGCGCTCATGGCGCTCCTCGCCGATCTCTTACTCGGTCGCCTCGCGCGCCGTTTTCAGTATGCGTGAGATGTGCGGGCGGCCCTAGTTGCCGCGGCTTCCCCAAACGTTGCCCCAATATCGTACTCGGGCGAGGCGTGGGCGCTCGATGATTAGAATCCTCTACATTTTGGTGAGCTGCGTGGTTCTGATCGGCTGCGGCAGCGACCATAAGGATCGAATTGTGGTCGGGTCGAAGAACTTCACCGAACAGGCGATCTTAGGCGAACTACTCGCGCAGCGCCTCGAATCCCAAACGCATTTGCCGGTGGACCGGCGTTTCTATCTGGCGGGGACCTATATCTGCCATCAAGCCATCCTTGCCGGCCGCATTGACGTCTACGTTGAATACACGGGGACGGCGCTCGGTGCGATTCTCAAAAAGCCGCCATCGAGCGATCCACGCCAAGTCTACGACCGTGTCAAGCAGGAATACGCGCGACGTTTCGAGCTGACCGTTGCGCACCCGCTTGGCTTCAACAATACCTTTGCTTTAGTGGTGCGTGGTGCGGACGCGCGGCGGCTTCACATCCGGACGGTCTCCGAGGCCGCGCCTTTTGCACGCCAGTGGCGGGCCGGATTCGGGTACGAGTTCATGGAACGGCAGGACGGGTATCAGGGCTTGGTCCGCACATATGGGTTAAGGTTCGCAGCTCCGCCTCGGGTCATGGACTTAGGTCTGTTGTACAGGTCACTTCTCGACCATCAGGTTGACCTGGTGGCAGGCAATTCAACGGATGGGTTGATTGCAGCGCGTGACTTGGCAGTACTGGAAGATGATCGACACTACTTTCCCCCGTATCAAGCCGTGCCGATTGTACGCACGGCGACCCTCCTTCTTCATCCCGAAGTTGGGAAAGCGCTGGAACAGCTCACTGGCCGGATCTCCGACCAAGACATGCGCCGGATGAATTACTGCGTGGACGGAGAGCATCGAGACGTCCAAGAAGTGGTGCGTGAATTCCTGCGGTCCAAGCACCTGGATTAGGCGCCTCCCTTAGGACTAAAGGTTCATTTACGTTTCGCATGGGGCTGCCGATGATATGGACGAGGAGCCTTGTCGAGCCTGAGGTCTGGATGGATTCTCACTTCCATAACGAGTTTGCGCGCGCCTCAAACTCCTGGCGCACCGCCGGCGTCCTGCTGGTCTTAGCGCTCGCCCCGCTAAGCGGGGCACGGGGTGCGGATGGGCCTGCCCGCCTGCCCACGTTGACTCGGGCCGAGCAGGTCCGCGAGCTTACTCCCGATCAAGCTAAACAAGGGTATCCAGTCCACTTGCGAGCGGTCCTCACTTTTATCGATTATCAGGTCGGAGACTTTTATGTGCAGGATGCCACGGCCGGCATCTACGTCAACGAAAATAGAAGGAGCTTGAACTTCCACCCGGGAGATTTTCTGGAAATCGACGGGGTCACGGAGGAACTCGATTTTGCTCCTCAGATTGGAAATGCGCGATACCGGTTATTGGGGCACGCGCCATTGCCGCGGCCTCGCAAGGTCAGCATGGGCGATATGCTGTCAACCCGAGTGGACAGCCAATGGGTGCAAATCGAAGGCATTGTGCAAGACTTCCAACGGGACGGCCAAAGTCTGAAACTGGATGTGGTGGTTGAAGGCAGGCGAATGCTGGTTTCCATCATGGAGCCCGCCGGCCTCGACGGAGAACGTCTGATTGACGCGATAGTAAGCGTCCATGGGGTCGTTTCTGCGCTCTTCAATCGGAATAACCAATTGACGGGAGTATGGCTGGCCGTGCCCACCTCTCGGCAAATCAGCATTGTGGAACCGGCCGCAGCCGATCCCTTCTCGGTTCCGCTCAGACCGATCACCAGCCTGATGGCCTTCACGGCTCGGAACAGTTCAGAGCACCGGGTGCGGGTGCAAGGCACGGTCACCCTCCAGCGGCCCAAGGGCATTTTTATCCAAGATGGCCGCCTAGGGCTTTTCGTTCCTGGTCGTAGTAATACGCCGCTCCGGCCCGGCGACCGGGTTGACGTGGTGGGTTTCGCGGATTTGGGCGAGGACACGCCGGTGCTTCTACACGCCCTCTTCCGGCACATAGGGACCAGCCCGGTTCCGCCGCCCCTCTCCGTGACCGCGCTCAGCGCTCGCTCCGGCGCCTTCGACACCCTTCGGGTGCGCCTGGATGCGACCCTGCGCGACGTGAGGCGCAGCGAAACCGACCGCACGCTGGTGCTGCAAGATGGCGACGTACTCTTCGAGGCCAGAATCACGGAGAGTCAAGCCGCCCCAGACTGGTCACGGCTGTTTGGCAGCCGCTTGAGGTTGACCGGCGTTTGTTCCGTCAATGTGGACCGGAACCGCACTCCCGACACCTTTAACATTCTCCTGGACTCGCCGGAGAGCGTGGTGGTGCTGGCGAAGCCCTCCTGGTGGACGCTGCAGAAAGCGGGCGTGGTCCTGGCGCTCCTGGTAGGAATCGCCCTGGCCGTGGGTGTTTGGGTCGTGGTCCTGCGCCGTCGAGTGCGCGCTCAAACGGAGGTCATCCGGCGGCGCCTGGAGAGCGAAACAGCCTTGGAACGACGGTTCCAGTACGCCGCCCGCGCCACCAACGATGCGATTTGGGATTGGGACCTGGTGACCCAAGCGGTCCGCTGGTCGAGCGGAATCGAAACCACATTTCGGCACGCCACGCAGCAGATTGAGCCTGGCATTCGCTGGTGGTTCGAGCACGTGCACCCCGAGGATCGCCGGCGAGTCGAACGCAGCCGCCAAGCGACCATCGAAGGCGGCGAAACGTGGTCGGAGGAGTACCGGTTCCTGAGTGGCGGCGGCCAGTTCGCGTTTGTCCTGGATCGAGGCTATGTGATGCGCGATCCCACGGGCCGGCCGGTGCGCATGATCGGCGCCATGATGGATATTACCGTACGCAAGCAGGCCGAGGAAAAGATGCAACAGGCCAAGGAGGCGGCAGAGGCGGCCAACCGGGCCAAGAGCGATTTTCTGGCGAACATGAGCCACGAGATCCGCACACCCATGAACGGAGTGATGGGAATGACGGACCTCCTGTTGGATACGCCACTTACCTCTCAACAGTCGGAATACGTCGGCATGGTGAAAGCTTCCGCCGATTCTTTGCTTACCATTATCAATGACATCCTCGACTTCTCCAAGATCGAAGCCGGCAGGCTGGAAATGGAGTCGCTTGATTTCAAGTTGCGGGAGAGTATCGAGCCCGTCCTCAAGACTCTCGCCTTGCGGGCTCGCCAGAAGGGCTTGGAATTACACTGGGAGGTGGAGCCGGCCGTTCCCGAGTCCCTGGTCGGTGACCCCAGCCGCCTTGGCCAGGTTCTGGTCAATCTACTCGGCAATGCCGTGAAATTCACCGATCACGGCGAGGTCCGGATAAAAGTGCAGCTCGATTCTGTGGAACAAGGCATCGCCATACTTCATTTCAGCGTGAACGACACAGGCATCGGGATTCCGGACGAGAAGCTCGCCTGCATCTTCGAGGCATTCACGCAGGCTGACGGTTCCACGGCTCGACGGTATGGAGGAACGGGTTTAGGTTTGACGATTTCACGCCAGCTCGCCCAAATGATGGGTGGACGCCTGTGGGCTGAGAGCGTACTGGGCAAGGGGAGCACCTTCCACTTTACCGCCCGCTTTGGCTTGTCCCAGACTCCTGGATACAAAGCCACTCAACCGGATCTCGTGGCCCAGCGGCGTCTGCCGGAAGATCGCGAATCGCTGCAAATTTTGCTCGCTGAAGATAACCCGGTGAACCAAATGCTGGCCGTCCGCCTGCTCGAAAAACACGGGCATCAGGTAGTGGTGGCGCGCACCGGGCGGGAGGCCATCCGGCAGATCGAGACGCAACCCTTCGACCTGGTGCTGATGGACGTGCAGATGCCTGAAATGGACGGACTGGAAGCCACGGAGGCAATTCGCCAGAAAGAAAAAGCTTCCGGAGCCCACCTCCCCATCGTGGCCATGACCGCACACGCCATGCAGGGGGACCGCGAGCGCTGCGCAGCGGCGGGCATGGACGGCTACATTACAAAACCCATCAACGTCAAAGAACTCATCGATCTCACGCAGACGCTGGTGCGCAACTCCGGCGCGGAACGCGCTGCCTGAAGGATCGCAACCTGTCCTGCCGAGCGCAGATTCGATAATCCCCCCAGTTGACCACCTGCTCTGAAAATGCTCGCGCCGAAGGCGCCTTGGAGTGCGGCGGCTTGACGCCGCCTTTTGACAGCCTGTACGCACATGGCGGGATTTGGCGATCCCAAGGCGGCTTCAAGCCGCCGCGCTCCACGGCGCTTCGCGCATTTTGATGGAAGGCTTGTTTCTGGTGACCGCCGGGCGGGCGAAACTACGACTTGACGATATAGCCGGAGGCGGTGGCGGTAGCGAGCCTCAAGGTTTCGACGCGCTGGCCCACCACGTTGGCGAAGTATTGCAGAATCGATGTCAGCGTCAGGATCACTCGGCTCTCGCCCAACTTCAGTAGACGCCGCACGGCCAGTGACAGGCATCCCCAATGGAAGTAGAGCATCAACAGGCGCTCCTCGACGGAATAGCGTCGGTGCACGTTCGCGGCATTCCTGAGGAGATAAGTGAGAGCAAGGAAATCGCACTCGAGCAACTCGCGAAGGCGGGCGTAGTCAATCGCGGCGCCGGTCTCGCGAAGCGATTCGCGCAGCGCGAGGAACTCGAGACGGTTGGCGCTAGCGATCGATCGAAAGTATTCACGCTCAAATTGCCGGCGCAGAATCTTCTGGCAGGTGGCCTGGATGTAGAAAAAGAACATCGCCGCCGAGAGAATCAAGATCATTGTCGCAACGATCATGGCTAATCGCCTCCTGCGGAAACTGGAAAGTGATCGGGCTTGGGAATGAACTGGTTTCGCGCCGCGTCACCTAATTGCATGATCCTCGCCTCGAGCAATCCCAAAGACCCAAAACACCAACCGCATCGTTCACGATATTTATAGCGCGGAGGAACCGGCTATGCCATAGCACAATGGTACCGAGTCCTCGCGTGGTCAGCCCCGCCTGCGTTCCTTGGATTGCAACGGGGAGGTCTTGGGCATAGAATGAAAGGCCAACGTGAAACCACTTGTCACTCTCGTACTCCTGTCTGCTCTCACATGCTTCTGCTTCGGGGCTGAGAAGCACGATAAGGAGAAGCCGGCACAATCCATCCCGGAACTGCAAGAGCAACTCGAAAAGCTAATCAAGGACACCCACACGCCGGGCGTATCGGTGGCCATTGTGCGCCGGGAAGGGCCAGAGTGGGTTGCCGGCCTTGGCCTGGCGGATGTGTCGCAGAAACGTGCCGCCGGGCCCGACACGCTGTTCCGAATCGGGTCAACCTCGAAAGCGTTTGCGGCGCTGTCGATCTTGATGCTGGCTGATCAAGGCAAACTTTCCCTCAATGACTCCGTCCGCAGCCTGGCACCGGAGATCTGGTTTGAAAACCGCTGGGAGGCCGGCGATCCGATTCGGGTGGTCCACCTTCTGGAGCACACTACCGGTTGGGACGACATGCACCTGCACGAATATGCCGTCGATGCGCCGCCCAGCCTGGGACTGCGCGAGGCGCTAAATTCCTACCACGGTTCGCGAATTTCCCGCTGGCCGCCCGGAACGCGCACGGCCTATTGCAATTCCGGCCCGCCGGTCGCGGCCTATATCGTGGAAAAAATCACCGGACAGCGCTTCGAGGATTTCGTGGAGCAGCATCTGTTCCGCCCCATGGGAATGAACTCGGCGACCTACTTTCCACCGCCCCCAGGTTCCGCGACAACTCTCTACCATCCCGACGGCAAAACTCCTTACCCTTACTGGAACATCGTCTACCGCCCCGCCGGATCCATCAACGCCTCCGCCCGCGACATGGCGGCCTATGTTCAGTTCTATCTCAACCGTGGCAAGGCAAATGGTGTTCAGATCGTCCCTGCCGCCGACATCGATCGCATGGAAATCCCTGCGAGCACCTGGGCCGCCCAAGCAGGGTTGAAGAGCGGATATGGCCTGAGCGACTATTGGAGCATCCATGAGGGCTTCGTGTACCACGGGCACAACGGCGGAGTGAACGGCGGACTCACCGAAATGGCGTACTTGCCGGAAGATGGTGTGGGCTACTTTTACAGCATAAACTCCGGCAGTGGAGACGCCTTCACCCGGATTGGGAAGACGATTCGCGCCTACGTCACGGCCAGATTGCCAAAGCCGCCCGTGCCGCCCGCTGCATCGCTCCCGCCCGATGCCAACGACTTCGCGGGTTGGTATGAGCCGGATTCGCCTCGCAACCAAATGGTCCATTTCCTCGATCGCCTGGCCGGCCTCAGCGTGGCCGGTTTTGGGGATGGCAAGCTGATTCTCTGGTCTCTGGGCGGGTGGCACGAAACATTCGTCCCCGTCGCCGGCAGGCAGTTCCGATATTTACCGAAAAAGGACGCCGCCGAACCCGTCGCCACGGTCGCGCTGCTCACGCCCAACTCCGGGGGTCGATTCATCGAAGTCGATATGTCCGTGATCAAACACATCCCCGCCTGGCTGGCCATCCTGGAGATTGCGCTGACTGTATTCGTCTTACTTTCCTTTGTGTCGATTCTCTTGTACTCGCCTTTCTGGATTCTCGGCGGGCTGAGCAAGCGCCGCCGCCGTCCGCTGGAGCGGGCCATGCGGGCCTGGCCACTTCTGGCGGCACTCAGCTTGGTCGCTTTTGTCGCGATCTTCATTCTGTGCGGCGATGATCTGATCGCGCGTCTGGGGAATCTGACAGCGTGGTCGGCCGCTCTCTTCCTGTGCACCATTGCTTTTGCCGTTGCATCTCTCGCCAGCGCCATCGCAGTCTGGCGAGCGCATTCCGAAGGCGTCCGAGGCAGCGTGCGCCGTTACTCGATTGCGGTAACGTTGGCGCTGCTGATTGCCACGGCCTATCTTGCTTACTGCGGAGTGATCGGCCTGCGGACCTGGGTCTGACCTGTAGGGGCAGCCTTACAGCAGGCGATAACTTACGAACGCCAGGTGCTTCGAATCCGGTGACCAGGAGGGGACGTTGATAGTTCCCTGCCCTCCGAACAGCTTGACAAGCACGTGCGGTTCGCCGCCTGCTGCGGGCATCATACGCAGCATGACGTCTTTATTGGGCGGGTGTCCTTTCACGTGCTTGTCGAAGGAGAGGAACAGCAGCCATTTCCCATCCGGCGAGGGATGCGCGAACCAGTTGGCGTAGTCGTCGCTGGTCACCTGCTCCTGATCGCTTCCATCGGGATGCATGCGCCATATCTGCATCCAGCCTGAGCGCTCGGAATTGAAATAGATGTACTGGCCGTCCGGCGAGTAATCCGGACCATCGTCCAAGCCAGGCGCATCCGTCAACCGGCGCTCTTCCCCACCCTCCACCGGAATCGTGTAGATATCGAAATTGCCGCCCCGCTGCGCGCAATAAGCCAGGGTCTTGCCGTCCGGAGACCAGCCGTGCCAATACGAAGGTGCGCGCTCGGTGACCCGGCGCGCCGTTCCGCCCGCGGCGGGAAGGACATAAATCTGCGACCCTCCGCCCGCGGAATTGCTCACGGCCAGCCACTGGCCGTCGGGCGAGAATCCGTGATCGTTGTTGCAGCGCTTAGCCTCGCCGGTGTCCAGCAAGCGCGGCTCGCCGCCCTCCACCGGCAGCGTGTAAATTCGTCCGCCGCTGTTAAAGAGCAGGTACTTTCCATCCCGCGACCAGTTCGGCGCCTCAAACCTTTTCTCGGCGCGATAGACGACGCGGCGCTCGCTGCCGTCCACGGCAATCGTTTCCAAGCGGCTTTCCACCGGCCGATCGCGTTCGTCCGGGGCCTTGAATTCCAGCAGGCCTGCATTTGAGATCACGGCTTCCTCCAGCGCTCCGGCATCGTGGGCGCATACTGCCAGGCCCACATAGACAGGGTCGTGCAACGGGACCTCGACCGTTCCCGCGAATTCGAGCGGCCCGCCGCGGCGCGCCGCCCAGAGTGAAAAGGAGTTCCCCAGGCGGACCAGTCGAATCGTCTCCGGCATCGAGATCTTCGACTGAATCTCCTGAGTCTCGCCGCCTTCGGTGAGGCGATACTGAAGGCTGGTGAGGCCGCTGGCGTGCACCACTGCGTCCGCGTAAACCGAGTTGGGAGTGAGCTGCTGCCGGACCATCCAGCCGGCCTTCTTGTGCTCGTTCCCCCCGGGTTGAGGAAAACGCACGGAGGCGGTAAGAGTCAAATCCCCCGAGGCCTGTCGATAGAGGAAATGAAACGCGTCCGTTTGCGCCCACATATTGGCCCCGCCACCGGTGATGCGGTATTCGTTACGCGACGCGTCGTAGCTCGCAGAACCGGCGCGCAGCGGCCCGCCGATATCGGTCTCGCGCTCGAGTTCGCCGAGCGAACCCGACGAGGCCGCGATCATAGTGCCGATAAGGGCGCAGACTCCGAGAGCGGCCGGCCAACGCCAGGCCCTGGCGCGGCGCATGACACGATAGCGTTCGACCATGATGGACCTCCTGAACCCTCACAACGCCGCGCTGAAAGGTAGGCGAATATTCGCGCGCATGCAAGTGGAAGAAACGCGAAAGGGGACCGCCGCTGTCATTCTGAGCGAAGCGAAGAATCTGCATTGCCTCGGGTCGGATCGGAACTGCAGATCCTTCGCGAAGTTTACCCTGAGCGAGCAAACTGCAGACCCTTCGCTTCGCTCAGGGTGACAGCGAAGGGCTCAGGATGACACCGACTTTCATTTACATGGGTGGGCCGAAGGCCCATGCCCACTCAAAATGACAGCATCGCACCTGCCTATGCAGAGGCGCACAGACTTCGAAAGCGCCTACGGCGAACTGGGCTTGGCTGCCGGTGGCGAAGGTGCGGGAGGCATCGCGAACTTCGCGTCATCGAGGGGAACGTTTTGTTGAATCTGGTCCACCTGGATGGTGAAGCGGGCGCCGGGGCGCGCGAGCGTCCAGCGGAACGGGACCTTGATGCCGTCAACCTCTCGATAATCAGCGTAATCAATCTGGGTAGGATTGCGGCCGAGCGGCGTCTCGACGTAGCGGACCAGGCGTATCAATAGCGCCGAATGTTGGTCAAAGTACAACCTCACCGGCGGCTGCTCCCCGTTGAGACCCAGCACAAGATACGCTTCCTGAGCGCCGACTTTTTCTGAACGCTCCACGCGCAGCCGGCTGAAGATCTGTTTGATGCGCAGAGCGAAGTGGAATTCGGCGTCCATTGCTGCCGATTTGGATTCGGTGGGCGACATCTCGTGCGGCGGTCCTTGCGCGAAGCCCAGCCATCCTCGATGGCCGTCGAACGCCGTGGTGCTGTCCCCATTCGGCATGTGCATCACGGAGAGGCGCTTGTCCGGGGCTTTGGCGAATACCTCGATAGGAAACTGGCGGCCGCCGAAGCCCGCGAGCGTGCCCTTCTCGACCCGGCTCGAGATTTTCTCGAGAGCCTCAGCGCCGCCCAGCGCCTTGAGGTAATTGTCGACCAACTGATCCGCCGGCGGCAGGCCGGCGGTTTTCGCAGCCTCGGCGCTCATGGCTTCGCGTCCTTCCGGCTTGGGCTCCTCATCCGCGACCAAGGGCGTCCCAACCGGGTCGGCCACGCCGTGATGGCACGAGTAGCAGGTGACTTCGCGATGCCCTTCGAAGTTGTCCTTGTTGATCGCGAACATCATCTGCATCATCTTGCGCGCCGCCTGCTTCGGCTTCTTGTCGTCCTTGTCGAATGCGTGCTCCACGTGGCAGTGTTCGCAATCCACGCCCAGCGACGCCGACATGAATTGCATGGCCGGAATCACCTGATCGGCCGGGACGCCCTTCAAAACCTGAATATTCTTGTAGGCCTGCTCGGCGGTCTTGTTCTCTGTCGAGGGCGCTTCACTCGAGCCGTGCTGCGCGTACGAAATCAGCGCTGCCGAAACCAGCGCCAGTCCTGCGACGACGAGGAATGCGCTCCGCGTACCAGTTTTCATGTGTGCTCCCTGTGTGAAGGATAAGCAGGCAGTATATCAGATTAAGCGCTTGCACTACCCGACGCAAGCGCGTCGAGGCTCGCGCGGATTGCCTCGGCGGGCCGGCCCGAGATGCGAATGAGCTTGCGGCGGGACTTTTGACCGGAGACTATAGTCACGCAGGCTTGCGGCAAACGCAGGGCGCGCGCAAAGAAAGCGATGCAGGCCTGGTTAGCTTCGCCCTCGCTGGGCGCGGCGTGGACCTCGAGGCGCAATTCCCCGTTCGACTCGTAAGTCAGGCGCTCGCGGGCAGAGCGCGGCTTGACCTTGAGCCAGAACGAAAGGCTTTCTGAATTTTGGATTTTAGATTTGGGATTTTGGATTAACAGCATTTGTGATTTGCGATTTGGGATTTGTGATTTGCTATTATATATTTTATGTTATCATATATATGTATAATAATTATAACTAAACGCTCTGGTCGCAGATTCTCAATGATTCACCGGTTTAAGGTTACTGCTTTCTGCTTTCTGCTTTCTGCTTTCTGCTTTCTTCCTACTTCCCTCCCCTCTTCCCGAATATCGCCGTGCCCACGCGGATGATCGTCGCTCCTTCCTCGATGGCGACCTCGAAATCGTGGCTCATCCCCATCGAGAGGTCTTGCATGGAGACTCTCGGAATCTTTTTGGCCTCAATCTCCCGACTCAATTCGTGGAGGCGGCGGAAATACGGCCGCGCCCGCTCCGGGTCAGCGAAGAAGGGAGGGATCACCATCAGGCCTCGAACCTCGAGCGTTGGAAGGCCGCCGACCCGCTCGGCAAGTTGAGCGAGTTCCGTTTCCGCAACCCCCGCCTTGCTTTCCTCTCCGCCCAGATTGACTTCCAGGAGCACGGGTAGCCGGCGAGCCTCTGCAACACCCGCCTGGTCCAATTTCTCGGCCAGGCGAAGCGAATCCACAGAGTGCACCCACTGGAAGAGTTCGCGCGCCGTTTTAGCTTTATTGGTCTGAAGGTGGCCAACCAGGTGCCAGGTGATGCTCAAGTCCGAGAGCGCCGGTAGTTTGGATTGGGCTTCCTGGACGCGGTTTTCGCCAAAATCGCGCAATCCGGCTTCGTAGGCGACGCGAATAATCTCCGGCGGGAAGGTCTTTGAAACGGCCAGCAACTTCACACCCTCCGGCGGGCGCCGGCAACGCCGGCAGGCGGCGGCCATCCGCTCGCGCACCTGCCCGATATTCTCCTGCATACCGTTCATAGTCAGCTCAAGGGTTGTCTAGCCCCGATTCGCTTCCTCGCGGCCGCCCGTTTTCGGCTCTCAGTTCCGGTTCGATTTGCGCAAAAGGAGGCATTTTGCGGTGTATTGGAGTCGGATTTGGCGTCATTTGCATGCAAAAATGCACTCAAAATGCAACATTGAAAAAAGTCATGTCCTTTATTTTCAAATACTTCTTAGCTTCGTTCCCACTCTTTTTCATTTTTTGTATTTCCCGTTTGTGCGCTTCGGCCCCGGCCCTCTCGTATTCCCATCGCGCTGGCCAGTTGCCGCGGTCGTCTGCGACGAATTGTCCCTAATCTGACCATGATGATAGGCTATCACGTGTCCAGGGATTTGTCAAGCGAAAAGTGCAAAAAAATGTGAGGCGTGGACAAAATGTTGGGTGGCCGGCGTCGCTGCCCAGCCAATAGCGCCGATGGTTTTGGATTCGTAGCCTGGAATGTGTGAATCACGTCGTGAAGGGACGAGCCCGATTTCTCGCAAAGGCGCAAAGTACGCAAAGGTCGCAAAGAGGTGACGCCCGTATCACTTTGCGTTGCCTGGCGCTTTGGCGACTTGGCGCGAGCTGTGTTTTTTTCACAGAATTCCCCAGAGAGACGGGCCAGGGAGAATCTCATCCGGCTTGTAAGCAGCGAACTCCGAATGGTACCATGCCTCTCCGGTGCGGGTTCTGAACTCTTTGCGAGGTAGCGATGGGCTGGGCGCGCGGACGGCCCCGAACTGAAGTTCGCCTGCGCACCTGATCAGCATGGGACGCGGCCTTTTTATCACGCTGGAAGGAATCGACGGGACGGGCAAGAGCACGCAACTGCGTCTCCTGGCTCAGCATTTGAAGAAACGCGGGCTCACGGTGCGCGTCACGCGCGAACCGGGCGGCACCGGGGTGGGGGAGCGCATTCGCAAGATCCTCCTGGCCTCCAGCACCAGGCGGCTGAGCCCGCTTGCCGAACTGGTTCTGATGTACGCGGCCCGCGCCCAGCATTTAGAAGAGGTCATCCGGCCGTCACTCGAGCGAGGCGAGATCGTGTTGAGCGACCGTTACAATGATGCTTCGCTTGCCTACCAGGGCTATGGGCGCAAGCTGGGCGTCGAGACGGTGCGGGCCTTCGACCGCATCATCTGCGGCGACACTCAGCCTGACCTGACGCTGCTGCTCGACCTTCCGCCCCGGCTTTCTCTGCGCCGGGCGCGGGCTCGCCAGTCGCGCCGGAATTCAAAACAGGAACGGTTTGAACGGCAGGGTGTGGAATTTCATCGCAGAGTCCGGCGCGGTTACCTCGAAATTGCGCGCCTGGAACCACAGCGGGTGAAACTGGTGCGAGCCGGCGGTGCTGTGGCAGAAATCCAGGCGCAGATTCGCAAGCTGGTGGACAACTTTCTGGCGGGGCGACGCAAAAGACCCCTCACCCACCCTGCGACGGCTGGAGACAACGTCGGCGCGGTGCACCCTCTCCCCAAGGGAGAGGGCTGGTGAAGTGCGAAGCGGTGATCGCGGCTACAGCACTACCGCACTTCAAGCCACCTTCGGACCGCAACAATTTGCACCCCTCGAAGCATCTAATCAGACAGGCCGCTGCGGCTTGGCCCGCGCGCGCGAGCCGGGAGGGTGGCAATGAATCCGAAGTATTCGAGAGTCCTAACGTGGGTTTTGTCCTGTCTGCTGGTAGCAAGCCCAAGCGGGCTATTGAAGGCAGATCCCCATGGGCCGGTTGGTCAGAATCAGCCGCCGCCCCTGCCTCAGGCGCCCCAGCCTGCCTCACCCGAGCAGCCGCCCTCCGCGCATTTAACGCCCCAACAGTTGCAGGAACTGGTGGCGCCGATTGCTTTATATCCCGATGCGCTGGTCTCACAGATCCTGGCGGCGTCTGCGTATCCCACGCAGATTGTCGAAGCCGACCGCTTCCTCCAGGACAATCCTAACCTGAAAGGCAAGGAGCTGGGAGATGCCGTGGACCAGCAGGACTGGGATCCGGCCGTCAAGGCGCTTACGCAGTTTCCGTCCGTGCTGTCCAATATGGACAAGGACCTCGGCTGGACCTCAGAACTGGGGGATGCGAATTACAATCAGCCGCAGGATTTGATGGACGCCATTCAGTACATGCGCCGCCAGGCGCAGCAGGCGGGTAACTTGAAAAGCACGCCGCAGCAGACGGTGACCAGCCAGGGCAACACGGTGGTAATTGAACCGGCGAATCCACAGGTCGTGTATGTGCCGGAGTATGATCCCGCCGCCGTCTGGGGATATCCCCTTCCTCTCTGGCCGGGGTTCTACCCCTGGTGGGGGGTTACCGGACCATTTATTTCTTTCGGCATCGGCTTTGGCATTGGCCCCTTCTTTGGATTTGGGTGGGGCTGGCCGGCGTGGGGCTTCCACTGGGGTTACGGCGGAGGGCTGTTCTTTCACGGGGGCCCCTATGTATTTCACAGCCACGCCTTTTACGATCACAATGCTTATTTCCATGGGAATTTCCGAGGCTATGCGCCGTTCAATCGGGGCGACCGCGGCTTGCGCGGTTACGCCCCCCGTGAAGGGCGCGCCTTTGCCGGCGGGGCGCGAGGCGGTGAGCGATTCACGCCCTCGCCGGGATTCCGGGGCCGGTCCGCCCCGGCGCCTCGCTCTTACTCACCATCCAGAGGCAACGGGCGCGTCGGCGCGTTCGGAGGAATCACGCATGGAGGCGACGCCAGAAGTTTCTCGTCTCGCGGCAGCTTCAGCATGGGTGGAGGCGGCTTCCACGGCGGCGGTCGCCGCTGAACAAGCGCGACGAAAGCAGGGCGCCGCTTGTGGGCGGCGGGCACGTCGTTCGGCCATCGGCACCCTGAAAGATCCGCTGAAGGCTAAGAGAGAGAGGAGATCAACACCATGTGCCTCGAGAAGCGCAGTAGCAACATAGCGCGCCTGAGTAGGCGGGCCAAGCTGATTTTTGGCATGATGCTGGCATCAGGCTGGGTGTGCGCTTGCGTTTTGGCCGGCCAACAGGCTGGCCAAGACACCTTTCCATCCGCGAACGCGGCGTGCCAAGCGTTAATCTCGGCCCTCGAATCGAATGACGAGACCGCTTTGCTGCGCGTCCTGGGACCCGACGCAAAGGAGATCGTCTCCTCCGGCGATCCGGCCGAGGACAAGGACACTCGGGCATCGTTCGTCGAAAAATATAAGCAGATGCATCGCCTGGTCGTCGAGCCGGATGGAACCACCGCCTTGTATATTGGCGCGGAGAACTGGCCGACGCCGATTCCGCTGGTGCAGAAGGACAGCGTCTGGCTTTTTGATACTGCGGCTGGAAAACAAGAGATCCTGTATCGACGAATCGGAAAAAACGAACTCATCGCCATCCAAGTTTGCCGGGAGTTGGTGGACGCGGAGAAAGAGTATTACGCGGACCCTCACGATGGCGAGGCCGGCCGTCAATACGCAACAAGACTTTTCAGTGACCCCAATAAGCACAACGGCCTGTTCTGGGCGCCGGCTTCCGGTGAAGCCGAGAGTCCCATCGGGCCGCTTTTGGCAACTGCTGACTCCGCTGCCGACGCGCCCGGCCAGAGTCAGCGGAAGCCATTCGAGGGCTATTATTATCGAATACTCACCCGGCAAGGCGCGAAGGCGCCAGGTGGCGCTCGCAGCTATATAATAGACGGGAAGATGACGGGGGGATTTGCCATCCTCGCCTACCCGGCGGAGTACCGGTCTTCAGGAGTGATGACGCTGATCGTGGGTCAAGACGGCATTGTCTATGAAAAGGACCTTGGCCCCCGCACGGCCGAGACGGCGAAGCGCGTAAGCGCGTACGAACACGACCCAACGTGGCGCAAAGCGGACTAGGGGCCGGGGAAGGGCAGTAGGCAGTTGGCGGCAGGCAGTAGGCAATCGGCAGTCGGCAGTTGCGGCGTTGGAAGGATGAGCGGGGGATTT
>Ga0187781_10001190_pt1 | contig 19664 bp, 16 predicted proteins | sample 0715_SJ02_MP02_2_FD_132447 | JGI IMG/M metagenome (GOLD analysis project Ga0187781, IMG submission 132447) | Tropical peat soil microbial communities from peatlands in Department of Meta, Colombia - 0715_SJ02_MP02_20_MG | ecosystem: Environmental > Terrestrial > Soil > Wetlands > Peat | place... | reverse complement strand
TCGGTAAGGAATCTGGAACTGCTCTCCCCCATTTTCACGGAAGAGGCGAAGGCGAGCGGGCCGACGACATTGATTGCCGCCCTGGATTCGACGGTAACGGGGATGGGGGCGCGGCTGCTGCGCTCATGGATTTTACGGCCGCTGATTGATCGCGATGCGATTGAAGCGCGCCTCGATGCCGTGGCGCATTTGCTGAAGCAGACCGTGGTGCGGGGGGAGATCCGGAAGGAGTTGCGCGGGATCCAAGATTTGGAGCGGCTGACGAGCCGGATCACGCTAGGGCTGGCCACCCCCCGAGAGCTTGTGGCGCTGAGAAAGTCGCTAGCACAGTTGCCGGTGATCAGGGAGTTTACGGGGGGAAGAGGCGATCAGCGACCGGCAACCAGCGATCAGAGCGGATATCAGGGAGCGCCGCCCCGGGACTCGGGAATCGGTGAGTCTCAGCAGAACGCCGGCCTGAAAAGCGGAGCTGTAAAGAGTGGGCTGCTGGGGGAGTTGCACGACGAGATTGATGTGCTGGCGGATGTGCGGGAACTTCTCGAAAAGTCGATTGCAGACGAGCCTCCCGCTCTGGCCAGCGAGCCAGGAGTAATTCGCGCGGGATATTCGGCGGAACTGGATGAGTTGCGGAATCTGAGCCAGGGCAGCAAGCAGATTATTGCTGCCATGGAGGAGCGAGAGCGGAAGAGGACAGGGATCGGCTCGCTCAAGATTCGCTACAACCAGGTGTTTGGCTATTACATTGAGATTTCGAAACCGAATTTGCATCTGGCACCGGTGGACTACGAACGGAAGCAGACACTGGTGAATGCGGAGCGGTTTACATCGCCGGAGTTGAAGGAGTATGAGCGGAAGATTCTCGAAGCGGATGAACGCATTGCGGAGATCGAGCGACAATTGTATGTGGACGTACGGGCGAGCATTGCGGCGAAGGCTTCTCGGCTGAGGCGGACGGCAGCCGCGATCGCGAAACTGGATGTGCTGGCGTCGTTTGCGAAGTTGGCTGCAGACCGCAACTATGTGCGGCCCGAATTCAATGGCACGGGCGAGCTGCTGATCATTGGCGGGCGGCATCCGGTAATCGAAGAGTTGTTGAAGCAGAAGGGCGAGCGATTTGTGCCCAACGATTTATGCTTCGAGCCAGGACGCCAACAGCTCTTGCTGATTACCGGGCCGAACATGGGAGGCAAGTCCACGTATTTGCGGCAGACGGCGCTGCTGGCCTTGATGGCACAGATGGGATGCTACGTTGCCGCCCGGCAGGCGAAATTGCCGATCACGGACCGGATCTTTACACGAATTGGGGCGAGCGACAATCTTGCACGGGGGCGGTCGACGTTTTTGGTAGAGATGAGCGAGGTGGCTGGGATTTTGAACCACGCCACGCCATCAAGTTTGGTTCTCCTCGATGAAGTGGGACGCGGAACCGCCACGTTTGATGGTTTGTCGATTGCCTGGGCGGTGGTAGAGCATTTGCAGAAATATACACGGGCGCGCACGTTGTTTGCGACGCATTATCATGAGTTGACGGAATTGGCGGATCTCTTGCCGACGGTGAAAAACGTCCACGTGAGCGTGAAGGAGACGCCAAGCGAGATCATCTTCTTGCGAAAGGTAGAACCGGGAAGCGCGGACAAGAGCTACGGGATAGAAGTAGCACGCCTGGCAGGGTTGCCGCGAAGCGTGATTGAGCGGGCTCGTGAAGTGTTGAAGCGGCACGAACAGAGCGAGCATGAGTTGAGCGAAACGCTGACACCCGGCGCTAATTCGAATGGGAATGGGAACCAGGGCGTGATGTTTACGCCGCTAGACCGCGCGGTGATTGAACGATTGAAGGAAGCGAACCTGGATGAATTGAAGCCCATTGAAGCGTTGAATTTGCTGGCGGAGTTGAAGAGGCAAATTTCGTAGCCAATAGCCAGCAGCCATTAGTCGAAAACCGTAGAACCTCGGGTTTCACCACAGAGGCAGCAGATCAGCATTTTCAGAAAGCCCCAGGCGGCTGAACAAAACCCCGTTACAAAATAGATTGGACACCGTGTAGGCACAAAGGGCGATGGAGTCGGTGGAGGTGTGTTACAACGGGCGCGTGAGGGGAATGAGATGCTGGTGATGGGGATGATGAGTGGGACGTCGGCGGATGGGATTGATGTGGCGCTGGCGGAGGTGAGTGGCGTGCCCCCAAAGGTGCAGACGCGGCTAGTGGCGCATGCCTCGAGGCGGATGCCAGATATATTGCGCAAGGAGGTGTTGCGGATTGCCGAAGGTGCGGCGTGCACTTCGGGAGACATCAGCCAGCTGAATTTCCGGCTGGGCATGGCGTTTGCCGATGCGGCGGCGAGTGCGTGCAAGGAATTTCGCGTGGCGCTTTCGCGTGTGAAAGTGATTGGCAGCCACGGGCAGACGATCTTTCATCAGGGGCGCCCTGTGGAATTCTTGGGGAGAAGGACGGCTTCCACTCTGCAGATTGGCGAGCCGGCTGTGATTGCGGTGGAGACAGGGATTCCGACGGTGGGCGATTTTCGCGTTGCGGATCTGGCGGCAGGAGGTCAGGGCGCACCACTGGTGCCCTACGCGGATTTCCTGCTCTATCGCGACGAAACGATCGGGCGAGTGTCACTCAATCTGGGCGGGATTGGAAATTTGACGGTGTTACCGGCAGGCGCGAAGCCGTCGCAGGTCGTGGCCTTCGATAGCGGGCCGGGAAATATGTTGATGGACGCTCTTGTGTGGCACTTCACGAAGAAGAAGCAGAGATTCGATCGCGGGGCGCGGCTCGCACGGCAAGGGCAAACGAACGAGAAGGTACTGAAAGAACTGCTGCGCGACCCGTATTTGCGCCTGGGACCACCGAAATCAACGGGGCGGGAGTATTACGGACGCGCCTATTTCCAGGAATTGCTGCGCATGGGAAAAAAGCATGGCGCATCGCCGAACGATTTGATCCGGACAACGACGGAGTTTACGGTGGCGTCCGTGGTGGACGCGCTGAAGCGCTTTGTGCTGCGAAAAATGAAGGTGCAGCAGTTGATCGTGTCCGGGGGAGGAGCGAAAAATCCACTGATCATGGCGCAGCTTACAGCCGCACTTTCGCCGATGGAAGTGCTGGCATCGTCGAAGCTCGGGGTGCCTGAAGAAGCGAAGGAGGCATACGCATTTGCGCTGCTTGCGTACGAGACCTGGCACCGGAGGACGGGGAATCTGCCGAGCGCAACGGGTGCCGAGAAGGCGGTAGTGCTCGGAAAGGTCTGTTTTTGAAGAGCCAGTCTGGATGAGGATACACAAAACAATCAAAGCGACAGTTATTGGCGCGTGGCTCTTGGTGTGGGGATGCGGGGAAGCGAAACGGGCGCCGGGGGACGTGGTATTTGTGATTGAGTCGAATCCTGCGAATCTCGATCCACGGTACGCGACAGACGGAACCTCGCAAAGGATCGACCGTCTGATTTTCAATGGACTGGTCACGCGTGACGCGCAGATGAACCTGCGCGGGGATTTGGCCGAGTCGTGGGAGACGCCGGATCGGCTGACGTATGTTTTTCATCTGAAGCCCGGGATGCGGTTTCACGATGGGAGAACGCTGACGTCGCGGGACGTCAAAACGACGATTGAGTACATGATGAGCCCGGAGAACCGGTCGCCGAAGCGCGGGTCCTTCAACATGATTGGGTCGATAGATGCGCCGGACGCACAGACCATCATCTTTCATTTGAAAGAGCCGTACGCGTCGTTCCTGTGGAATATGGAACGAAGCGCGGTAGGGATTGTGCCGGAAGGATCGGGGCGCGACTTTTCAGAAAAGCCGATTGGCACGGGACCATTCGAATTTGTGAGTCAGGTGCAGGATGATGAGGTGGTTCTCGAGAAGAGCCGCCAGCCGTTAGCCGATAGCCAACAGGCGAATGAGACACACCAGGAGGCATCGGTTGACGTCGTTCGCTCCGCGCTCGCCGCTCCCTCGCCCGGGCGAGTGAGGTTCCGGGTGGTGCCCGATGCGATTGTGCGGGCGCTGGAACTAAGGAAAGGGTCGGCGGACGTGGAGATGAGTTCTCTTTCGCCGGATATGGTGCCGGTGCTGGCAAAACGGCCGGAGTTGCAAGTGTCGGAAGAGCCGGGGACGAACTTTGCCTACCTCGGGACGAATTTGGAGGACCCGATCCTCGCGAAGAGAGAAGTGCGCCAGGCCCTGGCGTATGCCACGGATCGGGAGTCGCTCGTGAGATATCTCCTGCGCGACGAGGCGCGGCTCGCGAGCGGGATTTTGCCGCCGAATCATTGGGCATATGAAGGGAACGTGAAGAAGTACGGATACAACCCGGCTGAGGAGGAGCGGTTGCTGGATACGGCGGGATTTCCGAGGGGGCCCGACGGCATTCGAGTGCGGCTTATGCTGAAGGTGTCTACTCAGGAACAGGCGCGGCTAGTAGGGGCGGCGCTGCAGGAAGAGTGGAAGAAAGTCGGCGTTGCCCTTGAGGTGCGGCCTCTGGAATTGGCGACACTGCTTTCGGATCTGGACAAAGGAAATTTTCAGTTGAGTTATTCGATTTGGGTTGGGGCGAACAACGATCCGGATATCTTCGATTTGGTGTTTTCATCGAAGAAGATTCCGCCAAACGGCAGAAATCGCGGGCATTACCGGAATCCGCATGTGGACGAATTGATTGCGGAAATTCGTGGCGAGATGGATCAGGCGCGGCGGAAGGAATTGTGCAGCGAGGTGCAGAAGATCCTGGCGGAGGAGTTGCCCTACCTGCCCCTGTGGTATGTGGACGTAGTGAGCGTGCATCGGCAGGGGATGCAGGTGGAGTTGACTCCGACAGGGGACTTCGACTTCTTGGCGAAGTGAGGGTTGGCCGCGAAGAGAAGGGCGGCGGCAGAAAAGCCCTGCCGCAAGCCCCAAAGCCACCCGCAAAAAGAAGATGCGCGTGTGCCACCCGAAGAAATACCAAATCACACAATCTAAACGTTCTGTTATTTACTCAGGCGGGGACAGCGTCGTCGCCTTCGAGAGCGTCGTGGATTTCGTTCGCAGGGACGGCGCCCTCGCGGCCGATGCACCAGTGGTCACCGCGGAGTTCCACAATGGTGGACGGCAACGAGCCTCTGGTGTCGCCGCTATCGAGGATGAGTGGGAGACGGTCGCCAAGTTGGCGAAACACCTCATCGCCACTCTCGCAGGTGGGGGAGCCGGAAATATTGGCACTGGTGCCGGTCAGAGGCACACCGAGTTCGGCGATGAGATCGATCACGACTTTGTTGTTGGGCCAACGCAGCGCGACGCGGCGTGTATTTGCGGTCACTTTGAGAGGAAGCCGGTTGGACGCATCGACGACGATGGTGAGTGGGCCCGGCCAGCAAGCCTGCGCAAGCCGGTAAAAATTGTCGGGCAGATCCTTGGCCAGCACCTGGGCGTAGATGAGCGAATTGATGAGAATGGGCAGAGCGCGATGCTCGGGGCGTCCTTTGACGCGGAAGATTTCTTCGACGGCGGAGAGATTTACGGGATCGGCGGCGAGAGCGTAGAGAGTATCCGTGGGCACAGCGATCACGGAACCGCGATTTAACCATCCAGCAGCGTAGCGAATAACTCGCGGGTCCGGATTCGCGGCGCTCACCTTCAATATCTCAGCGGACAATCGAAGGTACCTATCCTGTTCTGGAGCGACGGCCAGGAGCGAACTCGCCGCTGTGGGGAAAGTAACATACGTGTGGGCAGTGTGCAATGAGGGGAGACGGAAGTTGTCAGCGGACGATTGGAATCGGTAATGGTAGTCAATAAACAGAAAAAAGCGAGGTTTTTCGACAGGCAAAGGGCGACCCGCACTCCAAACGACGGGAGAAATTTGGTAGGCTCGCGGCAGGATAAACTGCGACGGAGGCTTGGCCGCTGGTACGGCTCAGGTGCGGGTGAGGCCAATGAGAAACGAACGAGGAGGACGGAGTGGGAATGCCTGGCGCGGAGCGGCGGCAGCCGAGGTCATCACGAGCCGTGAGAACAAGTGGCTGAAAGAGTTTCGCTTGGCGTTACGGGGCGGCGTGGCAACGGCCAGCGGAGCGGCAGGTGTGGAGGGTGTACGGCTGGTGGAAGAAGCGCTTTCGTCAGGGTGCCGCGTCGAGGCTGTCCTGTTCGGCGAAAGTGGCGAGAGATTTCGCGAGCGCCTGGCGCCCTTGGTGGGCCGCGCGGACACGGGATTCCCGGTGCTGCGCACTACTGACCGCCTGTTTGAAGGAATCGCGGATACCGAGCATCCACAGGGCGTGGCGGCGCTGGTGGTGCCAAGAAAAGCCGAGATGGCCGATGTTTTGAGCACGCCGGAAGGGGTGTGTGCGCCGCTGCTCGTGGTCTTGGCCGGAGTGCAGGACCCGGGGAACGTAGGAACGATCTTGCGGACAGCAGCGGCTTTTGGCGCCACCGGCGTCGTCACAACAGCAACCGGACAGAGCGGAACGGCGAGTCCCTTCGCACCGAAAGCGATGCGCGCTTCGGCGGGAGCGGCGCTGCATCTACCGATTCTGACGGGGATGGCGCTCGGGGTCCTGCTGACGCAGTTGAAGCTGAACGGCATACGGACGGTGGCGTCCTGTGTCCACGATGAGGGGTCGAGCGCCATGGCGCCGTGGGAAGTGGCGTGGTGCGAACCGGTAGCGTTGCTGGTAGGAAATGAGGGAGCGGGATTGCCGGAGGATGTGGTACACGGGGCGGACGGTCGGATTCATATACCGATGGCCAGGCGGGTGGAATCCTTGAATGCAGGGGCGGCGGCGGCGGTGGTGCTGTATGAGGCTTACAGGCAAAGACGAAAGGCAGTGGCGAGTGAGTAGCGGCGAGAAAAAGAATGCTCGGTAGTTCAGAATTGATGGCCGGGAGTTGAGAGGCTTCTGGCCAACTTATACTTTTGCGAAGCCTTGCACTTCTTCTCCGCTTCTTTTCTTCATCCGCTACTGGTTGCGCGGTTTCTGGTTGCAAGGCTACTCACTCCTTACTCTGACTACCGACTTAGAAAAGCAGCCGCTTCGGTGTTCGGGATGACGTCCATTCGAGTATTCGAAATTGCGGGAGAAAAGAAATAGACTTGGGGCATGGGGTTGTTTGCACGACTGCCGGAGCCAGAGGCGGCCGCGGGGTTGCAGCCGCTGGCGGAGCGAATGCGTCCGCGGATGTTGGATGAAGTTGTAGGGCAAGAGAAGTTGCTGGGGCCGGGCAAGCCGTTGCGTGTACAAATCGAATCGGACAATTTGAGCTCGATGCTATTTTGGGGACCGCCGGGGTGTGGGAAGACGACGCTGGCACGCCTGATTGCGCGGTTGACGCGAAGCGAGTTTGTTTCCTTCAGCGCGGTGCTAAGCGGAATCAAAGAGATCAAAGAGGTAATGGCCGAGGCGGAAAAGCGTTCGCGGAGCGGGATGCGGACGATTGTGTTTGTGGATGAGGTACATCGGTTCAATAAGGCCCAACAGGACGCGTTTTTGCCGTACGTGGAGGCAGGGCACATTCTGTTTATCGGGGCGACCACGGAAAATCCGTCCTTTGAGGTGATTTCGCCGCTGCTGTCGAGGACAAAGGTGTACGTGCTGGAGGCACTCGCGACACCGCAAATTGTGGAGCTGCTACGGAGGGCGCTGGCGGACGAAGAGCGCGGGTTCGGAGGCAAGCGAATTCTCCTCGGAGAAGAAGGGACTAGCCAGGGAGGCACAGAGGCCACAGAGAAAAACGAAAATCGAAAGTCGGAATCAGAAAATCGGGCAGATGAACTGCTATGGAGGATTGCGGCCTTTGCAAACGGGGATGCGCGGACCGCCTACAACACCCTGGAATTGTGCGTGCGTGGCGCGAAGTCGAGCGCGGACGGAGCAAAGAGAATCACCGCGGAATTGCTCGAGGATGTACTGCAGCGGAAAATGTTGCGGTACGACAAGGCAGGTGAAGAACACTACAACCTGATCTCGGCGCTGCACAAGAGCGTGAGGAATTCCGACCCGGACGCGGCGCTCTATTGGCTGGCCCGAATGATCGAAAGCGGAGAGGACCCCCTGTATCTGGCGCGGCGCATGGTTCGAATGGCGAGCGAAGATATCGGGATGGCGGAGCCGGGCGCTCTTGCGGTTACCCTGGCGGCGAAAGAAGCGTTTGATTTTCTGGGCGCGCCGGAGGGGCATCTGGCGTTGGCGCAGGCCGCGGTGTATCTGTCGTTGGCGCCAAAATCGAATGCAGTATACGTGGCATATGGGGATGTGATGGAAGACGTGAGAAAGACGGAAGCGGATCCTGTGCCACTGCATCTCAGAAACGCCGTGACGGGTTTGATGAAGCATGTGGGGTATGGTGAGGGATATCGGTATGCTCACGATTTTGAAGAGAAGGTAACGGAGATGCAGTGTTTGCCGGATAACCTCGTCGGAAGGGTCTACTACAAGCCGACCGATCAGGGATTTGAGGCCAGGCTGCGGACGAGGATGACGGAAATTGCAAAGATGAGGAAGAAAGTGGCGCGTGAGTAGTGGCGAGAGGTCGAAAAAAAAACAGAGATGCAAGAGTGAAGGTTTAAGAGCGTGTCACGGGAGAATGCGGATGAGGAAGAGCGGAAATTGGTCGGTGTCACTGGCCGTGATAGCCGTGGCAGTGTCGCTGGTCGTGGGTGCTTGCTGGGCCGCAGAGACGGTAGGAAGGCCGAGGATTCTGGGAATTGCCTATGTGAACTTCCTCGTGTCGGACTTGGACAAGGCAAGGGCCTTCTACGGAGAAGAGTTGGGCCTGCCGACTGCCGTAGTGAGAAACGGCAACTTCGTGCAGGCAAGCTATAGGGTGAACCCGTACCAGAGGATCGAATTGACGAAGGCTTCCCCAGGCACTCAAGGCTCTTATTTGCTGGAAATTGGCCTGGCAACGGACGATTTGATGAAAATGCGGACATATTTAACGGCAAAAGGCGTGGGAAGGGTGGACGACATCTACGCCTGGCCTGACGGGACGAGATATTTTGTATTAGCAGATCCTGAGGGAAACAAGATTGTGTTTATAGAGCAGAAGAGAGACTCGCCGGAGTCGGGAGCAGTCGGGGAGATCAGCCACAAACTGATTCATGCGGGATTCATCGTGCAAAACGAGAAGACCGAGAATCAGTTTTATCAGGATGTGCTAGGGTTTCGCCCATACTGGCATGGGGGGATGAAGGACAACGAGACGAATTGGATGTCCTTGCAGGTGCCGGACGGCACGGATTGGATCGAGTACATGCTGAAAATACCGGCGGATGCGGACAAACGTTTGCGCGGGGTAATGAATCATATCTCCCTGGGGGTACCGAGCGTAGCGGAGGCAGCAAAAGAGCTGAAGGCCAAGGGGTACACTGGGTTTGAAGAGCCGAAGATTGGACGGGATGGGAAGTGGCAGTTGAATTTGTATGATCCGGACATGACTCGGGTGGAGCTGATGGAGTTTGCGCCGGTCGAAAAGCCGTGCTGCTCGGAGTTTACCGGGACGCATCCGAAGCCGTGAAGAGGAGTCAACAGTTGACAGTCCACAGTTCCCAGGTTCTTCGAAGAAACGACCCTCGCTTTGCGGACACTGTTCAGCGAACGCGTACAAGTACTTGGGCTGTAGTTATTCTGCTGACGCTGGTTTGGTTTATTCCCTGCCCGGTCCCGGTCCATGCGCAAAATCTTGACAAACCCGTGATGTCAGTGGATGAGGAAGTGACGGCGTTCGCGTATGCGCCGGATGGGCGGATTGTGTTCTCCGTCAAAAGGATGTTTAAAACGAAGAAGTACGACCTCCAGCGTGACGATATTTTTATTGCCGAGGCGAACGGGAAGCGGAGACGGATTCTCGAGGGACAGAAATTCACGCACGGGGATAAGCCGTTTACCTACCAGGTGGAGTCATTCACCTGGTCGCCGAACGGACACCTGATTGCAATTCAATTGTTTACCACAACCGTAGACCCGGAAGACGAGCATCACGATGACGCGCGGGCCTTGCTGATGCTGGACGATTCGGGACATGAGATCAAGCCTCGCGGTGACGAACTGGTGTTGGAAGCCGAACAGCCGATGTGGCTTCGCGATAATGCCACGCTGGTGTATTTGACGGAGGAGATTTCGACCCGGGAATTGTTCTCCCTGCACTATTTGACCATGTCCGGTGGGCCCGACACGAAAGCGTTTGAGGGGCGGACGTTTGCGGCGGCCGTTCGAGTTCCGGGAAGCAATTCCGCAATCGCAGTAGAGCGTGACCGGAACATGGAGGGTCCGCCACGGATTCAGAAGCTGGATTTGCTGTCGCAGGACGATCACGAATTGGCGACGCTGGACGGATTCGTGGGAGGGCTTTCGATTTCGCCGAGCGGAACGAAAGTGGCCTATTTCCTCGATCGCGAGGTGCTGGAAGTTCGAGACTTGGAGAAGCCGGATCACGTGGTGCGAATGCGGGTGGGATTGGGCGTGCTGCAGTGGAATGCGGAAGAGACAGAGATTTACGTGAAGAGGACAGTGGAGAAGAAATCGGCGGACCTCGTGAGCTTCCGTGTGCCGGGCTTGGCGCCATTTCGGAGGGGACAGGCCGTGCCGGTGCTCGAACCCGAGCCGCGCCAGTTGTTGCATGGGTTAGCGATCCGCGAATATGGGCTTTCGGCGGATGGAAGATATCTGGCCGTCGTGTTACCCGGGAAGAGAAATCTGCAAGTATTCGGATTCTGAAGATGCAATCGGCTGAAAAGATCCCGCGATAGCCCTTTTCTTTTCTCTTTCTATTTTCCCGTTTCTGATTTCCGTCTTTTGTGCTCGACGAAAAGACAGGCGTCCTCGACGACGAGGAGGCCCGCAGCGTAGGCTCTGCTGGCGGCCTGGGGACTGGTGATTCCCTGCTGAAGCCACAGCGCTTTTGCATGAATGGCAATAGCGGAATCGGCGACGCGAGGAACCTCTTCGATGCGGCGAAAGACGTCCACGATATCGACGGGAACGGGAACATCCTCCAGACGGGCGTAGGATCTCTGCCCGAGGACTTCGGATTCGTTGGGATTAACGGGAATGATGGTGTAGCCGGCGGACTGAAGGTAAGCCGCGACCTCGTGAGAGGGGCGTCGGGGATTCGGAGACAGACCGACGACCGCGATGGTCTTCGAATGGCGGAGGAGATCAGCGATGGGGTCTGTTGATGAAGCGGCCTGACCGGGAAGATGAAGCTTCATAACGTTTAGATGAATTTCTCGGAAGTCAGTTACGTTCGATGGCTCTCCCGCGAAGCCCCTCCTTATTGAACTATCGCACAAGCGTGGCGCAGGAGGTTTCGGTTTCCGCGTTCAAGACCGTCGAACTCTCAGGTGCTCGCTGCTGGCATGGCAACCTGCCGAGATCGATCACTCCGCGAGCCTGCTCATTCGCCAACGTGCGTCCCGCCCAAAAGCAAGCCGCCAGGGTGAGCAGGCAGGCGGCCCAGGGAACGACAGGACTCTTCCAGAAAAATTGCAATTCGAAACGTAGGGCGGCGAACCAGGCAAGGATCATGGCAAGGCCGGCGAAGAGCGGAGCGAAAGAGGGCTTCGCGGGTCGGTGTACGAGATGGTTCGTGAGAGAAAGAATGAAAACGACGAATGGAACAGCAACGAGCAGGTCGATGAAGTAGTGTTCGCCTGTACCCAAAGTAGCGATCAGCGTGAAGACCAAGAACGCGGCAGCAAGAATGCGCTCGAGGCGCGAGAGCCGGGAGGAGTACCAGAAAACCAGATACGCCCAGCCGGCGTGCAGGGAAGGCATGGCATTGCGAAAGCCGGCCAAGGGAATGGCCTTCACCGCAAGGTGGCTGGCCTGAACGGTGGTTAGGGGATACCAAGGAAAACCAGTTTTGAATACATAGATAGGACCAAGAGCGGGAAAAAAGTTATAGAAGATGAAGCCGATCGGCGCCGCAATGAAGAACGCGGTGAAGGCGGAAAGGGCTGTCCTTTTGCATGCCATGAGGCACCCTGTATAGGAAAGGGACAAGGCGATTCCGGGAATCAGGTAAGCCACGTAGCAAATCGCGAAGAAGGCATAGGAACGCCCCATGAGTTGGCCGAACAAGAACGAAGGCTGGACGTGCAGGCTGGCGTCGAAGGAATACAGATACAGATCGAGGACGTCCGGCTGGGCCCGCGAGGTCCAGCCGTGAAAGAAAGGAATGCACCAGCCGGCAGCATGGAGGGCAACAAGCGGGATCAGCGTAAAAGTGGCCCCTCGCCGGGATTCGCCTTGCGACCATAGCGCACGCAAGGTCAGCGCACAAAAACTACCGAGTCCCAGGAGGAAAATCGCGCTCCGCCAGGAGAGAGGATAGCCGAGGAGGCGCGTATCCGTGAGAAAGAGCGCGAGAACCACAGCCAGAACTACAGCCAAATCCCGGAGAGTCATCCGAATGCGGAGAAGCACAAGAAAGAAGCATGCGGTGAGAATGGAGAGGCCGTCATCGGCAAAGGCCAAGTGGTAAAGACCGTAACGCGTGCCAAACCAGAGGACTCCAACGACAACCGCGGCGGTAAGCGCCGAGCGAGGCACAGAGCGTATGGCGCTGTCTGGAATGAACCGCATGGTCTCCTCGTGCTCCCTGGACGGTAAATTCAGATTAGGGGGATAGACTCAAGGGAGGGCGTGAAAAGAGGGTTGCTGCACTGTATGAGTAACAGTTCAGGATAGAGCACAGCCGATGTGCGTGAGAAGAGGACTAGCGGGGTGCAAGAATCGAGTTGGTGGAGGTACGGAGACGAAGTTGGGTGGAGGCCAGGGCGAGCAGCAGTTTGGTATTTTCCGTAGGCGAACCAACAGAAATGCGGATAGCTTCTTGGAAGCCCATCCAGCCCATCGTACGGACGATCACGCCCTCAAGGAGAAGCTCGTCGCAAAGTGATTTGGCATTGGGTCCAATAGGAACAAAAAGGAAATTGGTTTCGCTGGGTACGGGAGAAAGGCCGAGCTTGCGCAGTTCCTCAAACAGGCGCTGACGTTCATGGCGATTGGACTCCACGGAACGCTCCACGTGGTCAGTGTCATCGAGCGCGGCGAGAGCAGCGGCTTGGCCGACACTGGTGACGTTAAATGGCGTGCGGAGCTTGTTCATTTCGGCGACAAGAGTGGGATGACCGATGCCGTAGCCGATCCGCAGTCCGGCTAGGCCATACACCTTGGAGAAGGTGCGAAGGGTGAGGATGTTGTTGTACTCGCGGAAGAGTGCCCGCGACTTGGGGAGATCAGGACGGGCGGCATATTCGCAATAGGCTTCGTCGAGAACCACCAGGACGTCGCCCGGCACTTTTTTGAGAAACGCGGCAAATTCGTCGTGGCCGAAAGCCGTGCCAGTCGGATTGTTAGGATTGGCGATATAGATTACGCGGGTTTGCGGAGTGACTGCGGCGGCGATCGCTTCGAGATCGAAAGTGTAATTGCGCATCGGCGTCTGGATCAGACGGCCGCCGCTCGCGCGAATGGCGATGGCGAAAAGCGCGAAGGTGCCTTCGCTCGTGATGCCATCCAGTCCAGGACGAAGGAGAACGCGTGATGCAAGGTCGATGATCTCGCTGGAGCCCAGACCTACAAATACCTCTTCAAAGCGGACATTGTTGCGAGTGGCGAGGACCTCGCGAAGGCGCTTGCTGCCGCCGTCCGGATACCAATTGGCTTCGCCGAGAGCGCGTCGAGCGGCTTCCATCGCTTTGGGAGAGGGACCGAGAGGATTTTCATTGGAAGCGAGTTTGACGGCGTGGATCTTAAGTTCCTGCTCGACCTCTTCAACAGGCTTGCCGGGAACATAGGCTGGAAGGCCCTGGATGTAGTCGGGGATCAGTTCATCGAGAGTGTGGGTCATGAATTTATTTTATGCCCGCGATTAGGAAAAATCGAGTGGAGGGGATGGGGATGAGTAATCGGCAGCACGTGGCCGGGCACCGGAATTCGGGAATCAGATTACAGACATCAGGCACCAAGGGATGAATTCCGCTTAGTGACTTGCGGCAAGAGAATGAAGAATTGCGCCAAGACTCGCATTTGGCGTTGTGCTAGGATTCGCGCATGTTGAAGAACCGTTCCGTGCCTGCCGATATTCTTTTGCCGCATCTGGTGTATCGCGATGTAGATGCTGCGGCAGAGTGGTTGAACAAGGTGTTTGGATTCGAAGAGCACTACCGTTTCGGGGGAGATCCAACCAGCGGCGCGCAGATGCATCTGGGAGATGCGTGGATCATGCTCACGCGGCCGAAAGAGAGAGCAGCCAGTCCTGCTCAGGTCGGACGCGGAACCCAGAGCCTGACCGTATTTGTGGAGAATGTGGAAGGGCACTTCGAAAAGGCGAAAGCGGCGGGCGCGTCGATTGTGGAAGAGTTGCATGAGACAGAGTATGGCGAGTTGCAATTTGCCGCCTTTGATTTAGATGGGCACCACTGGCTGTTTTCCAGGCACGCGCGCGACGTCAGCCCGGACGAGTGGGGAGCCAGGGTAAAGCGAAAGTAATTCGCGGCACCGTCCAGTCATTTTCGGGATGGAGTGGACAAGGCTTTCAAGGTTTGCACTTCCCCTTCGGTGAGCGGTCGGAGTTTTCCAGGTGGGACATCGACAGTCAAAGAGCCAAGCCGAACGCGTTTGATCTTTTCGACTAGGAAGCCGACAGCCTGAAACATACGCCGAATTTGTCGGTTGCGGCCTTCAATCAAAGTGACCTCGTACCAGGGATTGGGGGCGTCCTCGATGAGTCTAATTTGCGTGGGAGAAAGCTTTACGCGCCGCTTGTCCTCGAGGGCGATCGTGATGCCATTGCGGAGACGTTGAATCGCCTGCTCGTCCGGTTTGCCGCTGATTTTCACATGATAGGTCTTGGGCACGTGCGAGTCGGCCTTCGTGAGTTGCTGGGCAAGGCCGCCGTCGTTGGTCAGGAGAAGTAGCCCTTCACTCGCATAGTCCAGGCGCCCGACGGGGTAGACACGCTCGCGAAGATTGCCGAGCAGTTGCATGACGGTTGGGCGGCCTTCGGGGTCGCTCACGGTGGTGACATAGCCTTTCGGCTTGTTGAGAAGAAAATAAACGAACCGTTGTACGCCCTGGAGAGGTTTTCCATCCACGCAGATAGTATCCGAATACGGGTCGGCTTTGGTACCGAGTTCGGTGACGGTGGCGCCATTCACAGTCACGCGGCCAGCCGTAATGATCTCCTCGGCTTTGCGGCGAGAGGCAACGCCGGCGGCGGCAAGGATTTTTTGGAGACGGTCGGGCATGACAAACGAACGTTAGCGGTTTCTCGGCTTGGGAGGCCTAGATCTGGTTAGGGCTTCTGCCTCTCTTTTTTCTAGGAGACGATAGCGGCCGCGAGGGACGCCCTCAAGAGAGAGCGTGCCGAGGCCGGTGCGCATCACTTTTTCGACAGGGTGATACTCGCGAAAAAGGGTGTTGCGGAGACTCTCGAGTTTGGGGCCCTGCATAGTGAGTTGATACCAGTAATTGGCGTGCTGTTTGCGCGAGGCCTCGGGTTGGCGAACAGTTTTCAGCTTGACGCGTAATTCCTTACCCAGGCGATCAAGATCGGCGAGGGTAAGCATGCCCTTGATCTTGATGTGATAGGTCTGGTCGAGGCGATTCCAATTCTTAAGAAGCTGAGCGGCTAGGTCGCCATCGTTGGTAAGGAAGACGAGCCCGCTGGCGGCATATTCGAGATTGCCGACCGGGTAGACGCGATCGGGAAAACCGCGCAGGAAATTGCGCAGCGTCTTCCGGCCTTCCGGATCTATAAGAGAGGAGACGACTTCCGGAGGTTTGTGCAGAAGCAGATAGACGTGACGGGGCGCATCGTCTTTGATGGTACGGCCGGCGGCTTCGATCTTGTCCTGGGACAGGTCGGCCTTTGTGCCGAGTTCGGTGACTGTTTTGCCATTGACGCGAACCTGACCCGAAAGGATGAGTTGTTCAGCATGACGACGGGACGCAATGCCGGCGCGAGCGATGATTTTTTGGAGGCGTTCGAGCATGAAGTTCTCAGTTTCCGTTGTCAGTTAACAGTAAAGAAAAAAGTGGCAGGTGGCTAGTGGCAAGTCGTGGGACTTCCGCAGATTAATCGGCAGACGTGGATTTTGCTGAAGGAGACGGAGGGTCTTCGTCGAGCGCGCCGGAGGGCATACCCTCGCCCGTGGCGGCAGCTTCCTCTTCGCGAAGCTCTTCAGCGGAGGCGAGTTGCTGCTTGACGTGTTGAAAGCTCTCGGAGACGGCAGATTTCCCAGAGACCAGGTTCCCTTCCGAAGGGAAGGTCTCCGGGCTCGAAGACTCGCCCGGCGCTACGGGGGCCGAGTTGGCGACGTCGGTTTCAGGATGAAGCTCGGACAGGGGCTCTTCGAGGCCAGGCTGAGGACCAGCGTCCACATCCGAACCAAGGGCCTCGCGGGCAAGGGCCTCGAATTCCTTTAGGCTGGGAAGTTCGTCGAGATCGCTTAGGCCGAAACGCATGAGGAATTCTTTGGAAGTCTTGTATAGGATGGGGCGCCCGATAACTTCCTTCCGTCCAGCAGTGGTGATGAGTTTCTTGTCGAGGAGTGTGGAAATGACACCGGAGGTGTTGACGCTGCGAATTTCGGAGATTTCGGGAGCCGTAACCGGCTGTTTGTAGGCGATGACGGCCAGAGTCTCGAGGGCCGGCATAGAAAGACGAAGCGGGGGGCGCAAGGACTTGATGAAACGGCGGACGACGTCGTGGTGCTGGGGCTTGGTGTATATCTTGTAGCCGCCCGCAACGGCGCGGATTTCGATGCCGCGGTCCTCAGAGGAATAAGACGCGATGAGCTCGTCGAGGGCAGCCTTGACGGGAAGTTTGTCCTCGCCGAGGACCGCGGCGAGCTGATCAAGGGTAGCAGGCTCGTCGGCGGCGTAGATGATGGCTTCGAGAGCGGCTTGGCGTTCCTGGTCCGTCATGAGCAGGTAACAGTTTACAGTTAACAGTCCTCAGCGCAAAGCGGGGAGATTGATGCGATCAGAAACCGGCGATCCAGAAGCCGGAACTCGCTCAAGGACAGTTTATGGGAAGGGTCCAGCAGTTCTGGAACCCTTCTCCGCTGCGGGTAATGCACCCAAAGAGGCTGGCTTAATCGCGGTCGGCAACGGCGTCCCCGGGAGAGTTGCCTAAGGCCGGGGATAGCGGAGGTTGAGAGGAAAGGACCCGAACTGTGGAGCGGAAAAGGTCGGAGCCGACACGCAAAGAGGAAGCCATCAGCCGATTACCCCAGAGCGACAGGATGGTAGCGGTCGGCTGTTGGCTCACAGCTATTGGCTAAAGTCACTGATACTCGGCGTCAATTCTCAGTGCGCCAGAGTCGTCAAAGGCAATGTCGAACGCTTTCGCGCGCTTGATAACGATTTCGGCAAACTGTTTTTCCTGCGTGAGAGCGATGGCCTGCAGCTTGACCATTTCGAGGACGGCCAGGAAGGCGACGATCATGGCGTGGCGGGAGGGGCAAGCCTCAAAGAACTGCATGAGGCTAACGGAACTGGTGTCGCTGGAAAGGATCTGCCCTCGCAGCTGGGCGATCATCTGCGCAACGGTGAAGGATTCGTGCTGTAACTCAATGCGTGCGACCTCTTTTTTCCGTTCGAGGACCTGCTGAAAGACGCGGACCAGATCAACCAGAGAAACAACGAGTTCCCCCTCGATCGATTCGTCGTTGTATAGCGACTTGTCCGGCTTCGACCAGACGTTCTCTTCGATCTGCTGCCGTTGGTAGAGAAGCTGCGCGGCGTTCTTGAACTTCTCATGCTCCAGGAGCCGCTGGACGAGTTCCTCGCGCGGGTCGGCGGCCTGCTCTTCGGGGGTGGCAAGCGGGTCCGGCGGGAGAAGCATTTTGGATTTGATGTAAATGAGCGTGGCAGCCATATAGATGAATTCGGCGGAGACATCGACGTTCAAGGTCTCGAGTTGATGGAGATAGTCAAGGTATTGCGAGGTGATTTTGGAGATTTGGATGTCGTGGATATTCATCTCCTGCTTCTTGATGAGATCGAGCAGGAGGTCCAGGGGACCTTCGAAGATGGGGATCTGGATTCTGTAGGGGCTCGCCATGGGTGGAGATAGTGTATCAGTGGCACAGGGACTGAGAAAGAAGCCGGTTTGTTGGACAGAAGCGAAGAAGTGGAACGGGAATCTTGGCTGGAAATTTCGGGATCCCTCTTCGCTTGCGTCTGCGAAATCACCGCCAGGTTTTCTATTCTTTTTCAGGCCAGTGGAAGATGTAATGGCGGACGCGGTGCATGGTCTTTTCCGCTTCGCGTTTCGCCTGCGCGGAACCTTGATGCAAAACGTCCAGAACACCTTTGGGATTGCTTTCCCAGTGAAGGCGGCGCTCGCGGATGGGTGCGATCCACTTGATAAGATTTTCGGCCATGGCGGCCTTGCATTCAATGCAGCCGATGCCGGCAGTCGTGCACCCTTGACGGACCCAATCGAGCCGACCGGGATCGCGCTCCGGAGTGGAGAAAAGCTTGTGCCAGTCGTAGACAGGGCAGACGTCGGGATTGCCGGGGTCGGTGCGGCGCTTGCGCGCTGGATCGGTAACCATAACTTTGGTCTTGGCACGGATGTCGGCGTCGGATTCGGAAAGATAGATTGCGTTCCCGTAGGACTTCGACATCTTGCGGCCATCGAGGCCAGGGACGCGCGGAGTTTGCGTGAGTTGTGCTTGCGGCTCTTCCAGAACGCTCGCGTAGGAGAAAAAGGGCTTGAGGCCGGCAGGGAGTTTCTCCAAAAAGTTGGCGACGCCCATTTCAAGAACGCGTTGACGGATGAACGCCGTGGCGACGGTCTTTTGTTCGGCGTTTATTTCCTGGCTCTCGGGTAGAATGGGTTCGCTTGAGGGGACATCGAGAATCTTGAGGAGAACGTTGCGGCCGAGTTTTCGATTCTGTGGCGTAAAGATTTCCGGACGGACACCAAAGCCATAGTAGAGGTTAAAGCGACGAACAATCTCCCGGGAAAGCTCAACGTGAGCAACTTGATCTTCGCCGACAGGGACGATGAGGGGTTTCCCGGTCGAGGAGTACATGACGATGTCGGCGGTTTGCAGCGCGGGATAGCCGAGGAAGCCGTACGTGTGGAGGTCTTTGTTGCGGATGTTGTCGAGCTGTTCTTTGTAGGTCGGAACCCGTTCTAGCCAGCTGAGCGGCGTGACCATGGAAAGAAGAAGGTGGAGTTCCGCGTGTTCAGGAACCAGAGATTGCAGGAAGATGACGGACTTTTGGGGGTCCAGGCCGGCGGCAAGAAAGTCGATGGTGACCTGCAGCGTGTTTTCGGCGATGGCCGAGGTATCCGCGTAGTCGCTGGTGAGGGCATGCCAGTCGGCTACGAAGAAGAAACACTCATTGGCGGCATCGGATTGGAGTTTAACCCAGTTTTCGAGGGCGCCGAAGTAGTTGCCGATTTGCAGTCGTCCGGTGGGGCGCATGCCGGAGAGGACTCGTTTCGTAGCGGTGGTCAAGAAGTGTGGACCTCAGTGAACTGGATTGGTGGAGCCGAATCCAGAAGGATATCAGATATCGGTAATCGGAACAGGCAGACCGGAGGGAACACTGGCCGAGGTTGCGTCATTTCCTGGACTTTGGTTTGGAACGGGCGCGTTCGTATCTCAGGGAGATGAGGCCTTTTGAGTAGGTTCTGTTTTCGAGGAGTGTAAACT
>Ga0187781_10001189_pt1 | contig 19680 bp, 13 predicted proteins | sample 0715_SJ02_MP02_2_FD_132447 | JGI IMG/M metagenome (GOLD analysis project Ga0187781, IMG submission 132447) | Tropical peat soil microbial communities from peatlands in Department of Meta, Colombia - 0715_SJ02_MP02_20_MG | ecosystem: Environmental > Terrestrial > Soil > Wetlands > Peat | place... | reverse complement strand
GTCACCGAGAAGGTGGGCAATGCGAGCGCAGCTCACCTAAAAATGTTGTACTTTACGACACAGTAGAGCGCGCGAACGCCGTCCTTCCAGCCGATCTTCTTGCCCTCGGCGTAGGTCCTGCCGAAATAGGATATCCCAACCTCATAAATTTTCAGATTCGGCAGCTTGGCAATCTTGGCGGTTATTTCAGGCTCGAACCCGAACCTGGACTCCTCAATGCGCAGCCCCTTCAAAATATCCGCTCTAAACGCCTTGTAACCGGTTTCGACGTCGGTCAGGTTGAGATCGGTCAACGCGTTGGAGAGAAGCGTCAGCACACCATTGCCGACACGGTGCCAAAAATACAGTACGCGATGAGCCTCGCTGCCGATGAAGCGCGATCCATACACAACGTCCGCGTGGCCGGCGACTATTGGCTCGACGACACGCGGTATCTCACTTGGGTCATATTCCAGATCGGCGTCCTGAACGATAACGACGTCTCCTGTCGCTGCCGCAATGCCGGTTCGCAACGCCGCGCCTTTTCCCTGATTGCGCTCGTGAAACAGGATCCGCTCGGAAGCCGCAGCGGCTCGCTTGGCGAGGAATTCTCGTGTTCCATCGGTTGAACAATCGTCGATGACGATGATTTCTTTCGGCTGATAGTCGCAAGCTTCGACGCCGGCAAGAACCTTCGCGATGGTCTCGCGCTCGTTGAAACAAGGAATAAGGATGGAGAGCTTCATTTAGACGGCTTAAATCGGATCAGGTCCATGCGAGGCGTGTCGACTCTGCGTGCTGGGTAGCGGCGACGCTGGCCGCCAAGCTTGGCCGGCTCGATCGGATAGGCTCCGGGCACCGGCACGCGCATGGCGTCAGCTCATCACCACCGATACGAACGAAGGGCCAACCGCGGCAGAGGTCGCTCGTCCCGCTTCAACGATCGGCGCCGAACGGGACGCCAACAGAGCGCGATCGTTGATCAAATCTCGGAGTGTGTGCCGCCACGCCGGCAGGTCAAATGGGTCGAGCAGGATTCCAAGGTGCCCGAGGACTTCCGGCAAGGCGCCGCGGTCGGCGGCCACGCAAAGTTTGCCATGGCGCAAGCTTTCGATCGCCGGCAATCCGTAGCCTTCGTAGGCGGATGGAAAAATGGTGAAAAGACAATTCCTGTAAAGCCAGACGATCTCGCCGTCGCTAGCGTCCTCCACGATAAGGATTCTGCCGCGCACTGTGGGATTCTCTCTGATCTCGTGCACAAGCTCGGAGACTTGCCATCCAATCCGGCCGGCGAACACCAGTTGCACGTTTGCCGGTATTTCGGCCGTCTCGACCAGGCGCTCCCAGACTTGATAGGCGAGTCGGTGGTTCTTTCTTGGCTCGATTGTCGAGACGAAAAGCACGAAAGGCGCTCCGGCGAGCTCCGCGATTCGTCCGCGGCTCGGCTCGACCTCAGCGGCGTCCCAGTGCGGGACGCTGATCCTGGCGATCGACGGCGCTGGTATCCTGAAGTGTGCGCAGAACTCCATGTAGTCTTGGCGCGAGCGCTCCGACAGCACCAGGACTTTGTCGGCGCGTCGGCTCGCTTCGACGAGTTGAGCGACAAAGGTCGCCTGATGACTGAGACTGAAATATTGGGGGAATTTCCATGGTATGACGTCGTGGCAGAAAGCCACGAATCGAAAGCCGTATTGGCGCTTCAACTCGTAGATCGCGCCGTTGTCCTCGCCCATCCAATTGAGGTCGCAGGAAAACAAAACGTCACCCGGCCCGAGCGTCAGGGGCTCGCTGACGACGTCGCTGAAGGGATACCAGCGCACGCCGTGCTTATCGAGGCCGTACTTGGGCCTGGTCGAACCTTGCCGTTTGAGCCACTTCAGGAGTGTGTCGTTCAAGCGTCGGAGTGCGCCGCGTTCCGAGAGAGTCCCCTGCAAGGCTTCGAGGACGCGCATCGCGCGTTTGCGGGGCTGCCGCAGCTCCCGCGCCAGGGCGCTTCGTTCGATTTTGGGGATTGCGGGCAGAAGTCGCGCATGTCCGGCGAGCACCGCCCGGGCCATTTCTTTGTCCACGAGGCCGAGCCCTCTGACGCGCGGATTAAACACCGAGAATTCGACGGTCATCGTCGCATCCTCGAAGGCGAGGTGCGCAAGCTGCTGTTCGACGCGCACGATTCCAACCGGCGGCCCGAACCAGCCAGCGCTTATCGTCAAGTCGAATATCAAGCGTGGCATCCGCCCTTAGGTCCCCATGCCGTTGACGCGGTCGTCAGGCCGGGCCGCTCGCCGAGGCCAACTCATGCCTGCACACCGTTCGGAACCCGGGAAGGGACCTGCAGGGCCGCCGCACGCATTTCATCGAAGTTCCATCATCGGTGAAGAGCAGACATGGCCTGGGCCTTCGGAAATGTCCACTAACCGTCCAACCCCGACGTGGCGGGTTCCTGGCGCGCCGGTTTGATCCGACCCGTCGGAATAACATCCGTCGGACGGAGAAATACGCAACGGGCGCGGACCGTCACCGACGGTTGAGCTTGTCGAACCGACTTCCTATTTCCGTTTGGCATCAGGCTGGGGGACTGTCATATCAGACAGCATAAGGATCCTCTCTATCGATGGCGGCGGTATTCGCGGCATCATCCCGGCGATGTTCATTCAAGCCTTGCTGGGCGGGCTTAAGGCGCAGGACGCCTTCCATATTATCGCCGGCACGTCGACCGGGGGAATCATCGCGTGCGGCCTGGCGAAACCGGATCCTCTCGGTCTTCAAGGCATCATCGATCTTTACGTCCAGCACGGCGGCGAGATTTTCAAGAAGGGCGTGGGGGAGGCGGCTCACTACCTGCATGATCCGCGATACAAGCCGACGGCTCTGGAGACTTACCTCGCTTCCCAGCTCGGCAGCACGCATCTCTCCGAAGTCAAGAATGTCGAATTGCTCGTTCCGAGCTACGCGATAGGACTTCCAAAAGCGGACTCATCCGGCAGCACAGCTGCGCCGATGTTCTTCCGAAGTTGGCAGGCCAGAGGCTTGCTGCTCGGCGAGGGCGCTACGAGCGCCGAATATGACTTCAAGCTCGATGCTATTGCGCGCGCCACGTCGGCGGCGCCGACATTCTTCCCTCCGGCGACGATCGTCAACAAGGCCGGTCAGCCGTTCACCATGATTGACGGCGGCGTGTTTGCGAACAACCCGACGATTTGCGCGATGGTGGAAGGCTATCATCTGTATCATTCGAGGAAATTCATGGTCGTTTCCATCGGAACCGGCAGCGAGCCTGCACGCATCAATACTTCCGCTGCCGCGCATTGGGGCGACATATCTTGGGCGTTGCCGATCATGTCGATTTTTCAGGACGGCAGTTCGCAGACGGTCTCCGTCGAAACCGACGAACTGCTCGGCGATTATCATTGGCGATTCGATGTCTCGCTGGCAACAAAGACGCCTGAGAGCGAGACCGTGGACGCAAGCATGGATGATGCCTCGCCCGCGAACATAAAAGCTTTGGTGGACAAGGCCAAACAGATGATCGACGCGGAGCGCGATCGGATCGAAAGCTTGGCGAAGATATTGGCCGAGCCTAAGGCCAATGTTCAACCAAGGGGGACGAAACCTGAAAAAGGCATTTTGATTACGCCGCAAGCAGCGGCGAGCGCCTGACAGCGATTGAATAGACGCCGCGTTCCGCCTCCGGCACCGTCTGACTCTTCGGATGCACTAGGGCCATTCGCCGCGCCTTCAGCCGATCCCCGGTCGCGCCTCGGTGGTCGCAATCCAGATGCCGGCAAAGACGGCGACAAGGCCGATGACGAGATTGGGCGTGATCGGCTCGCCGACGAGGACGCCTGCGAGCAACGCGGCGGCGACCGGATTGACGGTCATGGTGCTGGCGACGCGGGTCGGCGTGGTTCGCTCGAGCGCCAGCACCCACAGAATGAACGCGAGCGCGCCGCCGAAAATCCCGAGATAGATTCCGGCGATCCATTGCGATGTGCCGAAGTCTTCGAGCACGGCGAGGCGGCCGGTGACAAGCCCGACGACGATGAGCGCCGCCGCGCCCGCCCCCATGCCGAGCGCGAGAAAGCCGAGCGCGCTTGATCGCGCGATGAAGGGGCGAGACCAGACATTATAGAACGCCATACACAGGACGGCGCCGGTCATGATCAGTTCGCCGCGCCAGGCCCCGGGCGGCGCCGTGGAAAGCCCGGAGGCGAGCGCGGCGAACACGCCGAGGATGGCGATGCCGACGCCGGCCGACTTGCGCGCAGTCAGCGGCTCGACGCGGAGGACGCCGCCGACCACCATGGTCTGGAGCGGCAGGGTCGAGAGCGCGAGGCTCGCTCGCGCCGCCGTGGTGTAGCTGATCGCGAGATTATAGAGGATGAAAAACAACCCGTAGAAGCAGAGACCGAGCACCGCGATGCCGACCACATCGCTGCCGCGCGGCCAGCGCGCGCGCAGCACGAGCGCGATCGGCAGCACGCAAGCAAAACCGATGCCCCAGCGCAGAATCGCAAGCGTCAGCGGATCGGCGTCGCCGGAAAGGTAGCGGGTGATCGCGGCCGCCGTTCCGCCAAGCGAACTGGAGACAATCGCGAGCAGGACCCCGAATGTCTCGCCCACCCCGCCTCCTGCCGTCACCCGATCCGATGTCCACCATCCCGACCAGGGTTGTTTTAGCAACTACCCCGGAGGTAGTCGCGCTACGCGGCAAGTTGGCGGCGGCGCGACAGACTATCCTGTCGGTCCGCACCGGAATGTGCCACCATTCACGCGGTGGTCGTAGGGAAATCGAGTCCGGAGCTCGTGGTGCCGCGTGACGGAGATTTCGCGACGCGGCTGCGGGCTTGGCGGCAGCGCCGCGGCTGGTCACAGCTCGACTTTGCCGGTCGCGCCGGCGTCTCGCAGCGGCATGTGAGCTTTCTGGAGCTGGGGCGCGCCGCTCCCAGCCGCGACATGGTCATCCGCCTGGCGGCGACACTCGATTTGCCGCTGCGTCAGCAAAACGCGCTCCTCGTCGCCGCCGGCTATGCGCCGGTCTGGCGGGAGACCGACCTCGCCGCGCCGGAGCTGACCCAGGTGCGCGATGCGCTCGCCTATATTATGGCGCAGCAGGAGCCGTTCCCGGCGGTCGCGGTCGACCGGCACTGGAATTTGCTTACAGCCAATCAGGGCGCGGTGCGGCTCGTCGAATTTCTGGTCGGCCCGCTCGCTCCCGATGCGCGGATCAATCTCGCCGACGCGCTGGTCGCGCCCGACGTGCTGCGGCCGTTCCTCGTCAATTGGCCGGACGTGGTGCGCTATTTCATCCGCAGCGTCGAGGCCGACGCGGTCGCCGACGCCAGCGCCGGCACCGCCGCGTTGCTCGAGCGATTGCTGCGCTACGAAGGCGTTGAGCAGGTCGTCAAAGCCGCCGTGAGCGATCTTCCCGCCGGGCCGGTCCTGCCGATGCATTTCCGCAAGGGCGAAATTGCCTTGCGGCTGTTTACAACCATCGCCACGCTCGGCACGCCGCAGGACATCACGGTGCAGGAGCTTCGCATCGAATGCTTCTTCCCGATGGATCAGGACACGGCGAGCGTGCTCCGCGCCTGGGCGCCCACATCGAAGCCGTAGCGCTGCCGCCTCAAGCGAACGACACCTGCGGATGCAATCGGTTCTTGCGCGATCGGCGTCCGCGCCACGAGAGCAACACAAGAGATCGCGCTACGGACGATTCGCGCCCTTTACCGGGTCCGACGTTAATTAAGAAGGCGTAAATGGATGTTGGCTAGTTAGGAGGCAGGCCGGTCGCCAACGCGGCGCAGGGACCATGTTCCGAATCCTAAACTGCCTGACGACGCAGCACGATTGGCGCCTGGTCATCGTTGCCGGCGTCGTTTGCTTTCTCTCGAGCCTGACCGCGATCACGTTATTCTATCGCGCGCGCTCGACCGCTGGGATGGCGCGCGCCGTCTGGATCGCGGCCTCGGGGGCTGCGACCGGCTGCGGCATATGGGCGACGCATTTCTTGGCGATGCTTGCCTATGAACCCGGCGTGCCGCTGGCCTACGACATCTATCTGACGACCTTGTCGCTGCTTGCGGCGGCGACGGTCACGGCGGGCGGCGTGGCGGCGGCGGTTTTCATTCCCGGCCGCTGGGGCGCGCCAATCGGCGGCGGCATTATCGGGGCCGGCGTTGCCTCGATGCACTATCTGGGCATGGAGGCGCTTGAGCTTCCCGGCCACGTCGAATGGGACGTGCCCCTAGTCATCGCCTCGATCGTCCTCGGCATGGTCCTGGGCATGGCCGCGCTCGCCGTTGCCGTGCGCTGGCAAGGATTCCGGGCGCTGTGGGCGTCAGCGCTCCTGCTCACGCTGGCTATCGTCTCGCATCATTTCACCGCCATGGGCGCAGTCGAAATCATTCCCGATCCCACGCGCGCAGTTGCGGCGCTGTCGCTGTCGCCGGCCTTGCTCGCGGTCGCCATCGCCAGCGTCGCGGTCGCGATATTGGGCATGAGCCTGGTCAGCGCCTTCGCCGATCGCCGGCTCGACGATCAAGGCCGCCTGCTCGCCATCGCGTTGAACAATATGAACCAGGGCGTGGTGATGCTGGACATGACCGGACGTCTCGTGGTCTGCAACGATCGCTATCTCGCCATGTACGGATTGTCCGCTGACGTGATCAAACCCGGCATCACGCTGATGGACATGATCCGTCATCGATTCGCCAAGGGCAGCCTGCAACGCGATCCGGCCGAATATTGCGCCGAGCTCAACGCGGCGATGGCAGCCGGCAAGACCGTCAGTTTCGTGACCGAGGCGCCGGACGGTCGTTCCATTGCCGTGATCAACCGGCCGATACCCGGCGGCAACTACTGGGTCGGCACGCACGATGACATTACCGAGCGCCGCTCGGCGGAGCGAAGAAACACGTTGCTGGAGGAGCAGCAGGCGCGGCGCGCCGTAATCGACGAGGCCATCGTTTGGTTCCGCGAGAGCGTCGAGCGGGTGTTGCAGACCGTCAGCGAGAGCGTCGCGGCGATGAAGTCGACCGCGACCACCTTGTCGGCGACGTCGCGCGAGACGACGGCGTACACCGCCGGGGCCGTCGACACCTCGAACGAGGCGGTCGAAAGCGTCGACGTCGCCGCGACCGCGGCGCACGAATTGTCCAAGTCGATTGCCGAGATCAACCACCAGCTGGTCCGCGCGTCGGACGTCGTCAAGGCCGCGTCGGTCGAGGCGCGATCGACCAACCATGACATCGCCGGCCTCGCGCAAGCGGCGCAGAAAATCGACGATGTGGTCAAGCTCATCCAAAGCGTCGCCGGCCAGACCAATCTTTTGGCGCTCAATGCCACGATCGAGGCGGCGCGCGCCGGCGCCGCCGGCAAGGGGTTCGCCGTCGTCGCTTCCGAGGTCAAGGCGCTGGCCGTGCAGACGGCAAAAGCGACCGACGACATCGCCGCGCAGATCGCGGCGGTGCAGGGCTCGACGCAAGGCGCGGTTCGCGCGATCGGCAACGTCACCGGCCGCATGGGCGAGATTCAGCAATTCACTGCTGCGATTGCGTCGGCGGTCGAGCAGCAGCATGTCTCGACTAGCGAGATCTCGAACAACGTTGCGGAGGCGGCTGCCGGCGCGAAATCCGTGGCCTCGGTGTTGCACCGCGTCACCGGAGCGATCGCCGATATGCACAGCTCGGCTGATACGGTGCTGGCGGCCTCGCAGGCCGTCGAGAAGGCCGCCGACAGCCTGCGCGGCAGCATCGACGGCTTTCTGCGCAAAGTCGCGCTCTAGCGGCGGCCCAGGCTCAGGCGGCGCGGCCGCGCGCCGGTGTCACCGCGATGCGCACCAAGGTCGTGATGATGTGCAAGCTCGCCTTGATCGAGCCACGCCTATTGCCGGCGACTTTCGACTGGCCGCCAGTGCGGCGTCAAATCCTTGCGCCGCGGACCGCAAAGGGTGACGCGGCGCTTCGTTCCGGCCGGAGCGCGGCCCGAAGGATGCCGGCGAAGCCATCTTCTCCGCGGCCGGCCGCTGGATTATTCTGCGGCTCACGAACACTTGCGGGCGCCGGCGCAGGAACCGCGACCCTACGCAGGTTTTTGACGATGGACGGGGATCAACACCTTAAGGGAGGTTGGTCATGTCGCGTTTCGCAGTGCTGGTAACGATCGCGCTCATCGGCGCCGTCGCCGCCAAGGCCGGGCCGTGCACGACGGAAATTGCGCAACTTCAGCGCCAAATCAGAGCCACGGCAACGGCCCAGGCGGGCGGGCCTTCGGCGCGGCAAACCGTCGGCGCGCAGTTGCATCACCAGCCGACCCCGAACGCGGTGGAGAGTGCGGAGAGCAGAGCCAGCGCCGATGCCGCCGCCGCCCTCGACCGCGCCCGACAAGCAGACGCCGCGGGCGACGCGCAAGGTTGCCACCAGGCCGTCGACCAGGCGCGGTGGCTTTACGGGGTCGAGTAGCTTCGCGCTGGCGACGAAGTTGCCGCCTCAATACGCTTCTTCGGCGTAGACCGGATCGACTGAGCGCGCCCACGGCCCGTAAAATTTCTCCAATAGCTCTTGCGCCGGAGTCGTGCCCCGGGCGAGCCGGTCCTCCAGCACGTCGAGGTAGCGGGTCTCGTCCGCACCGCCGAGATCGTAGTGCTTGCGCCGGGCAAGCCCGCCGCGCGCGAGCTTGAGAACGTCGGTGGCGATCGCCAGCGTGCTGCGGCCGCGCACAGTAGCGGCGAGCGCCTGTTTCGGCACCGCGTCGCGAAGCTGCTGGCGCTCGCCGGCGGTCCAATCCTTGACCAGGTCCCAGGCGGCGTCGAGGCTGACATCGTCATAGAGAATGCCGGCCCAGAAGGCCGGCAGCGCGAGCAGATTCGCCAGCGGGCCGGAGTCGGCGCCGCGCATCTCCAGATAGCGCTTGAGCCGCACCTCCGGGAAGATCGTACTGACATGGTTGGCCCAATCCGAGATCGTCGCGCGCGCCCCGGGCATGCCGGGGAGCCTGCCGGCCATCAGGTCGCGGAACGATTGGCCGGCGACATCGACATAGTCGTCGCCGTGCTTGACGAAATACATCGGCACATCGAGCGCGTAATCGACCCACCGCTCGAAGCCCATGCCGGGCTCGAACGCCCACGGCAACATGCCGGCGCGCGCGTTGTCGGTGTGACGCCAGATCTCCGAACGGAAGGAGAGAAAGCCGTTGGGCTTGCCCTCGGTGAACGGTGAGTTCGCGAACATCGCGGTTGCCACCGGCTGCAGCGACAACGACACGCGCAGCTTCTTGACCATGTCGGCTTCGGATGAGAAGTCGAGATTGGTCTGCACCGTGCAGGTCCGGTACATCATGTCGAGGCCGAGGGTGCCGACCTTCGGCATGTAGGCGGTCATGATCTTGTAGCGGCCCTTGGGCATGGTCGGCATCTCGGTGCGCGTCCAGCTCGGCGTCATGCCGATGCCGAGAAAACCGATACCGAGCGGGCGTGCGACCTCGCGCACCTGGGCGAGATGCGCCATCAATTCGCTGGAGGTCTGGTGCACCGTCTCGACCTGCGCCCCGGATAACTCGAACTGCCCGCCGGGCTCGAGCGTGATGGCGCCGCCGCCGGTCACGTCCGACAGGCCGATGACGTTCTCGCCTTCCATGATCGGCTGCCAGCCGAGCAGATGCTGCATGCCTTCGAGCAGCGCGCGGATGCCGCGGCGGCCCTGGTAGGGCACCGGGTGATGTTCGGCGAGGGTGAACGCGAATTTCTCGTGCTCGGTCCCGATGCGGAAACGCGACTTCGGCTTGACGCCTTGAGCGATCCAATCGACGAGTTCGTCGCGCCGCTCAATCGGCGTCAGGTCGACCTGATCACGTGCCATGGGATACCCGCGGCAATGGCCGGTACCTGGAGAGGTAATGATCGGCGCAAGAGATCGTCAGGCCGCCTTGCGCTTGTCGGGCGGGAAGCGGCCGTAGAAGCTCTCGCCGTTTTTCGCCATGTCGCGCAACAGCTTGGGCGGCTTGAACCGCTCGCCATGGCGCTTGGCGAGGCCGTTGCACAATTCGACGAAAGCCTTGGCGCCCATGCCGTCGATGTAGGAGATGGTGCCGCCGGTAAACGGCGCATAGCCGAAGCCAAGGATCGAGCCGACATCGGCTTCGCGCATGTCGGTGACCACGCCCTCCTGGACGCAGCGCGCTGATTCGAGCGCCTGGATCGCGAGCAGCCGGTGCTTGAGCTCGGCGATGTCGAGCGTGTCGGGATCGAGCTTGGTCGCCTGCAGGTCGGCAAGGCCAGGCCACAACCGCTTCGGTCCGCTCTGTGGGTAGTCGTAGAAGCCCTTGCCGTTCTTGCGGCCGTAGCGCCCGCGCTTCTCGACCATCTCTTCCAGCAACGACCGTTGCCGCGGATCGATCGCCTGCGGGCCGAGATCGGCTTCGGTCGCCTTGAGCACCTTCCAGGCGAGATCGACGGCGACCTCGTCGGTCAGCGACAGCGGGCCGACGGGCATGCCGGCAAGCCGCCCGACATTCTCGATCATCGCTGCGGGGATGCCTTCGGCCAGCATCAGCTGACCCTCGCGGATATAGGTGCCGACGACGCGCGAGGTATAGAAGCCGCGCGAATCGTTGACGACGATCGGGGTCTTGCGGATCGCGCGGACATAATCGAGCGCGACCGCGAGCGCCGTGTCGCCGGTCTTTTTGCCGCGGATGATTTCGACCAGCATCATGCGGTCGACCGGCGAGAAGAAGTGAATGCCGACGAAGCGCTTCGGCTCCTTGAACGAAGCCGCGAGCGAAGTGATCGGCAAGGTCGAGGTGTTGGAGCCGAAGACCGTATCCTTGCCGATCGCCGCCTGCGCCTTGGCGATCACCTCTTCCTTGATCTTGCGGTCCTCGAAAACGGCTTCGATGATCAGATCGCAGTCCTTGAGGCCGGCATAGTCCGGCGTCGGCGTGATGCGCGCGAGCACAGCGTCGCGGTCGGCGGCGGTGGCGCGGCCGCGGTTGACCTGGTCGGTCAGCAGCTTTTGTGAAAGCGCCTTACCCTTGTCTGCGGTCTGCTGATCGCGGTCGATGAGTATGACATCGATGCCGGCGAGCGCGCTTACATAGGCGATGCCGGCGCCCATGAAGCCGGCGCCGAGGACGCCGATCTTCTTGATCGGCTTCGCCGGCACCTCGGCCGGCCGCCGCGCGCCCTTGTTGAGTTCCTGCATGGAGAGAAACAGCGAGCGGATCATCGCCGCTGCCTCGGGCGAGCGTAGGATTTTCGCGAAGTAGCGGGATTCGACACGCAGTGCCTGGTCGATCGGCAGCTGCAGGCCCTCATAGACCACCTGCATGATGGCCCGCGCCGCCGGATAATTGTCGTAGGTCTCGCGGCGATAGAGCGCGTTCGCGGGCGTGAACACCATCAGGCCGGCCTTCGAATAGACCGGGCCGCCGGGCAATTTGAAGCCGTCGAGGTCCCAGGGCTGCTTTGCCGTGCCGCCGGCTTTGATCCAATCCTTGGCGGTGCGGACGAGATCGGCCGCGGGCACTATCGCGTCGATGAGCTTCATCCCCTTGGCGCGATTGAACGCGATGTGGTCGCCCTTGAGCAGGAACTGCAGCGCGTCGACCGGCTGCAGCATGCGGGCGATGCGCTGCGTGCCGCCGCCGCCCGGGAACAGGCCGACTTTGATCTCGGGCAGGCCGAGCCGCGCCTTGTCGTTGTCGGCGGCGACGCGATGATGACAGGCGAGCGCAAGCTCGAAACCGCCGCCCATCGCGGTACCGTTGATCGCCGCGACCCACGGCTTGCCGCAGGTCTCGATGCGGCGGAACAGCTGCGAGGCCTTGCGCACCTCCTCGAACAGGCGCGCGTTCGCGGCCTCCTCGCCTTGCGATTTTTTCAATTCGGCGTAGGCGCGGTTTTGCGTTTCCAGCATGGAGAGGTCGGCGCCGCCGCAAAAGCTATCCTTGCCCGAGGTGATGACCGCGCCTTTGATCGCCGGATCGGTGGCGACCTTCTCGACGATCGCCGCGAGCTCCTCGCCGACCTTCGTGTCGATCACGTTCATCGATTTGCCCGGCATGTTCCAGGTGACGAGCGCGATGCAGTCGGCGTCGACGTCGAGGGTGAAATTGGTGAAGCTCATTTTTTCAGCTCCCTGGGCCGGTCATTTCCGGCCCGTGAAGCGGGCTGACGCCCGCGCCCCCGGAATGAGGAGTTACGAATACGGTGTTCCGTCCTTGTGGGTGTAGCGGTCGCCCTGTTCGTCGCCGATGGCAACGAGATCGACGTCGGGATACTCGGCCCGCTCGTGCTTAAAGCGCGAGCCGATCTCAAGGTAGACCGCCTCGCGCGTGCTCTTGTTGACCAGATGGTGTCCGTTGCGAACGTTGGCCTTGAAACCCGCCGCGTCGCCCGGCTTGAGTACGGTCTCGCCGTCGTCCTCGATCAGCACCACTTCGCCCGCGAGGATATAGACGAACTCGTCTTCCTTGTGATGCCAGTGACGCAAGGCGGAGGCAGCGCCGGGCTTGAGCGTGGTGATGTTGACGCCGAACTGGTCGAGGCCGGCGGCGTCGCCGAGCCGCTTGCGGGCGCGGCCGGCGACCACCCGGCGGAACGGCTCCGGATAGTCGGTGCCGTCATACACCCGCAGCTTGGCGATATCGATCTTCGGCATGCCGTTCGCCCCTGCTCGCCGATCGCGGCGTGCGCCGAGAAGGCCGATCACACCCGCTCGATGATCGTGGCGGTGCCCATGCCGGCACCGATGCAGAGCGTGACTAGCGCGGTCGAGAGGCCGCGCCGCTCCAGCTCGTCGAGCACGGTGCCGAGGATCATCGCGCCGGTCGCACCGAGCGGATGGCCGAGCGCGATGGCGCCGCCATTGACGTTGATCTTGGTGTGGTCGATGTCAAACGCCTGCATGTAGCGCAGCACGACCGAGGCGAACGCCTCGTTGAGCTCGAACAGGTCGATGTCGGTGAGCGTCATGCCGGCGCGCTTGAGCACCTTCTTGGTCACGTCGACCGGGCCGGTCAGCATGATCGCCGGCTCGGAGCCGACATTGGCAAAGGCGCGGATGCGCGCCCGCGCCTTCAGATCCGCCTTCTTGCCGGCCTTGCCGTTGCCGAGCAGCACCGCGGCGGCGCCGTCGACGATGCCGGAGGAATTGCCGGCATGGTGGACGTGATTCACGAACTCGACCTCCGGGTGCTTCTGGATCGCGACCGAATCGAAGCCGCCCATCTCGCCCATCTGCACGAAGGACGGCTTAAGCGCGGCGAGCGACTGCATCGTCGTCTCCGGCCGCATGTGCTCGTCCTTGGCGAGAATCGGCAGGCCGTTGACGTCGCGCACCGTCATTACCGATTTGCCGAAGCGGCCCTCTTCCCAGGCGGCGGCCGCGCGCTTCTGGCTCTCGACCGCGTAGGCGTCGACATCGTCGCGGGAGAAGCCGTATTTGGTGGCGACGAGATCGGCGGAAATGCCCTGCGGCATGAAATATTCGGCGACGGCAATCGACGGATCGACTGCCCAGGCGCCGCCGGACGAGCCGATGCCGACGCGGCTCATCGATTCGACGCCACCGCCGATCGCCATGTCCTGCTGTCCGGACATGATCTGCGCGGCAGCGAAATTCACCGCATCAAGGCCGGAGGCGCAGAAGCGGTTAATCTGCACGCCCGCCACGGTGTCGCCATAGCCGGCAACGAGCGCCGCCGAGCGTGCGATGTCGGCGCCGGCCTCGCCCACCGGATCGACGACGCCCAGCACCACGTCATCGACCAAAACCGGATCGAGTTCGTTGCGGCTCTTGATGGCGCCGAGCGCCTGACTCGCCAGGTTGAGCGCGGTGACCTCGTGGAGCGAGCCGTCGACCTTGCCGCGGCCGCGCGGTGTGCGCACGTGATCGTAGATGAAGGCGTCGGGCATAGCGTTTCCTCGCCAGTTGTCCCTGTCTCAGTGGCCGAGAAGGGGGCTTGGCGGCGACTGCCGCCGCGGCCGGATTGGGATAGGTCGTCCGTGAGCTATTGCCCACCATATAGTCCAAGCCGTACGGAATTACAGCCGGCAAAGCCCGTCGCGGCGAGCCGTGCAGTGCTGCAAGGCGCGCAGTGCGTACGCGAGCGCGTCCGTCGCTTGGCTGCTAAAACGCCTCGATCGGCAACGCCATGGTGCTCGCGGCGCCGGCCTTGATGCGCGCCAGATGCGTTGTCGCGGCCGGCAGCATGCGCTCGGCGAAGAACCGGCCGGTCGCGAGCTTCGCCGCCATGCGCTCGCCGCCGCCGTTCTTGCCCGCCGGGCCTGCTTTCGCCGCCTCGGCGATCCGGCACCACATATAGCCGAGCGCCACCAGGCCGAAGAGGTGCATGTAGTCGGTCGAGCCGGCGCCGGCATTGTCGGGATTGCCGAGCGCGTTCTGCATGAACCACATCGTCGCCTGCTGCAATTCACCCAGCGCCTGGCCAAGCGGCTTGAGATAGGGCGCGAGCTCGGCGTCGCCGCCGTGCTCCTTGATGTAGGCAGAAACCTCGGCGAAGAACGCCTGCAGGGCGCGGCCGCCGTCCTTCGGCAGCTTGCGGCCGACGAGATCGAGCGCCTGGATGCCGTTGGCACCTTCGTAGATCATGGCGATGCGCGCGTCGCGCACGAACTGCTCCATGCCGTGCTCGGCGATATAGCCGTGGCCGCCAAACACCTGCTGCGCCATCACCGTGTTGGCAAAGCCCTGGTCGGTGAGCACGCCTTTGATCACCGGCGTCATCAGGCCCATATGGTCGTCGGCGGCCTGGCGTTCCTTGGCGTCGTCGGAGCGATGCGCCACGTCGGCCTTGAGCGCGGTCCACAAGACGAGTGCCCGCGCGGCTTCGTTGAACGCCCGCAGGGTCATCAGCATGCGGCGCACGTCGGGATGGACGATGATCGGATCGGCCGCCTTGTCCTTGAACTTGGCGCCGGTGAGCGCGCGGCCGGCGAGCCGCTCCTTGGCGTAGGCGGCGGCGTTCTGATAGGCGACCTCGGAGAGCGCTAGGCCCTGCATGCCGACGCCGAGGCGGGCTTCATTCATCATCACGAACATCGCGTTCAGGCCGCGGTTCGGCTCGGCGACGAGCCAGCCGGTGGCGCCGTCATAGTTCATGACGCAGGTGGAATTGCCGTGGATGCCCATCTTCTCCTCGATCGAGCCGCAGGACACGGCGTTGCGCGCGCCGAGCGCGCCATCCTTGGCCGGCAGGAATTTGGGGACGACGAACAGCGAAATTCCCTTGACGCCCTCCGGCGCGCCTTCGATGCGGCCAAGCACCAGATGGACGATGTTCTCGGCGAGATCGTGCTCGCCGGCGGAGATGAAGATCTTGGTGCCGGTGATCTTGTAGCTGCCGTCGGGCTGCGGCACCGCGCGGGTGCGGGTCAATCCGAGATCGGTCCCGCATTGCGGCTCGGTGAGGTTCATCGTCCCGGTCCACTCGCCGCTGATGAGCTTGGGCAGGTAAAGCGCCCTCTGCTCCGGCGAGCCGTGGACGAGGAGCGCGGCGGCGGCGCCTTGGGTGAGGCCGGGATACATGGCGAAGGCCATATTCGCGGAAACCAGGAATTCGCTGATCGCTTGCGAGAGGACGCGTGGCAGGCCCTGGCCGCCGAACTCGACCGGCGAGGAGGCGCCGATCCAGCCGCCTTCGATCAGCCGCTTATAGGCGTCCTTGAAGCCGGCCGGCGTGGTGACCGAGCCGTCGTCGTGACGGCGGCAGCCCTCTTTGTCGCCGATCCGGTTGAGCGGTGTCAGCACGTCCTCGCAAAATTTTCCGGCTTCGGCGAGCACCGCTTCGAGGAGATCGGGCGTGGCATCGGCAAAGCCCGGCAGGTTGTTGTAGCGATCGATATGAAAGACGTCGCTCAACAGGAACATCACGTCATCAACGGGAGCCTTGTAGGTCGGCATGATGCTGCCCTCCGGGGCCTCTCCGCCGCGCGCCGACGGATCGAGAAACATTGAAGACGCCCAGTCTAGCCGATTTTCGGCGGCGTTGGTCGGGTATCTTTTAACCCGTTATTTACCGTAATCCTGAAAAGTCTGCAGCGAGGACCCAGGACCGCGCGTCGCGCATCGTCTGCTGTAGAGCACCGGCTCGAGACCGGGCATTCCTGCTTCCTCACGATGTGGGTTCGCGAGAATGAGACCCGGCGGTCCGTGGAACTTCGGGGGTTTCCGTCCGGAAACGCGTGACACTGCACGCGAGGCCGCGCGTCCCACCGATGTCTCAGTCGGCGATTGGCTCAACAGTGTCATCCGCTCCTCCGATGAAGAGGATGAGGCACCGCCGCGATCCGCCCAATTTGATCGCCCGCCCAAGCACCGGCGGCCTCCCGCGCGCCATGACGAGCGGGAGCGCGATGCGCAGCGTCGCCGGCGCGGCTTGAGCGAGGACGAGCCGGTTCGCCGGGCCGGCGCCCCTTATCGCGACGAGCCGGGCCGCGACGAGAGGCAACACCGGGCGCGCGAGCATGAGCGTGAGCGCGAGACCGAGGCAGCGCACGAAGCCAAGCGCGCCTGGCGGGTCGCCGAGGCGGCGCGCACCCGCGAGGAGGCGCGTGAGGCCGAACGCCTGCGCGAACAAGCCCGCCGCGAAGCCGAGCGCGAGCGCCACGAAGCGCGCGAAGTCGAGCGCGCCCGCGAAGAAGCCCGGCGCGAAGTCGAACGCGCGCGGGACGAAGCGCTGGAAGCCAGGCGCGTTCGTGAGGACGAAGCGCGTCGCCAAGCCGAGCGTGTCCTCGATATCGCGTACGCGGACGACGCCCGCGAAGTAACCCCGCCGGCGGAGCACAGCGAAGCTTTGCGCAACCGCGAAGAACTCAGCGAGCTTCATGGACGTCTCGACCAGATTTCGAGCCAGCTTGAGCGCCTGACGCAAACCGACTTTGCGCAGCGCCGGCTGGCGTCGCGCCAGCGGCAATCGCCGGCGCCGCCAAACGAAGCCGTGGTGGAGCGCGCGGCTGGGCTGACCGGTGCGCCACAAGCGCCGGTGCGCGCAAGCATGCAGCGTTCCGCGGCTCCTCCGCCGGCGCCCGAGCGGGCGTCGCTTGCCGCCGATCGCGTATCGGCGAACGACGCGGACGCCTCGATCGAACGCGCAGTCGCCGAAATTACGGCGCGACAACGCGTGCTCGCCGGCAAAGCTCCGGGCCAATCCACGCCGATCGCGCCTCCTGCGCCGCCATTGGTGCCGACGGCTCCCACGGCTCCGCCGGAAACGCGCCGGGCCCGAGATGAAATTCACGATCCCGAGAACGCGGCGGCCTCGTTCGCCGGCGGACCTGCGGGCGCCGAAAACCCGCGCCCTGAGCTGCCGCAACCGCGGAGCCCGCGGAACGAGCCCGCGCCGGTGCCGACTGTCGACCTCAGCGGTCTGGAGCGGCAATTGCGCCAGATCACCAGCCAGATCGAGGCGCTGCGCCCGGCGAGCGATCTCGAAAAGGCGATCGAGGGCCTTCGCGCCGACCTCAGCGCGATCGGCCATTCCATCACTGAAGCGCTGCCGCGGCGCGCCGTCGAATCGCTCGAGATCGAGATCAAGGCTCTAGCCCAGCGCATCGACCACAGCCGCGAGTGCGGCCTCGATGCGGCGGCGCTGGCTGGACTCGAGCGCGGGCTAGGCGACGTGCGCGAAGCCTTGCGCGGGCTCACCACCGCCGAAAGCCTGGTCGGCTTCGACGAGGCGGTGCGGGCGCTCACCGGCAAGGTCGACGCCATCGCCGCAAAGGACGATCCCGCTGCCCTGCAGCAGCTCGAGACCGCGATCGGCGGATTGCGCGGCGTCGTCGCCCATGTTGCCTCGAACGACGCCCTGACCAAGGTCGCCGAAGACGTTCGCGCGCTCTCCGCGAAGGTCGACGGTTTCGCCAACAGCGCGGCGAGCGGACGCGCGGTCGCGGCGCTCGAGAGCCGCATCGACACGCTCGCGAATACCCTGAGTGCCTCGACCGGAACGGATCAGGCGGTCTCCGCCCTCGGCAGCCGCATCGACACGCTCGCGAATGCACTGAGTGCCTCGACCGGAGCGGATCAGGCGGTCTCCGCCCTCGGTAGTCGCATCGACACGCTCGCGAGCGCGCTGAGCGCCTCGACCGAGGCCGGTCATGCCGTACCGCAGCAGCTGGAGAAGCTCCTCGCCGGGTTGATCGAGAAGCTCGAATGGGTGCAGCTCACGCACACCGATCATGCGGCTCTCGCCCATCTCGAGGACCGCATCGCCATGCTGGTTCGGCGCTTCGACGCCTCGGACGCGCATCTCGTGCATCTCGAAGCGGTCGGGCGCGGGCTCGCCGATCTCCTGGTCCATATCGAGCAATTGCGCGGCACCAACGGCAAGGCGCTCGGCGCGGCAGAGGCCGGCGGCCCGGTCGCCGCCGGCGCGATCGAACGTGACGTCGCCGAGATCAAGCAAACCGAGCGCCGTACCCGGGAATCGCTCGAGGCCGTGCAGGGCACGGTGGAGCACGTCGTCGATCGCCTGGCGATGCTCGAGAGCGGAATGCGCGTGGAAAAGGCCGCCGCGCCGCTGGCGCTCGCCCCCGTAGCAGCTGCGGTTACCGCCACCGCTGCGGGGCCGCACCCAAAAGAGGCCGAGGTTGCTTCGTCGCGCGCCGCGCCGGCGCAAACCGCCGCGCCGCGGCAGCCGATCGATCCCAACCTGCCGCCTGACCATCCGCTCGAGCCGGGCTCGGCCGGCCGCTCCCGGCAACCCTCGGCCGCCGATCGTATCGCCGCCTCCGAGGCCGCGAGCGGCGCCAAGCCGCCGGTCATTCCCGATCCCGGGGGCAAGCCGGATTTCATCGCCGCCGCGCGCCGCGCCGCGCAGGCGGCCGCCGCCACCGCGCTCGAGCGTTCGCCCGGTGCCAAGGCGGGCGCCTCAGCCGAGCCGCTGCCGAAGACGCTCACGCAGCGGCTGCGGAAGCTGATCGTACCGATCGCGGTGGTGCTGATCGTCATTGGCGGCTTCCGCTTCGTGTCGCGGCTGTTCGAGGGTCACGACGCGCCTGCAGTGCAGGAAATGCAGGGCGAAAAAACCGCGGCCCCTGCGATCGCGCCGCCCGAGGCGGGCGCGAACCCACCGCCGATGCCTGAGGCAGGCGCCGGCCCGGCGGCGAATGTCGAGGCGCCGCTGCCGCTCGGCGGTGGATCCGCCGCTGCGCCCGAGGCCAAGCCTATGGGGCAATCGCTGAACGGCGGCTCCGATTCGGGCTCGACGGTCGAGGAGGCGCCGCCCGCGGGCAAAGCCGAACGCAGCGGCGCGGCGACTTCCTCGCCAGCCGACGTCACCGGATCGTTGCCGCGTTCATCGCCCTCGCGCAGCGGCGCGTCGGCTGCGGCGCCGCCCGGCGTCCTCGACGACAAGCTACCGGCGACGATCGGGGCGCCGGCATTGCGTGCGGCGGCGCTGTCGGGGGATCCCTCGGCCGCCTATGAGGTGGCGATGCGCTTTGCCGAAGGCCGCGGCGTCGCGCAGAATAACGAGGAAGCCGCGCACTGGCTCGACCACGCCGCCAAGCTTGGGCTGGCGCCGGCCCAGTTCCGGCTCGGCAGTCTTTACGAGAAAGGCATCGGGGTGAAGAAGAACCTCGCCACCGCGCGCGACCTCTATCGCGCCGCGGCGGACAAGGGTCACGCCAAGGCCATGCATAATCTCGCCGTGCTCTACGCGGAAGGCGTCGACGGCGCC
>Ga0187781_10001188_pt1 | contig 19682 bp, 16 predicted proteins | sample 0715_SJ02_MP02_2_FD_132447 | JGI IMG/M metagenome (GOLD analysis project Ga0187781, IMG submission 132447) | Tropical peat soil microbial communities from peatlands in Department of Meta, Colombia - 0715_SJ02_MP02_20_MG | ecosystem: Environmental > Terrestrial > Soil > Wetlands > Peat | place... | reverse complement strand
TCTCAGCCAAAGACGGCAGCGAAGAGTTGGTCCGGGGAGGGAGTTTCGGCGAGCTTGACACTCGCGCCCTGCGGACAGATCTGGTCGCCGCGGGCGATGATGTGTACGCCGACAACCGGCCTACCAACATTCCGCACAGCATCGTGGCCCCGTCGATCCTGTTCGACGAACTTGAGGTGAAGCGCGCGAACCTGAACAAAGAAAAGCTGCCGGAATACCCGGCGCCTGCCGTCGGCAACTAGGGCGCGGTGCTTCGCGCCCTGGATAGAGAGAGGTTTCTTCTCGCCCGACCCAGCGCGATCAACGTCGGTTACGAAGTAGCGGCCACGACGGCTGCGGCCGACGCATCCTGTTCGGCCTGCCAGATGCGGTAGAGCGTGAACAGCGCCAGCAGCATCAGGCGATCATCTGCTATGCCAGCCTGGTTCGCCACTTCTACTCGTTTCTGCCGCTTGTGCACTTGCAGCACGGCCCGGCCGTCTTCGGTCGTGATGCTCCACACCGGATGCCACAAGCCCCGGGCTTTGATCAGGAATGTTTGGCCGTCGGCGAAGAGCAGCGTGGCCGGACCTCCCCAGGAATTCTTGAGAGTGGCCATGGGCCGTTGACTGACAGCGTCCAGAATCTCTGCGCCCGTGTTGAAAAATCCAGCCCGGCGGAACAGCCACCTACCAGTGCGAGACGTGGCTACGATTTTGCACGACCAGAAGCTCGGCTGCTCGAGCGTTCCTGCCACGGTGCCGTTGAATTTGAGTTCGTACCCGCGCGAACGTCGCGACCAAGTGAGATTTGCCGTGTTCAGCCCGCCGGAAATGGCGGAAGGGATGGGAATCATAAACACCTCCGAAAGGCATTTCTGACTCAAGATCAGCTTAGCAGCGAGTGGTTAACATCTGGTGAAAGTCTGCTGAATTTCTGGTTACGGAGTCGCTTTTTTCCTGCGCTGGTACAATTCCTTGTTTCGTAAAGAGATACGCGTGGTGGGCGAACCGCAAGGCTGGCCGCCACGTATTGTCGTGTGTGCGAGCAGTGAGCAGTGAGCATTGAGCATTGAGCAATGAGCGGTGAGCGTGTTTGGATCTTGCTCATTGCTCATAGCTCATTGCTCATCGCTCATAGCTCACTGCTCATTTCCGGGGAGCGCGAGTGGAAGACATCCAGGTAGTCGCGATGCTGGTCCGGCGCTGTATCGCCGGCGATGCCGCCGCCTGGGAGGAAATCGTGCAGATGTACAACCGGAGAATCTACAACATCTGCTATCGCTTCGCCGGGTCGGGCGACGATGCGCACGACTTGACCCAGGAAGTCTTCATCAAGATGTACCGCACGCTTTCGACCTATGACCACACCAAGGGGGCGTTCGTCACTTGGGTCACGACCATCACGCGCAACCTGCTGGTGGATCACTTCCGCAAGACCAAGCAGGATCGCATCACCGATTCCATGGACACCGTGGCGTCCGACCATGAGGACGCGCAACCGCTCAGTGAGCAAATTCAGGACCAATCTGCCCCGCCGGATGCCGCCGTGCGCCGCCGGGAGGTGGCAGAAGCCGTCCACGCGGCCTTGGCCAAAATTTCCCCCGAGCTTCGGGAGGCTGTGATTCTAAGGGATTTACAGGATATGGACTACAAGGAAATCGCCTCGGTTTTGAGGGTTCCGGAGGGCACTGTGAAAAGTCGAATAAATCGTGGGCGGGCGGAACTTGCTCGCCTGCTCCAACGTACCTATAGGCAGGTGATGTGATGCCAGACACAAGCCATAACGGAATGCAGTGTCACGAGTTCGACCTGCTGCTCACCGACGCCCTCGATGGCGTGCTGAGTGGGGCCGGACTCGACCGTTTCCAGGCCCACGCCCGCAGTTGCACGGCGTGCGGGCCGCTGCTCGCCGAAGCTGAGGCGGGCCGCAACTGGCTGAAGGGTCTCACGGAGGTGGAACCTCCAGCCAGCCTGGTCGCAAATATTCTGGCATCCACGACGGGCGTTGACTCCCAACGCCTTGAAACCGCCGCCCGAGCGCAGGAGCCGCGTATTTCGTGGCTGGAGCGCATGCAGGCGGCGATTTACGGCTATCTGGAGCCGATCTGGCTTACGGTCCGCCAGCCGCGCTTTGCCATGTCGTTTGGCATGGCGTTCTTTGCGCTGTCGGTGGGCCTGACGGTCGCGGGAGTCAAACCCGCTGACCTGCGCCAGATCAGCCTGCGGCCGTCCGCGATCCGGCATACCTATTACAGTACGCAGGCCCGGGTCGTGCGCTATATCGATAACGTCCGCCCGGTCTTGCAATTGCAGGCTGCGTTCCACGGCATCAAGCGGAACGCGCCCGCCGAGCCCGGTCCGGACAAACGAAAAATCAATAAGAACGACACAACACAACAGCCGGAGCAGAAGCAGGAGCGCAATTACAGCGAGACGGACAACCATCTCATTCTGGCTGGCGCTCCTCTGGGTCCATCTGTCGTTAATTCGTTAAATCAGGATCTGCCTGTAGTGTCGGTGACCACGTACAGGAGGTTCGTATGAACTGCGCCAACCATAGCGATCTGGCTGCGGTGGCGTTCTGCCGCACCTGCGGCAAGCCACTCTGCAACCAATGCACCCGCGACGTTCGCGGCGTGATTTACTGCGAGGCGTGCATCGCCGCACGGCTGGAAGCGCCCTCGCCTCCACTGGGAAGCGCGCCGGTTGCGGGATTTGCGCCGGTGCAGCAGGCCCCGTACACGCCGCCCTCAGCGGCTCTTCCTCAAGCGACCTCGGGGCCGAATCCGGCGGTTGCGGGCATTCTCGCCGGGTTCTTCCCCTTCGGCGTAGGCGCAGTCTACTGTTCGCAATACGCCAAGGGATTAGCGCACCTGGTGATCATGGTGCTGTTGATCGCCGGCCAGAGCGTCGATGTGCCGTGGTATGTGCACATGGTACTGGGATTCGGCATCGCGTTCTTTTACGTCTACCAGATCATCGACGCGGTGCGCAGCGCTAAGGCCATCCAGATGGGAGAGCCTGCGCCGGATCCGTTCGGATTGGCGCAGACGTTCGGCGCCAGCACCGGCGACAAATTCGAGGCCGCGAAGATCCCAACCGGAGCCGTTATTCTCATCGGGCTGGGCGTGCTGTTTCTGCTGCACACAGCAGGTTTCTTTGAATTTGGCCTAGACCGCTTCTGGCCGCTGATTCTGATCTTTCTTGGCGTTTGGCTCTTCGCCAAAAACTGGGGAGGACTCGGCGGCAGATCGGGAGTCTGTCAGTGCGAACGATGCCGGATGCGCCGGCTGATGGGCCCAGCAATTCTGGTGACGCTGGGCGTGCTGTTCCTGCTCGATAGTGTGTCCCGCGTGGGCTTTGGCAGAACGTGGCCCGCTATTCTGCTGGTCATTGGAGTTGTGCAATTGCTGCAGAGCAACGCTTCATCGGCAGGTCATGTCGCATCGCTGCCGTCAAGAAGGTCGGGCTTCCCGCCGAACGCACCACCGCCCGGAGTTCCGCCATCGGCGCCGCAGCCGCCCGCTTCCGGGGAGGTGAAAAATGGCTAGCAGCAACGTTCAGCCTCCGCAACCGCCGCCGGTTCAGCCGCAGTATGCGCAGGTTCCGGTTCCACCGCCTCCGCCGCGGCCGCGGCATCGCTCGCTTGCCGGGCCGTTTGTGCTGATCGTGCTGGGCGTAGTCTTTCTGCTGGGCAACCTGCACATGCTGTCGTGGGGACAGATCGGCCGCTGGTTCGCTCACTATTGGCCCGTGCTGCTGATTCTCTGGGGCGTGATCAAGCTGATCGAGCATCAGCGGGCGCGGCGCGAGGGCGTGCGTCCCTCCGGCATCGGCGCCGGGGGCATTGTGCTCATTGTTATGATCGTGGTCTGCGGCCTTGTTGCCACACAGATGGAGCGCTTCAACTGGTCCGGACTGCGCGATGAGATCAACTTCGACGACGACGACTTCAACAACATCTTCGGCGACAGTTACAACTTCAATGATCACCTGGAGCAGGCGTTCCCGGCCAACGCCAGCCTGAAAGTCATCGATAATCGCGGCGCCGTGAGCATTCATGCCTCCGACGACAACAAGATTACGGTGGTCGTGCGTAAGCGCGTTGGCGCCGACAATCAGGGCGACGCCGACAAATACAACAGCGAGACCAAACCGACAATCACTGTCATCGGTGGGCTGGTCACGGTCGACGCCAAGGTGGAGGGCGCAGGCGATCATCCCGTGGAAACCGACCTCGACATCTCCTTGCCCCGCAAAGCGCCGGTCATCATCAACTCCCGCCGCGGCGACGTGAACGTCACCGGGCGCGAGGGCAACGTGGAGCTCTCCACCCAGCATTCCGACACCTCGGTGGAAGAAGTCACCGGCAACGTCAAAATCAACCAGGACAAAGGCTCGCTGAAAGTGGAGCAGGTCAGCGGCGATGTGCATGTGGATGGGCATTTGAACGAAGTCACCGTGGCCGACGTGAAAGGCTCGCTGCAACTCGACGGCGAGTTTCAGGAAAGCATCAAGCTGGAGCGTATCGCGAAAACCGTAACCTTCAAGTCCTCGCGGACCGACATGGAGTTCTCGCACATCGACGGTTCGCTGGATCTCGATTCCGACGATCTTCACGCCGATGAACTCACCGGCCCGCTCCATCTGACCACGCGCTCGAAAAACGTTCGCCTGGACGGCGTTTCCGGCGATGTGCGCCTGCAGGATGACAATGGTTCGATCGAGTTGGCGATGAGAACGCTGGGGAACGTGCAGATCGACAACCGCAACGGCGACGTGCAGGTAAGCGTGCCCGACAAAGCCGGATTCCGCCTGGATGCGCGCACCCGCGACGGCGAGATTCAAACCGACTTTGCGGAATTGAAGATCAGCAACGACGAGCACGAAGCGCGGGCCAGCGGCAGCGTGGGCAATGCGCTGGCGCACATCGTGGTCAACAACGAGCACGATGGCATCGAGATTCGCAAAGCCAGCGCGCAACCGCCGCAACCACCCGAGCCGCCCCGCCCGGGTAAAGCGGGGAAGAATCTTCCCGCTCCCAAAGGAGACGTCGAACCCGCGGAGCATTGAGCGAGGAGGGTTCCAAAATCTTAGAGTTTCTGAGTTTCGAGGAGCGTGAGGCTCGCCAACTTTGAAACATTGAAACCTCGGCGGCGCGCCGGACACTTCCCGCATCAGGGCCGCATCCGTTTGGCGGCCAGCTTCTCCACATGCGCCAGCACTTCGTCCTCGGTCATGGAAGATGAGTTGATTATCACCGCGTCGGCCGCGGCCACCAGCGGCGATGCGGCCCGGGTGCGGTCGCGGCGATCGCGTTCGCGCAACTCAGCAGCCACGTTCGCCGCCACCTTGCCGGCAATGTTCTGCTGAGCCATGCGGCGCTGCTCGCGCACGACCGGATCGGCGTCAAGAAAGATCTTCAAATCCGCGTCCGGAAAGACCTTGGTTCCGATATCGCGCCCCTCCATCACGACGCCACCACCCGCGCCCATGGTTCGCTGGTGCGCGACCATCCACTCCCGCACCTTGGGATGCACCGACACGCGCGAGGCCCCTTCGGTCACATCGCGCTCCCGAATGCGCGAGGAAACGTCGATGCCGTCCAGCAGCGTGCGATTGCCGCCGACGGTCGGCTCGAGCTGAATACGGGCGCCTTCGGCAAGCTTGACCAGCGCCGCCTCATCGTCAAAAGATGTGTCTTTCTCGATGGCCAGCAGCGCCAGCGCGCGGTACATCGCGCCGCTTTCCAGATTCACGTAGCCGAGCCGGCGCGCCAGGCGCGAAGCCAGCGTGCTCTTCCCCGCGCCCGCCGGCCCGTCAATGGCGATGATCAGTTTGCGCGCATTGGAATGGTCATTCATGGCCGCTGAAGATTGTACACGCCGGAGCGCACCAGTTCGGGAGTCCATCCCATCTGGCGCAGCTTGCGGATGCTGAGCGAATCGTGCCGTTTGGCCAGCCGCACGCCCGCCTCATCGCGAACCAGATCGCAGTGATAAAAATCGGGCGGCGTAAGCCCGAGAGCACGGTATAGCAAGATTTGCCGTGCGGTGGACTTCAGCAGGTCGGCCCCGCGCACCACTTCCGTGATGCGCATCGCGGCATCGTCGACAACAACCGCGAGCTGATAAGCGGGCACATCGTCGCGCCGCCAAACGATGAAGTCGCCGAAGTCGCGCCCCGCCTTGAAACTCTGCGGCCCAAGGTGCAGGTCGGTGAATGTGATTTCTTCCCTGTCCGGCACACGAAACCTCCAATTCGCGCCCGCGGGAAAATCTTGGGTGCCCCACTCTTGCCGCACCGGGGTGCCCCATTTCTCGCGCGTTTGCTGCGCGAGAAGTGTAGATTTTTCTGGCCGGCACTTCCCCGAATACACGGGCTCATCGTCGCCATCGTTGGGCGCGCCCGCCGCCAGCGCCACATCTTTCCGCGAGCAGGTGCACGGATAAATCCATCCCCCATCGCGCAACCGCCTCCACGCTTCGAGATAGTGCTCTCGCCGCCCGCTTTGCGTGTACGGAGCGCACGGTCCGCCGCAGTCCGGCCCCTCTGTCCATGTAATCCCGAGCCAGCGCAGATCTTCGATCATGGCTTGGAGAAACTCCGGGCGGCAACGTTGCGGATCCAGATCTTCGTTGCGCAGAATCAGTTGTCCGCCATGTGCGGCCGCCCGCTGCGCCGCGATCCAGGAAGTGCGGGCGTGACCGAGATGCAACCAGCCGGTAGGGGAGGGCGCGAGCCGGCCGCGATAAGGATGGGATTCGTCTGGCAAGCTAGTCTGGCACTACGGTTTTGCCGTCGATTCTGCCGCGGCTTTGGCCGGCGCGATCTGTAGCATCGATCTCCCCCCGACGTGCACGAAGCTCAACTCGCGCGCGGCCAGCAGCGCGTTGACTGCGTCTTTCACTTTGGAGCGGGCGATGAAGTTTCCGAAAAACGTTTCCAGCTCAGCCAGATCGATGGCGATGACGCAATCCAGATACTTCGACAGCAACGCCGAAAGTGCTTCCGGAACCGACAATCCGATGCCTTCTTTGACCGGCTCCGGCGCCCAGCGATACAGCAAATCCCACACCGAACCTTCCGCTGGCCTGTAATCGACGCGGGTGATGCGCAGCTTCGACCACAGCTCGGCCAAAGCCTTGTCGAGCGCGGCAACAGAGAGTCCACCCGCCAGACGCTCCAAAAGTTTCTGCTTGGAAATTGGCCCTTCGCGCTGAATCAGTTCGTAGGCGTCACAGGCCAACTGCGAATACGGAGACCGCGTGCCCGCCTTGGGCGCCGGCTTGGGATTGCGCTCTCCCATTAGCGCATAGAAATAAGGAAACACCGACGCGGCGACCAGAAATCCATTGTTCTCCTCCAGCAGATTGGCTTCGAATGCGGTTCGTTCGCGCAACAGGCGCACCATCAGCTCCGTCGCCTCGGCAGCGCGCGGATCCTTGAACGCATGCCGCCACTCCGGCAGCCGATCGTCCGATCCCACGAACGCACCGATAAACGTCGGCACCAGCAGTGGCGGCCGCTGCGGATACATCAGGCAAAGTCCGACGTCTTCAAGAAATGCGCGCGCCTTCTCAAGCGTCCGAACGGCCTTGCCGTCCAGCCGCCATTTCTCGCGGCGAAGCTGCTGCAGTTCGAGATCAGTCATGCGAGTCCTGAGTCCTGAGTCGCGAGTCCCGGGCAAACCATGCGAAAAGCTCAGGACTCGGGACTCACGACTCAGGACTAGATTCTCTTGAACGCCTTCTGGATATCCTTCACAGAATACCTTAGGACCACGGGCCTGCCGTGCGGACAAGAGTACGGATGATCCGTTTTGGCCAACTCCGCCAGCAGCCACTCCATTTTGTTCGGCTCCAGCGGCATGTTCACTTTGATGGCGGCATGGCAGGCGATGGAAGCGGCGATGCGGCCGCGAATCTTTTCCAGATTGAGCGACTGCTCCTCGCGCGCCATCTGATCGAGCACTTCGTGCAGCAGGTGCTCGACGGCGGCGGCGTCCACGCCCGCGGGCGCAACTTTCACCGCCACGCTGCGTGCGCCGAAGGGCTCGGCTTCGAATCCATTGTGCTGCAATTCGTCGGAGATTTCGGCAAACACGGCTTGCTGCGCCGGAGACAACTCGATCACGATCGGCATCAGCAGACGCTGGCTTTCCACCCTCTGCGCTGCGCGCTGCTTCAAGACACGCTCGAAAAGCACGCGCTCATGAGCGACGTGCTGATCGATGATCCACAGGCCGTCTTCATTGACGGCGAGAATGAAGGAATTGCGAATCTGCCCCAAGGGCTTGAGCGTGCCCAGGGAAGAAAGCGTAGGCTCCACTTCGTTGACCTCGAGCGACGGAGCGCAGGAATTGTCGGGCACCGGCTGGAAGTTGGGATAGAGTGCAGCCTTCTCCGTCCCCCGGGCCACGGGAATGGCGGCGTTGGCTTCCACCGCGATGCCGCCTTCAAACTGCAAGCGCGCGGAAATCGGCGGAAGGACCGGCGGTTGCAAGGCAAAACCCTCCGCTCTCGGCGCCCCGATTGGGGCAGTTGCAAAATCCGCATCATCCCGCGATTCGCCCTCGGGAAGCCGTGAACCGAAAGCCGAATGCCGGCTTTCATCCGGCGATGGCTCCCAGGACGCCCCCGGCGTCAGCGCCTGGCTTGCCGTGGCATGGGCGCGGATCTCGGTCATGAACTGCGGCACCGGACGCGCCTTCATCAGCGCGGCCCGCACCGAGTCGCGCACAAAATCATGCAAGGCCGCCTGCTGGCGAAAACGCACCTCGGTTTTCGAAGGATGCACGTTCACATCGACTTCCGCCGCCGGCAGTTCCAGGAACAACAGCACGACCGGAAAAACCGTGGGAGGAATGATGTTGCGGTAAGCCTCCCCGAGAGCGTGTTGCAGCAGACGGTCGCGAATCAGCCGTCCATTGACGAACACGAAAATCGAGTTGCGATTCAGCTTCTGAATCTCCGGCTTTGAAACAAAACCGTGAATGCGCATCTCCCCGGGATTGTGAGGCGCGGTCTCGTCCTCGTCTGCGGGTTTTTCTTTTCGACGCCACGGCGGAGGCTGCGGCAACCCGATACGCTCCAGCGCCTGGCGCGACGCGACCGGAATCAACTGATCGAGCGTCTCCTTTCCGAAGATTTGATACACGCGTTCGCTCTGCCCGGCAACCGGAGGCGCGACCAGCATTGCATTGGTCGCAGAATGCAATTCAAAATGTTTCTCCGGGTGCGCCAAAGCATATTGCGTGACCAGCGACGCGACATGCGACAGTTCGGTGGATTCAGACTTCAGAAACTTCTTGCGTGCGGGAGTATTAAAGAAGAGATCGCGGACAGTGATCGACGTTCCGGCGGGCAGGCCGGCCTCTTCGATGCGCAGGATTCTGCCCCCGCTGATCTCGATGACGGTGCCGGCTTCCTCTTCGGCGGCGCGAGTCTCCAGCCGCAAACGGGAAACGGATGCGATGGAAGGCAGCGCCTCACCTCGAAACCCGAGCGTGGCGACGCTGAGCAGGTCCTCGGCATTCTTGATCTTCGATGTGGCATGGCGTTCGAAGGCCAGCATGGCGTCGTCGCGGACCATGCCGCATCCGTTATCCGCGATCTGGATGAGTTTCTTTCCACCCGCCTCGATGTTGATCTTGATGCGGGTCGCGCCGGCGTCGAGCGAGTTCTCGAGCAACTCCTTCACGACGGACGCAGGCCGCTCCACCACCTCGCCCGCGGCGATCTGATTGGCGACGGTTTCGGAAAGAACGTGAATCCGGCCCATGGGGAGCAGTTGCCGGTACTCAGTACCCAGTACCCAGTTGGCGATCCTCGGGTTTCATCATCAAACGCCAGTTTCGCAGATCAAGGCGAAAAAACAAAGGCGCGGGACCAGGTATTGGTTCGAGTTTCCCGGGTTGGGTCGAGATCGCAAGGGCCCGGGCGCTGATACTATAGTCCCCGGGGGTTTGGGGTTCTTCTTCATGCAACGACGCGATGTGCTTCGCCTGTTGGCAACGGGAGCTGCTCTGCAGCTTGCGCCGGGCAAGGCTTTGGCCTTGGCCCGCGAATTACATAGACTGATCGAGACCCAAAGCGCACCCCGCACCTTGAGTCCTCATCAATTCGCGACCGTTCGAACCATGGCGGAACTGATCCTCCCGCGCACCGACACGCCAGGCGCAACCGATGTTGGAGTTGCCGAATTTATCGATCTGCTTCTGACGGAATGGTATGAGGAGAAGGACCGAAAGAGTTTTGTGGGCGGTCTGGCAGACGTCGACGCGCGCGCAAATCATCTGTTCGGGAAAAGCTTCGTCGACGGTTCGCCGGTGGAGCAATCGGAGATTCTGACCATGCTTGGGCAGGAGATGGTCGAAGAAGACGAGGCCGCGCGGATGGAGGCTCAGTCGCCTGCTGATGATGAATCCGCTTCCATCAAGTTTTATCCCACGCTGCGCAACCTGACGCTGACGGCCTATTACACCTCGGAAGCGGGTGCAACGAACGAGCTCCATTTTGAGATCATCCCGGATCGCTACGACGGCTGCGCGGCGGCGACTCACGAGGGACCTGAGCGGCCGTGAACGAATTTAACACCTATGACGCGATTGTCGTCGGCTCCGGCATCACGGGCGGCTGGGCCGCGAAAGAGCTGACGGAAAAAGGCCTGCAGACGCTGGTGCTCGAAGCCGGGCGTCCGATTGTGCCCGAGGAAGATTACGTTGAACACGTTCCGGTGTGGGAGATGAAATTCCGCGGCATGGGCGACCGGCGCAAGCTGCTCGCGGACCAGCCGATTCAAAGCACGAACTACGCCTGCGACGAATGGTCATCGAAGTTCTTCGTCAGCGACAAAGAAAATCCATACACCACGGAACCGGACAAGCCCTACCGCTGGATTCGCGGGCGGCAGGAAGGCGGACGGTCCATCACGTGGGGCCGGCAGAGCTATCGCTGGAGCGACCTGGATTTTGAGGCGAACCTGCGCGACGGAATCGCGATTGACTGGCCGATTCGCTACGCCGAGATCGCGCCTTGGTACGACTACGTGGAGGAGTTCGCCGGAATTTCGGGCGAAGCGCTTGGACTGCCGCAGTTGCCCGACAGCAAGTTTCTGCCGCCGATGGCGCTGAACTGTGCCGAGCAGCATGTGCGCGAACGTCTGACGAAGCACTTTGGCGGCGAGCGCGTGTTGACGATTGGCCGCGCCGCCATTCTCACGAAGGACCACCTTGGGCGCGCCGCCTGCCATTATTGCGGACCATGCGAACGCGGCTGCATCACGCGATCGTATTTCAGCAGCCTCAACTCAACGTTGCCCGCGGCACAGAAGACGGGGCGCATGACGCTACGTCCCTACAGCGTGGTACACAGCGTCATCTTCGATGCAAAGACGCGAAAGGCTGCCGGCGTTCGCGTCATCGATAGGCGCACGCGCGAACATGTGGAGTTTCGCGCGCGCGTCCTTTTCTTATGCGCATCCACTTTAGAATCCACCCGCATTTTGCTCAACTCCTCCACCCCGGAATTCCCCGCTGGGCTGGCGAATTCAAGCGGCGAACTCGGGCGCAATCTGATGGATCACGTCAAAGCCGGCGGCGCGGACGCGACTATCCCCGGCTTCGAAGTCCGCAGCGAAATTGGCCGAAGACCGAACGGAATTTATATTCCCCGTTTCCGCAACGTAAAAAGAAAAGATCCCGGCTTCTTGCGCGGATATGGATTTCAAGGTGGAGGGGAGCGGGAAGGCTGGGAGCGCGGCATTCGGCAAACCGGGTTCGGACCGGAGTTCAAGAAGGCGATGCGGCGCCCGGGGCCATGGCAGTTCAGCTTTTACGGATTTGGCGAGTGACTGCCAGACCGCAACAACTTTGTCGAGCTCGACAAAGAAAAAGTGGACGCGTGGGGCATTCCCGTGCTCAAGATTCAAGCTGTCTGGGGCGAGAACGAGCTCGCGCTGCGGAAGGACATGGCGATGGCTGCGGCGGAAATGCTGGCGGCGGTGGGCGCAAAGAATATTGAGCCGTTTGCGATCGACGAGCCGCCGGGCTTTGCCATTCACGAGATGGGCACGGCACGCATGGGACGCGATCCGAAGACGTCCGTGCTCAATGCGCACAATCAGGCGCACGACGTGAAGAATCTCTTCATCGCCGACGGCGGTTGCATGACGTCTTCTTCGTGCGTGAATCCGTCGTTGACCTATATGGCGCTCACCGCGCGGGCCTGCGACTACGCGGTGCAGCAGATGAAAAAAGGGGAGTTGTAGGCCTCGACGAAAAGCCCACCTAGCCGCACAGAACGCGGCTAGGATGGGGCACCCGATTTTGGTTTCCCTCAAGACTTAATCGTCTTCGACGCTGCGTCCCACATGACCGGCTTCTGCCGGAAATACGATTCGTTGGCCATGTGGCAGGCGATGGCGGCATGGTTGCCGAAGACGGCGTCTTCGGTGACGGGCTTGCGCGAGCGCACCGACTCGAAGAACACGTTCAGGTGCGGACGCACGTCGTCCCAGTCGTGGCCTTTGTAGACCGTGTCCTCGTGGACCGGTTCTTTGCCGAGTTGCGGATCGTGCTCTTCGTGCCATTGCTTGAAGTATTCTTCACGCATCTTGTTCGGGAAACCGGAAGCATAGTAGCTGGGCTCGAGATCGATGCCCGCCTGCGGCGAGTAGCGCAGCTCGAACTCGCCGGCGTCGAGAATGCCCTTCGGTCCCATAAAGCGCGCCAGTTCCGGCGTTTCGCAGCCCAGGTCGAGGCGGACATAGACCGGGATGCCGTGATAGTCGAAGAGCACCGTATGGAAGTCGGGCATGTCGCGTCCGTCTTTGAAGCGGAAGATTCCGCCGAGCGCAGTGGCCGAGCGCGGTACTTCGTTCCAGCCCAGGGTCACGAGCATGCCGCTGAGCAAGTGCACCATGAGGTCGCCGGCGACGCCGGTGCCGTAGGCTTTCCAGCAGCGCCAGCGCGCGAAAAGCAGCTGGTTGAACGGAATCCTGGGAGCGTCGTTGAGCCAGGTGTCCCAATCGAGCGTTTGGGGAGACAGATCGGTGGGCGGAGGATATTCCCAGGCGCCGGTGGGATCGTTGCGGCCATAGGTGAGTTCGACCATTTCGACATCGCCGATGGCGCCGTTCTTGTACATGTCGGCCGCCTTGGCGCAAAGCATGGAACTGACGCGCTGTGAGCCGATCTGCACGATGCGGTTGTTCTTCTGCGCGGCTTCGACCATGGCGAAGCCGTCAGCCACGGTGTGCGACATGGGCTTCTCGCAGTAAATGTCCTTGCCGGCGTTGCAGGCGTCGACGACCACGCGGCGATGCCAGTGGTCGGGCACGGCGGCGATGATGCAGTCGATGTCTTTGCGGTCGAGCAGTTCCTGATAGCGGCGCGTGGTGGGCAGGCTGGTGTTGGCGGTGATCTCTTTGGCCAGAGTGTGGCGGCCGTCGTAGAGATCGGCGGCGGCGACGCACTCGGCGCCGGGAAGCGTGATCGCTCCGCCGAGCAGGCCTGAGCCCTGCATACCGATGCCGATGATGCCGAAGCGCACGCGGTCGCTGGGCGCGACGTAGCGAGGCAGCGGTTGGGCTTCGAGCAGGATCGTCTTGGAAGCAATGTAACTGCCGGCTGCGGCGGCGGCGCCTCCTTGCAAGAATGCGCGGCGGGAGAGAATGCGTTTCATGAGAATGCCTCCGGAATTGGATTCAAGCGTCTCGGCATGAGGAATGCCCGGGAGTGTTGCGGTAGCCAGCTTGGGGACAAACCACTCTACTCGCAGCGGCGGTGAGAATCAATTGTTGGCCCGGGCTGTGGAAATCGGTTAAAGGAGAGTTGGTAAGGGCCGGGTCGCCGTTCGTCCCGAAATGGGAATGCCCGAATGGAAATGGGGGCGAAGGTCATTTTTTTTGCGATCTATTAGAATCAACAGGTTACGCTAGAAACGCAGAAACGCAGAAACGCAAATTTAGTCTATTAGAATCAGTGGTTTGCTGGCAAAATCTTGCGGAATAAGGAGTTAGCTCGATTTTGCGGCGGGTTCTCACTGTGGGGTTGCACTTTTTCTCCACTGGGTGGTGACAAAAAGCTTCTGGATCGTCCAATACTACGAAGATTTTCGTTGACAGTACGAATATCTTCGTAGTAGAGTGCCCGGCATGAAGCAAACGCCGCAAAAACCGACCGCTTCGGAACTGGAGATTCTGCGCGTTCTTTGGGCGAAGGGACCGTCGACGGTGCGTGAAGTGCACGAAGCGCTGAGCGAGAAGAAATCGCTGGGCTATACGACCGTATTGAAGCTGCTACAGATTATGACCGCGAAAGGGACGGTGCGGCGAAACGAAACCCAGCGGGCGCACGTCTATGAGGCGTGCCTGCCCGCCGAGCAGACCAAGCGGCAGATTGCCGGGGACATGCTGCAGCGGGTGTTTGAAGGATCGGCAAGCCAGTTGATGATGCACGCGCTGGCGGGACGGAAAGCGTCGCCGGAAGAGATCGGTGAATTGCGCCGTTTGCTGGACGAATACGAAAGGAGCCGCCAATGACCACACCCACAACCGCTTGGACGAATGATCTGATGACCTGGCTTTCACCCGGCACGCTGCGGGCATTGGGATGGGCTTTGCTGCATTTTCTGTGGCAGGGGACGGCACTGGCCGCTCTGGCGGCCGCGGCGATGACGCTGTGCCGACGAGCGTCGGCACGGTACGCCGTGGGGATTGCGACGCTCCTGCTGATGTTGATGGCGCCATTGGCGACCTTTATTTATCTGCAGCGGGCTTCGGCGGATAATGCGAGGCCGTCTTCCCCGGCGTCGGTGAGGTGGCCGATGCAGGGGACTGCGACGGCGGCACGCGGTTCTATGCCGGCATCAAGAGCGATCTCTTCTCTCGACGCATTTCCGTGGTTGGTGGAGGCATGGCTCTTGGGTGTGGTGGTCTTCAGCCTGCGGACGGCGGGCGGATTTGTGCTGATCCAGCGTGAAAGGCTCCGGGGTGCGGGATTGCTCAGTGCGAGCACAGATGCCGCGAAGATGCGTCTCTATGAGATCTGCCGGGAGATGGAGCAGCGGCTAGGGCTGAAGCGCGCGATTCGGTTCTGCGAATCGACATGGCTGCAAGCGCCCACGGTGATTGGCTGGTTTCAGCCGATCGTCTTCTTGCCGGTGAGCGCGGTGACCGGGCTCTCAGAGGATCAGTTGCGGTCGGTGATTGCACACGAACTGGCGCACATCAAACGCCTCGATCCTTTCCTCAACGTGTTTCAGATCTGGGTAGAGACGCTGTTGTTTTACCATCCGGCAGTTTGGTGGCTGAACAAGAAGATTCGCGCCGAGCGGGAACATTGCTGCGATGAAGTAGCGGTTGCGGTGTGCGGCAATGCGGTGGAGTACGCGCGGGCGCTCACGCTGATGGAAGAATGGCGCACGGCGCCAGCGCTGGCCATGGCGGCCAACCGCGGACCGCTGCGCGAACGGATTGTCCGCGTGCTGGGTATGAAAACGCTGGGCACGGGAATGCGCACGCTGGGACTCACTGGCAGCATTCTGTGCCTGGTGGCGGCGCTGGCGGCGGGGAATGCGCTGTTTGGCATTGCGTATCCGAAACCGACGGCGTACGCGGCGGGCACGCTGCGGTCATTGTTTCACGCTGTCGCGCCACAGGCGCAAGCTGCTCCGCAAGCGGCTTCCACGGCAGCTCCAAAACCTTCGGCGGGCCAGAGCCAGGCGAGTGAGGCCGGCAGAGGACAGTCTTACATAGAAGGGATGCAATCGGCCGGTCTCAAAGACCTGACCGCCGATGAACTCATCGCGCTGAAGGTTCAGGACGTTACACCCGAGTATGTCAAGGCGATGCGCGATCTGGGGTTGCATCCCGATGTGGACGGACTGATCTCGCTCAAAGTGCAAGGCGTGACGCCGGAGTACGTAAAGGGGCTGAGGGCACTCGGGTTCACTCCTGATGTGGACGAGATTGTTGGCATGAAGGTGCAGGGGGTGGACGCGAATTATGTCCACGAGATGAAAGACGCCGGGATTGAAGCGAACGTCGATGAGATCGTGGGCATGAAGGTGCAGGGAGTGACGCCCGCGTACGTGCGTGAGTTGCGAGCTGCCGGCTTGACGGTTAACGCTGACGATGTGGTCTCGCTCAAAGTGCAGGGAGTGACCGCGGCTTATGTGCAGGGATTGCGCGATCAGGGGCTGAAACCGAGTGCGGACGACGTTGTGGGAATGAAGGTGCAGGGCGTGACGCCGGAATATGTTCGTGACATTCGGGCGCTGGGATTGAATCCGTCGACGGACGATCTGATTGGGATGAAGGTGCAAGACGTAACGGCGGATTTCATCAAGGCGCTGCAAACAGCGGGATTCAAGCCCAGCGTGGATGAAGTTATCGAGGCCAAGGTGCAGGGGCTGACTCGCGAACTCATTGATGAGGCGCTCAAGCACGAGTTCAAGAAGCTGACTATCGAACAGTTGATTGAGTTGAAGCGGCTGGGGGTTTTGGAGTCGAAGGGTAGTTTGTAGGGCGTTCGCCAAGTTTTCTTTCGCCCCTACGGGGCTTGTTCATCTCAACGTCTAAATCCGACAGCTTGCGCCCCTTCGGCAGGCTCAGGGCAAGAGTGGGCTGAGTTCTACTGCCGCTACGCGGCTGAAACAGGAGTGTGTTTATGAGAATGCGTCGAACTTTGGCTTATCTGTTGTTTGCGGGTTGCGTGCTTGCGGTGACGATCACGAACCGGGCGGCGGAAACACACAGCGGGAGCTGGACCATCAATAAGTCGGATAGTCCGGGGAAGGTCGAGTTCATGATCAGCGAACATCGCCGGGGAGGAACGTCGAGCCATTCTTCGGACTGGGCGATGAGCGACTTCCCGGGCCTTGATTTCAGCAAGCCTGGCCGTCAGGACGTGCATTTCACCATCACGCGCGATGCGGGCAAGATCGAGTTCGAAGGGTATTTGAAGGATGGCGAGGGAGCTGGCGCGTTTCACTTTCAGCCGGATGCCAATTATCCGCGGGAGATGAAGGAGCTTGGATTTCCGATCGACGACGAGAAACAATTCGCGATGGCCGTCGAGGACGTAAGTCTGGCGTTTGCGCGGGAGATGAAGAACGAGCACATCGATGGCTTGGACGCCGACAAGCTGATCGCATTTCGCATCTTTAAAGTGGATGCGGCGTTTATTCATGCGCTGCGCGCGGAAGGGTTGAAGGCTTCCGACAGCGACAAGCTGGTGGCGTTTCGGATTCACGGCGTGACGCCGCAGATGGCGCACGATTTGCGCGCGGAAGGATATTCCCCCGATGAAGACACGCTGGTGGCGATGCGGATTCATGGCGCGTCGCCGGAGTGGATCGCGCAGCTGAAGGAGCGCGGGTATACGCACGTCGATCTGGAAGAGCTGATTGCGTTTCGCATTCACGGGGTGTCGCCCGAGTTTATCGACAAGCTGAAGGGACTCGGCTATTCGCATCCTGAGCCCGACGATTTGGTTGCGATGCGGATTCATGGCGTCACGCCGGAATACATCAGCGGGCTGCAGGCGCGCGGGATGCGAGACTTAAGCATCGATCAGTTGGTGGACATGAGGATTCACGGGATCGATTAGCGGTTGGCGAGGGTGCTACGTCCCGCTTGAACCCGAGTCGTGGTCGGCGCAGGATAGGCGTGGAGGTTTCATGAGGCTCTCCATATCCTGCGCCTTATTTCTTGCCCTCTCGATCACGGCTTTTGCTCAGGGGCCGACCACGGCCTCGGTGGACAAGAAGGCCAAGAATTGATCGTAAGGCAGAAGACCCCACTTCTGGCAACACCGGCCAGAAGTGGGGCACCCGGTTTCACAACTGGTAATCAGTGGGCGAAGCTGATGTTCAGGCCGGTGGTGAAGATTACGTCGTTCTTCTTGGAGCCGGTGGGCGGGTTGGAGACATAGATGTCGTTGAACTGATTCTGCCAGCCCAGCCACTTGTTGAACTTGGTGACCGTGCCCAGGTTGAAGGTGGCGCGGTAGTTGCCGGTGTTGCTCAGGTCGGGGTAGAAGTAGAGGTTCTGGGTGATGACCGTGCTCTTGCCGGCTTTTTGACTTAGTTCCTCGCCCAAAGTGAGAGCGGCGAAACGGTGGGTGACGCCGTAGGACTGGTAAACCACTGGGGTGGTATCGGCGATGGGCGCGCCGTTTGAGTAGGTTTCGTGGGTGTAGTTGCCGCCGCCCAGGATGTTGAGCGTGGTGTTGGCGGTCTTGATGGCATGGAAGCCGAAGCCGCCGCTGTAGACCTGGCGCAGATCGAGGTATTGCAGGGCATTGGCCATGAAGTCTGCGGCGCCGAAAACGAACAGCCTGGGATTCACGTTGCGATCGTAACGGAATCCGCCGGTCTCGAGGTTGGCCACGGTAGACGGAGTAGCAAGGTTATTGGTGGTATCGATGGCGGTGGCGTAGAGCGTGATCTTGTCGTGAATGGTGGGATGGGCGGCGTTGAAAGCGAGGGCAAGGTTTTCGGTCTCGCTGTTGCCGCGGGCGACGGAGAAGCCGAGGTTGATGCCTCCGGTCCAGCCCTGCGTAAGGGTGGGATGCTGCGCTTTCTGGTAGGCGGCCTCTTCGGCGTCGTTGCGGATGATGGTCACGTCGCCCTGGGGAGCTTCCACCGTGCCGGAGGTCTTGGTAGCAATTCCGATTTTGCCGTCGGAGGTTGAGACCGGGCCGACGGCGGTTTTGCCGCCTTTCAGAGTGACATGCATCTCCTCGTCGGTTTTGATGTCCTGGATGGCGTCATATTTCAGCGTGATGTCGCCGCCGGCATCGGTATGCAGAACCAGAGTCTTGCCGTCGGACTTGACGACCTTGCCGGTCAGCCGGTCACCGTTCTTGAGCGTGACCTGATCGGCGAGAAGAAAAGATGAGAGTCCAACCAACGCAACCAAGGTGAAAAATTTCAGTTTACGCACCACGACCTACCCTCCTGATCTCAAAATTGAGAGTGCAAATCTAATTTAGAAGCCTGGAAATCCCTGGACTGAAAATGGACAAGGACGAAGCGGCGGAGCCGGGGCGCGCCGGCTGTCTCTCTGGACTGGGAATCCTGTCAGCTCTTTTTTTCGGTGTTCTTGCTCTGATCGGGCGAACTTTGTGCAGGAGGCGGGTCTTTCATGCCGTCCTTAAAGCCGCGAATGGCCTCGGCCAGACCTTTCCCGAGCTCCGGCAATTTCTTGGGGCCGAATAACAGCAGAGCAATGGCGATCACCAGCAGCCAATGCCAAGGTGAAAACTCTCCCACTTGGAACCTCCAAGGAGCACAAGAGCGCTACCTATTAGGTTACGGGAGAGGCGGAGGGATGTCAAACCATTGGGAAGTGGGCGACAGTCGGCCACTACCTAGGTGTTTCGCATAGCCTTGGGCATTCGTTCGGGAGCCGCTCGCTTCGCGTCGCGGCGCGGACCCCTTCGACAAGGTCAGGGCAGGCTGCCGCGTCCGCCCCTACACAAAATGGCCCACTACGACCCACGAGGTTACCGACGTTACCTTAACGGTCGAAGGTGGGCGGGGCTAAGGTGATGGAAGGCCTTCCAGGCATGATTCGCACGCCTTGCGGAGGCTAGCGGCCAGGTCATCCAAACGAAGAGGGCACGGTGAGAGTCAAGGTTCCGATATTCGTGATCGTGTTTGCTTTGGGCGTAGGAGCGCGCTTCTGCGATGG
>Ga0187781_10001185_pt1 | contig 19693 bp, 20 predicted proteins | sample 0715_SJ02_MP02_2_FD_132447 | JGI IMG/M metagenome (GOLD analysis project Ga0187781, IMG submission 132447) | Tropical peat soil microbial communities from peatlands in Department of Meta, Colombia - 0715_SJ02_MP02_20_MG | ecosystem: Environmental > Terrestrial > Soil > Wetlands > Peat | place... | reverse complement strand
ACGCTCAAGGCCGCCAAGGGCTTCTATGGCCGCCGCAAGAACACCATCCGCGCCGCCAAGGCCGCCGTCGACCGCTCGATGCAATACGCCACGCGCGACCGCAAGGCCAAGAAGCGCACTTTCCGCGGGCTGTGGATCCAGCGCCTGAACGCCGCTGTCCGCGAGTTCGGCCTATCCTATTCGCGCTTCATCGACGGCCTCAACAAGGCCGGCGTCGCGATCGACCGCAAGGTGCTTTCGGAGCTCGCCATCAGCCAGCCCGAGGCTTTCGCGGGCATCGTCGCGCAGGCCAAGGCCGCGCTGCCGGCGACCGCTGCGTAAGAAGATATAGAGCGAGGACTTACACTCTCTCCCGCCCTGCCCTCCCTCCCCGGATCAAGTCCGGGGGTCGCTGGAGAGAGAGCCCATTCCGCGCTGCGCCGAAGTTGAATGGAACGCCTTCGTCCAGCAGAAATTACAATTTCCTCGCCATGAGTCGGTCTACGCGTCCGCGGTCGTGGGCGTCAGCTGTCCTTTGAGGCCGCAGGCCTTCCTGGCCACCGCGCTGCGCAGCGCGAGCTCCGCGAACAGCGCCATGCAGGCGGCGTAGCGCATGCAAAGCCGCGCCGGATCGCTCGACATCCGCCACAGCCATTCGAGCCCCAGCTGTTGCAGTATCTTGGGCGCGCGCGGGGCCTCGCCGGAAATGAAGTCCATCGCCGCGCCGACGCAGATGAAGGCGATATCGGGGCAGCGGCGGCGCAGAGCGTCGGCGAGCAGCTCCTGCTTCGGCGCGCCGAGCGAGAGCACGCAGAGCGCCGCGCCCGACCGCCGCAAGCCCGCGGCGTAGGCGTCCGCGGCGGCTTCGATCTCGTCGCGCGCGATGACGCCGCAATCGGCGCCGGCAACGCGCAGGCCCGCATGACGCCCTTGCAGAATCGCGAGCCCCGCCGTCAGCGAGCGCTCGCTCGGCCCGATGAAGAACGTGGGCAGCCCGAGCTCGGCTGCACGCGCGCAGAGCGGCTCCAGGAGGTCGGCGCCGGTTGCGCGCTTAAGCGTTTCGCCTTGGCGCCGCAGCAGCCAGACGATCGGCCAGCCGTCGGCGAGAACGAGCGTTGCGCGCACGTAGGCGTCGAGAAACGCCGGATCGGTGCGCATCTTGACCATATGGTCGAGATTGACCGTGAATAGAGCGCATCCTTGGCGCGCCAGCATTTTTGCGACGACGGCCTCGATCGCGGCTTCGATGCTTGGGATGTTGACCTCGATGTCCGGCGTGCTGCGAACAATGTGCGTGAGCGAGCCTATCGAACCCATGACCGTTGCTTCCCCGACCGTCGGGTGGGGAGGTCTCGCGTCTTTTGAGATCGCGGCGCGTCGGCCTCCCCCTCCGTTCGGCCGCAGGAGGCGCGGCCGGACTCTGAGGGGCGCCGCAACCGCTGCGCCATGGAAAGAGGCTCAAAATGGTGCGATTTGGACGTGGCGCGCGCGCAGAGGCGAGGCGTAGCGCCCTCCCCAGCGCGAGCCATAGAAAAGCTGCTCTGGCGCTCGGTTGGCGCGACCTTCGGCAACTGAGACGGCCTTTCGTGAACCCATGCGGGTCGGGAGCGCGCAGCCCGAGCCGTCTCTTCGCGCTCGGGGGCCCGCGCCATAACGAAATTCGTTCGTCTCAAGTCGGGACGACGCCCAGCTGCGCCTCTAAGTTTTCAGCGAGTTCCTCCGCTAAGCAAATCGTAACCATAAATCTTCAGATTGTCGGCAATACCCGCGCGGCCGCCGCCTCGAACGGATAACGAACTTGTCTGCCATCGACAGCGCAACCACGTCAGAGCCCCCGCGCGTGGCCGGTGGGGATGGGGCGATCGAGATGGACGTCGGCGATCTTGCCGGCGTGCTGTGGCGGCGCAAGCGGCTGCTGGTTCCGACGCTGGCCTTGAGCTTTGGCCTCGCGGGCGCCTATCTCGCTCTGACGCCGCCGCGCTACGGCGCCGAGATGGCGATCCTCGTCGACACCCGCGAGCGCGCCCCCGTCGGCGTCGACGCCGCGCCTCTGGCGCAAAATCCTGATCCTGCCCTCGTCGAAGGCCAGATGCGCCTCCTCACTTCGAACGCGGTGCTGCGCCACCTGACCGAACGCGAGCAGTTGCGCTTCGATCCCGACTTCGCGCCGGCAAAACCCTGGCCGGTCGTGCAGGCCATGAGGTCGCTTTTCGGCGGCCAGGCCGCCCCGACGGCCGAGCAGAACGCCGATGGCATAATCGACGCCCTCGCCAAGGCGATCACCGTCAAGCACAGCGAGAAGAGCTATGTGCTTGACGTCGAGGTCCGCGCCGCGAGCCCCGAGAAAGCCGAGCGGCTCGCGCGCGCTCTCTCCGACGCCTATTTCGACACGCAGACCAAGCTCGAGGACGATCTCGTCGACAAGCAGGTCGAGTGGCTCGACAAAAAGGTCAGGGATCTGCGCGACCGCCTCGAAAAGGCCGAAGAGCGCGCCGAAGAATTCCGCAAGTCGCAGTCTCTGCTCGTTACCGACGGCCGCCTGCAGCCCGAGGAGCAGCTCAAGGACGCCAACTCGCAGCTCATCGAGGCGCGCGGCAAGCGCGCCGAGCAAGAGGCCAAGGTCGCGCAATTGCAGGCGGCGATCCGCTCCGAGGCGATCGAGAATCTCGGCGACGCCATTCGCTCGCCGCTCATCGAAAAGCTGCGCGGCGATTATGCCGCGCTGACAAAGGACGCCGCCTATGCGCAGACGACGCTCGGTCCGCGGCATCCGTCATATCTCGTCGTGCGCGCGCAGCTCGAGGCGATGCGTCGGCAGATCAGGGCGGAGCTGCGCCGGCTCTCGGGGGCGATGGAGCATGATCTGCGCGCCGCGCGCAACGCGGAAACCGCCGCAGCGCGTCTCGTCGCCGACCTCTCGAACACGATCGACAAGGAGGGCGGGCCGCGCATCGAGTTCAACGAATTGATCCGCCGCGCCGCCAATCTGCGCGAGGAATATGAAAAGGCGCTGCGCGCGCGCGAGAACGTGCGCAAGGACGTGGTCGGCACGCCTTACGGCGTCGTCATCAACCAACCGATCGCCCAGCGGACCAAGGTCAGTCCGAAGACGTTGCCGGCGCTGTTGATCGCGCTCGCGGGCGGCCTCAATCTGTTCGTGGCGACGGCGTTGCTCGTGGAGCTGTTCGCGCGCAAGCGTGTAGGACAGGGCGCGTCGGCGCAGGCGTCGTCCACTGGCGCGCCGCTCGCCCAAAGGGATTTCGACTCAGGACTCGCAAAAGAGGTCGCGCAGGGCTGGATCGCGGCGGCGCAGACGGCGGAGGTCTTGTCCTTGCCGCCTTTCGATCCGGCCTTGACGAGAGAGGGCGCGCCGCTGGTCTGGTTCGACTGCCTCATGGAAGTCATAGAGACCCCAGGCGAACCCTATCGTCGAGCGGTCAGCGCCGTGTACGACGCGCTTTGGCGCGCAGTCGGAGCGCAGCGCGCGCCCGTCGTCGTCGTCGCCTCGCGCGAGGCGGGCGCCGGCGTCACCACGCTCGCGGCGTCGCTGGCGCTATTCGCCTGCGCGCATGGGGAGAAGGCGCTGCTGCTCGATTGCGACGCCGAGCGTCCCACGCTTTTCGAAATGTCGTCGCGGTTGGGCCGCGCCTCGCAGCGCTTCGGTTTCGACGAGCCGCTGTCGCTCGTCCATCGCGAGACAGGCGGTCCTGGACGCGCGTTGCTCGGCGCGCTCGGCGTCGATCGCGCTTGGCCGCGCGAGGGCTGCTTCCGGTCGACGTTCGACCTGATTATTCTCGATTGCGGCGTGCTGCGAGACGACTTCGCGCTGGTCCCAAGCGGGGAGATCGACGCGGCCATCATGATCGAGCCGGCGCCGCGCGCGGGCGAACGGCGCGCCGTCCTAATGTTTCGCGAGCAGGACGCGGCCCTGCGGCGCGAAGAGGCGGCCTGAGAGAGCGCTTAGTCTCGCATCTGGTTAAACAGACGCTCATGGGCGTCGAGGGCGGCCTCCAGCGAGAATTCCGCCGCGCGGCGCTGCCGCGGCGCGGGATCGCCCGGCGTCTTAAGACATGCGTCGATCGCGTCCGCCATTCCCGCTTCGTCGCCGACCGCAACCAGTCGCCCGAGCTCCGGCTTGTTTAGGATTTCCTGCGGGCCGCCGCTCATTGTCGCAACCACGGGCGCGCCGTGGTCCAACGCCTCGACGATCGCAAGGCCGAAAGACTCGTGCACCGATGCGGATACGAAGCACCGCATGCGCGTGAAGTAGGGGCGTGGATCGACGTAGCCTGGAAACTCGACCCGATCGGCGAGACCCAGCGAACGCGCTTGCGCTTCCAGCTCCTTGAGCTGCGGTCCTTTGCCAAGAATCGCGAGCCGTGCGCCGGGCATGGAGACGCGGGCGAAAGCGCCGAGCAGCGTGCCGCCCCCCTTCTCCGGGACGAGCCGGCCGGCCGCCACGACCAGGGGCGCACGGTCGGCGAGAGAGCGCGGCGTCAGCGGCGGCTCAGGGACCATGGGCGCGGCGGGATTGTAGATCGTCATCAGGCGCTGCGGAGGGCAGCGCAGGCGGTCGATCAAGTCCTGCCGCAGGACGTCCGACACTGCGACGCCGGCGCCCACAAGTCGCAACATCACGGGCGAAAGAAAGAAGCCTAGGCGGCTCAGCAGCTGCGGCTCGTTCTCCAGAAAGCCGTGGTAGGAGAGGATCGCGAAGCGCCTGCGACAGGCGATGAGCGCGGCGATCCAATGCCTGAAATTGGTTGCGGCAAGCGCCGAGTAGCTCGCAGACGGCTTTTCGCGCGCGAGCAGCTGAGCGAGCGCCAGAACGCCCCAAAAACGGCCCTGCGGCAAGACGAGATACTCGACGCGCTTATCAAGCGTGCGTCGCCATTCGTCCGCTTCGGACTCCACGACGAGCAGCACGCGGTCGCCACGCGCGGCGAAGCCCGAAGCGAGGCGCGCGACGACAAGCTCGGCGCCGCCGCCCGCAAGCGCGTGAACATAGAATAGCAGGGTGCGTCGTTGCGACATGGCCAGCATTTAAAGGTCGTCGCGCGCGGCGTCCTGGGGTCCATGGCGCCGCAGCAACGAATCGATCTCTTCATTGACTTCGGCCCGTCGCCTTTCGTCAAGCATGAGGCCGAGCTTCGAGCGGCGCCACAGCGCGTCCTCCCCCGAGCGCACCCATTCCTCGCGCACGAGGTAGTCAAGCTCGGCCTGCGTGAGGCCGCAGCCGAAGCCGCGCCCGAGCGCCGCCATAGTCGTCGCCTCGCCCAAAAGCTTTTCGGCGCGCGTCCCATAGGCGCGCGCGAGCCGGCGCGCCAGACGCTCGCCAAGAAACGGCCGCTCGCGCTGGAATTGCGTGAGAAACGCCTCGAAGCCGTCGTCGGGAATGTCGCCGCCGGGGAGCGTCGCGCCTTGCGTCCAGGCCGGGCCGGCCTGGGGGAAAGCGGACGCCAGTTCATCCAGCGCATGCTCGGCGAGTCGGCGCGCAGTGGTGAGCTTGCCGCCGAAGATCGAGAGCGCCGGAGCCCCGGCGCGGTCGAGATCGAAGGCGTAGTCGCGCGTAGTCACCGAGGCTTGGACCGCGCCGTCGTCGAACAGCGGCCGCAGCCCAGAAAAGCTCCAAACTATATCCGCTTCTGCCACACTCTGCGCGAAGCAACGGTTGATCGCGGCAAGTAGATAGGCGACCTCCTCGGCGGAGATTTCGACGGGGCCGGGCGCGCCGTCGAAGGGCACGTCCGTCGTGCCGACGAGCGTGAGCTCCTGCTCATAGGGGATGGCGAAGATCACGCGTTTATCGGGGTTTTGCAAAATATACGCGTGCTCGCCTTCATAAAGCCGGCGCGTGACGATATGCGAGCCCTTGACGAGCCGGGCGTGCTTCTTCGAGGTGATGCGCAGCGCGTCGTGCAGGGTTTGCGACACATAGGGGCCGGCGGCGTTGGCGATCGCGCGCGCCTCGACCTCTCGAGCGCCGGCTTCGTCCTCGCATCGGGCGATCCAGCGGTCCGGCAGGCGTCGCGCCTCGACGAGCCGGGTCCGCACGCAAATCTCAGCGCCGAGCTCCCTGGCGGCGAGCGCATAGACCACGACGAGGCGCGCGTCGTCGACCCAGCAGTCCGCGTAGGTGAAGCCGGTTTTGTAGGCGCCCTTCAGCGGCGCGCCGAATGGAGTTCCTTCGAGCGCGACCTTATGGGAGCCCTCCAGCCGGGTTCTTCGGGCGAGATGGTCATAGAGGAAGAGCCCGAGGCGGATGAGCGCCGCCGGCCGCAGGCCGCGCTCGTGCGGCAGCACGAATTTCAGCGGGCGCACGAGATGCGGCGCCGCGGCCAGCATCGTCTCGCGCTCTTCCAGCGCCTCGCGGACGAGGCGAAACTCGAGCTGCTCCAGATAGCGCAAGCCGCCGTGGATGAGCTTGGTCGAGGCCGAGGAGGTGGCGCTCGCCAGATCGCCCATCTCGACAAGTAGGACGGAGAGCCCCCGCCCGGCGGCGTCGCGGGCGATGGCGCAGCCGTTGACGCCGCCGCCGATGACGAGAAGATCATATGCCATGCCGCTCTTCGCCGTTCGCTGATAATCCTGTATAGTCCCCGTGCGCGAGCGCCCGCAAAAGGGTTGTCAGCCGCGTGCGAACACGATACCACCGCGCCTGCTGCGGCCGCGTAAACGCCGCTCTCGTCGGCGGCCCGGCCGCGGGGGCGTTCAGTCACGAGGAGCTTCGGCCCACCCCATGGATTTTCTCAAAGACCGGTCGACGCCCATGAACCGCCGCCGCCGCATCTACGAAGGCAAGGCCAAGGTGCTGTACGAGGGCCCAGAGCCCGGCACGCTCGTGCAGCACTTCAAGGATGACGCCACCGCTTTCAACGCCAAGAAGCACGAGATCATCGACGGCAAAGGCGTCCTCAACAACCGCATCTCGGAATATATTTTCCAGCACCTCAACGCGATCGGCGTGCCGACCCATTTCATCCGCCGGCTCAACATGCGCGAGCAGCTGATCCGCGAGGTGGAGATCATCCCGCTCGAGATCGTCGTGCGCAACGTCGCCGCGGGCTCGCTCGCCAAGCGCTTAGGATTGGAGGAAGGCACGCAGCTGCCGCGCTCGATCATCGAGTTCTATTATAAGAACGATGCGCTCGACGACCCGATGGTCTCGGAGGAGCACATCACGGCCTTCGGCTGGTCGAGCCCGCAGGAGATCGACGACATCATGGCGCTGGCGATCCGCGTCAACGACTTCCTGACCGGTCTCTTCTTAGGGGTTGGCATCCGGCTCGTCGATTTCAAGATGGAGTGCGGCAGGCTTTGGGAAGGCGACATGATGCGCATCGTCGTCGCCGACGAGATTTCGCCGGACAGCTGCCGGCTGTGGGACATAAAGTCGAACGACAAGCTCGACAAGGACCGTTTCAGGCAGGATCTCGGCGGGCTGATCGAGGCTTACACAGAGGTCGCGCGCAGGCTGGGCATCTTGCAGGAGAGCGACGCGCGCGCCGGAGGACCGAAGCTGGTGGACTGACGCGGGCTGCACGTGCGGAGGAAGCCAAATGTCGCGATATTCTATCGTTCTGAGGGGTATGGCGGTAGCAGTTCTTCTGAGTTTTGGACTGGCGGCGGGGCGCGCAGATCCCGCGCGCGGCGATGCGCATGATCCGAACGTGGTCGGGATGGATCACAGCAGGCTGGACCACGGCGTGCTCGGTCCCGAGCCGCCCCAGCGCGTCGCCCTCAATGCAAGCGCGAGCGTCGGCGCGGTTGATCCGGACGTGATCGGCATGGATCACAGCAAACTGAATCATGGCGTGCTGGGCCCCGAGCCGCGCCCGCGCGTCGCCGTCAATGCAAGCGCGCGCATCGGCGCGGTTGATCCGAACGTCCTCGGCATGGATCACAGCAAGCTTGATCACGGCGTGCTGGGTCCGGAGCCGCCGCGCCGCGTCGAGGGCAAGGCGCGAGCGAGCAGCGACGCCGCAGCCGTGATTGCCGTCACGGCGCCGATTGTCTTGGCCAAGGATCACAGCAAATCGGATCACGGCGCGGTCAACCCTGAGCCGTCAAAACGCGGTGACGACCACCCGCATGAGTGCTGCGCCGCGCAGGCGAAATCGAGTGCAAGTTCCGGCAAAAGCGATGAGCGCTTGACCGCCGCTTTGAAATACTTGGGCAGGGCGCTCGACAGCGCGCAAATTGGCGACACGGACGGCGTTGCGCGGCATGCCGAAGACGCGATCCGGCAAGCCGCCCTGTCGCAACAGGCGGAGCCGAGCGAGCATAAAAGGCAAGGGATCGAGCATCTGACCGCCGCGGTCGAAGAGGGGCGGAAAAACAACCTCGATGCGGCCCGCAAGCACGCCGAGGAGGCGATTGTTCATCTCAAGGAAGCGCGAAAGTAGCGCCCGTCAGAGCCTTTGCGATGCTCGGATAAGCAAAGTCGCATAGGCGTTCCTTCGCCCGCTTCCGGCTCTTTGTGGTCCTTCCCGATTGGTTCCTCAAACGCCTTATCATGAAACGAAGGCGTCCAAGACAGGGATGGAACTTGCGCGGCTTGCCTTTGTCCGCCTACGACTATCGCAGCACCGGAAAGCAGGGAAGGCCGGGGCAATCAGTAAACTTCAGCGCCGAGCGCTTCCTTTCGCTGCCGACGCGTCGTCGAAGGTGACGAGGCCACAACGGACTTGGAGCGGAGTCTTCTTAAGCGACGATCCATCAACAATCAGAGGGGCCAATGTTGAAATCTGAAAGCTTTGCGCCAGTCTCAATCTGCTCATAGACCAGATGGAAGCGCACGCCGCGGCGAATGCTGTCACCAAATTTAAAACACACGTACCCCTTAAGCATATCTCGAGTTTGCGGAATATTGGCGCGATAAAAACTTTCGAAAGCTGGCGCCACAACGACATAACGCTGCTCGACGACTCCATCCACGGCTTCAAGGTGCTTGAGCGTCACGCCCCGCTGAGTTTGCAGGGCCTTTTCCTCATCAGATCGCAGTTCATTGACGACTTGGCTCGCCATTTGAGACAATTCTGAAGCGCTTGCGGGCTTCACAGCAGCAAGAGCGGCGCAGGCAGCATCGTCAATGGCGAATTCGATACGGTCGGATTTATCGGCAAGTTCGTAAACATAGATTAGCGAGATTCCCCGCTTGAATGAAACAGCCTTTTGCGGATTCCGGCAAAAGGCATACGCGGTCGTGTCGCGGATGTGACCCGCGCTCGCCTTCGCCTTTACAAATAGTGCCTGGTCGTTCGCCGTGAAATGTATTGTGACATTTGCGCCCTGGACGGTTGCGCTGTCAAACGAGAGCGGCCCGCCCGGCGAACGAACCGTGCTCACCTCGATCGTGTGGGCGATGCCACGGGCCAGTTGATCTAACGGCATCGTATTGATATCTGGCGCAGTTTGTGCCGAAGCGAACGACATAACAAAGCTTATGGCGGTTCCTAAGATCAATGCCGTTCGCATGGAGCGTCCCTCTGGAAGCAATTCAGTCTGAATTTTATAGGATTCTCTTACGGACGTCACGGTCGCGCTGCTTGTCGTCTATCTGATGGTCCGCCAAGCCGCGCCTCACCAAAAGCGTTCTTGACCTTCGCCCGATCCTCTCACGCCCTTTCCAGCAGCGCGTGGGCGGCGTCCCAGAGCTCGTCGAAATGGGAAATGACCCGGTCGGGGCCAAAGGTCGCGACCGGGGGCTCGCTATAGCCGAAATCGACGGCGACGACCGGCGCGCCGGCGTTGCGCGCGGTCTCGACGTCGGTTTTGGAGTCGCCGACCATCACCGCCTTGGCGGGGTCGCCCCCCACGAGATCAATCGTCGCGATGAGCGTCCGCCCGTCGGGCTTCGATGTGGCGAAGGTGTCGCGCCCACAGATGGCCGAGAAGCGCTCGGCGACGGCGAGCCGCTCGAGCAGCAGCCGCGCCAGCCCTTCTGGCTTGTTGGTGCAGACGGCGAGCCGGAAGCCGGCCTCGCTGAGGCGCGCCAGCGCGTCGGTCGCGCCGGGGAAGAGCCTGGTCTCGTCGGCGATGCGGGTGGCGTAATGGGCGAGGAAATCGGCGACGAGCGCCTCGGCGCGCCCTGGCGAGAGCGGTTCGCCCGCGATTCTGAACCCGCGCTCGAGGAGCGCCCGCGCGCCGCCGCCGACGAGCGCGCGCGCCTGATCGAGTGTCTGCGGCGGCAGACTTTCGCGCTCTAGGAGGACGTTCAAGGTCCCGATGAGGTCCGGCGCGGTGTCGGCCAAGGTGCCGTCGAGGTCGAAGACGATGGTGGGCGCAAGACTCTGCATAGCCTCCGCCTACCCTCCCGCCGCGCGGAGCGCAAGCGGCGCAGTCAAACTGCTTCTGCGGCGGTTCCATTTACGGAAAATACACGCGAACCGCGTCTTTCTGATTTCGACGAACCTGTTCTCGAACGCCCGCCTTTTCGGAGCCGGCGGCTTACCGAGTCCGCAATGCACGAAATCTCCCCAGCCTCGGCCCTAGCTCTCAAAATTTGCGGGCTCGCGAAATCTTTCGAGCGCCCAGCGGTGGACGGGCTCGATCTCTCGGTCCCCGCCGGCGAGTTTTACTGCCTGCTCGGGCCGAACGGCGCGGGCAAGACCACCACCTTGCGCATGGTCACCGGACTCCTGAAACCAGACCGGGGATCGATCTCCGTCTACGGGGTCGACGCGCTCGAGGATTCGATCGGCGCCAAGCGCATCATGGCCTGGGTTTCGGACGAGCCGATGCTCTATGACCAGCTCACGCCGATGGAGTATCTCGACTTCGTGGCCGGCCTCTGGGCGGTCGACGCCACGGCAGCCGCGGCGCGCGCGAAAGATCTCCTCTCCTGGCTCGGCCTCTCCCCTTACGCCGACGAACGCTGCGGCGGCTTCTCCAAGGGCATGCGGCAGAAGCTCGCGCTCGCCGGCGCGCTCGTGCATGAGCCGAAGCTCATCATCCTTGACGAGCCCTTCACCGGCCTCGACGCCGCCTCTTCACGCATCGTCAAGGACGTGCTGCGCGAGCGCGTCCGCGCCGGCTGCTCGGTGATCATGACCACCCATATTCTGGAGGTCGCCGAGCGCATGGCCGATCGTATCGGCGTCATGGCCAAGGGCAGGCTCATCGCGGACGGCAGGCTGGACGAGCTGCGGCTGCGGGCGGGCGCCAGCGGCGCGAGCCTGGAAGACACGTTCCTCGCGCTCGTCGCGCAGGACCGGGAGGCCGCATGAGCGCGTCGGGCTCCCTTGCGTGGTTCGCGGCGCATGAAGCGCGGCTCGCCTGGCGCGACTGGCGCTGGCTCATGACGCGCGGACGAAAGGACCGCGCAGGCGCCGCGGCGCTCGGCTTCGTCGCCTTCGTCCTGTTCATGCATGGCGTGGCTTGCATGGCGCTTTCGAGCTCCTTCCGCCTGGCGGGTCCGGCCGACGCAAAGGCGCTCGCCGTCGTCGCGGGCTCCTTGGCGCTAGCCTTCTCGGCCATGCTGTCACAAGCGACGGAGCTGGTGACGCGCGCCTTTTACGCCCGCGGCGACCTGGAGCTGATCCTCACCTCGCCGGCCGCGGCGGCGCGGCTCTTCGCCGTGCGCATCGCCGCCATCGCCGCGACAATCTTCTCCATGTCGCTGGTCTTCGCTGCGCCCTTCATCAATGTCCAGGCGTGGCTGGCCGGACCGCAATGGCTTTGCGCCTATCTGGCCGCCGCCGCGCTCGCCATGTTCGCGGTCGCGTGCGCCGTCGTGATCGTTGGCGCGCTCTTCGCCGTCCTCGGCGCGCGGCGCACGCGCTTTGTCTCGCAGATCGTCGCGGCGGTGATCGGCGCGGCCTTCGCGATCGGATTGCAATTCGCGGCGATTATCTCGTTCGGCACGATGGACGCGCCGCGTTTCGCAGTTTTAGAGCGGCTGGCGCTCGATCCCGACAGCGCCCTTCTATGGCCGGCTCGCGCTGTCTTCGGCGAGCCGGCGCCGCTCGCCTTCATGCTCGGCCTCGGCTTGGCGGCGCTGTTCGCTGTCATCGGCGTTTACGCGCCGCGGTTCGGCGGCCTCGTGCTCACCGCCGGCAGCCAGTCGAACGCGTCGAAGAAGAGCAGCCCACGGCAGGCCGATTTGCACAGCGCTTCGCCCGCGCAGGCGCTACGTCGCAAGGAGTGGTCGCTGCTGCTGCGCGACCCCTGGCTCATGTCGCAGACGCTTATGCAGCTCCTCTATCTACTGCCCGCGGCCTTTCTGCTGTGGCGTAGCTTCTTCAGCGGCTCCGGCGTCGCAACCTTTCTCGCGCCGGTTTTGATCATGGCGGCCGGACAATTGGCCGGAGGCCTCGCATGGCTTGCCGTTTCCGGCGAGGACGCGCCCGAGCTCATCGCCACGGCGCCGGTCGACGCCGCCAGCGTGTTGCGCGCTAAAACCGAGGCGGTGCTCGTTGGGGTAGGCGTCGTGTTCGCGCCGCTAGTGTTGATGCTAGCTGTAGCGTCGCCTCTCGCCGCGCTGGTCTCGCTCGCAGGCGTCGTCGTGGCGGCGGGCTCGGCGACCGCGATCCAGTTCTGGTTTCGCGCGCAAGCGAAGCGCTGCCATTTTCGCCGCCGCCAAATCTCGTCGCGCCTCGCCACCTTCGCCGAGGCGCTGTCCTCGAACGGCTGGGCCTGCGCCGGCGCGATGGCCGTCGCCGGCGCCTGGCTCGCTGTCGTTCCCAGCGTTATGGTCGTCGCGATGCTCGCGGGCGTCTGGTCGATCAGCCCTGCCAAAGCCACGGCGTCGAGCTGAAAGCGGTCGGAGCCTGTGCCGGCTGTGTAGCGGCCCTGGTCAGGGCGCGCCGCGGACCGGGTCGTCGAATCGCGCGCTGTTCTTTGGGGGGCCGACACTGCGCGAGTCGTATCTGTCGGCAGCGGGCGCGTGGGGCAGGAGCCATCCGATCACGAATGCGAGGAGGATCAACCCCAAGAGCGCCGCCACGCCCGTGTAATTGCGCTTGGCGGCAGGCATCGTTTTCTCCCGATCGCCCGCAATCGCCTCGTGACGCGGCGATCTTTCTCGGACTTATTATGGGGAGCGTTTCGGCGGTCGGAACCATCCACGATCAAATAGCAGCAATCGAAATCTCGCCTCGGGCTTCGCCGCGCTCCCACCCGCCTAAGCGGAAGCTCGCTCGCGGCCCCGCAGATGCGCTAAAAGCCAAGGGCAAGTCATAACTCCCCTGAAATCCAGCCATGAACGACAAGAAGACGCCGCAGCAAAGAATCACAGCCTACACGCTCGATGCGCTGAGCGTCGAGCTCGAGGAGTTGACGCGCTTTCCCGTCGATCCTTACAGCAAATTCGTCTATGAGCGCATCGTCGAGTTCTACTGGACCGTTTCGCGCGCCCTGAGGCGGTTGCGAAGTCTCCTGAAGAAGGCTCCCGAGCGGCCGAGCGATGCGCTGCTTGGCGGCGAGATCCCGTCGCCGCCCGCACGCGAGCGCCTCTTCATGGACATGACCAACACAGTCGAATCGGGCTCCAAGACCGGCATTCAGCGCGTGGTGCGGCGGATCGCGCTCGAATCCGTGCGCGCGGGCCTCGGCCTCCCCGTCGTGATCGAGAACGGCAAGCTCGTTCCCTATTACCGCCACCCCTCGCTACCGCTCACGATCGAGCCCGCGGCGGGCGACGTCCTTCTCGTTCTCGACGCGGCCTGGAACAATGTCGACGTTTATCCGTCGGTGGTCGACGCCCTAAACGCTTCGGGCGGCAAAGTCGTCGTCGCGGCCTACGATATCCTGCCGCTGCAATATCCGGCGCTGTTCCACCAGAACGTCACCCGCAGCTTTCGCGCCTGGCGCGAGGGCGTGCTCGCCAAGGCCTGCGCCCTCGTCGCCATCTCGCGCGCTACCGCGCAAGCTGTCGTGGACTATGAGCGCCAGGCCGGACGGGAGCGCCTGCCGCCGATCGGCTGGTGGCCGCTCGGCGCGGATTTCGACGCGGCTTCGGCGGAAACGCCAAGCCCCGCGGTGGAAAAGATCATCGCGGGCGGGCCGTATCTGTTGAGCGTCGGGACGCTCGAGCCGCGCAAAGGCTACGCGATCGCGCTCGACGCCTTCGAAAAGCTGTGGGCCGCGGGGCGCGAGATTTCTTACGTCATTGTCGGAAAGGCCGGCTGGAACACGAGCGCGCTACGCGCGCGAATCCGTCGCCATCCGGAACTCGGGCGCAGGCTCTACTGGCTTGACAATGCGGACGACGCCGATCTCAAGGCGCTCTATGCCCATGCGCGCGCGAGTGTGAACGCCTCGCTCGCCGAAGGTTTCGGATTGCCGCTGGTCGAAGCGGCGCTCCACGGCCTTCCGGTCATCGCGAGCGACATTGGCGTCTTTCGCGAGGTCGCGGGCGACGGCGCGCGCTATTTCGACCTGCTCGACTCGGGAAGCCTCGCGCAAGCGATCGACGCGGAGCTCGCTTCGCCAAAGATCGCTCCGAAGATTGAAACGATCTCTTGGGCCCAGTCGGCGCAGGCGCTCGCGCGGCTGATCAGGGATGAGGCTTATCAGCTCTGAGCGGCCCGCTCACGGGAGGATCACATGCGGCACGAAGCGCGAGTGGTTCGAGGTGATGAGCGACGTGTCGTCTCTGATCCCCAGTCCCGCTGGCGCATCGCCGATGAGCCAGGAGCCGAGCACGGGACGACGCCCGCCAAAGTCCAGCAGCGGGCATAACGCCTGGCGCACGAAGCCTTCGTCGCCGTAGCCGTCTGAATCGCTTCGCGTCTTCGTCGCGCCGTCGACGAGCTCGACGTCGGCTCCCTCGCGCGAATAGAGCGGCTTGCGCGCATAGCGTTCGCCCAAAGCCGCGCAGTGCGGATCGTCCTCGAAATAGCACGCGAGCAAGCTCGGATGCCCCGGCGCCATCTCCCAGAGCAGCGCCAGCATGCCCTTGCTTGCGAGGATCATCTTCCACGGCGGCTCGACGAAGCGCGTGCGCAGCATGGCTGGCTGTTTGCCGAAATCGTCGGCGAGCATCCACTCCCACGGATAGAGCTTGAACAAAAAATCGATGCGGCGCCCGTGGCGGTCGACGAAGGCTGGACCTTGAAGGCCGATGTCGGCGATGTCGAGCGAAAAAGTCGAAAGTCCCGCCTGCTTGGCGCAGTCCTCCAGATAAGCGATTGTGCCGGCGTCCTCGATACTGCGCGCCATGCAGGCGAGGTGCAGAAAGCGGCTGAACGCGATCTCGCGCCAACGCGCGATGAGCTTCTCGTGCAGCGAGTTGAACTGATCGGCGCCTTTCGGCAGCTCGCCGCGCTTGATCAGGGCTTCGAGCCAGAACCACTGCACGACGGCGGATTCGTATAGGCTCGTCGGCGTGTCGGCATTGTATTCGAGGAGCTTCGCCGGGCCTTGTCCGTCATAGGCGAAGTCGAAACGACCATAGAGCGAGGGATCACGACGGGCCCAGCTCTTCCGGATCGCGTCGAAGAAGAAGGACGGAATCTTTAGCCGGCGCAGCAGCTCGTCGCTCGCAACGACGCGCGCGACGAGCTTTAGGCACAGCGCATGCAGCTCCTGTGTCGGAGCTTCGAGACGATCCTCGATCTCGGCGAGCGAGAACACATAGCGCGTCGACTCGTCCCAATAGGGCTCGCCATCTGCATAGGCGTAGGCGAAGCCGATCTCCTTGAAATGCGCTTCGAGGTCAGGCCGCAGCGGCGAACTCTCCCGTCTCACTCGCCCCCTCCGCCGAAGCCGCCATGAGCAGAGCCGGCGCCCCCGAACCCGCCGAAGGACGCGCCGGCATGCCCGCTCTCGCCGGAGCCGCCGGAGGACCAGGAGCCATGGAAGCCCCTGCCCGACCCGCCATGGCTGCTCGAAGTGGCGCTCGGGCAAGGCGGGTCCTCGGGCTTCACTTCCTCGGGCGGCGGACAACTTCTTGCGCGCTCGCCCGATTCGACTCCGGCGGCAAGTCCGATCGCCGTGGCGCCTATCGCTCCGAGCGCGATGGCGAGCGTGCGCAGGCGGCGATGGGAATGCGGCTCGGGACCGCCAGGCAGGCCTTGCGGCGCATGGGTGATGACCGGGGGCGGATTGATCCCCCGCTTGCCGAACTCCTGGCGCCTCTCGGCCATGGCGTCAGGGACTCATGCAGGCGGCGGAAAGGACCCCAGCCGCGATGGAGACTGCGGCGACCCAGATCGCCGAAGCCAGCGCGTTCTGCTCGATGGCGTGTGAAAGCCCCGGATGCGCAAGTCGCGCCAGCAGATAGGCGACCACCTGAGCGGCGAAGGCCACGAAGCCCCAGGCGACGAATTCCAGCGCCGACGAGGTGTTGTGGATGGCGCCGGCGAGCGCGATCGCAAATCCCAAGAGGCCGCCGCCGAAGGCCACGGCCGCGGAGGCGTTGTGCTGGCGAACGATGAGGTCGAATTCGCGATGCGGGGTCAGCCATACGTAAACTGTGCAGAAGCCGACGCAGAAGGCGACCGCGGCGGCGAAATAGGCGGAAAACGCGAGGAGTCCGTTGACGATTGGTGGCAAGGCCCCTCTCCTTGAATTGCGCCGCGCGTTAGACCGCTTCGTTCGCCAGCAATCTCTTCTCCAGCCGCCGCCAAAGCCCGTTGTCGGCGCGGAACATGTAATCGAGCTTCGCGCTCGTCACTTGCCGCGCGCCGCGGCCCATGAGCCAGTCGGCGAATTCTGCGACGATTCCCGCCGGAACGTTGAAGCGCAGCTCTCCCGCGGAGCCGCGCGCGCGCAAGGTCGCGCCGAAGCTTTCATCGGCCTCGCGCCGGAGGCCGTCGTCGGCGCCGTCGAGCTCCGCGCGGACCTCGCGCGTGACCCGCGCGTCTTCCTCCGCGGCGATTCGCGACAATATGACGCGCGCCGCTTCGCGCGCGCCCGCGCTCCAGGGCGCCTTCAGCGAGGCCACGAGATTGGCCTGCGAGCGCAGGATCACCCCGTCGTCCAGAACCTTGAGGGCGTTGGCGGCCAGCGTCGCGCCGGTCGTGGTGATGTCGACGATGAGATCGGCGACGCCCGCCGCCGGCGCGCCCTCGGTCGCGCCCGAGCTTTCCACGATACGGTAGTCGTTGACGCTGTGCTGCGCGAAGAAGCGGCGCGTGGTGTTGAGATATTTGGTGGCGACGCGCAGCCCGCGCCCGTGTCGCGCGCGAAAGCCGCCCGCGACGTCGGCGAGATCGGCCATGTCGCGCACGTCGATCCACGCCTGCGGAACCGCGACGACGACATTGGCGGCCCCGAAGCCGAGCGGCGCGAGAAGCTCGACATCCGCATCGGCGTCAGCGATCTCCTCGCGCACGAGGTCCTCGCCGGTGACGCCGAGATGGACGCCGCCGCTCGCAAGCCTTGCGGTGATCTCGGAGGCCGAGAGAAACATCGCCTCGGCGCTCGGAACGCCGCGAATGACGCCACTGTAGTCGCGCGCGCCGCGCGTCTGCTGAAGGTCGAGGCCCGCTCTCGCGAAGAACGCGAGAGCGTTCTCCTGTAGCCGGCCCTTTGAGGGCGCGGCGACGACGAGCCTTTGGCCGGCGCTGGCGCCGTTCATGCTGCGCCTCCCCCAAAACGGTTGATCCACAGAGCCGCGCCGACCGCGGGGATATTGGTTTTGGCGCCGAGCGTCCTCAACAGCGCGTCGTAGCGTCCGCCGCTGAGCAGCGGCGCGGCGTCGGCGCCGGCGGAGGCGTCGCGCGCCTCGAACATGAAGCCTGAGTAATAGCCGATCGCGTGAGAAAAGCTCGTCGTGAAGATCATTTCATCGAGCGCAAGGCCGCGCGCGGCGATGAAGTTCACGCGCGAGTCGTAAAAATCCAGCGACTCGGCGAGGTCGAGTCCCGCTTCTGCCGCCAGCTTGCGCAGCCGCGCGCCGGCGGCGTCCGGCGCGTCCTCGATCGCGAAGAACTTTTCGATGAGCTGGCGCTTCTCGGGGTCGAGGCCGGTCGCGAGCGACGCCTGCTCCAGGAAGCGCTCAGCGATCTCGCCGGCGCTGCGCCCACCGACGCTCAATATGCCGGCGATGGCGAGCAAGTCCTCGACGAGCCTGCGCGCGCCCTTGCTATCGGTCTTTTCGAGCGCGGCGAGCACGCCAGCGCCGGGGCCGGCGTTCTCGCGCGCAGGGCTTGCCAGCAACCGCGCGAGCCTGTCGGGACCGGAATGCGCCTGCGCCAGGCGGCGCCGCCACGCAGGGGCGAGTTCCAGCCGATCAAGAAAGGCGCCGACGAGTCCGGCGTCGCCAAGCCTGACCTTGAGCCGCGGCGCGCCGGCGGCGGCGGCGGCGTCGAGCGCTAACCCTAAGATTTCGGCGTCGGCGGCCTCACGGTCCGCCCGGCCGAAGCTCTCGAGGCCGGCCTGCGGCGCCTCGCCTTCGCCGATGCGGAATGTCGGCCCGCCATAAGCGAAGGCGGTGGGCTCGTCGACGCCCGAGGCAATATAGTCGAGGGCGATTGGGATGGTGTACTCGGGGCGCAGGCAAAGTTCCGCGCTGGCGCCGTCCGTCGTCAGGAACAGCCGCCCGCGAAAATCTTCTCCGAGCCGATCCAGGAAGACGCCTGCGGGCTGGAGCAAGCGGGGCTCCTTGCGGACGAATCCCTCCTGGAGGAGACGCGCGAGCGCCGCCTGCAGGCGTTCGTCTGCGGAGCGTATTTGCGGCTCGGTCACGGTCCCCCCTGTCGTCGGCGCCCTCTTTAGCAAGCGCTACCGGCGAGCGCACTCGGATTTTGGAGGTTGGGTGAATGAAGCTGCTTCAACGCGCGCCCCAAAAGGAGCTTTCCGCTCGGCCCTGCTGACGGGCGGCGCCAAGAAACGGCAGGACAAAGAGCGGCATGGCCACGACCAAGAGCTGCAAGGAACTGGTGCAGCGTCGGGCGGCGGCGGAACCCGCTTTCGCCGAAGCGCTGCTGCGCGAGAGGATCGACACCATGCTTTCCGGCGATGTCGAAACCGGCAAGACGATCCTGCGCAACTACATCAAGGCGACGGCCGGCTTTGAGAAGCTGGGCGAGGCGACCGCCACGCCGCCGGAGCCGAAAATCATACGATGCTCAGAAACAGCGCCAGCGCGCGATTGACGCGCAACAATAAGGCGTCGTCGGCCTCGCCTATGACGCCGCCGATTTGCGCAGCTGGGATGACCGTGATTTTGTCGATCGCGATCTGGGACGCTTCCCGCAATCCGTTCCGCTTCGACGGCTCGACTTCGAGCCGGAATTGATCCGCGTCGTTGCGCAGCTTCGTGGTCAAAGGGCAAACCATGACCGAAGGCAACTCGGAAAAAAGGTCGCTCTGCACGACGAGCGCAGGGCGCGGCTTGCCGTAATCGCCCGGCCCCGCGACAACGACGAATTGACCGTGCATTAGGGCTCCGGCCATTCATAGACGCTGGCGACAAACCGCATGAGCTCGTCGCCTGCCGGGTCGCCAGCGGCGACAGCGCGGGCTTGCCGATGGCACTTTTCAGCGAAGTCGGGAGAACGGCTGTCCGGCACCCAAATTTGCACGGGACGCAACCCGGCGGCGCGCATCCTCTGGCGATAGCTCGCCATGCGCTCGGTTGGCCGGGTTGGAGTCTTGCCTTGACATGGCATTCTGGCCTCCTGCTCGTAACATGTTACACGACAACCACGAGCATGTCACGAACGATCGAAAGGCCGGAAATTCGTCCTTTGATCCGCAATAAACTTTTGCACAGCGTAACACATTGATTTTCAAAGGCTGGCGCTTGTTGCACAAGTTTTGACTT
>Ga0187781_10001184_pt1 | contig 19695 bp, 16 predicted proteins | sample 0715_SJ02_MP02_2_FD_132447 | JGI IMG/M metagenome (GOLD analysis project Ga0187781, IMG submission 132447) | Tropical peat soil microbial communities from peatlands in Department of Meta, Colombia - 0715_SJ02_MP02_20_MG | ecosystem: Environmental > Terrestrial > Soil > Wetlands > Peat | place... | reverse complement strand
CAGGTTCTGAACGAACCAGTCCTGTGACGCCACCGGTCCGGATGCGGCCCCGGGGTAATGCTCGTCGTAGTTCATGAGCACCACGCCGTCGGCAGCCGCCGCCACTGCGGAATAGTTGTACTCGCTGTTGTGCGGCGGCACCGCGACGTAGAGTTTCATGCCGCGGGCATGCAGATCTCCCGACAGTTCCTGCAGCAGCGCGACATAACCGGGCTGCCCCACTGCCGGAAAAGCCTCGAAATCGATCTTCAAGCCGCGGTAGCGCCCGGAAGAAAGAAACTGCGCCGCCTGCCGCCGGAACAGCGCGCGCGCGACGGGATCGTTCAGGAACTTTACGATCTCTCCTGCCCAGTCCGTCCCGTCAAAATTGTTGACCATGGGGAAGACTTCCATGCTGGCGTCTTCCGCCTTGAGGAAAGGCATGACCCGGTCATCGACCGAGCCGACGGTGTTGCCTTGCACGACGTCGAAGAACTTGTTGGTCTGGTCGTCCACCGCCTGCAGGCGGCCGTCGGCGGTCAATACATGCAACCAATCCGGATACAGCATGTCGATCTGGCGCGCATACTCGCGCAGCGACGAGAAACTGGCCGCGTCCCAGGGCACGTAGAAGGCGGCGCGGATGCCTTCTTCCTCATTGAGTTTCACCTGCGATGCCGCCAGTTTCGACTTGCGGTGAGAGCGCGCGGCCAGCTTCTTCTGGCGTTCGCGGGCTTTTTCCTTGTCGCTCTCTTTCAGTGCCTTGAGCGCGCGCTTCTGAGGGGAAAACAAGAGCTCCGGCAGGGGTTCATCGCGCAGAGCGGTAAAGACGAAGAAGACCACCAACGCGGAAACGGCGACGGCCAAAGCGTCGAGCAAGCGCCGCAGTCGTTTCCACCGAGCGCGTCGCGGATCATAAAAGACTGGCTGAGCCATGGAGAAACGGAGCTTTTATCGTATGCCGCAAGCCGCACAGGGTCAATTCTTCGATGGGGCTGGCGCCAGAAAAAAGTGAGTTGGCTGTCCTGAGCCGTACGCGGCACTTTCTCACCGCCCGAATGGCCGCAAACGCGCTATATTTCCTGCGTGCGGGAAATGGTAAGGCGGTTCGTACCGAAGCAGGCGCGGTTCTTTCTGTGGGCGAGCCTGGCAGCGGTGGGCCTGCGGCTGGCGTTTGTGGTGTGGTTCCCCGCAGTGGTCGATGACTCCAAGCTCTATGCCAATATCGCCGAGAACTGGCTGCAGCACGGTATTTACGGCGTCACCGATTCCGGGGTGATCACGCCCACTCTTTCGCGGTTGCCGGGCTACCCGGCATTTCTGGCGGTCATCTTCGCCTTGTTCGGAATCGAAAACTTCCGGGCGGTTCTGCTGGTGCAAGTGCTGTTCGATCTGGCGACCTGCTTTCTGATGGCGGACCTGGCACGGCGTGTTTTTTCGTCGGAACGCGCCGCCAAAGCGGCGTTTCTTCTCGCCGCGCTCTGTCCCTTCCTTGCCAACTATGCAGCGGCTGCCTTGACCGAAACACTCGAGATTTTCTTCACCACCCTGGCGCTGGATTTGGCGCTGCGCGGCTTGGGGGTTGGTGAGGTCGCCGGGGGAACGCGAAGCGCTCATCTGGTCTGGCTCGGCTGCGGGCTCTCCGTGGGAGCAGGAATTCTGCTGCGGCCCGACGGCGGCTTATTGCTGGCGGGTATAGGCGGCTATTTGCTGTGGCTGCTTCTGCGCAGCTTTCAGCCCGCTAAGAAATGCCCATCGTTCAGCCCTCGGTCTATCGTGCTGGCCGGCCTTTTGGCCGCGGCGGGCGCTCTTGCCCCTTTAGTCCCCTGGACGCTGCGCAACCTGCACACCCTGCATCGCTTCGAGCCATTGGCGCCGCGCTATGCCACGGATTCTGACGAACTGGTCATGGCCGGCTTCAACCGCTGGGTCAAGACCTGGATTGCGGATTACGTTTCGGTGCAAGAAATCTACTGGCCGGTGCCTGGGCAGGAACTCGACGTGAACCGCTTGCCCAGCCGCACCTTCGATTCGGACCAGCAGCGAGATGTCACCAGCGCGTTGTTCGCCGACTACAACCAGGGCCACGACAACCAGGACCACGAGATGACTGCCGATCTGGATGCCCGTTTTGCCGCGCTGGCGGCAGAGCGCATCCATGCCGCGCCGCTGCGCTATTACCTGTGGCTGCCGGCGGTCCGCATTGTCGACATGTGGTTGCGCCCCCGGACGGAGTTGCTCCCCTCTGACCCGCGCTGGTGGGAATTCAATGACGACGGCCGCTGGCTCACGGTCAGCCTGGTTTTCGGCCTGATTGGCCTGCTGTATGCCGCGATGGCGGCCGCCGGCCTGGTGCGGGGCTACAAATTTTTTGGGGTTGGACTATTCGTTTTGTTTCTCGTGCTCCGCTCGGTCTTCCTGGGCACGCTGGAGAACCCGGAGCCCCGTTACACGCTGGAGTGTTATCCGGTGCTGATTTTTGTTGCCTCTGCATGGTTTTGCCGGAAACCTTCGTAAGACAACCCTTCCAAAATGTGGCCAAACGCTATGTCAAAGTGAATCCGCAGACTTGGTTTAAGAGCCCTAAGAGATTGAAAATTAAGCTTGAAAACGGTGGCCTGACAGTTGCACAATTACCGTCCATTGGCGTCCCAGGGTCCCTTCCGTTGATTCCATTCCTGGGCTGAAACGTCTTCAGAAATCATGCCCTTCTGGGTGAAGGAGCTTTCCATGCGTTCTAGCTCACGTGCCGTAGCTGTCTTTTCCATCATTCTGGCTGTCAGCGGGCTGGTTTGGGCCCAAACGGCAACAACGTCGTTACGCGGGACCGTCTATGATCCCAAGGGAGCAGTCATTGCGGACGCAGCCGTCACCGCCACCAATCCAGCCACCGGCTTCACCCGCAGCACCAAGACGGACAACCAGGGAGTTTACCAGTTTCGTGAGTTGCCCCCGGCGAAGTATGACGTGGTCGTGAATGCCTCCGGTTTCGCCACCATGAAGCAGACCGGGTTGGAACTGCTGGTGGCGACTCCGGGCACGCTGAATGTCACCATGGAGGTAGCGGGAGGGAACGTCACCATCGAGGTAGCCGGCGCAGCGCCCCTGGTGAACACCCAGAATGCCAGCCTGGGCCACGCCTTCGGAGCCGAACAGATTGCCGATCTTCCCTTCGAAGGGCGCGATCCTACGGGCATTCTCAGCTTGCAGGCCGGAGTAGTGTTTACTGGCAACAGCACCCACATTGACAGCTCCGCGGACAGTCGCAGTGGTTCGGTGAACGGTGCGCGCAGCGATCAGACTAACGTGACCCTCGATGGCGTCGATAACAACGACCAGCTTCTGGGGACTGCGTTCCAGGGAGCCATCCGCGTTCCTATGGATGCGCTGGAAGAGTTTAAGGTCACTACGAGCAATTCCGACGCCGACACGGGCCGCTCCTCGGGCGGCCAGGTTTCGTTGCTGACCAAGAGCGGAAGCAACCACATTCACGGTTCTCTCTATGAGTACTACCGGCCCAACTTCACCCCGGCCAACGACTGGTTCAACAAGGCGGCAGAGATCCAGCTTGACCAGTCGAATGCTCCTCCGTTCTTGCTGCGCAACACGTTCGGCACCAATGTCGGCGGTCCCATCGTCAAAGATCGCCTGTTCTTCTTTGCCGCCTACGAGGGCCAGCGCCAACGCGAGGACTTGCAGGTAACGCGCGTCGTGCCCAGCGCCCTTCTCCGCTCCGGGGGCATCGCCTACCCTTCGAGCGGCGTGGTGCAGACCTTGACTCCCGCCCAAGTTGCGGGCATGGACCCGAATTGCAGCACTCCCACAGGCGGTTTCCCCAACGGGACTTGCCCTCTGGGACCGGGCGCCAACCCGCTTCTCGCCTATATTCAAGGCGATCCCAACTCGAGCCCAACCTCGCTGTTCAATCTGTATCCCTTGCCGAACACCGACTCGGTAGGCGACGGTCTCGATTTTCGCGGCTACACTTTTCCCTCCCCGCTCCCTCAGGATCTGAACGCTTTCGTTGCCAAACTGGATTACAACCTGACCAAAGACGGCAACCACCGCCTCTTCCTGCGCGCCATCATGAACAATGATCATCGGGCCGTGCGGAACGCCCCGGCCGGGAACACCAATGCGGCTACCGGCGACGGAGGTGAACAATTTCCTGGAGAGCCCGAGATGCAGGTCGAGCACGATAACAACAAGGGCATCATGGTGGGTTATACCGCCACGCTCAGCAGCACACTGATCAACAATCTTCGCTTCGGCTACGTCAGCCAATTAGCCAACGTCCAGGGCACTGAGACCCAGCAATATATAGACTTCCGCGGCATGGACAACCTCAACTCGCAAACCCCGACGGTTAACACCCATGTGCCGGTGAAAAATCTGGTGGACGACCTGACGAAAGTGATCGGCAGTCACAGTTTTCAGTTCGGCGCAAACTACCGAGAGGTGGACAACCTGAGGCAATCGAACGAGGAAAACTTTTTCTACGGCCAGACCAACGTCTTCTGGACCAACAACTCAGGCATTTCCAATACGGGCAGCAGTTTGGATCCCGGTGCCTTCGGTTTTCCCGCGGTGGATTCGGATTTCAGTGAAAGCTACGACTTCGCCATGGCGGCAATGGCTGGGCTGATCACTGAGGTCTTCTCCAACTACGAACAGACGAAAACACTCGCCCTGATTCCGCAAGGCCAACTGGTTCCCCGGCATTTCCGGGATCACGAGTACGAGTTCTATGGGCAGGACCAGTGGAGGCTCAAGCCCAACCTGACCTTCACTTACGGTTTGCGCTATTCGCTTCTGCAGCCGCCTTACGAAACCACCGGTCTGCAAGCGGCGCCCACAACCAGCCTCCATGACTGGTTTGAGCAGCGCGGTGTGGCTGCCGCCCAGGGGCAGGCTTATGAGCCGGCGATCAGCTTTACTCTCAGCGGGCAGGCCAACGGCAAACAGCCCTACTGGGCCTATGACTACAACAATTTTGCTCCCCGGGTTGCGTTCGCCTATACCCCTAAGGGAGAGAGCGGGTTGGCCAAGCGGTTATGGGGCGGCCAAGGCAAGACCTCGATCCGTGCGGGCTACGGCATTTATTACGATCACTTCGGGGAAGGCGTTACCAATACTTTCGATCGCAACGGCTCATTTGGTTTGACGACCTCCATTTCGAATGTTGCCGGCGTACAGACCGTCGACGGTTCGGCGCGCTATTCGGGGTTGTACACCATTCCCACCCAGAGTGCCTCGACGACGGGGCTTTGCCCGACGTCCCCTTGTCCAATCGTCGAGGCGCCGCCGGCTCCCCCGTTCCCAGTTACTCCTCCCGAGGGGCCGGCTCTGGGCGGATTCGCTATCACCTGGGGGTTGGATGACAAGCTGAAAACTCCATACTCGAATGTCATTGATTTCTCGATCACGCGCGAACTGCCCAGTAATTTCGTGTTCGAGGCTTCCTACGTGGGGCGCTTTGCTCACCGGCTGCTGCAGGAAGAAGATCTGGCAGAACCAGTGAATCTTCGCGATCCCGGGAGCGGCAATACCTACTTCCAGGCCGTGCAGGCTATGGCGAGGCAATACTATGCGGGGACGGCAATTCAGAGTATCAGCGCCTCCGCCGTTGGCACGCAATATTGGGAAAACTTGTTTCCCGCGGCGGCCGGCCAAGCCCAGAAGGTGCTACTGGAGAGCCCTAATAAAGAAGGAATGATCCAGCCCTGCGGCACCCAGTCCGCCGCCATACCGCAGACAACGATGTTAACCGCGACCCAGGCGATGTATGACCTGTTCTGCCACTTCCAGGGGAATGAAACCACCGCGCTGGAACTCGCCGACGTGCCCGGAGTCATCAACGCCAATACCTGCTTTCCCGCCTGCGCCACCCTCAACGGGGCGCTAACCAAAGGCTACAATTATTACGACGCACAGTATTCCTCTCTGTATGCGTGGCGCAGCATCGGCAACAGCGCCTACAACGCCGGCCAGTTCAGTCTGCGGCACAGATCGGGCGGCCTGGAATTCGATTTGAACTACACCTATTCCAAATCCATGGACATGGGTTCCAATGCCGAACGCATCAGCGAATTTGAAGGGTTCGGGCTGGGGAGCCAGATCATTAACTCGTGGTTCCCGGGACAGAATCGCGCGATTTCTGATTTCGATACAACCCACATCATCAATGCGGACTGGGTTTACGATCTGCCGTTGGGCCGAGGCAAGAAATTTGGCTCCGGGATGGGCCGCTTGAGCAATGCAATCGTTGGCGGCTGGACCTGGTCGGGGCTCTGGCGCTGGTCCACGGGATATCCGTTCACCCTGTTCAGTCCCGAGTGGGCAACCGATTTCAATCTTGAAAGTCCAGCTGTGCCGGTGAGTACTGCGCGGCCCAAGACCGGCAGCTTCATCGTCGCCCAAGCGGGCGGTGGCACGGGGCCCAATGTTTTTCAGGATCCTGGAATCACCGATGGCACAAACCCCAACGCGGCCATTAATCTGTACCGCGCTGAGTTTCCCGGGGAGGCAGGACAACGCAACGGCCTGCGCGGTCCGGGCACCTTCAACGTGGACATGGGGCTGGCAAAAAGCTGGCCTATCACCGAGAGCCAGTTTGTGAAGTTCAGTTGGCAGGTGTTCAACGTCACCAACACGCCCCGCTTCGACGTGGGCACGATGTCCATCGACAACAACACGTCGCTTTCCAGCGTGAGCAGCTTTGGCAACTTCGCCTCGACGCTGTCCAACCCGCGGGCGATGGAGTTTTCCCTGCGCTACACGTTTTAGCAGGCGCGGGAAGAGGAACTGCGGGGCGGAGAAATCCGCCCCGTTATTTTTGGTTCCATGGAATGCCGGTTCATTTCGTCGCGGAGACTCGGCGCTGGCGACGCGGGAACTTATCCCAGCGGCGAGTCGCTCATGCGGAAGCGGGTGCGGACGTGCTCGGAGATGAGTTCGATTGCCGGCCGGTTCTTGACCGGATCGGCCTGCGCCAGATATTTCATGGCTTCGATCAGCAGGCGCTGCCCATCCACGTAACGCGGATCTGAGGTGCGCTCTCTACGCTTATTTCCCAGTTTAGGAGGGACTGTAATGGTAAAAACTTTGGCCATGAAATGAACCCAACTGAAGGGTGGGGTCAGTATATCGTCCCCAGTGCAATTCTGATCACACCTTCTTGTTCTTTATATTCAATAACTTAGCCGCCAGGAGAGACGGTTTGCGTCTTTTTCGCGGTCTTCTTCGTGGTCTTCAGCCGGAAAACGCTGTCGTCAATCTTTTCATTGATTCGGATTGAGGAGTACTTGGCCAAGCGGTAATCGTCCTGCAAGTCAAAAAGCTGCTGCCGCACGGCGATTCCTTTGTCGAGATCGACCCAGAGCAAGATTCGCTTGAAGTTATTGCGAACCCCTTGCGATTTCGGGACTAGCTGGAGCTTGGCCGCAGTCACACCATCGATGGTCTCTGCCCCGATGTAAGTCACGTCGAAGGTCTTTAGCAAATCCTGTCCGCTGCCGCCGAAGCCGAGAACCAGATAGCTTTCAAAGTCAGCCTTGTATTTGCCGAGGTCGTGTTCCTCGGGGGCCTGGTCAATCTTGGGCTGGTAGATGCGGATTTTGCCGCCGCTGAACAGCACATACTTCGGCTCAGGTTTCATTTCCGCCGCGCTCGGCCCTGCCTTCTTGACTTCCGCCATCATCTCGATGTCGTTGCCGGTGCGCCGGTAATAGATCGTTCCCGTTTCAACATCGTCAACCTCATCGATGACCTTTTCGTAAGAGTCCCACTCGAACTCGGCCTGGGTGGTGCGAAAGCTGGAGGCGGTTGCATCCATTTTCTTCACCACCGCTTCCAGACCGCCGGCACTGCCGGGGTCGGCGGGCTTCTGCGGAGCAGCCTGGAAGAAACCCAGCAACGTCCAGACCAGCCCGATGGGGAAAGCGAGGATAATATTTTTCATCGGCATTGCAACGTGCTGCTGCACAACCGCGGCCGGTTTTACTGGCAACTGGCCACTGATAACTGACAACTGGGGTAAAGCTACTCCCGCTTCACCACCACTTTGTAGCTCTGCACCTGTCCCTTGTGGTCCGAGACGGGCTCATAACTCACGATCGTAACCGCGCCGGAAATCGGCTCGATGATGCGCAGCAGTTGCTGGCGCACGGAATGATCGTCGCCCGGCGAAATGGCGCTGGCCGCGACCTGGTAGGTCAGACGCCCCTCGCTGTCGGTGGTGACGACTACATCGGTCGGATGCGCACTGCGGGCGATCGGCGTGTCGTTGAAATGAATCACCAGCGGGGAGAAGAAAATGAAGATCAGGATCAGCGTGACCATGATGTCGTAGTGCAATGTGCCGCGCTCATACTGCCACAAAATGTATCCGCGAATTGTTCGCCAGATGGAATTCATCGGCAGGGGCGCGCCGGGCGCAGTCGTCGTTACTTCTGCTCTCCGCAAGTGTACTAGCTCCTGGCTTCTAGCTCCTAGCTTGTCCAATAGGGCGTCTGTTTCTCGGGACTCACACACGCGTTTGTCATTCCGAACCAGCTTCAGCCGGTGAGGGAGCCTGCTGTCCCCGCCCGTCGCTCAGAACTTCTTCGGCGTAATCCTCTCCGCTCCAACATACGGCCGCAGCGCTTCAGGAATCAGCACGCTTCCATCCGCCTGCTGATAGTTTTCTACAATCGCGACCCACGTGCGGCCGACCGCTAGCCCGCTGCCGTTCAGCGTGTGCACCAGTTCTGACTTGTTCTTACCCTCCGGACGATAGCGAATATTCGCCCGCCGCGCCTGGTACGACTCGAAATTCGAGCACGATGAAATTTCGCGAAACAGCTGCTGCCCCGGCAGCCAGACTTCGATGTCATAGGTCTTGGCCGCTGCTGCTCCCATATCGCCTGTGCACAGCGTGACCACGCGGTAATGCAGGCCCAGCTTCTGCAGAACTTCCTCGGCATCGTGGGTGAGCTTCTCGTGCTCGTCGTAGGAATTTTCCGGCCGCGTGAACTTCACCAGTTCCACTTTCTGGAACTGGTGCTGCCGGATGATGCCGCGCACGTCTTTGCCATACGATCCGGCCTCGCTGCGAAAACATGGAGTATAGGCGGTGAGCGAAATCGGCAGCCGTGACTGGTCGAGGACTTCGTCGCGATACAGATTCGTGACCGGGACCTCGGCGGTGGGAATCAGCCAGAGCTTATCCCAGCGTGCATAGCGAAGCTCGGTCCAAGGAATTCCTGTCTCTTTGTCTTCCGTGTTTGATAGCCCCTGGATATCAGCGGTGCGGGCGCCGGAGTCGAGACGCTGTACCGTATAGAAACCGCCACGGTAGAACACAACCTCGTCAACAACCGGGGCATGGTACGGATCCTTATTAAACTGGTCATTAAAAACGCCGGAGTTGACCTTAAATAAGTCTTGTTCAAACTTCGGCAACTGGCCGGTGCCATACATGGAATCGGAATTCACCAGGTACGGCGGCAGAACTTCGGTATAGCCATGCTCGCGGGTGTGCAGATCGAGCATAAAGTTCGCCAGCGCCCGCTCCAGCTTGGCGCCAAGATCCCAGTAGACGGCGAAACGCGCGCCCGTGAGCTTGACCGCGCGTTCCAAATCCAAAATCCCGAGCTCCGGACCCAGGTCCCAGTGCGGCTTGGGAGTGAAATCAAACTTGGGCGGCGTGCCCCAGCGGCGCACTTCGACGTTATCGTCGGCTGTCTGACCCACCGGCACGCTGGGGTGCGGAAGGTTGGGGATACCCACGAGAATTTCGCGCAGGCGCGCGTCGAGGTCATCCGCAGTTTTTTCGAGCGTCTGGATCTGCTCGCGCAGTTCCTTGGTTTGACCAATCAGGGTCTGGGCCATGGCCGCGCTGGCGTCCTGCCCGGCCTTTTTGAGCTTGGCGATGTCTTCGGAAGCTCGATTGCGCTGAGCCTTGCGGGTTTCGGCTTCGGTGATGGCCTGCCGGCGCTCGGTGTCCAGTTCGCGGAAGTCCTTGAGCACCGCGGCCGGATCCATGCCGCGCTGGCGCAGCTTTTCTTCCACCAAGGGAAGGTTTTCGCGGACAAAATTCAGATCGAGCATGAGACTCAATACTGTATCGGAAAACAGGCGGGGAATGCACGCCAGACTCGAAGTCCCGGCTTGCATTTGAAGGGGTCATCCCGAAGACCCGCGCTTTCACCAGCGGGCCGAGGGATCTCGCGCGCACCGCCAAGACGCCCCGCGCAAGATCCCTCGCTCCGCCTGAAAGACGGCGTTGCTCGGGATGACGTCTTCAAGGACTCCGAAATTACCCGGGTTGGCGCTTCAGCCTTGTGTGTGTAAACTACCTTCGCGATGCGATCTTCCCCCAGATCTGTTGCCAACTGCTTCGTCTTCTTTCTGCTCGCACTGGCGTCCGTTCTGAGCCTCTCGGCCCCAGGTTTCACTTCCGCGTACAACGGGCATCCCCGGCTGATCGTGGTGATCGTCATCGATCAGTTCCGCGGCGATTACTTGGAGCGCTATCGCGATCAGTTCGGAGATTCGGGCTTTCGCCTCCTGCTCGACCACGGCGCGTACTTTCCCAACTGCAATTTCAACTACGCCAACACGCGCACCGCTCCCGGCCACTCCACCTTGTTCACTGGGGCTTACTCGAACGGCCACGGCATTGTGGCCAACGAATGGTGGGATCCCGGCAAGAAGCGCATGGTGACTTCGGTCGAGGACGATGGCACGAAGCTGGTGGGCGCCGCCCCGCCTGGTGCGGAGAAAGACAAGGCCGGCGCCTCGCCCCATAATCTGCTTGCCGATACGCTGGGCGACGAACTGAAGCTGGCCACGCAAGGCCAGTCGCGTGTGTTCGCGGTTTCTTTGAAGGACCGGGCCGCCGTGCTTCCCGGCGGCTTTGCGGCCGATGGCGCCTACTGGATTGAGCCGAAAACCGGCGCGTGGGTGACCTCCACTTACTACCGCAATGAGCTGCCGCGCTGGGTGCAGGATTTCAACTCGACTCGCCCGGCCAAATATTGGGACCGCGAGTGGAAAGACGCGCAGGGAACGGTGCTGGGCTCGACTGCGCATCGCGCCGGGAAGAGCGGTTCCGATGCCCGCTTCTACGAAGTAATCGGCTCGACCGCATTCGGCAACGAGTACGAATTTGAATTTGCCCGTGAACTCATGGTCTACGAGAGTGTCGGTCGCGGTCCGGCCACCGATTTGCTCTCGATCAGCCTCTCGCCCAACGACATTCTGGGTCACCAGGCCGGTCCCGATTCACCGGCGATGCGCCAGATGGCGCTTGATCTCGACCGCCAGCTGGCCGACTTCTTCAATTTCCTTGGCCATCAGATCGGGCTGGCCGACGTTTGGATCGCGCTCTCGGCTGATCACGGCGTTTCCGCTATGCCCGACGTCGCGAAAAAGTTGCGTATTCCCGCGGCCAATCTCGACGCCGCGAAAGTCGAGACGCAGATCAATGCCGCGCTCACGGCCAAGTTTTCTCCCGGCCATGCGGCGGCGTATGTGAAGTTCGACTATCCCCTCGCCTGGCTCGATCAGGAGGCTTTCGCCGCTGCTCATCTGAAGGAGCACGAAGCGGAACGAGCCGTCGGCGAGGCCATGAAGCAGGCCGGACTGCGCGATTTCTACACCAAGTCGCAACTGGCCGCAGGGCAAGTTCCTGACACGGCCCTGGGGAGAAAATATCTGAACAGCTATTCGCCCGAAGGCGGCTGGTACGTGATGGGCGTACCCGACATTTACACGGTTGGGCCCGGCAGCGGGACCGATCATGTTTCTCCTTACAACTACGACACGCACGTGCCGCTGGCCATTTATGGCCTGCCGTTCCAGCCCGGAACTTACCGCACCAGCGTCGAAACCGTGGATCTCGCGCCCACCCTGGCATCGCTTTTGGGAATCAATGCTCCCACTCATTCCATCGGACGCGTGCTGACCGAGGCGCTGGCCCCGCCTCATCATGCGGCCAGTTCAGCCGTGAACGCCGCGGAGGGCCAACCATGAGCGCTCGGACTCCCGATCTCGGCGTCAGCTTCGCCGGCATACAGCTCAAGAATCCCATCATCGCGGCCAGCGGGACGTTCGGCTACGGTGTCGAGTTCGCCGACATTGTCGATCTCGCCAAGCTGGGCGGCATCGCGGTCAAGGGCCTGTCGAAAGAGCCCATGATCGGCAACCCTCCGCCCCGCCTGTGGGAGACTGCGGCCGGAATGTTGAACGCAATTGGCCTGCAAAACATCGGCGCGCAGGCCTTCCTGGAAGAGAAGCTGCCGCGCTTGCGCCAGATCAAAGATGCAGTCATCATCGCCAACGTTTTCGGTTACACCCGCGAAGATTATGAACGGACCATCGAAATCCTGAACAACGGCGAGGGTATTGCCGCCTACGAGCTGAACGTTTCCTGCCCCAACACGGCGCAGGGGGGACTACAATTCGGCAGCGATCCCCGTTTGCTCGACGAAGTGGTGACCACGGCCAAGCGCGTGGCGGCGCGGCCGCTGATCGTCAAGCTCTCGCCCAACGTCACCAGCATCGCGCAGATGGCCTATGTGGCGCAGGAATCGGGCGCCGACGCCCTGTCGCTGGTCAATACTTTCGTCGCCATGGCCATTGATCCGGAGACGCGCAAGCCGCGCATCGCCAATGTGACCGCCGGACTTTCCGGACCCGCCATCAAGCCCATTGCCGTGCGCATGGTCTACGACGCCGCGCATGCGGTCAGGATTCCGGTCATTGGCATGGGAGGTATTTCGACTGCGGCTGACGTGGCCGAATTCATGCTGGCCGGCGCGACCGCCGTCGAAGTCGGCACCGCCAGCTACTGGGACCCCTGCGCCACCGAAAAGGTCGTGGACGAGCTGCGCACCTGGTGCAAAGACCACGAAGTCGCCTGCATCGCCGAGCTCACTGGGGGAATGCAGTTGGATTAGGGCAGGCGCGCGGGACGTTGCCGTCGGCGCTGCTCTCGGGAACCAGAGTCTGGATAGCGATCAGCGATCGCAACCGTATTACAATGCGAAGTGCGGCAGAGATGAAGGGGTTCGGAAAGGCGTGGGGCTAAGTTCCTTTCCATCAGAGAGTATTTGAGATTCCCGGCCGTCCAAGCCAGCAATTCACTGGCGCAGCGAGGGGCATCTGCGAAAAAGACGCCCCTTGAGGAGAGCAGTCATGTCCCTGCGCAAGCTATCTTCTTTCACACGGCTGGTCGCGATTCTTGCCGTCGGGATGGTTGGACGATTAGACCTTGGCGTCGCGGAGTTTCTGCCGAGGCCGAATGTGCAGCCGCAGGGCTCGGAGTTTGCCGCATATGAGTCGCTGTTTCTTCCCGTCCAATCCAGGAATCTCGAGGGTTTGCGTGCGGGAAAGTTGCTGGTGGCGAGCCGCGACCTCGGCGATCCGAATTTCGCCAAAACCGTCATTCTGCTGATTCAGTACGATGCGCAAGGTGTGGTCGGACTGATGCTCAACCGCCGCACGAATCTCCCCCTTTCTCGAGTGCTGGCGAATGACAAGGCGGCGAAAAATCTTTCCGACCCGGTTTATCTCGGAGGTCCGGTCGATACCCCTACGGTTTTTGCGTTGCTGAAGTCACCATCCAAAATCGAAGGAGCAGAGCGGGTCTTCGGTCAGGTTTACCTGATTTCCGGCAAGACCCTCTTCGAACAAACTATTTCGACTCGGCCCGACCCTGGCGTTTTTCATGTCTATCTGGGCTATGCCGGATGGACCCGCGAGCAGTTGCGCATGGAAGTGGAGTTGGGTGCATGGTTCATCTTTCCGGCGGACGTCAACACGGTTTTCAATACCGATCCGAATGCATTGTGGCGGCAGATGATTCGGGAAACCGAGATGAAGGTGGCGGGAAACGAGCCGGCGAGTGTGTGTCTGTCTGCGCATGCCGAGAAGCTGGCGGACGGGTTAAAGCCCTGGTACAAGGACCACGAAGTCGCCCGGATTGCCGGGTTTGCCGGCGGGATGAGGTCGGAATGAGGGGACAGAGACAATCGGCTGGCAAAAAATCCCGATATCAGAATTGTCAGAAAATTAGATGAACAGCTTCAATAAAGAAGGCGTGTCGTTGCTTGAGGAGCTTAGAAGTCTGGAGACGGAGCTCCATAAAGGTGAAACTCGTCACAACCGTAACCGCATTGATGCGCTGTTGCATCCAGAGTTTGTCGAGTTCGGCCAATCAGGGAGACAGTACACTCGCGCCGACATCCTAAACGCGTTTGGTACGCAAGATGTTCTTCCAGCGATTCATTCCCGCCATTTTGATTTGGTTGTCTTGGCTAAAGGTGTAGCCCTGCTGACATACGTCTCGGCCCACGTAGATGCAGCAGGAAATTTGTACCGATATGCGCTCAGGTCGTCCATCTGGGTTTCCACTAAAGTCGGCTGGCAGATGCGGTTCCATCAGGGGACACCAACCGCTGATGCGGTCTTCGATCAACATGGTTTCGTGGACAGTTGACGAAAAACCCTGATGACACGCATTGAGCTGCATTGTGGTGCAAGACCACGATCTCGCTTACCGTCCGCGGCTATACCAGATCGAGCCGGGAGATTTGTAGTTGCGGCCTTCGCCCCACACGGCATGAGTTGCGCCGTCGCTGTCGATGGCCATGCTGAAGTAATCGCCGAAGGGAAAGCGGAAGCCGTCACGCAGGATGTAGTCGTATCCGCGGGCTAGACCGGAAAGCTGGGTCTCGGCGCTCCAGGTGGCGCCGCCGTTGGTTGAACTGCGGTAGAAGGTGTTCCACAGGTGCCGGTTGGGATGGCCGGCTTCGGCGGCTCGCGCATCCATCCAGGCGATGCGAACATCGCCCGCCGATCCGGCCACGATCGCCGGGAAACAGTGCTCCACGCCCGGTCCTGCCGTCGAGACGCTGGCGCGCGCCGTCCAGGTGAGTCCGGCTGTGGTCGACGACGAGAAGTAAATCCGCTCCGGCCCGCTGCTCCGGCCGCCCGCGTTCCACAGCGCGTAGATAGCGCCGGCCGCATCCGAGGCCAAGTCGATTTGCGCGCCCAGAAAGCCGGTTCCGCAGCTTTCCTCCTCGCAGCCGGGAGGCGCGCTCGACACATCGAGCAGCACCGTGCTCCAGGTGCGTCCGCCATCGGTCGAGCGGCTGACATTCACGCTGACCGGACGCGTGGGCAATTCGCGGCGAGAGTATGCCGTCCAGCCGAAATAGATATTCCCCGCCGGGTCGACCGTTGCTCCGCCGGCCAGCGACCACCCCGATTCGGCATTGGGATTCACGCTCACCCCGCTGAAGGTTTGTCCGAAATCATGCGAGGCGGCGACAAAGAATTCTTCTTCCCGGTTGAATCCCACGTAAACATTCGCACCGCGCACCGCCAGCACCGGCTTGTCGGCTTCTTCCCGGCCTCGTTCCGCCTGGGCGAACGACCAGGTGCGGCCGAAGTCGAGCGAGCGGGCAACGATAACGTCGCGCTTGTTGTTCTCCAGCCACGACGCGTAGACGGTTTGCCGGTCGACGGGGTCCACGACGATTTGCGGGTCAAACTGGCCGGTGGGGAAAGGAAGCAGCGGGCGCGAAGCGAGCCAGGTCAAGCCGTTGTCGTTGCTCTCCAGCAGAGCCATCGTCGGCGCAGTACAGGCCGGGCACTCAGGCACCGCTCCATACTGCGGATAGAGGACATAAATATGGCCATGGCCATCGGCGGCCATTGCCGGCTCCCACTGATCGCCGCTGCGATAACCCAGGCGCGTCTGCGGAGTGAAACCGGAAACCGCCAGCGCCGCCTGGGACGTGGCCAAGGCGAGCACGATCAGCAGCGCAAAGCGCTGCCGAGTCCGTGGCGCGGATTGGAGGCGGCTGGCAGAAAAGACCACCGGACTTGCTCCTGGCACAAACCTGCTTCGGACTTTACCCCGATTCCGCGCCAGCGTCAATTACCCAAGGGTAATGAGACCAATAATTTACAATCCCGTCACCTTTGCGGCCTTTCGTCATCTAAACTGGGGCGAGCATTACAACTTTGGGCAGTCACTAGGGGAGTGAATCATGGCCAAAGCCACGTTTGCAGCGGGCTGTTTCTGGGGAGTCGAAGCCACCTTCCGGCAGATTCCGGGCGTCATTTCCACCCGGGTCGGCTACACCGGCGGGCAAACCGAGAAGCCAAACTACAAAGAGGTCTGCACCGACCGCACCGGCCACGCCGAAGCCGTGGAGGTCGAGTTTGAGCCCGCCAGGGTGCGCTACGCCGATCTGCTAAAGGTTTTCTGGGAGAATCACGATCCTACGCAGCTTAACCGCCAGGGCCCGGATTGGGGCACGCAATACCGCTCCGCGATTTTCTATCATTCGCCCGATCAGGCAGCCGAAGCCCGGGCCTCGAAGGAAGCACTCGACCAGGCGCATCGCTATTCCAAACCGATCGTGACCCAGATTGTTCCCGTAACCACGTTCTATCCCGCCGAGGACTATCACCAGCAGTATCTGGAAAAGCGCGGGCTGGCCAGTTGCCACGTCAAGTACTAGAAGGACTCACCGGCGCCCGTGGCCGGAAGAACAACATCAGGGTAAACCCTCCGATATAGAAGGGCAGGCTCTGCTGCAGGTTGCCGCCCAGGAAGCGCAGCGCGAAACCGAACAGGGCCAGCGTCTCGCATAGCGCGTAAGTCATGATGTAGCCGGTTCGCCAGTGGCCCAGGCTCAAGGCATCGTCAGCCCGGGTTGCCAGGTTTTCCTCGGCCTTCAGAACCAGCGTGCGCCGCACCACGAAAATCACTCCCACGATGGTCACAGCGATGGTGGCAAACAGGTAGCCCAGAGCAGGCTTAACCGGCCGCGTGCTGGGTGCAACTAGCTCCGCCACGATGACATAGAGCACGATGCTGGCCAGCATCAGCCACTGCACAGTCCGCAGCGTTCTCAAGGCGCGAAGCATTGGCAATCATTCTCTCGCAGTTTGCGCGGTCATGGTGGGAACAGGTAAGGAACGGAATCTTTGGCGCGAAACCTCTGGGGAAAATCTTTTCACTTAGTGGAAGCAACGTCAAGGGGGCGCCCTGGCCGCATCAGCGGCGCTACCGGCACCATCAGAGACAGGGCGACACACAGGCTATGGTTCGCCGCGGAGGCCCGGAAGTCAGGTTATGTCCCGGTGATCTTGATGCGGATCTCTTCCGGCAGGCGCTGGCGAATTTCCTCCGGCAAGCGATCGTGCACCCGCCGGGCGCCTTCCTTGGCCGCATCCAGCATGGTCACCGGCGCCGGCGTCGCTACCGCCACTGCCAGCCAGATCACCGCCGAGAGGGCAAAGCCGGCCAGTGCGGCGATCTCCAGCCAGAAAGCAAACGGAGGACCGAAATGCCGGATCACGCCAAACGCCAGGAGAAAAACTCCGGCAGAGATCGAGGCCAGAGCGATCAACCCCACATCAATCACGCGATGCAGTTGCTGCCGGCCGCGACACCGCGCGCAGGCTTCGAGATGGCTTTCATAATCACCGCGCATCTCCAGCGCCAGGCCGGAAATGTCGTAGCGCCAGCCCGCCAGAATTTTGCCCACAATAGGATCAATGCACTGCTGGCTCATGAGGTATGAAGACACGCTCCCGCTTGACCCAAGACGACTTCCACACCTTACAGACGAATGGGCGCGAGCGATTCAGACTGCGCCGCCAGCAGCACGCGGTTGTTGAACAATCCGCCCCGCGCCGCCAGCGCTTTTTCTGCTTCTCTCCGAGCTATTTCCGGATGATTGTTCTGCTCAGACAGATGCGCCAGAACGACAAACGTTGCACTATTATCATAGTCGTTAATAAAGAAGTCGGCGAGGGCTTCATTCGAAAGATGCCCTACCCGGCTCATCACCCGCTGTTTCACCGCCCACGGATAAGGGCCCACGCGCAGCATTTCCAGATCGTGGTTCGACTCCATCACCAGCAGGTCACAGCCGCGCAGGTGATCGCGCGCGCTTGCCGGCACGTATCCCAGATCGGTCACGAAGCCGACCTTGATACCCTCGGCGCGAAAGGTGAAACCCACCGGGTCGGCGGCATCGTGCGGAATGGTGAACGGCTTCACCTCAATATCGCCCACTTGAAATCGATGGCCGGATTCGAAGCGCTCGAATTTTTCCAGTTGGGGCTTTTCGCCTTTCTGGTCGCGCATGGCGCGCGCCCACGCCTGCTGCGTCGCTCCCGTCATGAACACCGGGATGCGCAGCTTTTTCGCCAGCGTGGCCAGTCCGTAAACGTGATCGGAATGCTCGTGCGTGATCAGAATAGCTGAGAGCGAATTTGGGTCGTCTCCACGCGACTTCATGCGCTTGTAGGTCTCGCGGCAGGAGATGCCGGCATCGACCAGAATCCTGGTACACTCGCTGGCCACAATGGCGCAGTTGCCCCGGCTCCCCGAAGCCAGCATGGAGACAGACACAGCCATACTCGCAGCATACGCTTACCGCTTGTGGAATCGCGAGTAACTTTTGGGGCTAGATTGATGGGAAGCGGGTGTTGGGTCTTCGGTCTTAGGTGCTCGGCAATTCTCGAAGCTCAAACCCCAGGTCCCAGGCCTTAAACCTGACGCCTAAGACCTAAGACCTAAGACCTAAGACCTGTGATCCAGTTCGTCTGTCACTTTCCCTCCCTCAAGTTGTCGATCACCCCGCGCATGAACGCGCCGCCGTAGGCGCCGGCGAAGCCGGGGAAAAAGGCCAGAATCGATCCGTAGATTTGCGCCCGTGTGGGCTTGACGGTCAGTAAGAGATAGGCGGCAAGTTCGGTCAGAGGAATGAACACTCCGACGGCGATCACCCAGCGCCACGGCCGGCGCCGCCGGGCGAGGCCAAGCATCATGCCGGAGGCGAGCACCAGCAGGGCAGTGAACAGCAGATCGTTGACCGCAACGTCGGCCATGCCCGTGCCAATGCCGCAGAGGGCTCCGAGGAGATAGAACCAACCGCCGTTCGAGGGACTGCCAGAGGCTTTCATTTTTAGCAGAAGTCCTTTAACCACGGAGACCGGAGGCACAGAGAACGCCAATTTTTGATTGTTGATCTTTGATTGTTGATTTGAACCCAAGTTCCTTCTGGGAGTCAGTTTTCAATCAGCAATCACCAATCAACATTCAAAAATGATTTCTCTGTGTCTCTGTGCCTCCGTGGTGAACAAGTTTCAGTATTTATAAAATCCTTGCCCGCTTTTCCGCCCCAGCCAGCCCGCGTCCACCATTTTGACCAGCAGCGGGCACGGCCGGTATTTGGGATCTCCCAGGCCGCTATGCATCACGCGCATGATGTCGAGGCAAACGTCGAGCCCGATGAAATCGGCCAGCGTCAGCGGGCCCATGGGGTGCGCCATGCCCAGCTTGAAGATTTCGTCCACGGCTTCGGGCGTGGCCACGCCTTCCATCACCGCGAACATAGCTTCGTTGAGCAGCGGCATGAGCACACGGTTCGAGACGAAGCCGGGCGCGTCGTTCACTTCCACCGGCGTTTTGTCGAGTTTCACCGCGAGATCACGAACCGTGGCGAACGTTTCCTCGGAGGTAGCCAGCCCGCGAACCACCTCCACCAGTTTCATTACCGGCACGGGATTGAAAAAATGCATGCCGATGACTTTCTCCGGCCTCCTGGTCAGCGTCCCCAGCTTCGTAATGGAAATGGAAGATGTGTTCGAGGCCAGAATGATTTCCGGCCGCGTCAAACGGTCGAGATCGCGGAAGATTTCGGT
>Ga0187781_10001183_pt1 | contig 19696 bp, 12 predicted proteins | sample 0715_SJ02_MP02_2_FD_132447 | JGI IMG/M metagenome (GOLD analysis project Ga0187781, IMG submission 132447) | Tropical peat soil microbial communities from peatlands in Department of Meta, Colombia - 0715_SJ02_MP02_20_MG | ecosystem: Environmental > Terrestrial > Soil > Wetlands > Peat | place... | reverse complement strand
GGGCCTGACTACTACTATGGCGGCGATTACGGCTACGCCGGCCTGCCGAACATCTACTACAACAGCTACCAAGGGGGCGGAGCAGGCAGCCGCGCTCGCGGCCAAAACGCCGCCAAGACCGACCAGACCGATCGCGAGGCGCTCGCCGAGACCAACACCGCGGCGATTCAAAGCTGCACCGGCCTCGCACCCGGAGTGACCAATCTGCCGATCGACCAGATCCGGCAGACGATTCATCCCACAGCCGGCCAACAAGCGGCTCTCGACGATCTCAACGCGGCATCTTCAAAGGCGGGCGACGTCATTCAAGTGTCGTGCCCAACGTCGGTTCCGCTAACGCCCGTCGGCCGTCTCGACGCCGCGGAGCAGCGGCTGCAAGCGACCGTCAAAGCCATACAGATCATCCGCTCGCCACTCGAGCACTTCTACAATTCGCTGAGCGATGAGCAAAAGCAGCAGTTCAATACGATGAACGCCTCGGGCAAGAGCGGCGGCTCGGCCGGCAACTCGGCCGCCAATCTCGCGGCACTCTGCGGTCAGCAGTCGGGAGTCTTTATCAACCTGCCGGTTCAACGCATCGAACAGGTGGTTCTGCCGACCGGCCAGGCGCAGCTGAACACTTTCGACGATCTTAAGAAAGCGGCGCAAAGTGCTTCCGAGCAGCTGCAGTCATCCTGTCCGACCGCGGTGCCACAATCGCCTGTCGCACGGCTCGCCACGATCCAAGTCCGGTTGAGCGCCATGGCCGATGCCATCAAGTCAGTTCGGCCCAGCCTCGAAAACTTCTACGCGTCTTTGAGCGACGAGCAGAAGGCGAAATTTAACATGATGGGACCCCCGCCCCAGTCTTCCTCGCAAGCTCAGACCCAAGGTGGCGGTCAGCGATAGGCCAAAGCGCTGATATCTAAATAAAATCTATAGCTGCTCGCCGCGGTCCCGGCGCTCGCGCGCCCATTGCGCAGCGATGAAGCCGAGGAACGCAAGCGGCACGATGCGCTGCCAGCCGATTTCGCGACCGACTTGTAACGCGGTTGCGAGCATTCTCGGATCAAGGAGCCAAGACGGTGCATGCGCTTTCGCGGCGCGCGCCAGTATGGCGCGCTCTTTGACCCTTCGGCGGATGACGGCGCCAACAGCCGCAGCGGCGATTGCCAAGCAGACGAAAATCCCCGCCATCGCCAGGCCGGCGAAGATGGCGCCAATTTGCAGGGAAAGCCAATAGTATCCGGCCACACAGAGAAAAACGAACGCTGTGAGCGAACCCAAAGCCGTGGCGGCGATCCAAGCCACGACGGCGGGGCTCGCGCCGCTTTTGGCCTGAACCGATAAGGTGACTTCCTGCGCCAGGCCTTTCAGCATGCGTAAGCCACCGAATTATCCAGAACCGCCAATTTAGCGCGCCAATTTTAACGACGCCACATCGCGCCGAGGAGAAAGCCAAGCCCGCCCACGACGGCCAGCGTGGTATAAGGGCGGTTCTTGAGCGAATCGTCGATCGCAGCGACGAAATTGTCGGAAACTTCGCGCATCGCGTCGACCGCTTCTTGGCCTTTGTCCTGCGCATCGGACATGACGCCATCGACATGCGTCCTGGCGCGCCGCCAGGCGGCGCCGCCCCGATTTGAGAGAATTTGGCCGACTTGCTCGGCAAGGCGGCTGAAGTCGTCGCGGAGCGCTTGCAGATCATCCTGAATATCTCTTGAAGCGCCGGCTGCGGCTTCCTTGACTTCGCGCGCGCCTTCACGCGCGTCTTTTGTCGTCTCGCGAATATCGTGCGGCACCGTTGAGGCAGAGGTCATGGCCTTTACTCCGAGAAACTGAGGACGTCGGTTTGCTCGAACAAGTTCCCAAACTCGAAAAAGTTCCATTACTCGGGCAGCCGGATATCCTCGGTGGGAAAGAGATGGTGGACGACGACAAGGAGAATGATCGACAGCGGCACCGCAAGAAAGGCGCCGAAAGGCCCCCACATCCAGGTCCAGAAGGCAAGCGCGAGAAATACCAGGAGCGGATTGAGCGTAAAGCTGCGGCCGACAATGGTCGGCGTTATGAAATGCCCTTCCATCGTGGTCAGCGCCACGAGCCCGATCGGCGCTATCACGGCCTGCCCGAGCGACGGGAATGTCACGAGACCGACACCGAACAGTATAATGACCATCAGCGCGGGACCGACATAAGGTACGTAATTCAACAATGCCGCCAGCACCCCGAACACAATCGGATCCGGAAGGCCGATCAGCCAAGCTCCGACTCCGACGATCACCCCCACCGCGGCGTTGACGATGGTCACGACGGTCAGATAGGTGGCGAGATTGCGCTCGACGTCGCGCATTATTTTCAGGAAACGCAGCTTGGTATCGCGGCTTCCGAACATCGAGACACACTGATTGCGCAGTTCAATCTGGCCGACGAGAAAGAAGAACAGTGTGGAAAAGAAGAGCAGGAACTCGCCGGCGGCCGGCGTAACAAAGGCCACAACGGGCAGGACGACGTTCGCGGCAGGCTGGCTGACGCTCAGCGTCGTGTCACCGCCAAAGAGCGTCTTCTGAAGCTCGTGCAGTGCGGCGATCGGCTGCTCGAGCACCGAAAGCTTTTGTTTGATTGAAGCGCCGATCTCCGGGGCGCGGCCGATCCATCCGCTCACGGGTCCGGCAAGGGTGGTCACCGCCAGGCTTAAGCCGCCAATTCCGATAAGCAAAATGAGAAGGCCGGTGATCCAGGGCGAGATGCCGAAGCGCTTGGCCGTTTTGACGATAGGCCCCAGCGTCAGCGCGATCACCGCTGCGGCAAGAATCGGCAACAGGATGGCCCGCCCGACATAAAGAAAAGCACCAAATAGGATGAGAAAGATGCCGATGGTCGCCGTTTGACCGGCCGACACCCACATCTTCTGAACGCTATCGACCGGCGAGGGATCGCTGATCTCGAGAGCCTGACCGAGTTCGCGGCGTGCAAGGATGTATTCCACAAAGCCTCTCTCGCGCGACCATCGCCGCGGACACCCCCAATAAATGCCGGTTTGTGCCGTTCGGTTCCGGATCGCCAATGGACAACGACAACCCTTCGCTGGGCCCGTCAGCATGCTGCCAAAGCCCGGCCGAAAGCAAGAAGGTGAAGAGTCTCAGTCAGAGCAGGCGTGCGCATCGTCGGCACCTGCCGCGTTTGCATCATCGACAAAACACCTCTCACGCGTGCTATCAGAAGAGGGCCGCGTGCGAGATTTTGGCTACTGCTGATTGGCGCTTGGCTGGCTCGCTTTCGCACCCTGCGTGTCGCCGGGCGCAAGGGATTGAAGTTTGAGGAACTTTCCCGATCGCCCGGCGTTTCGATGCTGCGGGGGGAACTATGTGATGACGGGTCAAGCATCAAAGAACGCCTCAGCGCGCCAAGGCCTCAAAGCCTTCATCGAAATCGAGCAAAGTGCGTTGGACGCGATACCAACCGGGCTTTGTGTCTGCCGGGCCGACGGCACCTTGGCTCGTTATAATCGGCGCGCCGTCACGCTGTGGGGCCGAGCGCTGCGGCTTGACGACCCCAGCGAGATATCGGCCGGCAATTTCCGCCGCTATACGCCCCAAGGCGTGCCGCTTGCCTTCGCCGCGGCACCGGTCGCCATCGCGCTGCGCAGCGGCAAGCCCGTCATGAGTGCGGAGCTCATCATCGAGCGGCCCGACGGCACGCAGATTCCGGTGCTGATGAACGTCGCACCGCTGGATGACGGGCAAGGCCGAGACGGCGCCGTCTGCAGCTTTCAGGAACTTACGGAGCGCAAGCGCGCCGAAGAAGCGCTGCGCGCCAGCGAAGCGGAGCTGCAGTCGGTCATTAATCGAACACCTTTCATGCTGGTGCGCTGCGGCCGCGATCTGCGCTACCGGTTCGTCAGCGAAGCCTATGCGCATCATATCGGCCACGAACGAAACGAAGTCCTCGGCAAAACGATCGAGGAGGTCATCGGCACCGACGGTTTCAACACGCTGCGACCGTACATCGACATCGTATTGCGAGGCGAACCTGTAGATTTCGAATGCGAACTGCAATTCTCCGGCAGCGGCCGGCGCAGCCTGGCCATCGCCTATCGGCCCGAGCTGGACGTAGATAGCAACGTAGGAGGATGGATCGCTTCGCTCCTCGACATCACCGACCAGCGAAGCGGCGAGCAGGCGCGCCGGCAGCTTGCCAGCATCGTGGATTCCGCCGACGACCCGATCGTCAGCAAGGATCTCAACGGCATCGTCGTCAGCTGGAATCCCGGCGCGCAACACCTGTTTGGCTATTCCGCCGAAGAGATGATCGGCAAGCCGATCACCACGATAATTCCGGCGTACTTGGGGGACGAGGAGCAGCGAATTCTGCAGCGGATCAGGCGCGGCGGGAGAATCGAGCACTATGAGACCGTCCGGCGCTGCAAGGATGGGCGCCTGGTCGACGTCTCGCTGACGATTTCTCCGATGCGCGACACACATGGCACGATCGTCGGCGCCTCGAAGATCGCGCGCGATGTCACGCCGCGCAAGCGCGCGCAGGCGCTCGTGAAGCGCCGCGCCGACGAGCAAGCAGCGCTTTACCGCTTCAGCAATCGGCTCTATCGCGCGGAAACCGTGAAGGACATCCATGGAGCAGCCTTGGATGCCATTATGGACGCAATGCATTGCAGCCGCGCCTCGATCTTGCGCTGCGACCGCGACGGCGTGATGCGCTTTGTCGCTTGGCGCGGCTTGTCCGACGGTTACCGTTTCGCCACAACCGGACATTCGCCCTGGTCGCCAGGCGACGCCAATCCCCACCCCGTTTGCGTCGCTGATATCGATAGCGCGGAACTCGAGCCGCATATCAAGGAGATCGTGAAAGACGAAGGCATCGGCGCGCTCGCTTTCATTCCACTGATGGCCGATGGCAGGGTCGCCGGCAAGTTCATGGTCTATTACGATGCGCCGAGAGAGTTCGATGCGGAGGAAATCGAACTTGCGCTGACATTGGCGCGCCAGCTCGGCTTCGCCCTGGAACGCATGCGAGCCGAACAAGCGCGCTTGAGCATCGAAGCAGAACTGCGCCTGCTCAGCGAAAAGCTCGAAGAAGAAGTCGAGCGCCGGACATTGGAGCGCGACCGGATCTGGAACGTATCGGAAGATCTGCTCGCGGTGTCCAATTTCGAAGGCTACTTCCTGAGCATCAACCCGGCCTGGTCGCGGCTACTTGGATGGACCGACGACGAAATCAAGTCCATGCATGTGAGCGAACTACGCCATCCCGAGGACGCGCCGGCGGCGATAGCGGAACGCGCGCGGCTCGCGCATGGCGTGCCGACGGTGCGCATGGAAAACCGCTTCCGGCACAAGGACGGATCATGGCGCTGGCTGCAATGGACCATGACCGAGAGCAATGGATTGATCTACGTCGCCGGACGGCACGTCACCGCGGAAAAAGAGGCGGCTGCGGCGCTCGATCGCGCGCAGCGGCGGACCGCGCATCTGCAGAAGATGGACGCGATCGGCCAATTGACCGGCGGCATCGCCCACGACTTCAACAATCTTCTGATGATCGTAAGCGGTCACGCCCAGGGCCTGAAAAAGCGTTTGAAAGACGCAAAAGACATCCGCGCTTTGCAGGCCATCGAAATCGCGGCGGCACGCGGCGAAAACCTGACGCGACAGCTGTTGTCGTTTTCGCGTACATTGCCGCTCAGCCCGATTGTGATCAATCCCGCCGAAGCGATTCAAGCGATACGCGACGTCTTGGCCGGTTCGATGCATGTCAACATTGAATTTAAGATCGACGTTTCCGATTCGATTTGGCCTGTCTGCGTCGACAAATCGGAACTCGAACTGGCGCTGGTGAATCTCGCCGTCAACGCGCGCGACGCCATGCCCGATGGCGGCCGCATCACCATCTCGGCTGGCAACGTCCATCTTCATCCGGGTGATTTACCCGAGGATGTCAGCGGCGATTTCGTTGCGCTCAGCGTCGCCGACACCGGCAGCGGCATCGCGCCTGACCTAGTGTCGAGGGTGGTCGAGCCGTTCTTCACGACCAAGGCTCCCGACAAAGGCACTGGGCTTGGGCTATCGCAAGTCTACGGATTCGCGCGCCGATCCGACGGCACGGTGTCGATCAATAGCGAAGTGGGGCTCGGCACCAAAGTGACCATCTACCTGCCGCGCAGTCACGCCGTCCTCTCCGCTTCTTCGCCGGAGCACGAAGCGGAATATGCCGCGGCCGGACGGCAAACCATCCTTGTCGTAGAAGACAATGCCGATGTCAGGAAGGCCGCCATCGCGCTGCTCGAACAGCTCGGTTATCGAACGGCCGAAGTGGATACGGCATCGGCAGCGCTGGACGTGCTCGCATCCGGAAAGAAAGTCCATCTGGTCTTCAGCGACGTGGTGCTGCCCGGCCAAACCGACGGGCTCGCACTCGCCCGGATGCTCACCGAGCGCTATCCGCATATTCCGGTGGTGCTCACGACCGGATATGCCAAAGTATTCGACAGCAATCCCGAATTTCCGGTTCTGCGAAAGCCGTATCAGATTTCGACGCTCGGTCGCGTCATTCACGATGCGCTTTGTCCGTCGATGCCGCGGCACCCCATGCTGGTGAGCTGATCCAGCGATCCGGGTTGGGCGATACCGAGCACTATAACGAGGCATCAAAATAATGAGGCGGCGGGGGAGCGGTTTCGGCAGAAGTGCCGTTTTATAGCCCTGATTAGATGACTTAAATTCACATTGACGAAGAACCGGCCGTCGGGAACCTGAGTTACTTCCCGAACATTCTATTTCCAATGTCGGGCCGAATCTAGCGGGAATCGCTATGACCGTTGCTAGCTTACCGCCGATTCCCAGTGTTCGGGATTTGGCCATCTTGCTCGATATCGACGGAACGATCTTGGATATCGCTCCGATGCCACAAAAAGTCGTGGTGCCGGAATCGCTGCGACACACGCTTCGGCGGCTGAGTGCGTTGACCAGAGGGGCCTTAGCGTTTGTCAGCGGACGTTCGCTGGATGATCTTGATAGGCTTTTCGCGCCGCTGCGGCTTTCGGCAATAGCCGGGCACGGGGCGGAAGTTCGCGTCTTGCCCGGGCGCGAGCGCGATATTGGACGAACCTTGACGCTTGAACCGCCGCTCAAGACGAAATTCGATGCCATCGCCGAGCTCGGCCCCGGTATCGTCGTCGAGGACAAAGATTATGCGATCGCGCTGCATTATCGATTGGCGCCGGAGAAGGAATCTGCATTGCGGGAAGCTGTTGCCGCTATCTGCGCCGAGGAGCCTTCGATTGAAGTACTCCCAGGCAAATATGTACTGGAGGTCAAGAAACAGGGTTTCAGCAAGGCGACGGGCGTGCGCCACCTTATGAAGCATCCACCCTTCGTGGGGCGCCGGCCCATTTTCATAGGCGACGATACGACGGACGAATCCGTATTCGCAATAATGCCCGAATTCGACGGTCTAGCATTCTCGGTCGGCGACGCGGCTGGCGTGGTCGACGGACATTTTGAGGGGCCTCCCGCCGTGCGAGATTGGCTGGCAACGATCGCCGGTAGCGAAGCCAATGCCAAGCAATGATCGATCATGGACTTGATCTGGCGCTGATCGGCAATGGCCGCACCGCAGCACTGATCGACCCGCAGTCACGCATCGTTTGGTGGTGCTTCCCCGGCTTTGACGGCGACCCAATCTTTTGCCGGCTGCTCGCGGGCGGCGAAGACAAGGGTTATTCTGACGTCGTGCTGGAGGACGAAGTCGATTTCCAATCCGAGTATTTGCGCAATACGGCGGTCGTTTCCACGTTGCTGATGGATCAGCGTGGCGGGGTCGTTCGTGTTACGGACTTTGCGCCACGCTTTCGGCAATACGGCCGTGTCTTTCGTCCGCCGCAACTGTTCCGAATCATCGAGCCGGTCGCGGGCCTGCCGCGCATCACGGTGCGCGTGCGGCCCTCCCATCATTACGGTCAGCAATTCAGGCAGCATTCCGTCGGCAGCAATCATATCCGCTATATCGACGGCGATACGATCATACGGCTCACGAGCGACGCTCCGCTCTCGCTCATCGAACAAGAAGCGCCGTTCGTTCTGACCCGTCCTATCCATCTCGTGATTGGCCCCGACGAGCCCTTCACCGGCGAAATCACGACCACTTGCCGCGAGTTCGCCGACCGCACGCGCGACTATTGGATGGATTGGGTGCGCAGCCTGTCGATTTCATATGACTGGCAAGAAGCGATCATCCGCGCCGCGATTACGCTCAAGCTCAGCACGTTCGAGGAAACCGGCGGCGTGATCGCCGCGCACACGACCTCGATCCCGGAAGCGCCGGGCTCCGGCCGAACCTGGGATTACCGGTACTGCTGGCTGCGCGACGCCTATTTCGTCGTCAAGGCGCTCAACCGCGTCGGCGCGACGCAGACCATGGAAGATTTCATCACGTTCACGCTCGGCCTTGCCGCCAACCCCGACCAAGCGCTGCGGCCGGTCTACAGCGTCGTTCCGACAAACTCGCTCGGTGAGCGCACCGCCCCGGATCTGAAAGGCTATCGTGGCGACGGTCCGGTTCGAATCGGCAATGCCGCTGCGAACCAAGTTCAGCACGACACTTACGGAAGCATCATTCTCGCCGCGATGCCGATGTTTTTCGATCGCCGTTTGCCGCGTCCCGGCGATGAAGGACTATTTCAGCTTCTGGAAACTCTCGGCACGCGCGCCGCGAAGCTGGCGCTCGAACCGGATTCCGGCATTTGGGAATATCGCGGCCGGCAACGCGTTCATACGCATTCCGTCGCGATGTGCTGGGCGGGCTGTCATCGGCTCGCCGCTATCGCGTCGCGGCTGGGCCTCGAGGCTCGCGCGAAATATTGGAACGCGGTAGCCGATCCTATTCACGCGGAACTGCTCACCCAGGCGTGGAGCGAGAAGCGGGGCGCCTTCACCGCGGCCTTTGGCTCCGACGATCTCGACGCCAGCGTGCTCCTGCTGCCCGATCTCGGCATCATCGAGACCGACGATCCGCGGTTCGGCAGCACCGTCGCCGCGATGGAACGTGAGCTGGTGCGCGAGAAGCACGTGATGCGCTACACGAGCTCGGATGATTTCGGCGTGCCAATGACGGCTTTCTTGATTTGCCGTTTCTGGCTGATCGATGCCTGGTGGTCGCTCGGCCGGCGCGAGGACGCCAAGGAAATGTTCGAGGATGCGCTTCGGCATCGCAACAGGTACGGGCTTCTCTCGGAAGACGTCGATCCCCAGTCGGGGGCGTTGTGTGGAAACTTCCCGCAGACCTATTCGATGGCGGGACTGATCCTGACCGCCATGCGGCTGTCGCGAAGTTGGGAAGACCGCTATTGGCGGTGATTTCCGCTCGCGAGCATCTAGCCGCGCGCGCTGATGGACGGGCTGGTTTCTCGCGTAAGATTGAAAGCGCTGTTGATCAAAGCAACATGGGTGAATGCCTGGGGAAAATTGCCGACGAGCCGTTTGGCGCCCGGGTCGTATTCCTCGCTCAATAAACCAACGTCGTTGCAGAGGCCGACGAGCCGCTCGAATAGGCGCTCTGCTTCGCGCCGGCGATTCTGCAGCAAGTAGACATCGACGAGCCAGAAGCTGCAGGCGAGAAACACACCCTCCCCCGGCGGCAAGCCGTCCGGCGGGTCGTCGGCATCGTAACGCCTGACGAATCCGCCGGCTATCAGTCGACGCTCAATCGCCGCGATTGTGCCGGCGATGCGCGGATCGCCGACCGGCAGAAAGCCGACACTCGGCAGAAGCAGAAGAGACGCATCGAGCTTCTTCGATCCGTATGACTGAACGAAGCTGCCCATTTCGACATCGAAGCCATGCGTGCAGACGTCTTCGTGAATAAGGTCGCGCATTTTGCGCCACCGCTCGAGCGGCCCCTCAAGCCCGAAGGCCTCGGCGTTCTTGATGACGCGATCGGCGGCCACCCATGCCATAACCTTTGAATAGGTAAAGTGCCGCCATTCGCCGCGAATTTCCCAAATACTTGCATCCGGTTTCGTCCAGACGCGCTCCAGGTGCTCCATGAGGGCCAATTGGACATTCCAACCGGATTCGCCTGCTGTAAGGCCGCCACGCCTGGCTTGGTAATCGGCGTCCATCACCTCGCCGAATATGTCGAGTTGCACTTGGCCGTAAGCGGCATTGCCAATTCGCACCGGCACGGAACCTTCGTAGCCGGGCAGCCAGGGTACGGTCCGTTCCTCGACAAAACGCTCACCGGCAATGCCGTACATGATCTGGACCTGTTCGGGGCTGCCGGCAACAGCGCGCAAAAGCCATTCGCGCCAGGCTAGTGCTTCGTCGTAAAAGCCGGCATGCATCAAGGCGAGCAAGGTCAGTGTTGCGTCGCGGAGCCAACAATAGCGATAGTCCCAGTTGCGCGTGCCGCCGATCGCTTCCGGCAACGATGTTGTCGGCGCCGCGACGATGCCGCCGGTCGGACGGTAGGTCAGCGCCTTGAGCGTGATCAGCGAGCGAAGCACAAGGTCGGACCACCGGCCAGCGGATCGGCATTGCGCCGCCCACTCGATCCAAAAAGTCTCAGTTTCCTCGAGCAGCGCCCGTGGATCGGTGGGTTTCGGCGGCGGCAGATTCGACGACGAATAAGCCATTACAAACGGAACAGTGTCGCCGGCCTCGACAACGAACTCACCGACCGTCGTCATATTCTCCCCGCGCAAGTGCACCGGGGCGCGCAGCACGGTCATATCGGGCCCCGCGATGGCGCGATGCGTGCCGTCTTCGAGACGCGTGACCCATGGCACGATCAGCCCGAAGCCGAAACGCAGGATGAGCTCGCAGCACATTGCGACCCGGCCGCGCTCACCGACGACCAAGCGCACGATGCACGATGTTCCTTCGCGACGCGGCATGAAGTCGATCAGCGTGACCGCCCCTTCATTCGTCTCAAATCGCGTTTCGAGGATCAGCGTGTTGGGGCGGTAACGCCGGCGCACGCGCACGTCTTTATCGCGCGGCGCTATCATCCAGCGTCCGTGTTCGCGGGATCCCAGCAGCGCGGCAAAGCAGGCATGAGAGTCGAAGCGCGGCCAACACAACCAATCGATCGACCCGTCGCGGCCGACCAAAGCGGCCGTTTCACGATCGCCGATGAGCGCGTAATCTTCGATGCGGTTGCTCATCGCGTTCACAAAGCGAAATCGATGGCGACTTTGATATCGCCTGGCTTTTGCTGCAAAGCCTCCTGCCAGCGATCGAGTGGAACGCGGCGGGTGATGAGCCTGCCAAGCCATGATGGCTCCGCTACCCGCAGCGCCTCGGCCGCCGCTTCGAAATGGCGGCGATTGGCATTGATGCTGCCCAAGACAAGATCGTTATCGCCAACGAGCGCGCGATCGATCGAACCGATGTCGAGCTTGCATTCGTGCCCAGGCGCCGCGATGCCGACAAGACACGTGATTCCCGCGGGGGCCGTGCGGCCGAGAACCCCGGCGATAAGCGGCGGCGCGCCCGTGCATTCCATCAAAATGTCCGGTCGCAAATGCTCGATGATCTCGACGCCGCCGGCATGGTAGATCCCACCCAATTCGTGCACGAGACTTTCCTTCTCGCCGCCAGCGTCGCGGTCGAGCACATGGACATCGAGACCGCGCTGGGCGCCCATGAGCGCCGCCAAAAGACCGATCGGCCCGGCGCCGGTCACCAGCACGGTGCTCGGGTGCCAGCCCTTCGAGCGGCCGCCGACATAATCCGTGTGCTCCCAGGCCTTGGCCAGCACGCTGGCGGGCTCCAGCAACACGCCGTGGATTCCCAAGATCGGGTTGAGTTTGATGGTGAATTGGGGCTCGATGCGAAATCGCTCGGCGCCGTAACCGTTTCGCGCCTTGATTCCGCGCTCGGTGAATTCGCCATTTAGGCACATATCCCATTCGCCGACCGCGCAAGCCGCGCACGGGACCGGGTCGGGACGGCGCACGATGCCGACAACAAGATCGCCGGCTTTGAGTCCGCAATCGGCCGGAGCGTATTCCACGCTCCCGAGCGATTCGTGACCGAGAATGAGTCGCTGCTGCCCCGGCGGCGGCCTACCAAATTTTCCCGCGACGATCTCGCGATCGGTGGCGCATATTCCGAGCGCCAGGCTGCGGACCAGCACGCTGCCATCAGTCGCCGGAGGTTCTGGCACCTCGTCGATGCTCGCCGAGTTAGGCACGCCCGGTACGACAGTCAGTGCGCGCACACGTGATCTCCGGAATGATTCATCGGAGCGTGCGTCTGCCCCTCGATTGAACAAAATGCGCAGATGAAAGTTCCAATTCGCGGAACCCAGCCAGAAGAGCACGAAGCCTTCAATCCAGCAAATCGATTCGGCGTTCAGACTGTCGCGCTCGTCGGATTCGAATGAATTCGCAGGCTGCTAAGGTCGATTTGTCGTCTCTCCTCGCAAGCAAAAGCGCGAAAGAGCAGATACTTCTCATGGTGGAACAAACTCATCCGTCACGCGTTAACGGTTGCAACGGAGGGATTTTCATGAGTCTGGTCGTCGTCTCAAATCGGGTTGCGCCTACACAAGCCAACGAGCCGATGACCGGAGGACTTGCATCCGCGCTTCTGCCGGTCGTGAGAGATTCGGGCGCGATCTGGATCGGTTCGAGCGGACGCCTGCGTGAAGATCCGTACAAGGAATCCTTTGCGGAAATTGAATCGCTTGGGGCAGGAGCTATTGCGACCGTCGATTTCCCAGCGGCGCACTACGCCGGCTTCTACGAAGGCTTCTCAAACTCCGCCCTGTGGCCCGCACTCCATTCGCGGCCCGATCTGATCCGCGTGACCGATGACGACTACAAGTCCTATCGGGCGATCAACGCGTTCATGGCGGGCGCGCTGCTGCGCTTTGCGCAGCCCGACACCGTCTATTGGGTGCAGGACTATCACTTCTTAACGCTGGGCGCCGAGCTGCGGCGCGCGGGGATTGCACAGCCGATTGGCTTCTTCCTGCATACGCCTTGGAGCGACCGCGCGACGATGCTCTCGACGCCGCATCACCGCGAAATCGTCACCGCGATGTTGGCCTATGATCTCATCGGCTTCCAGACCGATGACGATCGGAAAAATTTCGAGGAGGGCCTCAAGCACGATCTCGATCTTACCGTTTCCAACGGTTTCGTCACCTCCGAGTACGGGCTTACGCGATTGGCGACCTTTCCGATCGGTATCGATCCGGGCGATTTCGCCGCGCGCGCCGTGAGCGCCTCCAGCCGCTCCGAAGTGTCGCGGTTACGCACGAGCCTGCAGGGTGCAAGGCTTGTACTTGGGGTCGATCGCCTCGATTATTCCAAGGGCATCACCAATCGCATGCGCGCCTTCGATCGGGTATTGGAAACCGAGCCGGATTGGGCCCATCGGATTTGTTTGCTGCAGATTGCGGTACCCTCGCGCGGCCGGATCGCGGCTTACGGCGAGTTCAAGCGCGAAGTCGCCGCTCTTATTGGTGAGATCAATGGCCGGCATGCGGACGTCGATTGGGTTCCTATCCGCTATCTGAACAAGGGATTTGCCCAGTCGACTTTGGCCGGCTTCTATCGCCTTGCGCGAGCCGGTTTGGTGACGCCGCTGCACGATGGAATGAATCTGGTCGCCAAGGAATATGTCGCGGCCCAAAATCCCGAGGATCCCGGCGTGTTGATTCTGTCGCAGTTCGCAGGCGCCGCGAAAGAACTCGACGCCGCGCTGCTCGTCAATCCGTACGATATTAACAGCATAGCGAATAACATCTCCCGAGCCTTGATCATGTCAGGTGACGAGCGCCGCGAGCGCTGGCAGGCGATGATCGAAAGGCTGAAATCGAGGCCCATCCAGGCGTGGTTCTCGGATTTTTTGGACGCCCTCACGCAGGTCCGCCTTGGCGCGCCCCGACGGTCCAGCGCGACGGTTCTGCGATGGCCTGACAATCGCAGCGAACGAACCGCAACGGGTTCGCGCTGACAAACCCAACGCGCGCGCGATTAAGTTGCATGTCGGGAAGGGGGCTTCTGTCCATAAAGCTTCAAATGCTTGACCGAACCAGTGCAGATCGTTGAAACGGATGTACCGGCACGGCTCGACCGTCTGCCTTGGAGCCGTTTTCATACGCTCGTTGTCGTAGCCCTGGGAATCACCTGGATACTCGATGGGCTCGAAGTGACTCTGGCGGGCTCGCTGGCGGGGGCATTCAAGGAAAGCCTGCATTTCAGCGATGCGCAGGTCGGCATGGCAGGAAGCATTTATTTGGCCGGCGCCGTTCTCGGCGCATTGTTCTTCGGCTGGCTTACCGACCGGCTTGGCCGCAAGAAGCTCTTTTTCATCACCATTGCCGTCTATCTCGTCGCAACCGCGGCGACCGCGACGTCATGGAATTTAGCGACGTTTGCTTTGTTTCGCTTCTTCACAGGCGCGGGAATTGGTGGTGAATATGCCGCGATCAATTCCACAATTCAGGAGCTGACGCCCGCCCGGGTTCGCGGCTGGACGGATCTCATCATCAATGGCAGCTTTTGGCTGGGCGCGGCGATCGGCGCCGCCAGCTCGATCGTGTTGCTCAATCCAGCGATCTTCAGCCTCGATATCGGCTGGCGCCTGGCGTTCTTGACTGGCGCCGTTCTCGCGCTCTCCATATTTTTTATGCGCTTCTGGATTCCGGAGAGTCCGCGCTGGCTCATGACTCACGGCCGGGTCAAGGACGCAGAAGCGATCATGACCGGCCTAGACGAACGGTTACGGGGAGAAGGTCACGAGCTTCCGCCTGCCGATCTGCCTCGCATGCGATTACGCATGCGAGGCCACACTTCGCTTCTCGAAGCCGCGCAGACTCTGTTCCGGGAACATCGCCAGCGCACATTGGTGGGGTTAAGCCTGATGGCGGCGCAGGCATTCTTCTACAATTCGATCTTTTTTACCTACGCACTCATATTGACCGACTTTTACGGCATCCCCTCTGATCGGATTGGCTGGTACATTCTTCCCTTTGCCGCCGGCAATTTTCTGGGGCCGGTGTTGCTGGGCCGGTTGTTCGACACCGTCGGCCGGCGGCGAATGATCGCTTTCACTTACGCAACGTCCGGTATCTTGCTTGCGGTCGTCGGCTACCTCTTCATGCGGGGCGAGATGTCAGCGACAACGCAAACGATAGGCTGGACGGTGATCTTCTTTTTCGCTTCATCGGCTGCGAGCTCGGCCTATCTCACCGTGAGCGAGACATTTCCGCTCGAGATTCGCGCGCTTGCTATCGCGATTTTCTACGCCATAGGCACCGGGATCGGCGGCGTTGCGGGTCCGTTGTTCTTCGGCCAATTGATCCAAAGCGGCTCGCGCGTAAGCGTATTCATTGGCTATTTATCGGGCTCTGTGCTGATGATTTTGGCGGCCTTCATTGCAGGCCGCTGGGCGATTGACGCCGAACGCAAATCGCTCGAGACGGTGGCCCCGCCGCTTGCTTCGGTTTGATTGACGTTCGGCCGTTCTGGCCATTGCCGTGGAACTCAGGCCGGTTCGGCTCGTTTGTTTTAACTGGACGTTTTTTTCATTCGCCGGCGAGCCCCCCAATTATGACAGACCCAGCCCCCTCCCCCTCCCGAAGCGCTCCTGACACCGCGCGATCGCCGGGGCCGAAGGACATTGATCTCCTGTCTATAGATACGATCCGCACCCTGACAATTGATGCGGTTCAAAAGGCTCAATCGGGGCATGCCGGGACCCCGATGGGAATTGCGCCGGTCGCATATACTCTGTGGCAGGATTTTCTTCGCTACGACCCGAGCGATCCGAATTGGCCGAATCGCGATCGCTTCGTGCTTTCCGCCGGCCACGCCTCGATGCTGCTCTACGCGCTGCTGCATCTCGCCCGCGTGCCTCGCCTTGACGGTTCACGCGAGACTGGAAAGCCCGCGGTCAGCCTCGACGATATCAAGAACTTCCGCCAGCTCGACAGTGTGACCCCGGGTCATCCGGAATATGGCCGCACCACCGGCATCGAGGTGACCACCGGCCCGCTCGGTCAAGGCTGCGGCGACAGCGTCGGCATGGCGATAGCTTCGCGCTGGCTCGGTGCCCGTTACAACCGTCCGCAATTCACGATCTTCGATTTTAACGTTTATGTGATCTGCAGCGACGGCGACATGATGGAGGGCGTGGCGAGCGAAGCCGCCTCGCTCGCCGGGCATCTCGGCCTTTCGAATCTGTGTTGGATCTACGACAGCAACACGGTCACCATCGAAGGCCACACCGATCTTGCTTTCAGCGAGGACGTCGAGACCCGCTTCAAGGGCTATCGCTGGAATGTGTTGCGTGTTCCCGATGCCAACGACACTGCGGCGATGGCGCGGGCGCTGGAGATTTTCCGCCGCACGGACAATCGTCCGACCCTTATTATCGTCAACAGCATCATCGGTTATGGCTCGCCGCACAAGGAAAATACCGCGGCGGCTCATAGCGATCCGCTCGGCGAGGAGGAAGTGCGGCTGGCCAAGCGCTTTTACGGCTGGCCCGAAGATGCACAATTTTTGGTCCCCGACCGCGTCTACGACCGTTTCGCAAACGGCATTGGCCGGCGCGCTCGAGCGGTGCGGGAGAATTGGGAAGAAACTTTCGCGGCCTATCAACGAAGCGAGTCGGAAGCCGCCCAAGAAATCAGGCTCATGCTTGCGGGGAGACTTCCGGAAAAATGGGACGCCGATTTACCGACCTTCGCCGCGGACGAGAAAGGCATCGCGACCCGCGATGCTTCTGGCAAGGTTCTCAACGCCATCGCCGGGCGTGTTCCCTGGCTGATCGGCGGTGCGGCCGACCTAGCGCCGTCGACCAAAACCAAACTCGAGCATGGCGGCTCGATCGAGCCCGGCGAGTTGGGCGGCCGCACCATGCATTTCGGTATTCGCGAGCACGCCATGGGTGCGGTGGTGAACGGCTTATCGCTGTCGAAACTGCGGGCGTTCGGCGCCACTTTTCTGACCTTCAGCGACTATATGCGCCCTGCGATCCGGCTCGCGGCACTGATGGAACTGCCAGTCTTCTATGTCTTCACCCACGATTCGATCGGGCTCGGCGAGGATGGCCCCACCCATCAACCGATCGAGCAGATCGTCGCGCTGCGCGCAATTCCGAACATGATCGTGCTGCGGCCCGCCGACGCCAATGAAGTGCGCGAGGCCTATAAGGTCATTTCCGGCTTAAAGCACGAGCCCGCCTGCCTCGTTCTCAGCCGTCAGAAACTCCCGGTATTCGATCGCAGCCGCTACGCCTCGGCCGCCGGCGTCGCGCGCGGCGCTTATGTCATGGCCGACGCCGAGAACGGCGAACCCAAGGTCATCCTCATCGCCAGCGGCAGCGAGGTCCAGCTCTGTGTCACGGTCTATGAAAAGCTCAAGCGCGAAGGTATCGGCGCGCGGGTCGTCAGCATGCCAAGCTGGGAATTGTTCGAGAAGCAGGACGAGCGCTACCGCAATGACGTTCTGCCGCCGAAAATCACGGCGCGCGTCACCGTCGAACTTGGCTCCGTGATCGGCTGGGACCGCTATGCCGGCCCAAGCGGCACGATCCTGGGAATGCACAGTTTCGGCGCATCGGCCCCAGGCCCCGATGTGATGTGGAAATTCGGTTTTGTGCCCGATAAGGTCATGGCTGCCGCGACTGCACAGATTGCCAGGAACGGCCGGTAATGAATTCACCGAAGCCGGGATTGATCGGGCATTTCCAGCCCAAAATAGATCGTAAGGCCGGCCCGTCATGACGGTAAAAACTCCGAAGGCACGACCGGCCGATCCATGCAGCTTCGTTATTTTTGGTGCGTCGGGCGACCTCACCCACCGGCTTTTGCTGCCGGCGCTGTACAATCTCGGCGTCGCCGGTTTGCTGCCGAAAGCGTTCGCGCTCGTTGGCGTCGCCCGCAGCGCATCGTCGAACGATGCATTCCGTGACGGCCTCGCTAGGAGCCTGGCGAAATTCAGCGCTCGGCCGCTCGACGAACGGGTGGTCAAGCTGCTTTTTTCCTGCGTCGCCTATGTCCAGGGCGATCCCGACGACAACGAAACCTATAAGAAGATCGGCAACGAGCTCGCGCGCATCGAACATGAGCGGGGCACGCAGGGCAACAGGTTGTTCTATCTGGCGATACCGCCCGCCGCCTTTGCGACGATCGGTTGCCATCTTGGACAATCGGGCTTGGCGCGGGAAGAAAAAAGCGCTTGGCGGCGTGTAGTCTTCGAAAAGCCGTTCGGCAGCGACCTTGCGACGGCGCACGCACTCAATCAGAAACTCCTCGGCATTCTCAAGGAAGATCAAATTTTCCGCATCGACCACTATCTCGGCAAGGAAACCGTGCAAAATATCATGGTGTTGCGTTTTGCCAACGGGCTATTCGAGCCGATTTGGAATCGTCAACATATCGAACACGTGCAGATTACCGTCGCCGAATCGTTGACGGTCGGACGGCGCGGCAACTACTATGATTCCACCGGCGCACTCCGCGACATGGTGCCGAACCACCTGTTTCAGCTTCTGTCGCTTATCGCCATGGAGCCCCCCTCGCGTTTCGCCGCCGAAGCGGTGCGGGCGGAAAAGGCACAAGTGCTCGACGCCATTCAATTGCAGAATCGCGACGACGCGCTGCGCAATTCGGTGCGCGCTCAATACGAAGACGGCTATATAGAAAATCAGCCCGTCAAGGCTTATCGCAAGACCAAGGATGTCAATCCCTCGAGCACCACCGAAACCTACGTCGCTCTCAAGCTGATAATCGATAACTGGCGCTGGGCGCAGGTGCCGTTTTATTTGCGGACCGGAAAGGCTCTGCGCGTGAAGCAGACCGAGGTAGCGATCAAATTCAAGCAGGCGCCGATCGCCATGTTTCGCGATACGCCGATCGACCGCTTATCGGAAAATTTTCTCGTCATTGGCATTCAACCGGACGAATGTATCGGTCTTGAATTCAATGCCAAGGTCCCCGGGCCCTCGATCGTGATCGGAGGCGTCAGCATGACCTTCAATTACCGTGACTATTTCGATGCGCTGCCCGCAACCGGTTACGAGACGCTGATCTACGACTGCATGACCGGCGACGCCATCCTCTATCCGCGTGCCGACGGCATCGAAGCAGGATGGCGCGTGGTGGAGCCGTTCATCAATGCGTGGGGCGAATCGCCCGCGCAAAACCTCGCCACCTACCGCGCCGGCAGCGAAGGCCCAGCGGAAGCCGATGAGCTTCTCGCCCGCGACGGGCGCCGCTGGCGGCCCATTGCGTGAGGCCACCAGATGGCCGCCGATACCAATGCCAAGTTCATCGTGGTCGCGGATTACACGGCGCTCGCCAAAACCGCCGCTCAACGGCTCGTCGATCGCGTCATATCTGCGGATCGCGCCGCGGTGTGCCTTACCGGCGGATCGAGCCCGGAAGGCCTCTACCGCCTGCTCGCGCAGAAACCGTGGCGCGCCATCGTACCGTGGGACCGCGTGCACTGGTTCATGGGCGATGACCGCTTTGTGCCGGAGTCCGACCCTTTGAGCAATATGGGGATCGCGCGAGGCTTGTTTCTCAGCCATGTCCCGTCCCCGCGACAGAATATTCATGCGATCGCGGCTGACGCAAAGAGCCCTGATGACGCCGCGCGCCTCTATGAAGAAGACCTCAAGCACTTCTACGGCGCCGACAGGCTCGACCCCGCCTCGCCGCTCTTTGATCTTGTGCTCAT
>Ga0187781_10001182_pt1 | contig 19697 bp, 11 predicted proteins | sample 0715_SJ02_MP02_2_FD_132447 | JGI IMG/M metagenome (GOLD analysis project Ga0187781, IMG submission 132447) | Tropical peat soil microbial communities from peatlands in Department of Meta, Colombia - 0715_SJ02_MP02_20_MG | ecosystem: Environmental > Terrestrial > Soil > Wetlands > Peat | place... | reverse complement strand
CGGCCGAAGACCCCGAACGAGGTGGCAATCACCATGTTCCTATTCGGTCTGTCGGGAATAGTTCCTATCCTGATAGCGGCGCTGCTGGGCCTCTCGGTGACACTTGGCCTTGGCGCGGACCTTTCAGTCCTGATAGCACTCTACGTGTGCCTGCTCCCGACCACCATAGGGGCTTTGCTCCCCGCCATCGGGCTTTCTGGGATCACGCGATTGTACGAAAGGAAAGTCGTCGCCAAGTCTGGCAAGGCAATAGAGACGGCCGGGGACACCGACGTCATCCTCCTGGACAAGACAGGCACGATTACAGTCGGCAACAGACAGGCAGTAGAATTGATTCCTTTCGAAGGGCATACAGAGAGGGAATTGGGAGAAGCCGCGTTCCTCTCGTCGTGGTACGATGATACCCCAGAGGGACGGAGCGTGATAAGGCTCGCCTACGAAAGAGGGTACGTCCCGAGGGAGCTGAACGCTCTCAGCCTCTCGGAAATCTACGAATTCTCTGCCAACACACGGACGAGCGGGGTGATGCTCCGCCGAGGGTCCAGCTTCATCCTGCCGAAGGGGGGGCGCGCAAGGGTGCGCAGGAAATTCTTCCTCGAGGACGAGAGCGAGAGAGGGATGCACCTTTCGCCTGAGGAAACGGAGTTCATCAAGGGAGCGCCAGACTCGATGAATCGGCTCGGATTCGGCATTCCAGAGGGCTTCTCCAAGACCGTGGAAGGCATCTCTGCCCAGGGGGATACTCCGATGGCTGTGGCACGCGACCACAGAGTGATAGGCGTGATCAGGCTGAAGGACATCCTGAAGGTCGGGACTAAAGAGAAGATTCAGGCGGTCAAGGCCATGGGGATCAGGCCGGTAATGATTACGGGAGACCAGCCTCTGACTGCCAAAAGCATCGCTGCCGAGGTGGGCATCGACGAGTTCGTCCCCCAGGCCAAGCCGGAAGACAAATACCGGATCGTCCTGAAGGAACAGTCGCAGACCAGAATCGTCTCGATGATTGGGGATGGGACGAACGATGCACCAGCCCTTGCTGTGGCGGACGTCGGTCTCGCGATGAACTCGGGGACAGAGGCCGCCAAGGAAGCAGCAAACATGGTCGACCTTGAGTCAAACCCCGCCAAGATAATTGACGTTGTACTGCTCGGAAAGCAGCTCCTCATGACCAGGGGAGCGGTCACAGCCTTTAGCATATCGAACGACGTTGCAAAGTACTTCGCTATCCTCCCTGTGATGTTCGCAGCGACCATCCCGGCGCTTCAGTCGCTGAACATTCTTGGACTCGGCCTCCAGACGGCTGTGCTGTCCGCGCTCATATTCAACGCCGTCATAATCCCCTTGCTCATTCCGCTTGCGATGAGAGGGGTAGCTTTCAAGCCCTCCGACACAATGACGCTTTTCGTCAAGAACGTCCTTGTGTACGGGGTTGGGGGAGTCATCGTCCCCTTTGTCGGGATCAAGCTCATCGACCTGCTGATAGGAGCGCTGTAGGAGGTAGGTGGCATGTCTTCAGAACCAAAGAAACAGAGTATCTACCGACCTGTGGTGGCAATCGCATTCCTATCCATGATCGTGTGCGGCTTCCTATTCCCCCTCGTGATCACGGGCATCGCACAGGTAGCATTCCCATACCAGGCCAATGGTAGCCTTGTACAGGTCGGCAACAGAACTGTCGGTTCATACTACATTGATAACGGGTTCACTCTACCTATCTTCTTCCACGCGAGGAACGAAAGCAACCCCCTCAATGCGTCTGCCTCCGGGGTCGACCCGGACATACCGCTCCAAGACGCAGTTGACCAGATACCGCTCATTCACAACGCGACGGGCATACCGGCTGGAGCGCTGACAGATATTGTGAACGCCCACGTGGAATACACACTTATCGTAGCAGGGGATCCCTACGTCAACGTCCTTGAACTGAACATTGCCCTCATAACTGATTACCCGAGCGTCTATTCTGCCTACCGCTAGCCGACCTTCCGCTTCTCCGCTCGTTTCTTCTTCTCTTCGTTCCTGAGTTTCTTCTCCCGCTCTTCGCGACGCTGGCGATCGTACTCTCCTAGCGGACCCTCGTGTTCGGCGAAGCCATGATACATCTCCAGGGTCCGCTTTACGAGTTCCTCAGCTTCCGCGTCCCTCCTTTCGAACCTTATCGAGATATTCCTTCTGTCCAGTACGGCCCACTGGTACCCCTGGTGCTTCTTCAGTTCCTCGATGGCCTGCTCCATGGCATACTCGTTCCCAAAGAGCCCCCTGATCTCCCACATCTCTGATTTCGAACCCTTGCCACCATTCAGGGCATTAAAACAGTAGCTCCATCACCCGGCAAGCTGACTGCGAAGCTCCTCGATAGAATCAGCGGGGAGCCTGCAGACGAAGTTCTGACATACGAATGCCCTTGCCTTCGACTGCGGCTCGCGCCCTTCTAGCAGAGTGCTCATTTTAGACAGCCCCGCATAGCTCTTGGGAGTCGCCACAAGGACCACCTTGTCGGGTATGAACGTCCTGTAGACTTCCGCTTTCATCTCCTCGGCCGCCTTGATGGTGGGGGCGCTGATCACTATCTCCCTGGAGCCGTTTAGAGTCAAGTCTAATCCTTCGAGCATCACTGCATGCCCCGAGGGCTGCATTTGGATTTCGCCGGTGAACACCTTTATCGTCCGCTCAGCAGACTCTCTGAAACCTGTGTCCCCTGTGAGCTCAGACAGGCGGATAAGGTTGAGCACGGCGACCGAGTTTCCTGACGGCGTGGGGCCGTCGTAGCTTTCCTTGAGCCGTGAAGGTTCTGCCGAAATTGTGAGGTAGAATCCTCCCCCTTTACTGTCTTCGTAGCCTTCGAGCATCACCTTCGTCAGCCTGGATGCTTCTTCCAGCCACCTCGTTTCGGAAGTGGCCTCGAAGAGGTCGAGCAGGCCCTGGACGAAAAAGGCGTAGTCCTCAAGGGTCCCCTCGAGGGCCGCCTCCCCTCCCGCGTATCTCCTAAGTAGCCTCCCCTCAGCGCTCATCTTTTCCAGAACGAACCTCGCAGCTCCCGCCGCGTCCTCAGCAAATTCGGGTTCTTCCAGTACCAGACTGGCAAATGCGAAGGCTGAGATGGCCAACCCGTTCCATGAAGTCAGAACCTTGTTGTCGGTCGCCGGCATTGGGCGGAGCACCCTCTCCCTGTAGAGGGCGTCCCTGGCCCTGACCACGGACGCCTTCTCAGCCGCGGTCGGGGAGAAGCCAGACTCGAGGTGCAGAATTGTCCGGCCGTCAAGGTTGCCTGTCTTGGTGACCCCGTACAGGCGACAAAATGCGGCGCCTGCTGTCTTCCCCGCGGCCTTCTCTACTTCTTCTGGGGTCCAGGTATAGTACGTTCCCTCGCCCTCGACCGTATCCGCGTCCTGGGCGGAATAGAACCCGCCTCCGCCATCCTTCATCTCGCTCCGAATCCAGTGCAGTGTCTCTCTGGCGACCTCGGCATACTCCTCCTTCCGCGTGATTTGATACGCCTCGGCATAGACCCTCGCCAGCTGCGCGTTATCGTAGAGCATCTTCTCGAAGTGCGGCACGAGCCATACCCTGTCCGTCGAGTACCTGTGGAATCCTCCGCCGACGTGGTCTCGTATGCCCCCCGCCATCATCTCGTCGAGTGTCTTCAGGACGACCGTGAGGGCGAGCTCCTTCCCCGTTCGCCGATGATACCTCAGAAGGAAACCTAGGTTGCCTGGAAGGGGGAATTTGGGGGCTCTCCCGAAACCCCCGTGCTCTTCGTCGAAAGACGAAACCAGTGTCGAGTATCCCTCGTCTAAGGCCTCTTTTCCCAGCTCCGTCTTCTCCTTGGAGGAAATCGGGGTTATGGCTTTGAGAACCTGCTGAGTGTTTGACATTACCTCGTCCCGCTCCTCCTTCCAGAGATTTGAAACATACTCGAGGACCTGCATGAAGCTGGGCATACCGTACCGCGGGGTAGGGGGGAAATAGGTGCCGCCGTAGAAGGGTTTCAGGTCAGGCGTAAGGAAGACGCTCAGAGGCCACCCTCCCCCGCCCGTCATCGCCTGAACCGCCGCCATGTAATAGGCGTCTACTTCGGGTCTTTCCTCTCTGTCGACCTTGATCGGAATGAAGTTCTTGTTGATGAAAGCGGCTGTCTTGGGGTCTTCGAAAGACTCCTTCTTGAACTGATGACACCAATGGCATGTCGAATACCCTATGCTGAGGAATATCGGCTTGTTGTCATTTCTTGCCTTTGTAAACGCCTCTTTCCCCCACGGCCACCAGTCAACGGGGTTTGACGCATGCTCCAAGAGATAAGGGCTCTTCTCTTTCGAGAGGCGGTTGACTTTGGTTCCGTCCAATTCACTGGCAGAATTTGCCGTTGGTAATTGAATTTTCCCGAACAAGCAACGCTTAACACGGCTTGGACGGGGCCGCCTACAGATTCGATTACTCGGGAGGCTTTGATTTGCAGTACAAGTGGACCGTATTGACGGTGACGACAGTCGGTGTATTGATGTCGGGCATAGACAGCAGGATCGTCGTTATAGGGCTCCCTACGGTTGCCGCCTCTCTCAGGGCGGACGCGGAGCAGGCCATCTGGTTCACCCAGGCATATACCATTGGCAGCACGGTCGCGCTCCTCTTCCTCGGCAGGGTCAGTGACATGTACGGCCGAGTGAAAGTGTACAACGTCGGCTTCGCGATCTTCACCGTGGGCTCCTTGCTCACCTCCTTGTCTCCATCCCCCAACTTTTTCATTGCGTCTAGGATTTTCCAGGGGCTCGGGTCTGCAGCGCTCTTTTCCAACAGCGCCGCCATCATCACGGACGCTTTCCCCCGGGGGGAGCTGGGGACGGCCCTTGGAATCAACTCCGTGGCGTTCAGGGCGGGCTCAATGTTCGGCCTGACCCTGAGCGGCCTGATCCTGGCTTTCCTCGACTGGAGGTTCCTCTTCTACGTGAACATACCCGTCGGGATCTTTGGGACGCTCTGGGCTCACGTTCGGCTCCATGAGCAGAACAAACCGGAACGGAGGGCGCCCATGGACTGGCCTGGTTTCCTCACATTCACAGGCTTCATTACCGCGCTTCTGCTCTCCCTCACAACCGCGGCCTACGGCATAGGAGAATCTGACTTGACCGTCGTGCTGGGGCTGGCTTCAGCGGCGAGCCTTGCCGTTTTCGTGTGGGTCGAACGAAGGCGCGCGGCCCCGCTGCTTGACCTCAGCCTCCTGCGGATACGGGAATTCACAGGGGCAGTGACCGCGCAGATGATCAACTCCATGGCGTGGGGTGCATTCCTGCTGCTGATCAGCCTGTATCTACAGCTCGTGAAAGACTACAGCCCGCTGCAGGCCGGCATATCCATCATTCCGTTCGATCTTGCAATGCTCTTCCTCGCGCCTCTGAGCGGAAGGCTCTCCGACAGATATGGTACCCGGCCCTTCGCCACTGCGGGGCTTGCTGTGTTCAGCGCGTCCCTTCTTTCCATGTCTACCCTTGCGCCAGGCACCCCCTACACGACGCTCCTGGCTTTCCTCGTACTCGGGGGAGCAGGTATGGGGCTCTTCAACTCGCCGAACATGAGTTCAGCCATGGGGTCGGTTCCTGCGCATCGCAGAGGAGTAGCTTCCGGGTTCAGGGCGACCTTCTTCAACATAGGGTTTGTCCTCAGCTTCAACATCGTCATCCTCGTCCTGACATTTTATCTCCCCTATGGCCTGATAACACAAATCATCACTTCCGAGGGAGCCATCAACACCATTACGGCCAACGCATCAAGATTTTCTGGAGCCCTCGACAACCTCTTCCTTGTCCTGACAGTAATCAATACTGCTGCCATTGTTCCTTCGCTTCTACGCGGTAGGAGGGTAGTTGAAGGACCTGTGAAGGCTGAAGGTCTTGGTCACGAACCCGACTAGCGAGAATCTATCTTCAAATATCGGCAGCATCGGCTGGGAATTAATCACCAATGGTTCTTGAAAGGTTCGACATCGCAAGGGAGACCGTCGAGACCCCTTCGGGAAAGGCCGCGGCCTACAACATTCTGAAGCTGAAGGACATGGGGTACGACGTCGAAAGGGTTCCCTATTCGATTCGCGTCCTTCTGGAGAATGCCGTCCGTCATTCCGGGCGGGTCTCTGGGGCGTTCGAGGCGGCACATGAACTTGCCCAGTGGCCCAGGTCGATAGACTCCGAGACCCCCTTTATGCCTGAGAGGGTCCTGCTGCAGGATTACACCGGAGTACCGCTCGTTGTCGATCTGGCGGCCATGAGGGACGCCGCGAGAGAAAAGGGTCTAATGACAAGCGCAATCAACTCAAAGGTGCCCGTTGACCTGGTGATCGACCACTCGATTCAAGTCGACGCTTGGGGGAATGACATGGCGTTCTCCGTGAATCTCGAGAAAGAGTACGAACGAAATTCAGAGCGCTATTCCCTCCTCAAGTGGGCCCAGTCCGCCTTCAAGGGGATGCGAGTCTTCCCGCCTGGCAAAGGGATCTGCCATCAGTTCAACCTGGAATACCTGTCGCAGGTTGTTACGGCGAGGGACGGGGAAGCTTTCCCAGACACACTCGTCGGGACAGACTCCCACACCACGATGGTCAACGGCCTCGGCGTCCTGGGGTGGGGAGTGGGCGGCATAGAGGCGGAGGCAGTCATGCTCGGGGAGCCCTACCATATGCCTATCCCCAAGGTCTACGGCGTCAAATTCACAGGGACCCTACGCGAGGGAGTAACTCCAACAGACCTCGTGCTCGCCGTCACGGAGAGACTCAGGGAGAAGAATGTAGTGGGGTCTTTCGTCGAATATTTCGGCGAGGGTTATGGTCAACTCTCCGTCCCAGACAGGGCTACGATCGGCAACATGTCCCCCGAATACGGCGCCACGGCGGGCTTCTTCCCCGTCGACGAGGCCACGCTTGCTTACCTCGCGGGCACGGCGAGGCCGAAGGCTCACATCGAAATGGTCTCGAGATACGCAAGAAGCTTCGGGTTCTTCGTCTCTGACATCGAGCCTCGCTACTCGGAGGTAATCCACATGGAGCTTGACAAGATTGAGCCTTCCATCGCAGGCCCGAGGAATCCAGAGGAGAGGCACACGTTGGTCTCTGTCCCCTCCTTCACTCGCTCGATGCTCACCCAGAGAAGTGCTCCGATAGCAAGTTCAGGTCCTTCGGTAGCAGAACGCGGCCAGCTAATGCTTGAAGAGGACGGTCCCATCCACGCGGGGCTTGCCGATGGTTCGGTTGTAATCGCCGCTATTACGAGTTGCACCAATACCTCGAACCCCACTGTCATGGTCGGTGCGGGTATGATAGCGAAGCGCGCTGTGGAGGCTGGACTGGAGATTCGGCCTTGGGTAAAGCCTAGCTTATCGCCGGGCTCTACCGTAGTCACCGATTACCTGCAGAATTCCGGATTATTGCGGTATCTCGATGATCTCGGTTTCTATTTGACAGGCTATGGTTGCCAGAGTTGCATCGGCAACTCCGGCCCCCTGGCGCCAGAGATCGAGAAAGCCATTAAGGAGAATGACATCTATGCAGTTGCCGTTCTCTCCGGGAACAGAAACTTCGACGGGAGGATTCACCCACTCGTCAAGGGGTCCTTTCTGATGTCTCCGATGCTGGTGGTCGCCTACGCGCTCGCGGGCAGGATTGATTTCGACTTCGAGTCTACTCCTCTGGGCAAGGGGAAGGACGGAAGGCCCCTCTACCTCAGAAATCTCTGGCCCACCCTCGACGAGGTGAAGAAGACGGTACTGGCTTCGCTCTCCTCCGACCTCTACGCGAAACGCTACGCCGACGCAATGAAGGGGGATGAGCGCTGGGAGAAACTGACGTCCTTTGAGGACGAGGTCTACCACTGGGATGACGTCTCCACATACATCAGGAACCCGCCCTGGTTCGATGCTTCGATGACCATGTCTTCGAAGAAGGACATAGCCGGTGCTCGCGTCCTGGCAGTCCTAGAGGATAAGGTCACCACTGACCACATCTCCCCTGCTGGGACCATACTGGCTGACAGCCCGGCAGGCGTCTACCTGAGGGAGCACGGCGTCGGCCTTCTCCAGATGTCCTCCTACGGGAGCAGGAGAGGTAACCACGAAGTGATGGTTCGGGGCGCGTTCAGCAACGTCAGACTGAGGAACGCCCTTGCCAAGGGGAAGGAGGGGGGCTACACGTCCCACCTCCCCGATGGAGCTGTCATGAGCATCTACGAGGCCGCCATGAAGTACGCAAAGGAGAACGTTCCCCTCTTGGTTATGGCGGGGAAGCAGTACGGAGCCGGGAGCTCGAGGGACTGGGCCGCCAAAGCCCCCAAGTTGCTTGGCGTGCGAGCGGTAATCGCAGAAAGCTTCGAGAGGATACACAGGAGCAACCTCGTGGCAATGGGGGTGCTCCCCCTCCAGTTCGTTGAGGGGGAGGGGGTCAAAGAGCTAGGACTGGCAGGCGACGAGGTCATTGACGTGTCAGGCATTGCCGCCATGGCCGCGCCAAAGCAGTGGGTCGACGTGGTGGCCAAGAGCAAATCGGGAGAGAAGCGGTTCAAGGTTCTCGCCCGAGTGGACAATGAAGTGGAAATGAAGTATCTTGAGGCTGGGGGTGTTCTGCCTTACGTCTTCGGCAGGCTGAACAAATCTGGACACTGACGCAACAATTTTAACCGCACCATAAACGGTCTTCCCTAATGGGTAAGGAGCCCCTGATCTATCTTGATGGGAAGTTCCTAGAGAAATCGAAGGCGGCGGTGTCTGTATTCGACCACGGGCTCCTCTACGGCGACGGTGTTTTCGAGGGGATAAGGGCATACAATGGCAGCGTGTTCCGGCTCTTCGACCACATCAATAGGCTGTACGATTCCGCCAAGAGCATCCGCCTGAAGATTCCGCTCACAAAACAGGAGATGACCGAGGTGGTCTTGGAGACGATAAGAAAGAACGAGCTCAAGGACGCCTATGTCAGACTCGTCATCACCCGCGGCTCGGGGGACCTAGGCGTCGACCCTTCACTCTGCAAGAGCCCCACCGTTTTCGTCATCGCTGAGCCAATGGCGAGCGTTCTCGGTCCCAGGGAACCGAGGGTGATTGGGGTCGTCATCTCTTCCTACAGGCGAGACAGGGTTGACGCTACTTCGCACGAGATCAAGTCCCTGAACTACATGAACAGCATCCTGGCAAAAATTGAGGCGACAAGCGCTGGTGCGGACGACGCCATTCTGCTCGACCAGAGAGGATTCGTATCAGAGGCAAGCGTGAGCAATGTCTTCCTGGCGAAAAACGGGAAGATCGTGACGCCTTCCCACGGCGCCGGAATCCTTCACGGCATCACGAGAGAACGGGTGATTCGGCTCTGTTCCGACCTAGGCCTGGAGGTGCAGGAGAGGGATGTGACACCATTCGAGCTGAACACGGCGGATGAGGTCTTCTTAGTAGGGACGAAGTCAGAAATACTCTCCGTGGGCTCCATCAGCGGAGCCAGCGTGGGGTCCGGGGGCGCGGGGCCAATAACGAGGCGCCTGTACCAGGAGTTCTCGAAAGTGGTCCTTAGGGCAGACGAGGGGACCCCTGTCTACGAAGCTAGGCCTGTAAGCGTCTAGGCCGCAGAAAGGATGTTATGTGCTTCGTCGGTCAATCAGGACAGGAATCTCGTCTATTCGACCGCGCAAAGGTACATGCCGAAGCGGATAACTCCTGTTGTTCATCATCCTAGTAAAATCTAAATACGCGATGAAATTCGGCCTTATACGGGGCCCTGTTCCGTGTATTGTTCGCGCCATGTAGCTAGTATTATCAATGGAGGTCTGGCGGCATAGTCGCTCCCAAGAAACCGGTGAAACGAAAGAAGGTGGAGGAGGAAGTACCCACCTTCAAGGTCAGTACTCATTTCCTGATCCCGAAGCATGAACTCCTCACGAGAGAAGAAGCAGAGCAGGTGAAGGCAAGGCACAACGCAACGTCTTCGCAATTCCCGTACATCCAGTCCACCGACGCGATTGCGAAGGAGATAGGGGCAAAGCCTGGCGACTTCGTGAGGATAACCCGCAGAAGCGAGACGGCCGGGACCAGCGTCTATTACAGATATGTCGTGGAGGGCTAAGTCTTGAGCAAACAGTTCGCCACCTCGAACTCCTGGGTCATCCTCAGCGATCTCCTGCAGAGGGAAGGCGTCGCAAGGCAGCACCTCAACAGCTACAACGAATTCGTGACGAGGGGGCTCCAGAACATAGTCGACGAAATCGGCGAGGTCGAAATCGAAACCGTAAGCACTCCCTACAAGATCAAGTTCGGGAGGCTCACCCTTGGCTCGCCCCGCGTCGTCGAGATTGACGGGTCAGTGAGCAGCATCCTCCCGATGGAGGCCCGTCTGAGGAACCTGACTTATTCTGCCCCAGTCCTTCTTGAGATGACGATCGAAGAGGAGGGGCTCCCCAGAGACACCACGCGCCAGCACATTGGTGATCTACCGGTGATGGTGAAGTCTGAACTCTGCCAGCTTTCGAACCGCTCCAAAGAGCAACTCATCGAGGCAGGCGAGGACCCCAACGATCCAGGGGGCTATTTCATAATCCACGGAGCGGAAAGGGTGATCGTAGGACTCGAGGACCTTTCCCCGAACAAGATCCTCGTCGACGCCGAGAAACTCTCGGGGACCGTGACCTACAAGTCCAGGGTCTACTCCTCGGTTGTCGGGTACCGTTCGAAGCTCGAGCTTACGCTAAAGCAGGACGGTGCCATCAACGTCAAGGTCCCAAGTTGCCCTGTGGACCTCCCCTACGTGATAGTCATGCGCGCCCTTGGAATAAAGTCTGACAAGGACATTGCAGACGCTGTCTCTCCCAAGGCCGAAATCCAGGACCTCCTGGAAGTCTCCTTCGACAAGGCGGCGGAGGCCCCCACGGAAAAGGACGCCCTCGTATACATCGGCAACAGGGTCGCCCATGGTATGCTGGAAGAGTTCAGGGTCAAGCGCGCCCAGTCCATGCTGGACTGGGGGCTCCTCCCGCACCTCGGCAAGACCGATGACAGGCGCTTCGACAAGTCGATGTTCCTTGGCGAGGCGGCGTGCAAGCTGCTTGAGCTCAGGCTCGGATGGATCGAGGCGGACGACAAGGACCACTACGGGAACAAGGTGATCAAGTTCGCTGGCCAGATGCTTGCCGACCTGTTCAGGACGGCGTTCCGTAACCTTGTCAGGGACATGAAGTACCAGCTTGAAAGGACGGGGCAGAAGCGGGGTGGCAACGTGGTCGGCGCGGCCATCAGAACAGGAATCATCACAGACAAGCTAAACAACGCCATCGCGACCGGTAACTGGGGGAGGGGAAAGGTCGGCGTGACCCAGCTCCTCGACAGGACCAATTACCTCAGCACCCTTAGCCACCTAAGGCGCGTCCAGTCCCCTCTCAGCAGGAGCCAGCCTAATTTCGAGGCAAGGGACCTGCACGCGACCCACTTCGGGAGGATATGCCCATCCGAGACTCCTGAAGGAGTGAACTGTGTCGTGCCATCCACGAACATCCTCCTAACCGACGGCACACAAGCCACGATTGGGGAAATCGGCCAGAATTGGCAGGGGACCCAACTCGCTACAGTAGACATAATGCACGATGATATGGCGCAGACGACGATAGCTAGGTACATCGCGACAGACCCTACACACGATGGTACCCCTGTCTACAGAGTGGTCACCGAAGCTGGCAGAGAACTCATCGCCACAAGAGATCATCCGCTACTTACGGACAATATGACTTGGAAGCTGGCTGGAGACGTCGAGCCGGGAGATAGGGTCGTGGTGTACCCGGCGCTGGAGCCGGTCAGAGGCCTCACAAGACTCTCGATGCAAATCCTGACTTCGAAGAGCTTCCCAACCAGTCGAAGCAAGTGGGAGAAGATCTCCGTCCTGTCTGAACTCAAGAAGCAGAATCTCATGCCACTCGAAGGAGGCAACCCGAAGCTGCCTGTTCTAAGCAGAATCGTAGGAGCAATTTTCTCCGATGCTCACCTCCACATGGGAAGTTCCCCGTTCATCCAGTTCTCATTGGGAACGGAAGACGACGGAAGGGAGGTACAACGAGACCTTGAAAGACTCGGATTCAAATCAAGTATGAAGCTCCGAACAAAGCACATCGTGCGTCCCGAAAGACAGTATGATATGCACGTCTACACGGTCACTTGTTACTCGAAACTCCTCTGCACCCTCCTTGAAAAGCTCGGTGCCCCTGCAGGGAAAAAGACCGACACGCGTTTCTCGATTCCAAGTTGGATTATGGAAGGAGCCCCGCAAATCAAATGGGAATTTCTCTCTGCCTTTCTCGGAGGTGATGGGCCGAAGCCATCCATTACCCACCAAATTGGAAAGAAATACTCCATCAGCATGCCTCCGATTAGCTTCCACAAGGTTGAACGATTGAGGAGCAACGGATTGGCGCTGGCCAAGCAGCTCAGTGAGTTGTTGACAGAGTTCGGATGCGAAACATTACGCATAGTTTCTAAAAGAGATTACATGCGCGCCGACGGAGAGCTGGTCACAAAAATATCAATCGTTCTGGGTGGCTCCAAGCCTACCCTGGAAGCCGTCACCCAAAAGATAGGCTATCGATATTCCAGGACGAAGCAACGACAGTCCCTTCTTGCAGGGGAATACCTCAGGATTTCCCGCGAGCGCATACTCGAACGCGTCGAAAAGAAAAAGATCTCTGCGAGGCTCTATCGGGAGGGCCAATTCCCGTCGCAAATCGCGCCGATTCTAGGAGAGTCTCGGAAGACGATTGAACATTGGCTCTACTGGGACAAGTACAAGCGGACACATAAGCCGAAATCTCTGATTCTTCCCTTCAATGAATGGAGGGAGAGGAATGTCATCACAATCGGAAATGACGACTACGTCCTCGAGCAAATCATTAGCAAGGAACCTATTACAGGAGTGGGTGACGTTAGAGACGTCACGACGACCGCCGACTCACATAACTTCATCGCAAACGGTTTCGTAACTCACAACTGCGGCCTCGTCAAAAACCTCGCGCTTTCGGCGATAATCTCTGTCAGCGTCCCCTCACAGGAGGTTGAAGAGAAGCTCTGGGAGCTGGGCGCCAAGCAGATCAGGGACGCAGACCAGAAGCTGCAGGTCGACGGGTGCAGAATCTTCATGGACGGCCGGTTCCTGGGTTACGTCGACGACGGCGACAGGCTGGCGAAGGCATTCAGGAAGCTCAGAAGAGAGGGCCAGATCAACCCAAGCGCCAGCGTGCTCTACGTGGCACCGGTGAATGACAAGGCATACCCGAGAATCTACATCAGCCTCAGCTCCGGGCGCGTTCTGAGGCCACTGGTCGTGGTCGAAAGCGGGAGACCTCTCCTCAATCCTGAGCTCATAGAGAAGGTTAACGCGGGCCAAAACTCCTGGAGGGATCTCGTCGAACAGGGCATCATCGAACTGATAGATGCAAACGAGGAGGAGAACTGCCTCGTATCGATGAACCCCGAGGACGTCACCACGAAGAACACCCACATGGAACTCTTCCCCGCCGCCATGTTCGGGATTGCAGCTTCTATCATTCCATACCCGGAGCACAACCAGTCTCCAAGGAACACGTACGAGTCCGCCATGGCTAAGCAGAGCCTCGGCTTCAGTTCCCCCACATACCCCATATCCCCCCACGTCAGACAGCACCTGCTCGTCAGTCCCCAGGCGCCTGTCGTGCGGACCAGGACCCTGGATCTGCTCAAGATAGACGAACGCCCGCTGGGAACGAACTGTGTCGTGGCCGTGTTGTCTTTCGAAGGTTACAACATCGAGGACGCCATAATCATGAACAAATCGAGCGTGGAGAGGGGAATGGCCAGGTCCTTCTTCTATAGACTCTACGAAGGAGAGGCGAAACAGTACCTCGGGGGGATGAGGGACACGTTCGAGGTCCCGGCAGCCGAATCGAACATCAGGGGCTACAGAGGTGAGAAGTTCTACAGGCTCCTGGAGGGGGATGGGGTCGTCGCCGACGAATCACAGGTCACCGGCGGGGACGTGGTCATTGGGAGGACCAGCCCTCCAAGGTTCATGGAGGAGTACAAGGAATTCGAGATCAAGGGCCCCTACAGGCGGGACACGTCTGTCGCCGTGAGACCTTCCGAGTCCGGGGTGGTCGACTCGATATTCATGACAGAGAACGTGGAGGGGGGCAGGATGTTCAAGGTTAGGGTGAGGGACATGAGGGTCCCTGAGATAGGCGACAAGTTCGCCTCGAGACACGGGCAGAAGGGGGTCATCGGGCTGGTGGTCCCGCAGGAAGACATGCCCTACACAGCCGATGGGATTGTTCCGGACGTGATAATCAATCCACACGCTTTCCCATCAAGGATGACCGTAGGACAATTCATCGAATCAATCGCCGGAAAGGCCGCCTCTTTCAGGGGTTCTTCTGTCGACGGCTCCGCCTTCGCGGGTGAGAGCATCGACGAGATGGAGAAGGTGCTCCGATCGAGGGGCTTTGAACCTACAGGGAGAGAAGTGATGTACGACGGGAAGACTGGGATGAAGTTCGCAACCGACGTCTTCGTTGGGGTAGTCTATTACCAGAAACTCCACCACATGGTAGCCGACAAGATACACGCAAGGGCAAGGGGGCAGGTGCAGATGCTCACCAAGCAACCGACGGAAGGCAGGGCGCGCGGAGGCGGTCTGAGGTTCGGGGAGATGGAGCGGGACTGCCTCATAGCCTACGGAGCATCGATGGTCCTCAAGGACAGGCTCCTCGACGAAGCGGACAAGACGGAGATCTATGTCTGCGAGAAATGCGGACTGATCGCCTACTACGACGCCAAACAGAGGAAGTACACGTGCAAGATAGACGGGGACCAGGCGAAGATATCAACCGTGGTGGTCGCCTACGCATTCAAGCTCCTCCTCCAGGAAATGATGAGTCTGAACATAGCCCCGAGGCTTCAGCTGAAGGACAAGGTGTAGACAATGTCAATGGAACAGGCTCTCAAGACAATCGGCGGAATCAATTTTGCCGTCTTCTCTCCCAGTGAGGTCAGAAAGTACTCGGTGGCCGAAATCACCCAGCCGGAGACATACGACGAGGACGGGATGCCTGTCCAGGGAGGGCTCATGGACAGCAGACTTGGCACACTCGAGCCCGGGCAGAAATGCGGCACCTGTGGAAGCACTGCGGGAAGGTGCCCAGGCCACTTCGGTCACATCGAACTGGCCGAACCGGTCCTCCACATCGCTTTTGTCGACGAGATAAACAGGCTCGTGCAGACCACATGCAGGTCCTGCGGAAGGATACTCCTCCCCCAACAGGAGCTAGACGCCTACCACGCGCAGATCGCCAACCAGACCGACTTCACCCCAGCCCTGCCGGAGACGGTGGCCAAGGAGATAGCGACAAAGGCGAAGAAGGTCAAGCTCTGTCCGCACTGCGGGAAGCAGCAGTACCAGATTGAGTTCACGAAGCCGACGATATTCCACGAGATAACAGAGGAAGGGGGAGCAACTCGTCTTCTCCCCGTGGCTATCCGCGAGAGGCTCGAGAGGATAAACAACGAGGACCTCGAGCTTTTGGGATTCAACTCCCGAGCGGCGCGCCCCGAGTGGTTCGTCCTCCAAGTCCTCCCCGTCCCCCCGCTCACCGTCAGGCCGTCCATCACCCTCGAGTCGGGGATCCGCTCCGAAGACGACCTCACCCACAAGGTCGTCGACATCCTGAGGGTCAACCAGAGGGTCCGGGAGTCCAAGGAGTCGGGCACTCCGCACCTTATCGTACAGGATCTTGTCGACCTCCTCCACTATCACGTCACGACCTACTTCGACAACGAGGTCTCCGGCATCCCCCAGGCACACCACCGTTCGGGGAGGCCCTTGAAGACACTCAGCCAGAGGCTGAAGGGGAAGGAGGGGAGGTTCAGAGGTTCCCTGTCAGGAAAACGGGTGGACTTCTCGAGCCGTACTGTTATCAGCCCAGACCCTAGCCTCGACATCGGCGAGGTGGGCGTCCCGTTCGAGGTTGCGAAGAAGCTTACCATCCCTGAAAAGGTATCTCCCTTCAACATAGAGCACCTGAAGGAGCTTGTAAACAAGGGGCCCTTCGAACACCCTGGCGCCAACTACGTAATCCGCCCGGACGGGGTCAAGATCAGACTCGACTTTGCCAGCGATAGGAAGGCGCTTGCAGACTCGCTCGCGCCGGGCTACATTGTCGAAAGGCACCTGATGGACGGCGATGTCGTCCTGTTCAACAGGCAGCCCTCCCTTCACAGGATGTCAGTCATGGCCCACTTCGTCCGAGTTCTTCCCTTCAGGACCTTCAGGCTGCACCCTTCAGTCTGCCCCCCATACAACGCCGACTTCGACGGGGACGAGATGAACCTCCATGTCCCCCAGAGCGAGGAGTCCAGGTCCGAGGCGCTCATGCTCATGAGGGTCCAGGACCAGATAATCTCCCCGAGGTACGGAGGCCCCATCATAGGCGGTATCAGGGACTTCATCACAGGCGCGTTCATGTTGACGAGGGACGAGACCCTACTCACCCCCGCCGAGTTCTCTAACCTCGCCCTCGTCGGGGAATACGACGGGGACCTCCCGGAGCCCGCACAGAAGGGGGCTCATCCCATGTACACGGGGAAGCAGCTCTTCTCCCTCTTCCTCCCGAGGGGGATGAGTTACGTACAGACTTCGAAATGGGCGAAGGCGCAGCGGACGGGCACAACCAATGATGTCGTAATAAGGGAGGGCCAGCTGATTTCAGGGGTCGTAGACAAGGCGGTAATCGGAGCAGAGGAACCCGACTCCTTGTTGCACCGTATCGCCAAGGACTACGGCGACGAGGAGGCTCGTAACTTCCTCAACTCCATACTGAAGGTCCTGAAGACGTTCCTCACACGAAGGGGCTTCACCTATGGCTTCAACGAACTTGAGCTTCCCGGCGAAGCCAAGAAGGGCATAACCGATTCACTCGACGAGGCATACGCCAACGTCAACGACCTCCAGAAGAAGTACAAGGCTGGGACCCTCCAGCAGACCAGGGGGCTCTCAGCAGAGGACACTCTCGAGGCCTACATTGTGAACGAGCTCGCGAAGGCGAGGGACAAGGCAGGACGGATAGCCGACAGGTCCTTCCCTGCGGAGAACTCCGGCATGATAATGGCAAGGACCGGTGCGCGAGGTTCCAGTCTGAACGTGGGCCAGATGACCGCGGCCCTGGGCCAGCAGTCGGTCAGGGGCAAGAGAATAAGTCACGGGATGAAGGGCAGAGCCCTTAGTCACTTTCCCTGGGACGATCCTTCCCCTGAGGCGAAGGGTTTCGTAAGGAGCAATTACAGGGACGGCCTTTCCCCAACTGAGTTCTTCTTCCACGCGATGGGAGGACGCGAAGGGCTGGTCGATACGGCAGTCAGGACCCAGCAATCGGGATACATGCAGAGGCGCCTCGTCAACGCTCTCGAACACCTCAAGGTGGAGTACGACCTAACGGTCAGGGACCCACACGGGCACGTCATCCAGTTCCTTTACGGCGAGGACGGCGTCGATGTTGCCAAGAGCGACCATGGCCGCCCCATCAATCTTGACAGGCTTGTGGAGACAGAGGAGCTTTCCCACAAGGGGAAGTCGAAGGTAGACGCCGAGCAGCTCGAGAAGCTCCTGAAAAAGTACCAGCCGATACTAAACGAGCGGCTGTTAAGGGAGCTCAAGGACAAGCTTGGAGGCTCCCACCTCGACGATGAGGGTCTCAAGGAGACCATGGAGAAGGTGGACGAGGCAATGGACTACTCCCGGGTCGAACCCGGGGAAGCTTCAGGTATCGTGGCAGCTCAGTCAATCGGGGAGCCCGGTACCCAGATGACGCTCAGGACCTTCCACTTCGCAGGAGTGAGGGAGAGGGACGTGACCCTTGGCCTCCCCAGGCTAATGGAGCTTGTGGACGCTCGGAAGATCCCTGCCACACCTTCGATGGACATATACCTGACAAAGGACTTTGCCGCAAACAACGAGAAGGCCGTCAAGGTCGCCAAGGAGATACTCTTTACCAAAGTCGGGAACGTTGTCGCCTTCAGCGAAGTCGACCCCACGGAAGGGATCAAGCTGCACCTCGACCCCGACCTTATGACGGACAGGGATACAAACCCTGAGGAGATCTCCAAGGTCATCGAGACTGGGAAGAGGAAGGTGCAGCAGGACAAGAGGAACCCCAGCGTCATACACGTCAGCATGCCCGATGCCGACCTCTCCGCCCTGTTCACGCTTAGGAACAAGATCCTCAACATGAAGCTGAAAGGCATTCCAGGCATCACGCGAGTCACCGTGGTCAAGGAGGGCGAGGAATGGTTCATCCAGACGGCCGGATCCAACCTTGGGAAGGTCGTGCAGATCGTGGGGGTCGACCCCACCCGGGTATACACCAACAACGTCCACGAGGTAGCTCAGGTCCTGGGCATCGAGGCGGCAAGGGCGACACTGGTCAGGGAGCTCATGAGCACCCTGGACGAGCAGGGCCTCGAAGTAGACATACGCCACATCTTCCTCGTGGCAGACCTGATGACCTCGAGAGGCTACATACAGCAGATCGGGAGGCACGGCATTGCCGGGACAAAGAGCAGCGTCCTCGCTAGGGCAGCTTTCGAGATTACTGTGCCCACCCTTGCCGAGGCTGCGGTCAAGGGCGAGGTCGAAGACCTGAAGGGCGTCACAGAGAACGTCATCGTCGGGCTCCCGATCCCTGTGGGGACGGGGATGATCGACCTCTACATGAGCTGATGCTGATGGTTGATAGCGCGCAACTCTCAAAGGTCCTAAAGGACGCCATGAAAGGGGGCAAGTCGGTGGTGGGAGCCAAGGAGAGCATGGCCGCGGTGAAAGGGAGCAAGGCGATCCTCTGCACCCGATCGATCCCCGCCAAGCTGGGGGCAAGGCTCAGGGAGGAGGCCAAGAAGCAGGGTGTACCCCTAGTAGAGCTGACACAGTCTTCGGCCGAGCTCGCGAAGCTGGTAGGAAAGCCGTACAGGGTGTCGGCCATAGCAATAAAGAACGTAAGCGACTCTGACATCAAGCTGCTCACAAGGTAATGGTGCCATGCCCGAAATCAAACTGAGCTCGGACCAGCTCTCCCTGATGTCCATGTTCCAGGGCATGACGGGGGCTACGGCCCGAGACTGCGTAATCGACGATAAGCGCGACAGGGTCATATTCGTCATCGCCCAGGGGCAGATGGGACTCGCCATCGGTAAGGATGGGGCCTCCGTGAAAAAGATCGAGCGCGCCGTAAAGCGCCCGGTCGAGGTGGTGGAGTGGGCCGATGACATCGAAGGGCTGGTGAGAAATTCCCTGGGGACAAAGTTCGTCCAGGAAGTGAGGGTTAGCGACCGCCTCGACGGTACGAAGGGGATTGTCGTCGTGGTGGACCCGCGCAAGAAGGGGGCGGTGCTGGGCCTGGGCGGAAAGAACGCCGAAAAGGTGAGGCTCCTGGCGAAGCGCTACTTCGACATAAGCAACGTCCAGATTACAAGCGAGCTCTAAGTGGTTAAATACAATGAGCGAAGGCGGCGTCTGAAGCATGGCAGGTTCACCCCGCGGAGAGTTCGCGGCGCGCCAGGCGCTGCTTAAGCGCCAGAGACTCCGCTGGTCCAACAAGTGGTACAAGAGGCGGAAGCTTGGCCTCGATTTCAAGGCGGACCCCCTTGAAGGGGCACCTCAGGCCCGGGGGATTGTGCTG